>ERZ779649.383-NODE-383-length-35585-cov-26.513256_pt1 | contig 35585 bp, 38 predicted proteins | sample MGYA00511882_ERZ779649 | MGnify/ENA primary metagenome ERZ779649 (study PRJEB29588, sample SAMEA2157793) | human gut metagenome | biome: human gut; feature: human-associated habitat; material: faeces | place: Denmark | collected 2008/2010 ... | reverse complement strand
GGGATTGTCTGCTGCTTCGCTCAGATTGAAAACATTAAACGACAATCCCTACATACCTTAGCGCCCTAACAGTTTTGAACAACTCAAATTTATATATTAAAAGGCGATACTATCAGATAGATGATACCTGAATTACCTTAAACATGAGCGACAAGTTCTATTGTCGGCTACATGAACCTGACCCTCAGGAATAAATAACATCACAAATCATAAGTAAATGAAAACAAAACTTTTCTTGGCTTTGGCCGCATTTGCAGCCATCACTATCTCCGGATGTTCTAAATCCGAGACACTCCAGACTCCGGAAATCAAAGTCACCAACTTGTCAACAACAAGTTTCTCATTCACATGGACAGCGATTCCTGACGCTACAGGATACACCTATGAGGTGAAAGCAGCAAACCAGTCGACAATAACGGACGGCAAGAGAGAGAAGCCTGAAAACGTGGAGGTTACAGGACTCAGCACAGCCAGCACATATACAGTTTCAGTCAAGGCTCTCGGAACAGGGTCATTCACGGACTCAGAATACGCTACAATTACCGTGACGACATTGGACAACACTATCCATTTCGCTGACAAGGTGCTCGAAAGAAGACTCCTGGCGATGACAGAGCCTAAGATTGACGCGGACGGTGACGGCAAGATCACATTCGAAGAAGCCGCTGCGGTGAAGGAACTTCAACTCGGATTCGACTTGAAACCGGAGAGCACAGTTGACTGCGTAACGGACATCACAGGACTGGAATACTTCACATCATTGGAAACATTGAGTCTGAAATTCAACAGCGTAAGCGACATCAAGCCTATCGAAGACATCTCGACATTGAAAGTCCTCATCCTCGGCGAGAACCCGATTTCTTCCATCAATCTCGATAAACTCGGCTAGCTTACCGACCTCAGACTCTACGGCACGAACATCTCTGACATTGACCTGACAAAGACTCCGAAACTCGAAAGCCTCTACCTCCAGAGAACAAATGTCAGCAAGGTTGACCTCACTCCGCTCCAGTCACTGGACCAGGCCCTCCTCAACAAATGCTCAAGCCTTACCGAGATCAAGGCCTCGAACCTGCCTAGCATCACCAGAATCGATGCGGTAGAATGCAACCTCAAGAGTTTTGAGATTTCAGACTGCCCTTCATTGAGAGAGCTTCACCTGAACAGCAACAAGCTCACATCCATAAAGATGACAAATCTCGCCATGCTCATGCGACTGAACGTTTATGACAACCAGCTCACCAGCATTGACGTATCGAATCTGCCATTACTCATGTGGCTGTTCGTGTTCGACAATCAGCTTACAAGCATTGATCTGTCAGCAAATGTTCCGCTGAGAGAGTTCAGGGCGTCCAACAACCCGCTCACAGAAGTCAATCTGAGCACAAACGAGAACCTCGTTTCACTCGAACTTGAGAGCATGAGCAAGATGAAAACTCTGAATATCAAGAACGACTTCTATGACGAATACAGCGAGTATCTCATCGTTGACGGAAACACCGCTCTCGAGAAGGTAATCACCGATCCTGGTAAAGAGTTCGAACACGTCAAGAAGTTGTTTGCAAACAATCCTAAAGTTCAGGTTGTAACAGAATAATGATTTCTGTCAATGCCAATGCAAAAAAGGCCGACCATCGATTTTGATGGCCGGCCTTAATTGTTTATTCAAGGTCTGCGACGGGGGCAAAAAGGCCTGCTCTGTACACGTGAAGTTCAATGAGAAGAACGACGGGGGCAAAACCCCACAATCTGCTCACGTGACAATGTCAATCAAGGACGACGGGGGCAAATGGCCGGATCTGCACACATGAATCTCGGGACCTCCACAGCACAGGCTCACTGTAACGTACCTTGTTTTCATGATGGCGAACATCACCGTGATGGGTAAGCCGGACAGCGGCATGGCCCGCTTATCTCAATCCCCCTAACCTTATGTTTTCATTGGGACTCTGTCCCAAACCCTGACACTCCGTGCGGCCTTTGCGTCCTCCACGTATTTGCTGTCGCAAATACCCGGACCCGGCCGGTCGTCTGATGATGCCTTGTTGCTCCTTTTGGACAATGGCCGGACAGCGGCATAGCCAGCGGCGAATTGCGAAGCGCCTGAGCAAAGCGGGCTTTCTCCACTGGCAGCGTAATTTCGTGACACGATTTCTTCAGAAGGACCTTGTCTCTATCTGCGTGATTGCCTTTGACGTGAACTTCATAGAGGATAGAAAGAGCGTCGCGATAGGTGATTTCTGAACCAATGAGCATCCTGAAGAACCTAGGAATATCCATATAACGAACTGATAACCAATCGACTATGCTGATTTGAGGCGGAATGTAAATATGCTCATCACCCTTTTTTTTATGGGAGTGAGCATATTTAGAAACAGGTTTAAATCCATATAATAATTTATAATTCAATAAGTTATAAGCGCTTTTATGGCTTTGGAGATATGCTCATTGGTTCGAAAATACCACCGCAAGCAGATATAATAAAAATCGTAATAACCGGCGGAGATCCGCGAGTTGCCGGACATGGCTGTTTCCGTGAGTATGGCTATAGCGAAAAACCGAACAACCTGGAATTGACACAACTAGCGAAAGTGCTGATTCACAATAAGTTAGTAGATAAAGCAAAAGTCAGGTTACCCATTTTTTCACATAACCTGCATTTTGCCGCTCGCTGTATGTCGTTGACACTCAGTAATATATGCCAAACTGCGGCATGCAGGTTGTTCTAAAAGATTTCTGATATCTTGCCCAGATCACTCGCTACCGTCGGTGATTTAACAAGTCGTCATCAGATGATCGGCCGAGTCCGTAGGCGGCCCCGCGCACCTCCTTCTCTCCGGGATTTCGTTCGCTGTCGCCCAGACATCTCTCGCAGGTGGCCCTGCGCGCCTCCTTCTCTCCGGGATTTCGTCGCTGTCGCTCCGACATCTCCCGTAGGCGGCCCCGCGCGCCTCCTTCTCTCCGAGATTTCGTCGCTGGCGCTCCGACATCTCCCGCCGCCTGCGGCGGGGCGGTGCAAACCGGAAAAAGAAAATCAGCGTTCAAGTGAACTTGACGCTGATTTTCTTTTTCGGTTTGCGGAGAGAAGGAGATTCGAACTCCTGATACCCTTTTGGAGTATACACGCTTTCCAGGCGTGCCTCTTAAGCCACTCGAGCATCTCTCCAGAACTGCCCTGTAACACGGACAGGGCTGCAAATATACGAATTATCTGTTAATTTACAATGATTCGCGCTTCAATTTCTCGATGTAGTGGTCGATACGCTTGAGCTCTCTCGGGATGTCTATACTTTGAGGACAATGCGGCTTGCATTGACCGCAGCCTATGCAGTGGTCAGCCTGGCGCACCGTCTCCACAGCACGGTCGTAACCTACCAGGAAACGCCTCTTGAGCCTCTGGAAATGCTCCTGCTCGCAACTCTGCGCGATATCACCCGAATTGACACTGTCATTGTAATGCCTGAAGATAGTCGGGATGTCGATACCGTATGGACATGGCATGCAGTATGTGCAGCCCGTACATGGAACAGTAGGGTAGTCCTCCATGAGATTCGCCATCTCTTTCAGGAATGCTATCTCCTCATCCGTCAGCGCTTTGAAATGCGAGAAAGTCTCCACATTCTCTATCAGCGGCTCCATGGACGACATGCCGCTCAGCACAGTCAGCACATTCGGATACGAACCGCAGAACCTGAACGCCCACGAAGCCACGGACATCTGTGGCTCCCTCTCCTTCATCTTCTCGGCTATGGCCTGAGGCAGCTTGGCAAGACGCCCGCCTAAAAGCGGCTCCATAATCGTGGCCGGGATATTCCGCTTGGCGAGTTCCTCATAGAGATAATCCGCATTGACATTCTGAGGCGCCTTCGCGTGCTCCCAGTCCACATAATTCATCTCTATCTGTACGAAATCCCAATGATACTTGTCGTGCAGCTCCAGGAACCTGTCGAATACATCACGCCTTCCGTGGAACGAAAAACCCAGATTCCTGATTCTGCCCTCCTCACGCTCCTTCAGCAGAAAATCAAGCAGCCCATTATTCACATACCTCTCCTCGAAACCCTCAAAACCGGATGTGCCGATAGCGTGAAGCAGATAATAGTCGAAATAATCAGTCCTCAACTGCTTCATCGAATCGTAATACATCTTCAGTCCGGCCTCACGCGAAGAATCATTGAAATTCGACAGCTTGGTCGCAATATAATACGAATCACGAGGATAGCGGCTGAGTGCAATTCCGGCAGCCTCCTCCGACTGCCCCTGGAGATAGGCCGGTGACGTGTCGTAGTAGTTTACCCCATTCCGGTACGCATAATCCACCATTTCATTGACAGCATCCTGGTCGATATGGTCCTTGCCGTCATCACCCTTCTTCATTGGCCACCTCATGCAGCCGTAGCCGAGCAATGAAATCTTATCACCGGTTTTCGGGTCGGTACGCATTTCCATCGCCGCATTTCCATCGACCTGAACACGCCTGCCTGAAGGAGAGGTGCATCCTGTCAATGAAGCAACTCCGACAGCCAGCGCTCCTGCTCCGGCCGTTTTTATAAAATCACGTCTATCAATGTTCATTATTCTATTATTTTCAAGCAGTCCAACTTGCTGACATTCAGCGCTCTCAATCCCTTCTGTGGACACTGAGCCCGTTTACATGAATTGCACTATATGGCCTTGACGGGCAGAGGAACTCACAGGCCCCGCATCCGATACATCTGCTTTCATCCACCGTCGGAATCCTCAATGAATTCTTGTCCTTCGGATTCTTCTTGACCATTATGATGGCCCCGGCAGGACAATGCCTTGAGCAGTTGCCGCACGAAACGCCGTCCCTGTTCACCACACACAAGTCCAGATCCACCTTGGCCGTTCCGATATGCATCGTGGTCTTTTCCTCTATGCTGTATTTCCGGATCGGCCCGGACGGACACACCTGAGCGCAACGGTTGCACTCCACACGGCACCATCCGCGCTCATAAGACATCTCCGGCTGCATAAGATGCTCCAGCGAAGAAGAAGGACGCAGCACCCCGTTGGGACATTGCGACACACAGAGCTGACAGGCCGTGCAATGCTGGTAGAACTCCTTGACACTCAGCGCTCCGAACGGAACCAGAGGCATCTCCCGCACAGGCGCCTTCTTCCCGAGGACAACCGCCAGACCGCCGTCCACCTTCTTCTCCTGAGCCTTCATTGTCAATGCCCCAAGGGTCAATGCCGTAGTGCTGATAAATGTGCGTCTTCCGTTATCTCCGGCCGCAGCCTTGTCATTGACCTCAGCCTTCCTCACAGTCTGTCCGGCCTTCATAGTCTCAGCCTCGGTCACCTTTCCGGACTTCCAGAAAGGCTTGTATTTTATAGCGCCATGATGACAGGTGCCGATGCAGTAGAAACAGTCCACGCACCTGCTGTAGTCGATTCTGTGATTGTCCAGGTCAATGCAGGATGCCTTGCAGTTCTTCTCGCAGAGGTGACAATTCCTGCATTTGCCGGTATCGATCACAGGGCGGAAAATCGCGAACCGGGAGAAAAAACTCAGAACCGTACCGACCGGGCAGATGGTGTTGCAGTATGTCCTGCCGTTCCGTGCGGCAAGAATGAATATGACCACGAAAGTCACGGATGCTATCACGAAAGTAGGCAAACTCTTGAGCCACACGTTCTTATGCTCGAACGCGTACCCGCCTGCCTTCTCGGCTATCCATGCGCAGATATTGTTGCCCCACAGCCAGATCGGCGAAAGAAGATTCTGCACGATGCGGCCGAACGAACTGTATGGCGCAACCAGCACTGCAACCGAAGTGAACCCGGCCACGAGAAGGACAATGAAAACTGCCAACACGCTGTACCTGAGCCACTTCTTCTCAGGCGACCAACTGTAGAACTTCTTGTGACTTTTACGCCAGATACTGAAAGATCTTGCGACGACATCCTGAAAAATCCCCAACGGGCATATGATCGAGCAGTAGAGCCTTCCGAATACCAATGTCAATAGAATCAATGCGATGACAATCCCGGCATTGAGAGCGAGAACCGCCGGCAGGAACTGGATTTTCGCCAGGAAGCCGAACCATCCGGCAGCGAGTCCGGTGAAATCCAAGAACAGCAACGTGCACAGAATGAACACGATACCTGCTGTTACGGCGCAGATTTTCTTAAGCATATAGTCGTAATTCTTTTAGTCCAATATTATAAGAACAGGGGCCGGGTGATTGAGAGTCAGCTTGACCTCGTCCGTCTCCGCAATGTTCAGCGTAGCCTTCCACCAGTTGTCAAAAACCACACCCGAAGTCTGCCATTTCAGCCCTTCCGACTTGATATTGAGCGAGTTGTCTGGGGACAATATCGATATTTCCCTGCCTTCGCCGACGAAAAACGATGTCGTCTCCGTTATTGCGAACGATGTGGTCCAGTCGGAAACCATGTCTATCTGCAGGCCCTCAGGAATGTCGATACCGGAGAGCATCTGCTTCTCTTTCAGGCCTCCCAGCTCCTTTGCATACTCCATCAGATAGGACAGATTTCCTATCGTATGGTCCTCCCTCTTTCCGCCAGCTCCCAGGATATGGACTGTGTCAATGTCCCTGAAATGCGTCAGAGCATAGCAGAAAGCCTTGTTCAGGTCATTGTAGCTCTGTTCCGGATTATGTACGATCAGGTCCGCGTATTTCTTTTTGAAAGTCTCAGGCAGCGAATCCAGATCCCCGATTATTGCATCCGGCAGCCTTGAATGGCCGAAAATCTTGCCTGACCTCCGGATAAACGTGATCGCCGCCCCGTCACAGCAGACGATATAGTCCGCAGTCCGGATAAGGTAAAGCGGAAACTCCTTCTTGGGAAAATCGCCGTTGCATATGATAGCTAAAGTCGCCATTATTTCTTACGTATTATGCTCAGCCCGTGCCGTACAGGGAGAATCACCGTCTCCACACGCGGGTCAGAAGCCGCCAAATCATTGAACCGGACTATTCCGCTCGTCTGCTTGTCCGTCGGAACCTGCTCAGCATAGACCTTGCCGTCCCACAGTACGTCGTCTGCCAGGATAAAGCCGCCGGGACGGGTCAATGTCAATGCAAGTTCGTAGTAATCAGGATATTCCCTCTTGTTCGCGTCAATGAAGGTGAGGTCGTAGAGCTTTTTCCCGTCCTGTCCGCGCAGAAACTCCACAGCATCCCCGATGTGCAGGGAAACGCGACCGCTAACCCCGGCCCTCTCGAATCCCTCCAATATCAGGTCTTCCAGTTCGTCATTGATCTCCAATGTGTCGATATGGCCTTCCCCTTCCAGGGCGAGAGCCATGCATATCGCCGAGTACCCCGTAAAAGTACCGATTTCCAGGACATTGCGCGGAGAAATCATACGGGTCATCATGTACAGGAACTCTCCCTGCACCTTTCCTGTAAGCATCCGGGGGTAGTTCGTGCGGATATTGGTCTGCCTCTCCAGCCAGTCCAGAGCCTCGTTACTTATCGTGCAATGCTCTTCAATGTATTTGTCCTGAGCACTTTCCATAATCTATAACAATATCAGGCAACTTGTTCTGTCAGGTGCGAAAATCCGGCAGGCCATATCCCTGATCAGGTCTGCCGAAACCTCCTCGATTTCCCTTTTGATTTCTTCAGCAGATGCCACCTTGCCGTAGGCGAGCAGGCTCTTTCCCATACTCAGGCATTGAGATTCCCCGTTGTCTGAACTTATGGCAATCTGGCCGAGGAACTGTTTCTTGGCTGCGCGCAACTTTCTGTCAGTCAGGGCATTGTCCTGAAGCTTCGAGATTTCTCTCCTGACCGCGTCAATACATTTTTCCGTATTCTCTCTCTCGCAGCCGAGCGAAATCGCCATTATTCCGGTATCCGAATACTGGGTGTATGAACTCTCCACGCCATAAACCCAGCCGTGCTTTTCGCGCAGGATATCGTTGAGGATGGAATTCATAGCCGGTCCGCCTAAAATGTTGCTCATCAATGATGTGGCGATTCTTTCCCTCTCCTCATACAGAGACGGGGCATAGCCGCCGAGCACCGCATTGGCCTCGTGGTTCCGCTTGTTGATGACCTCGTCGAAAACATTGTCCAGAGTTACGGACTCGGGCCTTGTCAGCTCGCCGGAAACCGTGCCGTTTCCGCTGAAGAACTTGTCGAAAGTCCTGAGCAGATCCGCTTCCATGCGTTTCTCGTCAATGTCGGCCACAATCGTAAATACCATTGACCCGGGAACGAACTTTTCCTTGTAGAACCGTCTGAGTTCTTCGGCGGATGTGGCTCTGACGCTCTGGGGCGTCCCCAAAATCGGCATTGACAATGAATGTCCCTTGAAAAGCTTTTCCTCGAACCGGTCATAGACATCTTCGGACGGGCTGTCCTTGTAGGACTTTATTTCGTCAATGACCACGCCGCGTTCGGTGTTCACTTCATTGTCCGGGAAGGTCGCCTCCGTGGCTATTTCCATCAGGAGAGAACTGGCTTTGGACAGGTCTTCCTTCAGTATGGTGGCGTGCAGAACTATCTCCTCCTTGGTGGTGTAGGCATTCAGTTCTCCGCCGAGTCTGTCGAGGTAACCGTTTATCACTGAGGAACTTTTGTGTTCGGTTCCCTTGAACAGTGTGTGCTCCGTAAAGTGAGCTATCCCGCTGTGGAATCCCTGTTCATATCTCGTTCCGCAAGCAATGCCCAACGAACAGTAGGCTACGGCCGAACCGCTTCTTTTCACGGCGTAGCGTATCCCGCAATCAGCTCTTCCGCTTATCATCTTACCTCGTTTTAGCGATTATCTTCAGGTCTCCCTTGTGGAAGCCGGCCTCGTCCTCCTTCTTGAGTGTGCGTTTCCTGTAATAGAAAAGTTCGTGAGTTCTCGCGTCAATGAGAATTCTCCAGCATACTGAACCTTTTTCCGGCTCGGCTGGCGCTACGACATAGCTGACGAGCGTTCTGCTGTCACCTGACAGGAAAAGGCTGTCTGCCACTTCGCCGTCCACGATGTCCAGTCCCTTCCTGGCCATTTTCCTGCAGAAGGTGGAATCGACCGTCTCAGACAGGTCTTCCCTGGCGATGACGACTCTTCTGCCGGACGATTTGTCCAGCGGGGTAACGTATGTCCTGAGTCCCGAGAAGTTTCCGTTAAGGGATTTGGCAATGTAGCCCTGCATGATGTCCACGAGTCCCGGAATCATCGCGGCTTCCCTTCCGGAAGGTATGTCCGCGGCAGCGACAGGAATGCTTACGACATTGACCATGTCATTTACGGTCTTCGCCGTAGCGCGGCCTTTTACGATGGTGAGCATCATGATGCCTGGCTTGGATTCCGGGCGGTACTTGACCTTTACCGGCAGCATGAAGTAGTATTCCTCATTGTTCTTGAGCGAGTTGAAGTCTTCGAGAGAGCAGAATTCGAAGGCCGAGAGGCTCCATGTGTTGTTCACGGCCTCACGGATGACCGGGTCGATGAAGTGGTTTCCGGAAAGGACCACTTTCATTGTCCTGGTCGTGAAATCGCTCAGTTTCTCTTTTCTTGTCGTTATCTGGGCCTGGCCGAAAGCTGTTATTGTCAATGTAAATGCGGCCAATGCTGTAAAAAGTCTTCTCATTGTACGATATTTGTAAGAGATACAAAGTTACAAAATAATGATTATTTTTGTGAAACAGAATAAACGTAAGATTTATGGAAACGGATAATATCATGGAGCGTCGCGAACGCGAAAGCCAATTGGCAAGAGAAAAGAAACTGAAGCGTACAATGTGGATTCTGGTCGTGGTTGCTGTCGCTTTGGTTGCAGTTTTGGGATACGTATGGAGCCAGAAGTCTTCATTGATCAGCGAACTTGAGGATGAGAAGAGAGACCTGACTGAGCAGATGGAGAGTCTCCAGAACGATTATGCAACATTGTCATCTGATTATGACAATATCAATTCGCAGCTGGATACGTCCAGGGCTGAGGTCGCAGATCTTCTCGAAAGGATCAAGAAAACCAATGCGACAAACCGTGCGAAAATGCGTCAGTATGAGAAGGAACTCGGCACATTGCGCAGCATCATGCGCAACTACATCGTGCAGATCGATTCTCTCAATTCATTGAACCACAAGCTTACGGCGGAAGCTGCGGCAGCAAGGCGAGAGGCTGCGGCAAGCAAGGCTGAAAGCGCACAGCTTTCACAGCAGGTAGAGAACCTTACCGGCCAGGTGGCTGCAGGCTCTGTCATCAAGGCACGTGGACTGCATATAGCCGCATACAATTCTTCGGACAAGGTTACGGACCGCAGCAGCAGGACAGTCAGACTGCTGACTTCGCTTTCACTGGTGGAGAACGACCTGGCGCCTAAAGGACCTGTACGTGTGTTTATCCGCGTGAAGGATCCTGACGGAATCATCCTTACGAATTCCAACCGCTCGTCGTTTACTTTCAATGGTGAGACAATGGTTGCCTCGGCTTCCAGGAGAGTGGATTATGAAGGAAGCGAAGTGGACCTGAGCATATATCTGAACGATATCCCGGAATATCGCAAAGGTGTATATACTGTAGAGGCTTACACTGAACAGTCTTTCCTCGGAAAGTCTGAACTGATGCTCAGATAATCATTGATTTACATTCACGTCCCATTCTGCAGAAGTTTCTGCACTTACTGTGGTTTCTATTCCGAGGCTGTTCCGGTCTGCCGGGAAAGGAACCTGGGACTTGATGTCGAAAGCAGGAGGTTCTCCAGGTATGCCGGACTGGTATGTTCGGAGATAGAGGCACGTGCGGACGAAATCCGTGCGACATTGCCTTCGGAGGCCCATCCTGAATATCGGGACACATTATATATAGGAGGCGGTACCCCATCGGTGCTGCCTTTTGACGTGTTGGAGCGCATCGTCTCCTGCCTTAACAAGACGGTTTTCGGCTCTGAAAGCCATGATTATCTGGAGTTTACGCTTGAGGTCAATCCTGAGGATATCGTGGAGAAAGGCGAGGCGTATCTGCAGTTGCTTGAGCGTCTCGGAGTCACCAGAATCAGTATGGGCATCCAGTCCTTCGATGATAAGGTCCTGAAATGGATGAACCGCAGACATGATTCCTCCCATGCTGAACAGGCATATTGGATGCTGCGCGGCCACGGCTTCAGGAACATCAGCATTGACCTGATTTTCGGCATCGGAGGCTTGTCGCGGCAGACTTGGGAGGCGACTGTGCATAAGGCGATGGGGCTGAGTCCTTCGCATATTTCGGCATATCAGCTTTCCGTGGAGGAAGGCAGCGCACTGGCCAGGGAAGTCGAGGCAGGTCGCTACACGGAGGCTTCGGAAGAGGAATGCCGGGCTCAGTATGAGATGCTGTGCTCCATATTGGAGGAGAACGGCTACCATCACTACGAGGTGTCCAATTTCGCATATCCGGGTTTCGAATCCAGGCACAATTCTTCGTATTGGCGTCGCGTGCCGTATGTCGGTCTGGGCCCTGGAGCCCACTCCGCTGTCGCGGATGAAATGGGACGGGTCAATGTCAGGAAATGGAATACCGAGACGGAAAATGATTATGTCTCCGAGAGCGAAGTGCTTGATGATGAGGATGTCAGGGTTGAGGAGATAATGCTCGGACTCCGTACAGATGAAGGCGTTTCTCCTTCGTTGCTTCCGCAGGCAACCATGTCCAGATTCCTGGAGGAAGGTGTGCTGTGCCGGACACTCTATGGGAATGTGAGGATTCCTGAAGACAGGTTTTTTGTTTCAGATGAAATAATTCGTGAATTGTTATGATACTCGAGTCCAATGTTTATGTAAGACGGATAGAAGCTGTCCGTAGGCTTATGAGCAGCAAAGGCATTGATGCTGTGATTATTAGCGGCTCTGACCCGCACGCGAGCGAATATCCTGCTTCGCGCTGGAAACAGGTGGAGTGGGTGTGCGGATTTACGGGCGAGGCCGGAGATGTGGTGATAACTCAGGACCATGCCGGGCTCTGGACTGACACGAGATATTTCATACAGGCGGAGCAGCAGCTTGCGGGAACAGGGGTTGCGCTCCATAAGACAAGAATCCCTGGGGAGGTCAGGATTCCGCAATGGCTTGCTGATTACGCATTTGCGGACAGATGGGGAAGCGTGGCCCTCGCTGTCGATGGGCTTTCCCAGCCGGTCTCGTTCATCAATGAGCTTGAAAACGCATTCGGCTGCAGGCAGGTCCGGATTCTGGATCTTCCTGACATGCTCGACGATTTGTGGATGGACAGGCCTGCGGTTCCGGCAACACCGGTTATCACGTTGGGAGAAGACCTGACAGGCGAGTCGCGGCTGTCCAAACTGGGGCGACTGAGGCGTTTCATTGACGGAAAAAACTGTGACGCCATACTGGTGACGGCGCTGGACGAGATTGCCTGGCTGCTGAATGTGCGCGGGTCCGATGTGGAGTATAACCCGGTGGTATTGTCGTATCTTCTTGTCACTCAAGATAATGCTGAGTGGTTCGTGCGCAAGTCCAAGACTGTGGATGACGAGACTTATGACAGTTTCGATGAACTGATGAAGGACGGGGTGGAGATAAAGTACTATGATGATATATGTATCAGTCTGTCTGAATATGCATGCTCGGGAGCGCGTCTTTATGCCGATACCGCTACATTGAACTATCATCTCTACAAGGTGCTGAAGGATGTGGGGGACAATTTCTCGATGGTGGAGGGCGCGTCTCCTGTGCCGCTGTACAAGGCGGTAAAGAACGGAACGGAGATAGAGGGAATGCGTGAGGCGCACGTTGAGGACGGTGTAGCAATGGAGAAGTTCCTCTGGTGGCTGGACTGCTGTATGAAGGACGGCATCGAGCTGTCAGAGTGGGACGCAGCCCGCTATCTCGGGTCGTTACGTGCTGAGATTCAGGGATATAGAGGCGACAGTTTCCAGACGATTTCCGCTTACGGGCCGTCTGCTGCATTGCCGCATTACGTTACTCCGGAAGGTGGCGGCAGGATGCTCGAGCCTCACGGACTTTATCTGTGCGATTCCGGCGGACAATACCTGTTCGGCACGACTGATATTACCAGGACTGTTCCGCTCGGGCCATGTGACGGGCTGGAAATGGAGGATTATACATTGGTGCTGAAAGGTCATATCGGCTTGGCAATGTCGGTTTTCCCAGCAGGTACGTCGGGCTGCCAGATAGACTATGCCGCCCGTTCTCCGCTCTGGCAGGCAAGGCGGAATTTCGGCCACGGCACCGGCCATGGAGTGGGTTTCTTCCTCAATGTGCATGAAGGGCCTCAGGACATCCGCCAGAATCTGAATCCGCAGCCGCTTCTGCCCGGAATGATCACTTCTGATGAGCCCGGTCTGTATCGCGAGGGGCTTCACGGCATAAGGCACGAGAGTCTGCTGCTCTGCAAAGATGCCGGGGTCAATGAATTTGCCTCCTGGCTCTGTTTCGAGCCTCTGACGCTTTGTCACATTGACACTTCCGCCGTCATTGCTGACTTGCTGACGAGCGACGAGCACGACTGGCTCAATGCCTACAACGAGCGTGTATGGCAGAATCTTTCGCCGCTTTTGCCTGAAGAAGTTGCTTTGTGGCTTAGAACCAAGACATTACCGATTTAGTCATTCTTGGTGACATCTCTGTCCTGCTGTTGGTTTTTTTCGGTGGAATCATTATCTTTACGAATGGTGTGGTGACTTGTCGGGAGTCGTTCCTGCGGTTAAAGCCATGCCTCAGAACAAGATGAAAAGTGATTCTCTAATTACATTTGTTGCAGGTGCCGCCATCGGTGCCGTGCTTGGAGTCCTGTTCGCTCCGGAAAAGGGCGAAGTTACCCGCAAGAAAATCAAGGATGCAGCGATAGAAGGCTATGATACGGCGAAGGCGAAGGCCAATGAAGCTTATGCTTATGCCAAGGACAAGGCCGGTAAGGTGCGCAGGGACCTGGAAGATCTTAAGGCTGTCCTCACGGAGGAGGGCAATGAAATGAAGGATGAGGTGAGGGCTAAGGTGCTTGACCAGCTCGACCGTCTCGAGAGGGCCTTGGAGAAGGAAGAAATCGATGAACAATACGATGCCTGATGAAAAACAGTTTTACAGAACCTGCTGAAAGGCTTGCTGAAAGTGCTGCCCAGTACATTGACCTGAAGGTCGATGAAGTCAAGGTGCGCACGGCGAAAGGCCTTTCCATAGCTCTGAACAGGCTTCTTGTGGCCATATTGCTGCTGACATTGTGCAGTATCGTGCTGATGTCCGCGGCATTTGGAGGTGTGCTGCTTTTAGGTGACCTGATAGGCAGTTATGCGGCCGGAGCGTTTATAGTGTCGGCGATTTTCCTGGTGCTGCTCATCGTGCTGTTCCTGCTGCGTGACAAATTGTTCCTGAATGGACTGGTGCGGATGTTTGTCCGGCTGTTCTTCGAAGAAGAAGGAGGCGAGGATGAAGTACACTGACATAAAGGACATGGCAGGGCTGGAAGCTGCCCGCAAGGAACTGAATGCCAAGCTGAATGCCAAAGGGGCTGAGGTGCTCTCCCGCTGGGAAGACACCAAGGAGGCATATTCTACGGTAAATCTTTTGGCTTACGGCCTGAAAAGCATTTCCGGACCTGTACCTTTCGACAGGATTGTACTCTGGGCTATCCGGGCCATACGTAGATTCTTATAGACATAATACTAAAAAAGGATGGCCTGAAAAGACCATCCTTCTTTAATTATGTTGTGTCAGTGATTATCCGATAAATCCATTAGCATGGAGGAATGCGTTCACGGCAACTGTAGTGAATACTACGAAGATAAGTGAAGCAACGATGATTCCGATAACCTTGATTCTGTTGAACCAGGTCTTGTTGTCCCAACCGATGGTCTGGAACATGCTCCAGAAACCGTGGCAGAGGTGGAACCATATTGCAACGAACCAGATGATGTAGATCAGAAGAACCCATACGCTGCTGAATGTCTGCTCGAGAAGCATGTAAGGATTCTCAGCCTCGCCTCCGGTGAATTCCATAAGCTGCATCTTGGCCCAGAAGTGTGTAAGGTGGAAGAAGATGATGCCGAGGATGATGATACCGAGTACGAACATGTTCTTGGCTGACCATGAGTCTGCCTTTGCTCTGGACTCTACTTCATAACGCTTGTAGCCGCCGCGAGCCTTGATGTTGTACCAGGTGAGGTAGCATCCGTAAACGATGTGTACGATGATGCCGAGAGCCAGCACAGGGACCATGATGGTCACGATAGGAAGCGCCATGAAGTCGCAACCAAGCTGGAACAGTCCGTCAATCTTGTCCCAACCGCCTGTGAATGAATCTATTACAGAAAAGAAATTGATAGTTCCGTGGAGCAGCAGGAATACAACAAGAAATGCACCGCTGACAGCCTGGATGAACTTTCTCCCGATGGAGTAGTGGAATGCGTTCGCCATTAGTTAAAATAAAGTTAAAACCATTACTTCGAGATGGTGGTCCATCAAGTGGGACCCTGCCAATCTCCTGATTGCGATTGCAAAGATATGGTGTTTCTTGCAAGTTTCATAATATTTCGATAATTTTGTTTCCGGAAAATCATCGAAAACAATGTATAAAAGGGTACTTCTCAAGTTAAGCGGAGAAAGTCTGGGCGGCAATGCCGGCAAAGGACTCGACACCGCAAGTTTACAGGCAGCGGCTGAAGAAATCGCTTCAGCGGCCAAGGCAGGACTTCAAATCGCCATTGTCAATGGTGGTGGAAACATCTTCCGCGGCCTTCAGGGTGTGGGCAAGGGTTTCGACAGAGTAGATGGCGACAAGATGGGAATGCTTGCCACAGTGATAAATTCACTTGCATTGTCAATGTTCATAAAGGAACAGGGCGTGAGTGCACAGGTCTTCACTGCCACTCCGATGGAGCCGGTCGCCAAGTATTACATGAGAGATGACGCAGTGAAAGTGATGGAAGAGGGCGGAGTTGCCCTTATCGCCGGCGGAACAGGTAATCCGTTCTTCACCACGGACTCCGGAGCGGCTCTCAGGGCTTTGGAAATCGGTGCTGATGCGCTTCTGAAAGGTACAAGAGTGGATGGCGTATATACGGCTGACCCGGAAAAGGACCCGTCTGCAGTGAAGTATGAGGAACTGACATTCGAGAAGGCCATCACGGACCACCTGAAGGTGATGGACCAGACAGCATTTGCCCTCTGCAGTGAAGGCAATATGCCGATAATCGTATTCGACATGAACTGCAAAGGCAATCTGACCAGATTGCTGAAGGGCGAGAAAGTGGGTACTCTCGTACACGTATAACCATAAAAACTAAGATATTATGTTACCAAGAGTTAATGAGATTGTCACAGGAGCTGACAAGAAAATGAAAGAGTCTGTGGCTTTCTTGGAGGAAGACCTCAAGACATATCGCGTAGGCAAGGCCAATCCTTCTATATTGAACAATGTCCTCGTGGATTACTATGGAACTCCGACTCCGGTGCCGCAGGTGGCTTCCGTGACTGCTCCGGATGCCAAGACGATCCTCATCCAGCCGTGGGAGAAAACCATGATCGCGAAGATCGAGAAGGCTATCATGGATGCCAATGTCGGTCTCACCCCGCAGAACAACGGCGAGCAGATCCGCTGCAACATCCCGCCGCTTACTGAGGAGCGCAGGAAGGAACTTATCAAGAAAGCGAGGTCAGCAGGAGAGAACTGCAAGGTGGTTGTGCGCAACGCACGTCGTGACGCGGTGGAACTTCTGAAGAAAGCTGTCAAGAACGAAGGACTTCCTGAGGACGGCCAGAAAGAGGGCGAGGAGGAAGTACAGAAAGTTACTGACAAGAATGTCAAGGAGATAGACGCTCTCATAGCGGCTAAGGAAAAAGACATAATGACTGTCTAGTCAATGAAATCTGAGGCTGCCTGACAAACCGGGCAGCCTTTTTTAATTATACGGAACTTGATGGGGACAAGACTTGAACTCATACCGGTATGGGAGTGGAACATATTTCCGGAAGGCAAGGCGCCGATGCTGATTGCCGGGCCGTGCAGTGCGGAATCTGAATCGCAGGTGATGCAGACGGCTGAAGGCCTCAGGGCATTGGGCGTAAATGTGTTCCGGGCAGGTGTCTGGAAGCCTCGCACACATCCTAACACTTTCGAAGGCGCAGGCGCTCCCGCTCTTCAGTGGCTCCGGAGGGTGCAGGAAGAGCTCGGGATGAAAGTGGTTACCGAGGTGGCAGGTGAAAAACACGTCTCCGACTGCATCAAGTCCGGTGTGGATATGGTGTGGATAGGGGCCCGCACCACTGCAAATCCATTTCTTGTGCAGGAAATAGCTGATGCTTTGAAAGGTACGGATATTCCTGTCCTTGTGAAAAATCCCGTGAGCCCCGACATTGACCTGTGGATAGGAGCTCTCGAGCGCCTGAATCAGGCCGGAGTGAAAAAGCTCGGCGTGGTGCATAGAGGTTTTTCTACGGGAGAAAAGTCCAGATACAGAAACGAGCCGCTCTGGCAGATAGCTGTCGAACTGCGCACACGTTATCCTGAATTGCCGTTTTTTGCGGACCCGAGCCACATAGGAGGCAGCCGCGAATATCTGCATGAGCTGTCCCAGAGAGCGTTGGACCTGGGTCTGGACGGACTTATGATAGAGTCGCACTGTGATCCGGCCAGTGCCAAGAGTGATGCCGGCCAGCAAGTTACGCCGGAGGATTTCGGAAAGCTGATTTCCGGTCTGGTGGTGCGGAAAGCGGACTCGGACAGTCCTGAGTACAAGGAAAACATCGACCAGTTGAGGGAGCAGATAGATGTCATTGACGAAAACCTGCTGAGCCTTCTCGCCTCGAGGATGAATCTCAGCCGGAGTATCGGAAAATATAAGAAGGAGCATAATATAGCCATTCTACAGACATCGAGGTGGGATGCTGTCCTGTCACAGATGAAGGAAAGGGCTGGGTCTTACGGCTTGTCGGCGGAGTTCGTGTCGGCGATATTCAATGCCATACATGAAGAGTCTGTGCAGGAGCAGAACAAGATCCTGTCGGACGGTGAAGAGTAACGGAGTTATGCTTTATGCTCGCCGAGGGCATTGAGAAGCGTGGTTTCGAATACTTCTTTCTCGTGCTCGGTTACGAAGCTGACCTCGATAGGGGTGTGGAACAGCCGTTTTCTCAGGGCTTCAGGCATTTTCTTGTAGTCGCGCAGTCTCTGGCTGTCCTTTTCGGTCGTGGCTACGAGAGCTGTAGGCCATTTCTTGGTAGCCAGAAGTAGGCGTCTGATATCCATCCCGGTGTATTTGTGATGGTCATTGAACTTGAAATGCTTGACCATCTCATAGTTGTCGCTGAGGTATCTTCTCAGTGGCGTGTCGGAAGCGATTCCTGAAACCAGAATCAGATTGTGCGAGTAGATGTATCGTCTGTCGTAGTCCTCAAACACCGGCTCCAGCGGACAGTAGCTGATGGTCGTGAACAGAACCGTCATCTTTTTCCCGGTCTTGTCCGTACCCTGGCATGTCTCCAGGTCGAAATCTGAAATCTGAAGCGATTTCACCCACTCTATCTTCTCCCAGTTCTCCATGAATTTCGGACACTTGGTCACGATGATCACATTGGCATGGAAAAGTCTTTCGGGAAGGTCGCGCAGTCTGCCGAACGGCAGCAGGCAGTCCTTGCTCGGCGGACGGTTGTAATCGACGAGGACGATATTGAATGCAGCCTGAAGTGAACGGTACTGGAATGCGTCGTCGAGAACGATCAGCTCTGGGGTCTGGACATCCTTGTGTACGCATTTGCGGTATTTCCGGGATGTCCTGATCTTGTCCGGATGGAGCAGCAGGTCGCAGCCTTCCACTCTCGTGCGGTCCACAGCCACAGTTACTTTCGGGAATTTTCTCTTTATCTGAAGAGGCTCGTCACCTGCGAATGAAGCGGAGTCGTCCACCATAATCTGCTGGAAACCGCTGCTCTTGCGCTTATGTCCTCTGGAGAGTACCGCGATATGCTTGCCACCCCACTTCTCGCTTGCGAGCAATGTCCTGAGAATCATCTCAGTATGAGGAGTCTTGCCGGTTCCGCCTGCGGCAATGTTGCCTACGCAGATGGTCGGAGCCTCGCAAGTATGCACCTTGAATACCCCGCTGTCATACAGGGCATGCCTTATTTTCAAGGTGAGGTAATATGGTGCTAATAATATCCTCTCAAGCATAGCATGCAAAGTTAATAAAAAATATGGAAAACCTATCCTATAAACCATATACGCTTGAACTTTCTTCAAGCGGACAGGCTCCCCATCTTTCTGAGACATAGTCCAGCAGAGCCATGACTTCATCTGCGGTCGGTGCCGTGACCAGTTTCACACGCGTTTCCTTGAAGTCAGGCAGGCCTTTGAAGTAGCAGGACAGGTGCCTCCTCATCTCCAGAACTCCTGTAACGGGGCCCTTCAGCCCGGTCGAAAGCGAAAGATGCCATTTGGCGAGAGCGACCCTGTCATTGACACTCATCGACGGCAGAATTTCGCCGGTGGTCAGGTAATGCTTGATTTCTCTGAATATCCACGGATGTCCGAAAGACGCGCGGCCCACCATGATGCCGTCAACTCCGTATTTCCCGAATGCTTCACCGGCCTTCTGAGGCGAATTTATGTCCCCGTTCCCGATAATCGGGATGTGCATCCGGGGGTTCTCCTTCACCTGTCCGATAAGTGTCCAGTCAGCCTCGCCCTTGTACATCTGGCATCTGGTGCGGCCGTGGATGGTCAATGCAGAGATTCCCGCATCCTGCAGCCTCTCCGCAAGCGGTACTATTATCTTGGAACTCTCATCCCATCCGAGCCTGGTCTTGACAGTCACCGGTTTGCTTACGGCTTTCACGATCCGCTCCGTTATCATCACCATCTTGTCAGGCTCGCGCATCATTCCCGAACCGGCGCCGCGGCCCGCAATCTTGTTGACCGGACAGCCGAAATTTATGTCAATGATATCGCAGCCATGTCCTCCGGCGATCTGGTCCGCATTGTCGGCCATTTTGGCGGCCTCCACCATCGCGTCCGGATCATTGCCGTAGATTTGGATTGCTATAGGGGCCTCGTCGTCGGAGGTCTTCATTTTCGCTATGGCCTTGGCGGCGTCCCGTATCAGCCCGTCGGACGGAATGAATTCAGTATAAACCATATCCGCGCCGAATTTCTTGCACACGATGCGGAAAGACGCGTCTGTCACGTCTTCCATCGGAGCCAGCAGGACAGGCTTCTCGCCCAAGTCGATATTTCCAATCTTCATAGTTGTCGTGGAATCGTTTTACTGCAAAATTTTCGGTTTCAATTCCACAAAATTACTAAATCAGGCTTGAATTTTGTGGCATAACGGCCCGGAAAATTCAAAAGCTTCAAAGAAAACAAAACATAAACATCTGATATGTCAAAGGAAATCAAAACTATAGGAGTCCTGACATCGGGAGGAGATGCTCCAGGAATGAATGCCTGTATCCGTGCGGTGACACGTAGCGCCATCTTCAACGGAATGAAGGTGATGGGTATCTACAGGGGCTTCGAAGGCCTTATTCACGGAGAAATCAAGGAACTGACCACCGAGAGTGTCAGCAACACCATCCAGCGTGGCGGTACTTTCCTGAAAACAGCAAGAAGCAAGGACTTCATGACAGTAGAGGGCAGGAAGGCTGCCTATGACAACCTTGTGAGCCACGGCATTGACGCGCTTATAGTCATTGGCGGAAACGGCTCATTGACAGGAGCGCAGGACCTGGCGAGAGAATATGACCTGCCGGTAATCGGACTGCCGGGCACCATTGACAATGACCTTTACGGCACCGATTCGACCATCGGTTACGATACCGCATTGAACACCATCGTGGAATGTGTGGACAAAATCCGTGACACCGCCACTTCCCACGACCGTATTTTCTTCGTTGAGGTAATGGGTCGTGACGCCGGTTTCCTGGCACAGAACAGTGCGATCGCTTCCGGTGCGGAAGCGGCCATCATCCCGGAAGACCAGACAGATGTCGATCAGCTCGAGCAGTTCATCAGCCGTGGATTCCGCAAGAGCAAGAACAGCAGTATCGTGATCGTTTCCGAGAGTCCTAAGGATGGCGGCGCGATGTACTATGCAGACCGTGTCCGCAAAGAATATCCTCAGTATGACGTGCGTGTGACCATCCTCGGCCATCTGCAGAGAGGCGGAACCCCGTCAGCTCTCGACCGTATCCTTGCAAGCCGTCTGGGCTGCGCCAGCATCGAGGCTCTGAAAGAGGGACAGCGCAATGTCATGATAGGCATCAGCAATGACCAGATAGTCTATGTCCCTATCGACAGGGCAGTGAAGAAGGACAAGCCTATCGACAGGGAGCTTATCAATGTTTTGGCAATGCTGTCCATATAATTATACCGGTTTCCGTAAAAAGTTGTAACTTGGTGGATTAAAGGTACTGCTTCCGTTCTGTCAGCAGAATCGCGGAGCAGTATTGTTTTCTATATTTGACTGAGAATGAATAATTTACTTAAGTTCCTGATGGTATCGGCAGTCGCGACGGCGGTTTCCGCATGTGTGGAATATCCGACCGCCGACCAGTTTGCCATACCTGCGATCGAGCACGTGGAAATCAGTGTCGCCGGCAATGAAGTGAGCCTTCTGTGCCGTGTCTCTTCCGAAATACCGGAAAAGGAGAACTGCGGAGTGGTATATTGGACAGGAACTGAGGAGAAGTCGGAAGTGAAATGTGAATCCAATACGGGGGATTCGTTCAGAGTATATCTGCCGAACCTGAAGTATGACGTGGACTACAGTTACAACATCTTCATTGAAAAGAAGGGAAGAAGGTATTTTTCCGCTGACAATACGTTCAGGACAGGTCCGGACATCATTGAGGACCGCATTCCGGATCCGGTGTTCAGGAAGTATTGCATCGAGTATCTGGACAAAGACGGAGACGGGCATTTTTCCCAGCATGAGGCGGACCTCGTGGATTCTCTGGGTTTTCCGTATTCGAATGACAGGATAGAATCAATAACGGGCATAGAACTGTTCCGCAACCTCAGGAAACTGAAAGTGACCAACTGCAAGATAAACGGCACTCTGGATGTTTCAGTCTGTACGAAACTGGAGTCTCTTGATGCGAGCGGGTCTTATACCGACGAGCTGATTTTGCCGGAAAACCCGAAAATTACGGAACTGAATCTGTCCAGCAACAGTTTTACCTCCCTGGACCTGTCCTCCTGCAGATATCTGAAAAAACTCGACTGCAAATACAATTCGAGACTTAAGAGCTTGACTCTGAACAAGGAATGCGGACTCGAAGAGCTGAACTGTTACAGTACCGGCATCAATGATATTGACTTGAGTGATTACCCGCATATGCGCTGTCTTGTCACGAATTCTTACGGGATGAACAGCCTGAATTTGGGCAGCAGTACGGAATATGAAGTTCTGGACCTGTCGCTGCCGGATGACATGACGACATTGGATGTTTCGAAGATGCCCTCTCTCAGGCGTTTGTCTGTCTGGTATTGCAATCTCGAGAATGTCAATATCCAGCACTGCCCGCTTATGGATTTTATCAATATCGCGGACTGTCCGGTGGCTTCACTTGATTTTTCGAATGCGGCCAAGCTTAAGAAAGCGGTCATATCCGGTACCGATGTGACGTCTTTGGATTTCAGCAATTGTCCGAGGCTGGGTTTGCTTGACTGCAGATTTAACAACAAACTTGAATATGTTGTCCTGGTAGAGGGAACGTGCCCGACGCTGCAGACTGGCCCCAAGTCGGTGGATGTCAGGTATGTAGCTGCACCTTAGAGAATTGATGTCGTGAACAAGAAAGTTGTCAAATACGCGGTCTCTGCCGCTCTCGCCGTAGTCCTCCTGTATCTGTCTTTCAGGGGAGTCAAATGGGACGAATTCATGTCGGCTCTGAAATGCTGTCATTGGTGGTGGGTAGTTGCCGCAATGCTTGCCGGTGTGGCTTCCTTCTGGTTTAGGGCATTGAGATGGAAGGGGCTGCTTGCTCCTATCGATTCTTCCACTTCTTCCAAAACCGTGTTCAATGCGGTGAATATAGGACTTTTCACAAATCTGATATTGCCCCGCGTGGGCGAATTCATACGTTGTGGCGTGATCACCAGGAACTCAGCTCCTGCGGAAGACGGGAAACAGCACCAGGCTTCCTACGATAAGGTGCTCGGGACAGTGGTCATGGAGCGCTCGTGGGATGTATTGACATTGATACTGATTCTCTGCACGGTGATGGTCACGATGTGGAGTCGTTTCGGCGGTTTCGTCGAAGAGAAGATACTCCAGCCGTTCGCGGGCCAGTTCAATGCAGATGTCTGGTGGCTGTTTGCGGGGCTGGTCCTGCTCTGTGTGGCGGGTGTGCTGACTGTCTGGAAGTTGAGAAACCGCAGCAAGGTGATTTCTGCATTGTCCGGATTCGTGAAGGGACTCTGGCAGGGTGTGGTCAGCTGTTTCAAGATGAAGAGGTGGTGGGTGTTCCTTATTTATACGGCATTGATCTGGCTGATGTACTGGCTGATGAGCTGGACGATACTCAGGTCGCTGAGCGGTGTGGATGTATCTGCCTTGTCGCTGGACTTTTCGGCGGCAGTCTCGCGTCTGTCTGAACTCGGGCCGTCTGACGCTCTGTTCCTGATGCTTGTGGGCAGTCTGAGTTCGCTCGTGCCGGTGCCGGGCGGCTTCGGAGCGTTCCACTACATTGTAGCCACTGCATTGGCCTCGATCTATGGGATTCCGTTTCCTGTGGGAATCATATTTGCGACGCTCTCGCATGAGTCCCAGACGATCGCCGTCCTCCTGTGCGGAGCCGGCTCGTATGTTTCCGAGTCAATGTCATAAGAACGTGTAAATTATACCTATATTATATTATGGATTTCGATACAAGTGTTGTGCTGTCTGAGGACGCCGTGCTGAACGTGGTTTCGCCTTTGGCTTCATTCGACTTTTCGGCCAAGGTGCTCTCTGCATTGCCAGAAGGCGTGAAGGCCGCGGACCTCGGATGCGGAAGGATTCTGGTGGATTATTCCACGATGCTGCAGACCCGGTATGTGTTGTGTGACATCTACGAGGAGGACGGCGGAGAAGACGGCACGTTCAGGTACAGGATTGTGGTGAAGTCCGGCAAGAAGAGCAGTCGTATATGCGATGCGCTCATCGGACTTCTGTTTATCCTGTGTTTCTGGACAGCGGGGAAATGGTTTACGGACGGCTTTCAGGTGCTGCCTGCAGTTCTGTCTGCATCGGCATTGACCGGAATAGTTGGGCTGCTGGTGCTGATGAAGGTCTCGCGCTTCGGGAAAGCTCAGGCGGAGGCGGTGTCCTCGGCGCTGAAAGGCGCTCTGGACTGTGGTTCTGAATAGCGCACCCGGATTTTGCCGGCAGACGATTTTTCGCGATATTTTGTTGTTTGGAAAATTATTGCTACCTTTGCGACCCCTATAATGTGTAGGGATCGCAACTTTTATTATTAACTATTTAAAGATCAAGACAGTGGACACACAAAGTTACAAATCAGTTTTCTTGAACGAGAATACTGTAAAGAAGGAGTGGGTCGTCATTGATGCTACCGATCTGGCACTTGGCCGTCTTGCAGCCCGCGTTGCTCTTGTCCTCCGTGGCAAGACCAAACCAGGGTTCACCCCTAACGTTGATTGCGGTGACAATGTCATCGTTGTCAATGCTGAAAAGGTGGCTCTCAAAGGCAAGAAGATGACCAACAAGGTTTACACTCGTTACACCGGATATCCTGGTGGACAGCGTTTTACCACGCCTAAGGAGATTCTTCAGAAGAGACCTGCAGAGCTGATCAGGAAGTCCGTTAAAGGTATGCTTCCTAAAACCCGTCTTGGTGACAAGCTCATCAACAACCTGTTCGTATATGCAGGTCCTGAGCATCCGCACCAGGCGCAGCAGCCAAAAGAAATTAAGTTGAACGAAATTTAAACAGAGCAAATGGAAAAAACAGTAAACGCCCTTGGAAGACGTAAATCAGCTGTGGCTCGTGTTTATGTCGCTGCCGGAACAGGTAAGATTGTCATCAATGGAAAGGAACTCAAGGAGTATTTCCCTGACGAGGCTCTCCAGTACATTGTAAATCAGCCGTTTGAAGTTACCGGTACGACAGGTCAGTTTGACGTTAAGGCAAACCTCGTAGGAGGTGGAATCAAAGGTCAGGCAGAAGCAACAAGACTCGGTATCGCCCGCGCTCTTTGCGAGGTGGACAAAGAGGCTTACCGTTCTGCTCTCAAGGCCGAAGGATTCCTTACTCGTGACGCAAGAGAAGTCGAGAGGAAAAAGCCTGGTCAGCCTGGTGCACGTCGCCGCTTCCAGTTCAGCAAGCGTTAATCTTGTCTGGATATTGATTTACTCGCACAGTCCGGTGTTGAAATCTTCGGACCCTGGTCAGGATGTGAATCCTGCGAAGGCTGCTTGAAGATTGCTGGGACTGCGGAAAATCCCGGAGACCGGCGACATGCCGCTGCTTCAGGATTGATGAAAAGAGCCCGACAAGCTATGGCTACAGCTTGAAGGGAAAGTGTAACAAAAGAAACATTACAAAAAATGCCAAGAACAAATTTCCAAGAATTACTCGAAGCAGGTGCACATTTCGGGCATCTCGCCAGGAAATGGAATCCTAAAATGGCTCCTTATATTTTCATTGAGAGGAACGGGATTCACATCATTGACCTGCACAAGAGTATCGTCAAGATAGACGAGGCTGCAGAGGTAATGAAAGAACTTGCACGCTCAGGCCGCAAGATCCTCTTCGTTGCCACCAAGAAGCAGGCTAAAGATATCATCGCAGAGAAAGCCGCTTCTGTCAATATGCCTTATGTAACTGAAAGATGGCCGGGTGGTATGCTTACCAACTTCCCTACTATCCGTAAGGCAATCAAGAAAATGAATACCATCGACAAAATGAAGGAAGATGGTACTTATGAGAAACTCGCTAAGCGTGAGCGTCTTCAGATTGACCGTCAGAGGGCTAAACTTGAGAAGAACCTCGGTTCCATCAAGGATATGAGCCGTCTCCCGTCAGCTCTCTTCGTAGTGGACATACAGAAGGAGGCAAATGCCGTTAAAGAGGCTAACCGTCTGAACATTCCGGTAATCGCTATGGTTGATACTTGTTGCGATCCTACCCCGATTGATTATGTGATTCCGGCTAATGATGATGCCGCAAAGTCAGTTGAGTATATCACCAATGCTCTTTGCGTTGCCATCCACGAGGGATTGAACGAAAGAAAGCTCGAAAAGGAGAAAGACGCTGCGGCTGAGGCTGCTGAGAAACCGGCAACCAAGAAGCTCCGTCCTCGCAAGAACGCTGCTGCTGAAACTGAAGAAGTAGAGGCAGCTCCGGTAGAGGCTCCAAAAGCAGAAGAAGTTAACGCTGAATAATTTAAACTCTATTTACTATGCAGATTACAGCAGCTGACGTAATGAAATTACGTAAGATGACAAGTGCCGGTATGATGGATTGCAAGCAGGCTCTCGCTGAGGCTGAAGGCGATTTCGACAAGGCAGTTGAGATCATCCGTGAAAAAGGTAAACTCGTGGCAGCGAAAAGAGCTGACCGTGAGACTACCGAAGGCGCAGTTATCGTTCGCGTTGAGGGTGGCAAGGCTATCATTGTCTGCCTCGGTTGCGAAACAGACTTCGTTTCAGCTACTCCGGATTTCAAGGCTCTCGCAAATTCTATAGCAGACGCAGCTATCGCTGCTTTCCCTGCTGACCTCGAGGCTCTCAAATCTGTGAAGTTGAAAGACGGCTACACAGTAGAAGAGGAAATTTCTGCTCAGACCGGCAAGACAGGTGAGAAGCACGTTCTCGCTTACTATGCCGCTCTCGAGGCTCCTTATATCGCACAGTACGTTCACAACAACTCCAAGGTTGCTTCCATCGTTTCTTTCAACAAGGAAGTTCCTGCTGAGATCGGCAAGAACGTGGCTATGCAGGTTACCTCAATGCACCCTGTTTCTGTTTCAGAGGCAGATTGCCCTAAGGAGACTGTAGAGAAAGAGCTCGCAATGTACAAACAGCAGATCGCTGAGGATCCGAAAATGGCCGGCAAACCTGAGGCAATGCTTGAGAATATCGCAAAAGGTAAGCTCAAGAAGTTCTTCAAGGAGCAGACTCTTGAGGATCAGGAGTTCATCTGGGACGCAAAGATTTCAGTCCTCGACTACATCCACACTGCTGATAAGGACGCTAAAGTTCTCGCTTTCAGAAGATTCTCACTTACAGACTAATTGCTCTGGATACATTATAAAAAGGTCTTGCGAGATGCCGTAGGACCTTTTTTGCTTCTGTGCTTTTTACTACATTTGTCCAAACAACAACTCAACAAATTATGAAAATGAATTTTTTTAAAGGCATTTCTGCATTGGCGGCGGTGCTTTTGACTATCACGGCGTGTGATAAGGAAAAAGAGCAGCAGGCAGTATTGCCGGAGGTCGAGGTGAAACTTGTTAGTGCTGATGCAACTAACATATCCTTTTCTGTTACGGCAAGCAATGCTGAGAGTTTCGCATGGTATTGCTCCGACGACCCTAAGGACGGGGAGAAACAGATGTCTGCCAGTCTGGTGTATGGCCTCGGTACGACTGAGAAAGTATCCGGAAAATTGCAGCTGGTGACAGTTCCGGATCTCAAGCCGGAAACTCAGTATTGGATTTTCGCTGCTTCCAAGAGCGGTGACGATTTCAGTGTGACTGATTCCATTCAGGTAAAGACAGCTGCGGAAGAGCAGGTGCTTACCGCAGGTGACGTCACCAAGACCAGCCTTTCTTACCATATCAGGTCCAGAGAGGGAGCGAAGTATATGCATACATATATCGAGAGCTGGTATTATAATCATCAGATGGCTCTCGCGATGGAAGACCAGGGGGCTGAGTTCAACATTGACACGTTCAACATCAATCTTCTCGCTGATTTCGGTTTTGAGGAGACTGCGCCTAAGGATATAACATGGAAGAATGGTGATGAGAATACTCCCAGAAACCAGGAGGTGTCTCTGTATGGCGGACAGAAATATATGGCATTGTTCTGCTATTACGATGATTCCAATGAGCAGGAACCTCAGTGGGTCGGAAAGCCTGAAGCAGTGGAGATGACTCTTCCTGCGGCCGGCAAATCCAACGAATCCATCAAATTTACTGATGAAAGTATTAAATCTGACAATGTGGTGGTCAGAATGGAGCTTGACGATGCCAAGGTAAGCTATATCTCATATGACCTTTATGAGAAGGCCAAATATGATAAGGCATTTGCAGGCAAGGATGAAGCGACCATCAAGAATTTCCTTTACGAATATGGTCTTCACGCATATAATACTTACACGGACAAATGGACTACTGATCCAGGCGTAGAGTATATCATTGCTGTTATGGGCGTGGACAACAACGGTAATTCATTCCTTCAGACTAAGACCTACACCACTCCTCTTCCGGATCCTGTGTTCAATGTGAAGATGCGTGCTTATGATAGTGAATTTAAGAACTATCTGGGCTTCCTGACGCTGCGTATGGATGTGGATGTCAAGTATTTCCCTGATTTGAATGTGGAAAGCATCCTGGCTGCTAATGTCATGCCTAAGGCGACTTGGGATATGACGTTGGATATGTTGGGACTGTCGGGAATGTCTCTTGAACAGATTGCCGAAAAGGCTCCGGATTATATTCCGGCTGTAGTTCAAGGCTATCTTCAGGAGAATGAGATGAATGACCTGGAAAAGAATGGCTCGTTTACCAGAATTATGACTGATTTGGAACCAGGCACTGAGTATATCTTTGCAGTGGCATTTAATTATGGTGGCAAATGGTATGCGAAATCAGCAACTGCCAAACTGAGTGACGAACCTTCAAGCACACCGGAAGAAGGCTATAAGGCTTTCCTCGGAGAGTGGACAGTGACAGGAAAAACCACCAAGGACTGGAGTACCAAATTGACATATAAGATCAGGTTTGAACAGTTCGAGCCTAACTGGTCTTACAAAGTGTATGGATGGTCATCGACCAATGCCGGTACGGAATTCCCGTTCGTTGCACGATATGACAGCGTTACCAAGAAAATCTACATAGACGGCAACCAGTATCTTGGAAAGACCAAAGTGCAAGGCTCTGAGTATGAAGTACGTATGATGCCATGTCTGAGATATGTAGGAGCTCTGTACTTCTCCGACAGCGAGGATGTCATGTATGAAGGAAGAATTGATGATATGGGAAATGGCAAGGAAAAGATAGCAATGTTCCCTGGAATCATCAAGAATAGAGAGGGCAGGGATGAGGAAGTCGCTACTATGGCTTATGGCTTCGTGAAGGATGGAAACTGTCCTGGCGGTCCGGACCAATACGATATCGTAGAGTTCCAGATTACAAGAGACAAGACCAAATAGTTTACTGACATATTTGATTTGGCGGGCAGCGGCATTGGACGTTTGCCCGCCATTTTTGTTTTTTTAGGATCACTAATATAAATGATGAACGGCTCGCGATTCACATCGCAAGCCGTTCGCAATTCTAACCTAAAACTTAACCTATGAAAAAACTATTCGACCGAATTTATTGCAATATCCGTGCCGATTCATATAGATTTCGTTACTTTTTTTCAGTTTCTTTTACTTCCGTGCTGTCGGCAGGAACTTCTTCTGTTTTCGGCATTGACTCCGGATCTACTTTGATGGAGATTATCCTTACGTCTGTGCGAGGCCTGTCACGCAGGTCGGTGGCAACGGAAGCGATCTTGTCAATGACATTGAACCCGTCAACAGTCTGGCCGAAGACGGTGTACTCGCCGTCAAGCTGGGCGCAAGTTTCCTCGTTCTGGACAATGTAGAACTGCGAACCGGATGATTCCTTCGCAGGATTTGCCCTGTCGCCTCTTCTTGCGGCTGCCAATGCGCCTTTCTTGTGCTTGTATTCAGGAACGAACTCTGCCGGTACGGTGTATCCCGGACCGCCCTGACCGTAAAGCTCGACTTTGGAGGTGTCCTTGGTGTACGGGTCGCCGCCCTGAATCATGAACCCGTCGATTACCCTGTGGAACAGGAGGCTGTCATAGTAACCTGAAATCGCGAGTTTCTCGAAATTCGCACGGTGCTTCGGTGTTTTGCTGTAAAGTTTTACCTTGATGGTTCCGAGACTGGTGACAATGTCGAACACAGGCTCATCCGGCAGCCCTGCTGCAAGGCTTTCGGCATCTTTCTGCTTCTGGATCATTTCTGCTTGTTTCAATGAGTCCGCCTTTGCCTGCTCTGCGGCAGAATCTTTAACCTTCTTCTGGTTTCCGCAAGCTGCCACAGTTCCTGCAACTGCGAGGCAGACTATACTTTTGGTGATAATGTTTGTTTTCATATTCTTGAATGCTTGATTACTTCATGAGAACCCTCAAATATAGTCAAATTTTCACTAATTTTGCGTACGTTATGTCGAATCCATTGAAGCAACTTGCTGGAGAAACCGCGATATACGGCCTCAGCACAATCTTGGCCAGGATAATCAACTTCCTGTTCGTTCCGTTCTATACCAGACTCCTCACCACGGCCAGCTACGGCGTGGTAACGGAATTCATGGCGTATATCGCTGTGCTTCAGGTAGTTCTGGTGCTCGGACTTGAGACCGGATGCTTCAAGTTCGCCAACAGGAAGGACGTGGATGCCAAGACGGTCTATGCCAATGCATTGGTGACCGTGGCGGGAGTCTGCTTCGCCTTCCTCGGGTTCATGATGCTGTTTTCAGACCAGATAGCCTCTGCATTGGGCTACGGCGGCTTCGGAAACTGCATCATCTATGTGGGCGGCATCCTGGCGCTCGACTGTACTACGGCGATACTGTTCGCCAAACTGAGACAGGAGCACAAGGCGCTGAAGTTCGCGGTCATCAAGACCGTGAAAATCCTTACGGAGACTGCGGCCAATATGGTTTTCTTCTTCTGGTACCCGTCCCACACGAATCATTTCCTGGGCAATTTCATATCCCCGACACCGGATTTTACCTACGTGATTTTCGCCATCCTGCTGAGCAGTATCGTATGCGGAATCCTGTTCTTGCCGGATCTGTTCCACTTCTCGTTTGAGCTTGACGGAAAACTGCTGCGTCAGATGCTTGCGTATTCGCTGCCGCTGATGGTGGCTGCGCTTCCCGGCATTGTCAATGACTTTCTCGACAGGATACTGTTCCGTTATTTCGATACCAATGCGGACGTGTGGCAGTCCAGCCTCGGCATTTTCCAGGCGGCGGTGAAACTCTCGGTAATCATGAACCTGTTTATCCAGATGTTCCGTTTCGCCGCTGAGCCGTTCTTTTTCCAGCGTGCGCAGAACAAGGGCTCCAAGCAGTTGTACGCCATCGTGATGGAATTTTTTACGGCATTTTGCGGACTGATACTTCTCGGCGTGTTCCTCTATCTGGATGTGTTCGCATTGATCATCGGCAAGGATTTCCGCTCCGGAATGGGCGTGGTGCCGATCATGCTGCTCTCCTACATGCTGCTCGGGATGCTTTTCAATGTCTCGATGTGGTACAAGCTCTCCGGGAAGACCAACATGGCCATCTGGATTACGCTTGCCGGCCTCGTCGTCACTACATTGGTCAATGTGATTTTCATGCCGAAGTTCTCGTTCTGGGCTGCGGCCTTCGGACACCTTGCCAGCTATCTGGTCATGTTCATCATCAGCGCGGTCTTGGGAGCCAAGTATTACCCGATTCCATACAGCTGGAAACGCATCGGGGCACTGTTTGTGCTGATTGGAGCCGTATGTGGCTTGTCAATGCTGATGGACAATATGATGTTCGCGGGGGTCAATGCGGGTTCTTCACCTGCTTCTGCCGTGGTCGTGAAGCTTCTTCTGCATACGGTGCTGCTTGCGGTTTATTTCGCAGGATGCGCATTCCTGCTTAAGGGCCGTTACAAAATGGCATTGGCAACAGAGGAATAGCGCTTGCCACGTGAAAGATATTGACTATATTTCCCGCCTGGCGGCGGCTAATATAGGATGCGCCTCGGAAGAATAAAAAAAGAATTTTATTCTTCACTCGGCTTTCACTATATTTGTAGATAATCTTTTTGTACCGAGTGTACTGAAACTAATAATTTAAATTTATGAAACATTTTCCATTTGTAATCTTGACCGCAGCTGTACTGGGTATTTCGGTTGCAGGCTGCACAAAGACCCCTGAAATCAATGTGATTCCATGTCCTGAAAGCATTGTCAAGGCTGAAGGTACGTTCAATGTCGCAGGTGTTCCTGTGAAACTTGGCGCTGAACTCGACGAGGAAACTATCCAGTGGGCAAACACTTTTGCGCAGAAACTTACATCCGTAACCGGCAAGACTTCTGAAGTCGTTTCAGATGCGGCTGGAAAATGCATTGAACTGGAATTGAATAAAGAACTTGCTCCGGAGGAGTATTGGCTTGACGTTACCAAAAAGGGCGTGAAGATTCAGGCTTCTTCCGCTGCCGGTTTCAGATATGCTACCCAGACCATCGGCCAGATGCTTCCTGCTGCATTCTACGGAAAGGGCAAGGCGTCTGCAAAGTGGGTTCTCCCTTGCGCTTCCATCAAGGACAAGCCGAGATTCGCATACAGAGGAATGCATCTTGACGTTGCCCGTCATTTCTTCGATGTCAATGAGGTGAAGAGATTCCTCGACGTGATGGCCGCATATAAGCTGAACCGCTTCCACTGGCATCTTACTGAGGACCAGGGATGGAGAATCGAAATCAAGAAATATCCTAAGCTTACTGAAATCGGTGCCTGGAGAGACAGTACCATGATCGGCAAGAACTGGAACGAATTTGACCACACACGTTATGGCGGATTCTATACACAGGAGGAAATCAAGGATGTCGTGGCTTATGCTGCTGACCTCGGAATCACAGTTGTTCCTGAGATTGACCTTCCAGGCCATATGGTAGCTGCTCTCGCTTCTTATCCTGAGCTCGGCTGCACCGGCGGTCCTTATTCTGTAAGACCTACATGGGGAATTGCTGATGAGGTGCTCTGCCCTGGAAAGGAGACAACATTCAAGTTCATCGAGGATGTCCTCGAGGAAGTTATGGAACTGTTCCCTTCAGAGTATATCCACATCGGAGGTGACGAGTGCCCTAAGAAAGAGTGGGCTAAATGTCCTGCCTGCCAGAAGCGTATCAAGCAGCTCGGCATCAAGGCTGACGCTGAGCACACCGCAGAGCAGTATCTTCAGAATTATGTGACTGAGAGAGTCCAGAAGTTCGTCAATGACCATGGCCGCAAGATCATCGGCTGGGACGAGATTCTTGAGGGCAAGCTTGCCGAGGGTGCTACCGTAATGTCCTGGAGAGGTGCCAAAGGCGGTATCCAGGCGGCCAAGATGGGCTACGATGTCATCATGACTCCTAATACCTATATGTATTTCGACTATTATCAGTCTGATTCCACTTCATTGGAGCCGCTTGCCATCGGCGGATGCCTGCCGACAGAGAAGGTTTACCAGTGTGAGCCATATACTGATATCCCTGAGGAGGCTCAGAAGCATATCCTCGGTGTACAGGCTAACCTGTGGACTGAGTATATCGCTACTACAGATTACTTGGAGTATATGTTGCTCCCGAGAATGTCCGCACTCAGCGAGGTTCAGTGGTGCCAGCCTGAGAACAAGGACTATGACAGGTTCAAGAAGTCCCTTATGCACTCCTTCGACATCTATGATGCAATGGGCATGACATATTGCCGTGAGGTCATCGGCCAGTACGGTATGCCGGAGAAGAAGTAGTCGTTCAAGTTTTTTTAGTCTGAACAACCTGCACTTGTGGATTTTCCGCAAGTGCCTGGTGTACAAATATTTACAGCGATTGATGAAAGTCAGGTTGCCTTAAAAAATGGGTAACCTGACTTTTATTAGCTTGTGTAAATGATTGTCCTGTAATGGATTGGCCCTAAATGCCGATTTCAGGTTGTTCCAAAATTTCCGTGCAGGCGGCCGGGCATACATCCGCGGTTTACATCATAGTCGGTTTCCGGGTAAGCGTCGGCCGTCATTGGACCGGAGACTAGTAGAGCAGGAAGCCGAGGACGCCGCCGGCTATGATGATGGGGATGGGACCGACTTTGCAGAAGAGTGACGCTATCATTGCCGCGGCGAAGAGGCACCAGCTTTTCCAGTCCGGGAAGTTCTCGCTCAGGACATTGACATTGACCTCGGAGAACAGCGGAGTGCCGGACCAGGTGCAGTCGAGGATCATTGTCACGGCTGCGGCTCCGATAAGTCCCACCACTGCCGGGCGAAGACAGCTCATTGTGCTTTCGAAGAGGGTGTTCCCGGCGAACTTCATATAGAACTTCACGAGAAGCAGCACGATGATAAAGGACGGAAGCACTACTGCGGCTGTGGCGGTCATTGATCCGATAATTCCGAGAATGTGGCTTCCGGTCGCTTTCATGAGGACATCGTAGCCCACGTAAGTGGCGCAGTTGATGCCGATGGGGCCCGGTGTCATCTGTGAGATGGCGACTATGTCGGTGAACGTGCTCTGTGTCAGCCATCCGTGACTTGCCACCACTTGGCCCTGTATGAGGGACAGCATTGCGTAGCCGCCTCCGAACGTGAACAGTCCGATTACGAAAAATGTGGCGAAAAGCTGGAATAACAGTAATATTGTCATGTCCTTACCTCCTCTCTCTAAGTTTAACTGCCGCAACCGACAGGACCAGGACTGTCAATATTATATATATAGGTGATACCGAAAGGAATGACACGGCCAGAAGGCTCGCTCCGGTGATACACCATGCCCACCAAGTCTTGTCGGACTTCCGTGCCATCGATATCATCGGTGAGGCAATCAGCGCTACCACGACCGGGCGGATGCCCTTGAATATGCTGATGACAGTGGGATTGTCCTTGAAGTTGGTGAACGCCATCGCTATGGCCAATATTATAAGGAAGGATGGGAGTATCGAGCCCAATGTCGCAGCTATGCTGCCCTTCAGCCCTTTGATCTTATAGCCGGCAAAGATGGAGACATTGACCGCAAGTATGCCTGGCGCTGACTGGGCAAGGGCAATGATGTCCGGCAACTCGTCTTCACCTATCCATTTGCGTTTGTCGAGTTCGTTCTTTATCAGAGGTATCATCGCATAGCCGCCTCCGATGGTGAATGCTCCTATCTTCATGAATACAAGAAACAGTTCTTTCAATGAGGCTGTACCCTGATTCTGCTTCTCTGTGGTTTTTTCCATTGTCATTCGGTTTTAAGTAATCCTTAAAAAATAACTTGTTAATCTTTGCTCGTCTTTTCGGTCTATATTTCTTTTCTTATCAGTCGTGTACGTCCAGTACACTGAATGTCAGCCGTGCCGCGCCTGTCATATTTCCGGCAAAATTACGCAACTTTCAAAAAATAACCTGCAATGTCAGGCGAAGTGAAGGCTGAAAAACGGCTTTAACGATAAAAATCAATAAAAAACTCAAAAAAAGTCCGAAAATATTTGCAGGGAATAAAAAAGTGCGTATCTTTGCAGTCCGTTTGAGAAACAATGGTAGTTGATTGAAAATACTGAAAGATTAAGTACAAGGAAGCAAGTACCAACAACACAAAAAATCGAGAGCGTTGATTTCTTTATAAGGAATTGAGAGTGCCGGAATCGAACTTGAAGAATAAGAAATATACAAAGAAGA
>ERZ779649.368-NODE-368-length-36778-cov-4.624540_pt1 | contig 36778 bp, 29 predicted proteins | sample MGYA00511882_ERZ779649 | MGnify/ENA primary metagenome ERZ779649 (study PRJEB29588, sample SAMEA2157793) | human gut metagenome | biome: human gut; feature: human-associated habitat; material: faeces | place: Denmark | collected 2008/2010 ... | reverse complement strand
GGCTCCGTTCAAACCGTCTGGAAGTGTAGGATAAATCTCTTCTTCCTTAATTGTGCCAGAAAATGGACTGGCAGAACATATCTCATTCACATCAATTTGCAATTCATTCGCAAGTCTTAATGCAAAATCAAATCGAATATTGGAATCTTTTTGAATAATTGAATATAAGGTTGTAGCACTGATTCCGGTTGCCTTTGCAATTTTGCGGACATTTGTGCCTTTTTCATCAAGATATTTCTTTAAATTTTTACCGTCACCCATAGAATCCTCCTTTTTCATATATTAGAAAATTACGAAAAACATAAATCTATAAAATATCATAACACAGACGTGGAATAAAATAAAGAAAAAATAGTGTACGAAGTTCGTAAAAATGTGTTTACGAAATATTGACAACGATAGAAATACATGATATTATCAATTTACGAAAATCGTACAGATATAGAAATACAGTAAACGTATTCTATATCTGGAGAGGAAAGGAGGAGGCAATATGGCAAGTTACAATTATATGATGAGTGCTGATGAAGTGGCACAGGAATTAAACTGCTCAAAATCTCATGCCTATAAACTGGTGAAAGCTATGAATAAAGAATTATCTGCACAGGGATATATTACGATGGCTGGAAGAATACCAAAGGCGTTTTGGGCAAAAAAGATGTATGGCTATGAAATAGCAGAAAATTAGGGAGGATCAATATGGCTTACAGAGAAAAAGACACAAAAAAATGGACAGCCCAGTGGTTTGAGACAAATGTCATGGGTGAGAAGAAAAAACGCAGAAAGCGTGGATTTGAAACAAAGCGAGAAGCATTGGAGTTTGAACGAAGCAAAAAGTTGAGCAATGAGCGAAGTATGGATATGAAGCTGAGCGATTTTATTGAGATTTATTTTTCAGACAAACAAAATGATCTGAAAGATCGAACAATCAAAAATAAAAGATATATGATGCAACAGCATATCGTTCCATACTTCGGAAATCAGATGATGAGTGAAATCAAGGCTTCACAGATTATTCAGTGGCAGAATGAAATTCAGAAAAAAGGCTATTCAGATTCTTATCTGAGAATGATTCAGAATCAGTTGACCAGTCTGTTTACACATGCAGCTAAAATCTATGACTTGCCGGTTAATCCATGCAAGAAAGTGAAACGAATGGGAAATTCAGATTCAAGAAGTTTGAACTTCTGGACACTGGACGAGTACAAACAGTTTATACAGACAATGGAGCCGGGAACAAGATATTATCTTATGTTTGAGATGCTGTTCTGGACTGGATGCAGGATCGGGGAGCTGCTTGCGATTACAAAAGCTGATATCAATTTTGAAAAGAATCAGCTTAGTATCAATAAGACTTATTACCGGACAGGAATGCAGGATATTATCACAGAACCGAAAACAAAACAGTCCTTTCGGACAATCGAAATTCCGGAATTTCTGAAAGAGGAAATTAAGGAATTTGTAGATGGTCATTACGGAATGCCGGATACAGAAAGATTATTTCCGGTTGTTCAGGAAGCGGTACAGCATAAGATGAAACGGCAGATTGAGCTGGCAGGAGTGAAGAAAATTCGAGTGCATGATATCAGGCACAGCCATGTGGCTTATCTTATTGAGAAAGGTGTGGAACCGTTATTGATTCGGGACAGATTAGGTCATAAAGATATTCGTATCACATTGAACACTTATGGACATCTTTATCCAAATCAGCAGAGAAAGATTGCAAATCTTCTGGATAATGAAAATGGAAATGCTGTTACCGGATTGGGAGAAGAAAGAGATGAATGTTGAAAAGGCAAAAGAAAAAGCCCAGATAAATAATCTGAGCAAGTTCTCTGATAATCAGATTCACTGATATACCATCTTGGCAGATTCAGTATATCACGAATCGGGAAATACGACAATTCCCGAATATCTGTTCATCAGAGACTTGCCCGGAAGGGCAGGAGGAGATGATGGAATGAATATGAATGAAAAAAATAAAATTGAGAATTGTAGAATAGAACCAAAACTGAAACTGATCAATATGGATTCAGTAGAGGTGGAACAGGTAGAATGGCTGCTTTATCCGTTTATTCCTTATGGAAAAGTGACCATTATACAGGGAGATCCAGGAGAAGGCAAGACAACGATGGTACTTCAGATTATTGCAAAACTGACCAGAGGAGAGCCGATTCTTCCTGTTACTGATAAAACGAAAACAAAAGAAAAACGAAGTGATGAAGTCGATAGTGAGAATGAAGATTTAGATGTTGAAGATAATATGCAGGAACAGTCTTCTGTGTCACCTGTAAATGTAATCTATCAGACAGCAGAAGATGGACTTGGAGATACTATCAAACCCAGATTACTTGCTGCAGGTGCAGATTGTTCAAAGGTGCTGGTGATTGATGACAGTGACCAGCCACTGACAATGGCAGATGTCAGATTGGAAGAAGCAATCGTGCAGACAAAAGCAAAAATGGTTGTTCTTGATCCGATACAGGGCTTTCTGGGAGCGGACGTAGATATGCACAGGGCAAATGAGATCAGACCACTGATGAAGCGTATCGCAGTGCTGTCAGAAAAATATCACTGTGCAGTTATTTTAATCGGTCATATGAACAAAAACAGCAACGGCAAATCTTCTTATCGAGGACTTGGCTCCATTGATTTTCAGGCTGCTGCAAGAAGTGTTCTGATTGTCGGGCGAGTGAAAGATGAACCGGAAGTAAGAGTGATATGTCATACGAAGAGTTCTCTTGCACCGGAAGGAACGTCCATTGCATTCAGACTGGATAAGAATAATGGGTTTGAATGGATTGGAGAATATGATATCAGTGCCGATGAACTTCTTAATGGAGATGGAAGAGGACAGAAAAGTCGGAAAGCAAAAGAATTTCTTCTTGAAATACTGGCAAACGGAGGAATGACTCAAAAGAAAATCGCAGAAGAAGCAGAAGCCAGAGGAATCAAAAGTAAAACGCTATGGAATGCCAAACGGGAACTTGAAATTGATTCCGTAAAACGTGGAAACCAATGGTATTGGATGCTGCCAGAATAAAAATGGAAGATGGCAAGATTACCATTTCTTAAGAAGAGGGGATCTTGCTACCTTGAAAGGAGAACAGATGCAAAATAAAAGAGTACAGATTCCATACGAGTTATTTTTTCAACTCCTGCAATATTTTTTGATGGATAACTACGATGGTGAAGAAACAATCCGGTTGGGATTGGAGAAGAAAGTGGATGCAATGGTGGATCGTGAAGTATACAGCAAATCCAAAACAGCACCAACGGAAGAAGAAAGAGAAAAGTTCCGGCAGGAATATCTGGACAGACGGGGAATACCGGAGAACTTTCGATGGTAAAGGTTCTTTCTGACCACTTTATTACAGGAGCGTGTCACGCACCTGTAGATAGCAGACAAGGAGAAAGCCGGTAAGGTGTAGCCGGGAGTTGGTTGGCGGAGAAGAGAATTTTTAAAAGGGAGCCCTGATTCAGGGCGTCCCTGCAGAAATGATAAATGAAAGGAGAATGGCTTAATGAGAGAAGGAAGATTAGGTTACAACAGTTATAACAAGAGATATGGCTTATTATCATCAGACTTATGGATTGATACGGGATTTCATTGCGGAGAATGTCTGGAAGTTCTAGTTGATGATCAGTGGGTAAAGACACGAATGGAAATGAATCTGGCGAGAGAATGGTATTTGGTTGGAACACCATATTGTGGAGATCTGGAGTATGTACGGGCAAGGATACCGGAATAAAGCAGAAAGGAAGAGTAATAGTCGGTTTGTTGTTAGTGAAAAAATAAGCCCGGATACGGGCAGAAAAAGAGGGCGGATACGCCCAAAATGAAAAGCGAAAGCCAAGTTGTGGTAGATGTAAGAAGCATCTCACAAAGCCCTCGGCGTTTGAGAGCGAAATACACCCATCGCACAAAACTTCGTTTTATGCTCTGTGTATTTCGCCCTTGCAGGGGGCAAATTTACGCAAGCGTAAATTATAAATGCTGTCGCATTTATGGTTGTGCCGGATACGGCAATGAGTTCGTAAACGGACACCTATGTGTCCACTCACAATGGCATAATCGCCATCATTTTTCAAAGAAAGGGGGCAATGTCTATTGTAAGAAATTCATTTATACAGATGTCAAAATTGACAAATTTAAAAGGCAGGATTAACTATATCTCCAGTCACGCAAGGCAGGAAAATTTGTACGTAGTTTATGAAACAACTGACCGTAAATTTTGGACGGAGCTTGCTAAGTGCAATCAGGAGGAATTTAAGAAAAGCGGAACGGAAGGAACCTGCATTGAAGCGAGGGAGCTTATCATTGCACTGCCGGAAAGTTTTGTGGATTATGAGCCGGACAAGCTGCTGAGATTTTTTACGAAACACTTCAAACAAAATTATGGTGTGGAGTGTATCGCTGCCCTGCACCACAACAAACGCAAGACCAATTATCATATCCATCTTATCTTTTCGGAACGAAAGCTGCTTGATGATCCTGTGGTGAAGATTGCCACAAGGAACATGTTTTATGATGAAAACGGAAAGCATGTTCGCACCAAAAAAGAGATACTGGATGAAGACGGTCAGCTTCGAAGCGGTTGCAAAATCATACCTAAGGGTGAAGTGTATGAGCGTAACATTTTTACCATTAAGGACAGTCGATTTAAGAGCGACAGTTTCCTTGATGAAGTAAAGCGCTCCTATACAGACCTTATCAATATTTATGTGCGGGATGATAAGGAGAAGCTGAAAGTATTCGATAAGAATGGTGTGTATCTGCCAATGAAGAAAATTGGAAAAAACAATCTCAAAGCAGAGCAGATTGAAGCGGATAATCGGGTTCGTACCATGTGGAACCAGACGGTGGACAGGGCATTGGTCAGCGGTGTGCCGGAGGAACAGATTTTAGAAGTGAAACAGAGTGAAATCGGACAGACAGCAAAAGCGTCTATTCAGAAGTCAGGGAGAAATCCGGCACTGTTTAAAAGCCTGATTATGACGGCTATATATGCTTTGGAGCTTCTGATTAGTAAGGTGTTTAAAACAGCTTTGGAAAAGGCTGATAAGGTGACGGAAGGGGGTGTAAAGTCAGAGCCGGAGCAGATGAAAGTTTGGGCAGTCAATGAGCTTGTGATGGCGAAAAGTGAACCGATACCGGAAATGCCGAAGAAGTCCGAACCTGCTTCCAACTATCCAAGGCTTGCAGATATTTATAGCAAGTTGGAAAAGCAGAACAAAGCCATTTGTCAAAGGGAGCAACAGCTTGCAAGTGTTGAGAAGGAGATTGCCGGAACAAAAGGGATTTTCAAGGGAAAACAGCGTAAGGAGTTGCAGGAGCAGGCAGAACAGTTAATGATACAGATAGCCAATATGAAACAGTATTTGTCAAGTATTGTGCAGAGTTATGGCTATAACAATGTAAAGGAGTTCTTGGCTGAATACCATACCTGTAAAACTGAATACTGCGATTATCAGTCTGCAGTTGCAAGGTGGGAACAGCAGGCTGGAAATAAGGCAGAGTCGGACAGCTTAAAAGCAAGGCTTCAAAGAAAGGCGCAAGAAGTAAAGGAACGAGAAAACAACAGACAGAGCCAGCATTACCGGAGCGATAGAGGTGGCAGATAGGAAAATATATAATCATATTGACAAACAAGACCACAAGTGATAGTCTCTAAATAAGACTACTGCTTGTGGTCTACTGGCTTTAGGAGGATACATATATGGATATTCAATTAGGTGTTATTGAGGCAAGATATGCAGATATGATTTGGGAGCATGAACCAGTTACTTCATCGGAACTGGTAAAGATGACGGCAGTGGAGTTTAACTGGAAGCGCACAACAGCACACAATGTTTTGAGAAGATTGATTGATAAGGGATTGTTTCAGAATGAAAACGGACTGGTAACAGCCGTAATATCCAGAGAGGATTTTTATGCCAGACAGAGCAGACAGTATGTAGAAGACACCTTTGCGGGTTCTCTTCCGGCATTTATTGCAGCATTTACGCAGGATGCAAAACTGACACCGAAAGAAGCTGAGGCAATTCGTACGATGATTGACCAGGCGGAGGAAAAGTGAGTATGGGAGTAATTTTCTTAAATCTATTGAATATGAGCATCACAGCCAGTTGGTTGATTTTAGCAGTATTAGGTATTCGACTTTTATTCAGGAGAATACCTAAGTGGATTACCTGTTTATTATGGGGTGTGGTAGCAATCCGACTGATATTTCCGTTCTCCATAGAAAGTGTATTTAGTCTGCAACCAAGTGCAGAGCCTATCAGAACCAGTACCATGGTAGAGGGAGAACTGATACCTTATGTGCCGTCCGTAGACAGTAACATAGGTGTTGTAGAAAATACGATAAATCCCGCACTAGCAGAAACCTTTGCATATCAGGAAACCCAAAGCGTGGCTCCGCTACAAATAGTGACAGAAATCGCAGGGGGGCTTTGGTTATGCGGAATGGTGGTGCTTCTTATTTTGGCATTGGTGAGTATGATAAAATTGCGCCTATGTGTAAGGGAAGCTGTGCTATATAGAGAAAACATCTATATTTGTGATGCAGTAAAATCCCCTTTTATTTTGGGAATTATCAGACCCAGAATATACCTTTCCTCTTCACTATCAGAGGAAGAGATGGCATATATTATAGCGCATGAGAGTGCACATCTTAAAAGAAAAGATCACTTGTGGAAACCTTTTGGGTATTTGCTTCTTTGTATCTATTGGTTCAATCCTCTTTGCTGGGTTGCATACATTATGCTATGCAAGGATATTGAGCTTGCCTGTGATGAAAAGGTGATTCGTGATATGAACTTTGAGGATAAGAAAAAATATTCCAGAGTGCTATTGTCTTGTGCAACGCAGAGGCGATTAGTAATGATGTGTCCGTTGGCATTTGGAGAAGTGGGAGTAAAGGATAGAGTGAAGTTGGTGCTGAATTACAAAAAGCCATCCTTTTGGATTGTTTTGATATCCATGGCTGCCTGTGTAGTAGTGGCTGTATGCTTTTTGACAGAACCGAAAAGTGATTTTTCGATAGCAGACTACAAGGCAATCAGTTATAGAGAATATCAAAAATTGACAGGATATGACGCGGAATTCTATCATGCCTTATATTATATCGGGGAATTGCCCAAAACGGAATTATCAATCGTTTTTGAAGGAGACTATGATGAAGATTTAGCAGGGGCTGTTCTGGCTGAGGATGCGAAAGCAATAAGGATACAGGGGAGATTATCAGAGTTGTTTGGCGATGATACTAAACAATTAAGTGAGTCTGAACTCCTAAAAAAAATAAGTGAAAATTACGGAAATGTTATTTCCATAGATTATAGGGAAGGGGCGGGAACCGCATATTATGTGGGGGATTATTATGCACATATAGCAGTTGCAGCTGATACGGATGATAATAGGAATACGGTGTTTGAGATTGCAGTGGAAAATCAGACGAAAAACGAAAAAATATTTTCAGGCAGCAGTTCTTTTTGGCTTATCTGGGAAGAGGAGGAGCCAGTCAAAGAAAACGAAAATGTGGAAAACGCAAAAGATGACAATGGATACATATGGCTATCTGATACAGTGTTTATAAGTGAACTTGAGGACTTGGATGGCAATGGTACAAAAGAATATGTGGAGGTCGATCTAGGAGATGAATCAAACAACTTCTATTCCCATTTCAAGTTTTATTGGAATGGTGAGATGATTTATGAGTATGAGGATCCTTGTAGAATTGACCCATGCGTAGCAGAATATGTAGACTTGGATCATGATGGGGAAAAAGAAATTTTCTTTTCATTTGCTCCAAGAGTAAATTCCATGCCACTGGAGGAATATATCGTATTAAAGCAGTACAATTCAAGTTGGAAACCGCTGGAGATGATTCATGGCGAAACGATGATGGATAATGCATTTCCATTGTCTGTTACAAAGGGAGACACCAAGTGGCAGGCTGTGATATCCTGTGAAAATTTGGATGAATCAGTTACTTTCGATGTAGAATCACATTATTTAGATTTGAAAAGAGAATTTCTTTCAGACAACGGGGAAGAAACGGAATTTACCAGTCAGTTGGTTGAGTGGTATGAAACAGAATTTGTAGATTACCCTTCGGGAGAAATCTGTGGGAATGTGTCAGCGTGGGGAATTTGGAATATAGAAGTAGGAGAATATGAAGGAAAAACCTGCCTGATTGCAACACATGGGATTCAGTGTTATGATAAGTTTGATTTTTGGGGAGAGGCAGATGTCTACTTTGATTATGATGAAAAAGGAAATACAAGATTTTTGAGCATCCAGTTTAGACCACAGTACCAGTATTTGGATCAAAATAAAGAAGCCGAAGAGAGAATTTATGAAGGTGAGACGCCCGGCGTATCTTATGGTGATATTGCGGAAAGATATTATACTGTAGGTCAATATATGAAAGAGGTAAAGGATGTATCAAAGGCTATGGCCGCAGCAGGGGATTCGTATATATGTGATGAGTACCTAAATGCGATGGGAAGCCCGGAGGCTGAATCTGTATATGTATTGCATGATTTAAATAATGACGGTATAGAGGAATTTTTTATAGGTCTTAAATTTAATTATGATATACCTTACTATGTAATTTATGATGTATATACGTGGAAAGACGGAAGAGCGTATCAGTTAATGAGAGGTATCGGATATCGTAATGGCTCGTGTAAGATATGTGAAAATGGAGTAATAGAGGATAATTATTCAGGGTCGGCATGGGACGGGCAAACATTATACCATATTTTACCTGAGGGAGGAATTGAACTTGAGACAATAGACAGTGTTTCTTCAAGGCGAGACGGCACAGTTCAATCCTATTATCACTGGAATGAATTGATAGATGAAAATTCGCTACAAACGATATTGGAGCAATATCAACCGGAGTCTGTCACATATGTCGATTGTAATAGGGAGACAATTGAGCAACTACGTCTGAGTGGAATAAGAAAATAACTTACCGATTGACTTATAACTGATATTAAGGACAAGATGCATATTAGCTGATCAGGAGCAAGTATTCCGGTGCCAAAACGGTGCCACGAAACCATGCAAATAAAAATAGACCATGTAAAATCAACGAAACTATGCAGATTTCAGCCATAAAAAGCATAGAAAATATGTTGAAAAACGCTATTCAGATAACGTGAAGGTGGTAGAACCGTTGGTTCAGGCCGTGTTGCTACTATCATCGAGTAATTGTGCGTTAGCAATGAGAAGCATTAAATAAGTGTAAAATAGTCCAGAGCAAGCTTGCTTGCTTCTGGGCTTTTTTATGCTTATGAGAATGCGGCGAATGCCGCATTCATCGAGGAAACACGCATATAGAATGTTACATATAAAGTGGTTGTATCTTCAAGTAAAAAATGGTTGACAAAAATGACTACTGACAGTAGACTATACATAAACGACTACACACAGTAGACAAAAGGGGTGATCATATGAGTGAAATAAGATTAGGAGCAGTAGAGTCCAAGTTTGCAGATATCATATGGAATAATGAACCATTGCGACCAGTAGAATTGGAGAAACTCGCGGAAGCTGAATTGAATTGGAAGCGGACGACTACTTTAACTATTTTAAAAAGGCTATGTGAGAGAGGAATTTTTCAAAACAAAGATCGAATTATTACTTCCTTAATCAGTAGAGAAGAGTTTTATGCTCTCCAAAGTGAAAAGTTTGTTAATGATACTTTTGAAGGTTCGTTACCGGCTTTTTTGACTGCATTCGGTTCCAGAAAGAAGTTATCGGATAAGGAAGTGGAAGAATTGAAAAAGGTGATAGATAGTATGAGGAGGTGAGTGGATGGATTGGTATGAATTATTACCGAAGATTTTGAATATGAGTCTTACAGCAAGCGTTATCAGTGTTACGGTGATTATACTTAGATTGTTGTTGAAACGGGCGCCCAAGGTATATTCCTATATGTTATGGTCGGTAGTATTGTTTCGTCTGCTTTGCCCTATCACTATAAATACTCCCTTATCGGTATTGGGTTTATTTGATCCCCCAATTGTGGAAACAACTGATAGTGTGAGTCAGGTTGCATATATTCCGAACAATATCGTTCATACAGAGAATCCAGAAGTGACATTACCAGTTCCGGTATTGGACAATGCTATAAATAATGCGTTGCCACAAGGGGCGGAACAGCTTGTAGCAGATCCTTTGGAGGCGCCTGTCAGCATTGCGACCTATATATGGCTGGCTGGAATCGTGGCTATGATAGGCGTTAGCATGATTTCTTATGTTAAGTTACGAAAGAGTCTGGTTGGAGCAGTGCGGGTAAGGGGTAATATTTATGTTGCGGACTACATTACTACTCCTTTTGTACTTGGCATATTCAGACCGCGTATCTATTTGTTATCTTCATTAAGCGAACAAGAACAGGAGTATATTCTAAAACATGAGCAATATCATATTCGCAGAGGGGATCATATTTTTAAATTGCTTGCCTATGTAGCCCTTTGCATACACTGGTTTAATCCATTGGTTTGGCTAGCCTTTCTATTATTTAGCAAGGACATGGAAATGAGTTGTGATGAGGCGGTTGTCAAAAAACTTGGGGAAGATGTACGAGCAGATTATTCTGCTTCTTTACTGAATTTAGCAACAGATAATGCTATTATGTTTGGAATGCCACTTGCATTTGGTGAGGTGGACACCAAAGGACGCATCAAAAACCTGGCAGCGTGGAAGAAACCTACTTTCTGGGTTACCATAGGGGCAATTTTGATATGCATTGTTGGAATTGTGATATGCATATCCAATCCAAAGGAAGAAAATTTGTATGCACCGGAACCTTTTGGTCATAGCTACAGGGTGGCAGAAATTTTCTTCATAGATGCCCGTTATTCCTCCGCAATCACACCGGAAACAGCACCCAGATATCAGTTTACTTCAGATTATGCTATGTTTGTATCCGGAGATGTATTGGATGATAAGAGTACAACGGAGTGGGTGCAACAGTTGGGGAATTTTGAAGAGGTAGAGATTACAGCTGAAAATTTTGATAACCATTTTAATATGACAGGGTTCACTATTTCAAATGATACCTGGTCCAAATTCAGAAGTGAAATAAATAAGGCATGGCGGATAAATGCGGATAATAGTTTTTACTATTTTCTGCAGAACCAAGATGGCAGTGTATATCTGACTTACGGATATGATATAGATAATAGTACGAATATATTGGAGGAAGGCTCACACATCCGTTTCCTGTTTAGATTGGAACGTACAGATATTTTAAGTTGCAATGCCGTTAGTGCAGATTACAATGCTTATATTGAGCCTGCCTATTATTCAAGTAGCTATGAAGGGGAGTATGATGATTTATATTCCAATCCTATAAATAATTCCGGTAAGCTGATATTTACAGTGGATGGTGGTACAGATACGGATATTTTGGTTGTTAATGAGGAGTATCATAAATACACATCGGAAGAAGTAATTGTAGAAAGAGAAACTTATGAGCTGGAATGTAATCCACAGGGAAAGTTTGAGTTGGAGGTTTCTGTTCGAGGCGATGAACGTGATGAGGCAATCTATTCCATTTATGTTCGTGGAAAATCCGGATTCTATGTAATGAAGATAGATTTTCAGACAAGTGAAGGCGCAGTGGAAATTGATAGGTCGGAAACGCCGGAAGTTGAAAATATAGTGGACAAGACGGATTCCTTAGATACAGCCATATTAAACGCTATTGTTGAACATACTGCATCCGATTATCCGGTTGGTGCCTATCATTGTGCCAGCTTTGTAGAGTTGCATAGGGAGGAATTATGCGGAGTGTCTATTGCTGGTGGGAATGTGTCGAAAGAGTTGATAACGGTATACGGAATGGCATTGGAACAGTCATTTTCTTATTCGGAAGGTAAGTTAAATCAAGTCGGTGGAAGCCATATGCCGGTGGTCATCACTTTTGAAGTGGCAGATAATACATATACGGTGACTGATTTTTGGGTTCCCAGAGATGGAAGTTATTATGTATCGGATATTAGGGACAAATTTCCGGATGAAATTGAAGAAGATGCTCTGGATACGCAGAAATATGTGGTGGCTCAAATACAAGAGTGTTATAGTAGAGCGGTTCAGTATTATCAGGTAGATACGGAAGCCGTTATAGAAGAATTATTTGACAAAATGGAAGCATCTCCGGCAACCGCATCGAATCCGGCAGATTATATTGATGCACATTCTTTGGAATACAGAGAACTTATGTATTATGGACAATACAGTTTAAACTATATCTTTCATAAATTTATGGAAGGAGAACAGAAGGGATTGCGTGGTCAATTGATGAAGATACTTTTAGATGATTTGGCCCCAGAAGCAAAGCTTCGATTATATGCAGAAACTGGACAAGAGTACTTCGATGAATGGGCAAAGGGTGCTGTAGAAGTATTAGAGCAACATGATATGGAATGGATAAAAGAAAATCAACCCGCAATGTGGATTTATTTGCAGATGGTTGAGTAAAGGATGAAGAGAACAGCTTCGTTACAGTGTGACGAGGCTGTTTTTTGTTAGTTGTAGTCGTTTTTTGTAGATGTTATAGTTAGAAAGTATGAAATATAGAAGAAAACTACGATATAAAATGGAAAGTTTGTGATATAAATGGTTGGAATATATTTTAGTGGCACCGGCAATTCCAAATTTACTCCAAGAATGGGTTTATACAAGGTAGAGACATTATATATACATTTGAATCAGAAAAAAACAGTCTAAACACAATGAGTGTGGAAAATCTCATCAGTCAAATATTTAATACATAAAAGATGCCCGAAAAAAGATGTGAATAATTCCGTATAATCAAACAGCGTCTGATAATATTTGTTAATAATATTTTGAAATGCAATTTTTGATAAAAGAAATATGTATGTTATAATGGGACATATAAGAAGTGAATAAAATACAGAAAAATCAGTGAAAAGGTAGAGAAATGGCAGAAAATGGCAGATAGAAGGCTTTTGACTTTAAGAAAAACAATAATGTTTTATATTTGTATATGGAACATTTTTTTATTGATCGGCTGTGCGAAGACTGAGATGGTGTCTGAGGACAATACAGTAACAAATGAAAATATTGCCAGTACCACAGGAACTATTGCAATAGAAACAGAAGCAATAGAAACAGAAGTAATAGAAACAGAAACGCAGGATGCAATCCAGCCATCTTCCGACCAACCACCGGAAGCCACCCGAGAGTACAAGATCATCATGGTAGGGGATGTACTGCTTCACACTCCGGTGGAGGAAAGCTGCATGCAGCCGGATGGAAGTTATGATTATGATTCGCTGTTTTTCCACACAAAAGAGGAGATCGCGGCGGCAGATCTTGCCCTGGTGAACCAGGAGGTGATCATAGGCGGTGCGGATCTTGGAATCTCGGGGTATCCCTGCTTCAATGCGGATTACAGTCTCTGCGATTCATTGGTGGGAGCAGGATTCGATGTCATCTGTCATGCCACAAACCATGCCATGGACAAGGGGCGTGCGGGGCTGGTAAACTGTGCGGAGTACTGGAGGGACGAATATTCACAGATCACTGTCCTTGGTATTCATGATACTGCGGATACCTCCACTTCCTGCGGCGCAGATCCGGCGATCATTGAGCTGGGAGACATGCGGATTGCAGTCCTGAACTACACTTACGGAACCAACGGAATTTCTCTGCCGGCGGATATGCCCTATGCGGTGGATCTGTTGAGTGAAGAGCAGGTGGCGGCAGATATTCAGAGGTCAGAGGAATTGGCGGACTTCACCATCGTATGTCCGCACTGGGGAACAGAGTACAGGCTGACATCTGATGCTTCGCAGGAGAAATGGACCAAGATATTTGCGGAAAACGGTGCGGATCTGATCCTGGGTACCCACCCGCATGTCATTGAACCCATAGAATGGGTGACAGATGAAGCGAGCGAGCATGAAATGCTGGTCTATTATTCTCTGGGCAATTTCGTGAACTGGACCTCTGGGACGGGAGAGGGTGTCGCTAACCGTATGGTAGGCGGCATGGCCGAGGTAACGCTTACGAAGAATGATAATGGAGAACTGGAGATTGCAGATTATGGGGTGAAACCGATGATCAGTCATGTGGCTTCCGGTCCCGAAGGTGTGACAACATATTTTCTGGAGGATTATCCGGAAGAACTGGCAGAGGAAAATGAGATCGTTTCGCAGGATCCGGATTTTTCCAGAGAATACTGTGTCAATTTGTGTGATTCCGTATGGGGAGACGTGTGGAAGACAGAGTAGACAAGTGACATATAGTCTGTTAAAATAAAAAAAGTTGTTGATGCAACAACAAAATGTGGCCTATTTTGTAGAATAATCAATAAGAAATATTTTTACTGCCGGCAAGGCGGCGTGTTATAATAAAAATACATATAGGGGTACGCAAACGAGAAGAGAGAAGGCAAAGGAGGAGTTACAATGAAACAACAGTTGGAACCGTTGTTTACGCCGTGGAAGATCGGAAACTGCGAGATTAAGAATCGCATTGTTCTGACATCCATGGGTGGCACAAACCTGTTGGGATGGATGGAAGTGAACCATTTTGACAAGGATGGTGCGAAATTTATTCTGGAAGTAGCGAAAAATAATTGCGGTCTGGTGCTTCCGGGATGTCAGCCGGTATACAATCCCATGTACGGACAGTGGCTATATAAGAAGAAAAAAATGTATGAGGATCTGGCAAAGTGGATGCCGGAGTTCCACAAGACAGGGGCAAAGCTGTTCATCCAGCTGACGGCAGGTTTCGGCAGATCGTTTACCATCAGTGAAATGATGGAGACCCTGTACACCAATAAGGCATTGCGGGTACTGGCGAAACCTTTTATGGATCTCGACAAGATTACAGCCGCACCCAGCCCGTCTCCGAACCGCTGGTCAGATAAAGTTCCTTCCCGGGAGATGACCGTGGAGGAGATTCAGGAGTTCATCACTGCATTCGGCAAGACTGCAAAATTATTAAAGGATGCCGGTGTGGACGGTGTGGAGATCCATGCGGTACATGAAGGCTATCTACTGGATCAGTTTACTTTAAAATATGTGAATCAGCGAACCGATGAATATGGTGGATCTTTTGAAAACAGATATCGTTTTGCTGTAGAGATCGTAAAAGAGATCAAGAAAGTCTGCGGACAGGATTTCCCTGTGTCTCTTAGGTACAGCGTGGAATCCAAGACCAAGGGCTTCCGTGAGGGAGCACTTCCCGGAGAAAGGTTCACAGAAGCAGGCCGTGATATGGAAGAATCCGAAAAAGCAGCGAAGTATCTGCAGGATGCCGGTTACGATATGTTAAACTGCGATAACGGTACTTATGATGCCTGGTACTGGGCACATCCCCCTATCTATATGCCGGAAAACTGCAATCTGGAGGATGTGGCGCATATCCGCAAATTCGTGGATATCCCTGTGGTATGCGCCGGACGTATGGATCCGGAGACGGCTGCGGCGGCCATTGCAGACGGAAAAATTGACGGTGCCGGATTCGCCAGACAGTTCCTGGCAGACCAGGAATGGGTGACCAAGCTGATGAATGATAAGGAGGACGATATCCGTCCCTGCATTTTGTGTCATAACGGCTGCTTCAACATGTGTCATTATAAGGGAGTTCCCAATGATCAGGCATTATCCGATTCCCTGCACCTGGCACGCTGTGCGGTAAATGCCGAGACCATGCAGTGGGAGAAGCACAAGATCGTCCCGACCACCAGCCCGAAGAAGGTACATATTATCGGTGGCGGTATCGGCGGCATGGAGGCTGCCAGAGTACTGAAGCTGCGAGGACATGAGCCGGTGATTCACGAGCAGACAGATCACCTGGGCGGAACCTTTATTGCTGCCAGTGCGGAAAGCTACAAGGGAAAACTGCGAGATCTTCTGACCTGGTATCGGAAGCAGATGACAGATTTGGGGATCGAGATTCATTATAATGAAAAAGTGGAGAGCATCGATCCATTTGCCGGTGCTCCCGTGATCATCGCTACCGGAGCAGTGCCCAGAGTACTGAAAAAAGTGCCCGGTCATGAGAAGATGGTTGAGGCATGCGAATACCTTACCGGTACTCCCGTAGGAGAAAAGGTTGCCGTCATCGGCGGCGGACTCACCGGCTGTGAGATTGCTTATGAACTGGCGCTGCAGGGCAAACAGCCTGTAATCGTAGAGATGAAAAACGATCTCATCGCCCAGACCGGAGTATGCCTGGCCAACAGCTCCTATCTGAGAGAGTGGTTCGCCTGGAAGAAAGTGCCCGTATATCTGGAAACTACGCTGCAGGAAGTAAAGGATGACAGCATCGTATGCAAGGATGCTTCCGGAAAAGAGATCACAATTCCCTGTGACAGTGTGATCAGCTCCGCAGGATACATTCCCAATCCACTGGCACCGAAGGGCAGCAATGTCAGCCTGGTAGGTGACTGTGACGGTGTAGGCAATCTGCGAAGTGTCGTATGGCGCGCTTATGAAGTTGCCATGAAGATTTAAAGGGAGGGAAAACAATGAACTTAACAAAAGAACAACAGGAAATATATGATGGAAAACAGGGAGCGACCCTGGCGAAGGTCATGCAGACGCTGGTGCGCTACGGCGAGCTGTTCGGTGCGGACGGTATGGTGCCTGTGACCAGTAAATACAACCATCTGGTAACCTCTTTCGGATTGAAAGCACTGGCGCCGGTGTATGAACTGATGAATCAGCTGATCGAATCCGGCAATGTATCCAAACAGAAATTTTCCGCCGATCCGAGACCACTGGATCCCAATGTGCCCAGTTCTTTTTTACAGGATTTTGTGTTCAAGAATTTCATGTACTCCAAGCAGGATGATTACGAGAAACAGCTGACACAGCTGGGTATCATGGAAAAGGATGCTTACACCTGCACCTGTTACATGGATGAAGTGGGAAATACCCCGGCCATGGGAGAGGTGCTGTCCTGGTCTGAGTCTTCCGCAGTGGTTTATGCCAACTCCGTATTGGGAGCAAGATGCAATCGTAACTCCGGTATCATTGACCTCATGGGCTCGGTAGTAGGCTATGTGCCCCGTTTTGGCCTGTTGACGGATGAAGGCAGAAAAGCCACCTGGATCGTGAAGATCGAGACCACGAAAAAGCCGGAAGCACAGCTGCTTGGATCTGCCATCGGTATGAAAGTGATGGCGGATGTTCCCTATATCGTAGGACTGGACAAATGGCTGGGTGGTGAACTGGATGATGCTGCAAAGACTTATCTGAAAGACTTCGGCGCAGCGACTGCTTCCAACGGTGCGGTAGGTCTGTACCATGTGGAAAATATCACTCCGGAGGCTGTAAAATACGGAAAAGATCTGATTACGGAGGATGCAAAAGTCTACGTGGTAGATGATGCGGAACTTCAGAGGGTCTATGAGAGCTATCCGGTGATCTGGAAAAAGAAGGATGCCAAGCCGAAGCTGTGTTTCATGGGATGTCCCCATATGAGTTTACAGCAGCTCATCGACTGGACGGAAAAAGTCTCTCAGAGCCTGAAAGAAGCCGGTAGAACCAGAGTGTGTATTCCTACCGTATTCACAGCGGCACCTGCGGTACTGAAAAAGTTTCAGGAGACCCCTTATGCGGAGACATTAAAAGCAACGGGAGTCATTACTTCCTATATCTGCCCGTTAATGTATATGAATAATCCTCTCAGCGAGAAGATGCCGGTCATCACATCCAGCAACAAGCTGCGTACCTATACCAGCGCAAGATATTATACCGATGCTGAGATCTTAGAGCAGATTACGAAGGGAGGAGCGGACAGATGAAAGAATTTAAAGGAAGAATCGTAGCCTCCGGAACTGTAACAGCCAAGGCACTGGTATCTCACGGGGGTCTGAACACACTGGCATCTTTCCAGAAGGCATTACAGTTCGGTGATAAAAAAGCAACCTGCGGAGATCAGAATAATCCCGACCTCTATGGTAAACAGATGGCGGGCAAAGCCCTGTGCCTGCCGACGACCATCGGATCTACCACCGGCGGACTGGTACTTTACTGTGCCTGCTCCATGAACAGACAGCCGGCATGTATGCTGTTTTCCGAACCTATTGATTCCCTGGCAGCAGCCGGAGCAATCCTGGCAGATGTGTGGCTTGACAATGTGCAGATGCCTGTTATTGACAGCCTGGGGGAAGAGTTCCTGGAATATGTGAAGGATGACATGAATATTACCGTAAAAGAAGACGGTACGGTAGTAGTGGAATAGTTTAAATAGCTTTAATAGTTTTAAGAACAGCTTTCGGAGGAAACTTCGGAAGCTGTTTACTATTTTATGGAAAAACTTTTATGGAAAAAATTTATTTTTCTGCAACCGAAAATACGATATGCTTATCTAATGTATGTGAACACAAAATACCTTGCAAGGCATCCGGCCGGATGAAGAACGGGAGGAACCATGGAGAAACTGGTGAAAAAAGCGAAAAAAGGAGACGCGGAAGCCTTCATCGCTCTGATGGAACAGAACAGGCAGAGCATGATACGGATCGCGTTCGCTTATCTGGGGAACGAAGAGGATGTTGCCGATGCCATGCAGGAGACCATACTTTCAGCTTTTGAAAAGCTGGATACCTTACGAAGAGCTGAATATTTCAGAACCTGGCTGATTCGTATTCTGATCAACCAATGTATTGCAATGAGACGGCACAGGAGTCGGACGGTTCCCATGAACGAGGCGGAGGAAGCTTCACAGTTCTATGATTTCAGTACGGATCTGGAATTCAATGATCTGTTGAAAACTCTGCCGGAGGACAGCCGGCTGATCTTCCAGATGTATTATGGGGAACAGTTTTCCATAGGAGAGATCGCACAGCTGCTTCATATGAAAGAAAATACGGTGAAGAGTAAAATTCACCGGGGCAGAGAACAGCTGAGATCGCAGATGGGTGTAGGAAAGGAGAATAGCCATGACAAACAGTCCGTTGATTGACAGAAAAATAGAGGAAGCATACGGAATTATCAGAGAAAGATCGGAAAAGAAAAAAAGACAGAGTCGAAAAAGAAAGTTTGTGCAGACGGGGGCTGCAGCTGCAGCGATTGTTGTAGCTATTGGATTCTGTGCGGCAAATCCGGTCTTGGCAAAAGAACTGCCCCTGATCGGCAGCGTGATAGAACGGGTACAGGAGCTGCTGGGGTTCCAGGAGATTCCGACAGAAGAAATTGTAACGCTGGTACCAACAGGGCAAGGAAAATACAATGCCGGGGAGAGAGAAGAGGCTGGGGACAACAATACCGGAGCCACTGGGATCCAGAGTACGGAAACCAGTGTGGAAGCTACAGAACCGGCGCAGTATCAGGTATCGGATCAGGGCTACACCATTACCTTGACGGATTATTATGCCACAAACCAGGCAATTTTCCTGGGGGTAAAAATGGAGAGCGAAGAGGGATTCCCGGAGATGTCAGCGGATAGTGACGGAAAAAGCCAGATCATGATCGCAACACTGGAGGAGTATTCTTTCCGAAGCGGCGATCCGGTACACGGGGGCAGGGCGCTTGTGGGGCAGCTTGTGGATAAACATACTTTTCTGGGACTGATCCGTATCGATTACAAATCGATCCAGACAGGGGATCAGGGATACTATGAACAGATTCCGGAAGACATGACACTGCAATTGGAAATTCCGTATTTTTTCCTATATCCGAAGGGGGCTTCCAAGGAGACAGTACGCGGAAGCTGGAAATTCCCGGAGCTTTCAGTCTCCCAGAGCGATAAGGAAATGCAGGTCATAGAGATAGGCGAAACGAATGCAGCGGGCTTCGGGCTGGACAGAATCGAAGTCTCTCCGGTGGAGCTTACGGTATATGATATTTTCCCGGAAGATCATCTTGTTATGACCGTAGTGTTGGATAAAGATGGAAGAAAACTGACATTCGCAGGAAACAATACCAACGAGCTGGCGGTCAGCGGATACGATATATCCGAGATCACAGTGTACCTCTATGATTATGACGAATACATGGAGATCAAGGGGCTGGCACTGGGAGAAAATCCGACAGCATTCCGGGAAATACTTGAGAAAAATGCTCTTTATGAAAAAAAGATTTCGATAGAAACAGACAAGTCGTAGTATATCTGCTGTGGTAGCCGCAATGACTGCTGAAGTCGTAGTTAGCATATTAGCATAGCTGCGGTTCATGGAAAGCAGAAAATAGTGAAGCTACAGGCGAAGTGGGAACAAAAACGGCTTTCGGAGATCTCCCGGAAGCCGCATATTTTTCGACCTAAAATTGTTTGCCGCCATTCAGAGTTAATTATGGGGAGACGTTCCAAAACGCCGTGCATATATCGTAGGTGTCATTCCTGTAACTTTCTTGAATATTTTGCTGAAATAGTAGGGGTTATTTCCGCAGCCGACCAATGTGGCAACATTTTGGATTTGTTCCACACTTGTTCCGGACAGAATTTCTTTTGCCTTTTCAATACGGTGTTCGGTTACATAGCTTGAAAAAGTCTGCCCGACTTCTTTTACGAAAATACGACTGACATAACTCGCGTTCATATAGAGTATATTTTCCGAAATACCCTTCAATGTCATGTTTTCTTCGGAAATATGGTCATCCACGTAATTGATTATTTTCTGAATAAACGGGCTGTATTTTCCGTTGGAACTTGTATCGGTGATCTGATAAATCTCATTCATGGTAATGTTGCAAATATTTGTGAGATTGTCTTCATTGTGAAGCCGTGAAAGCGTCTGCGATACGGTCTTAATATCTCCGGAGACAGTTTCTATACTCAAGGAGATTAAAAGTTGTGAGGCTAATTGTATCAGAAAATCCTTATCTCCGACAGATAGAAGAATATTATGAAGTTCTTCCTCAATTTCTATAATAGAATGATCATCGCCGGGGGAATGCTCCTGAAGCAATTTTTGTGTAATCAATGAAACGTCGGAAAAAATCAGGTCATAATTAGAATTAGGAATGAGATGATCTTCTTCTACAAAATAGAATGTATCATAGCGTTTCAGCTTCGGAATCAGCATAAGTAAAAGCTTTTCCAAATTGGGGAATGTCTTTCGCTCATATACAATACTCACTTTTTGATCGGGAAAGTAAAGCGTTGAGAGAAAGTCATCGAGGGAGCTGTAATCCCTTGTATAATCGGGAAATATAAGCAATAAAATATTAACGGTATAAATGGCGTGAAAACAAATATTTTGAGATACATTTGTCCAATATCTGCGAAGTTGCTCCATAGCGGAATTTATAAATTTTTTTTCCAGATAATAAATGGCACAGTATTGGAATGGCTGTTCGTATAGTTCCAAATAAGGAGCATTTATTTCAAATAATTTCGTGGTTACATTGGGAAGCCGGATACCTTCACGAATAAGATTCTGAAGCATTACATGTTGTATCTGGGCATCCTGAATGGTAACGGGGGATAAATTTTTTTCCTGTTTTAATTGTAAACATTCCGATACCATTTCCTGTAACGCAGAACGTAGCTGTTCTTCATCACAAGGTTTCAGAAGATAATGTTTTACACCCGATTTCATTGCTCTTTTCGCATAGTCAAATTCCGCATAGCCGGATAATATAAGGAAGCGTGTGTCTAAGGCGGTGCGCTGGATGCGCTCAATCAACTCCAGACCACTAATCCCGGGCATATTGATGTCTGTCATAACAATATCGGGGCATTCATCAAGTATCATATGGTATGCATCCACTCCATCCTGACAGGTGCCGATCAATTCAATTCCGAGCGAGGACCAGTCTGTGAGGCGCGCAAGTGTTTCACAAATGATTTCTTCATCTTCCACAATTAATAATTTCAGCATGATTACCTCCCTATACAAATGATACAGCAGGAATACGTATTTCAGCGATCGCATAAGTATCATATTCGTCATATTCATTATATACTTGTAATCCAAAAGGATCTCCGTAAGTAATCTGTAAACGATTTAATACATTCAAAAGCCCGATTCCAAAGCCATGAGGCTGGCGTTCTCCGTTTTGAAGCTTTTGTAATATATTGTCTTCAAAGTAGGAACCGTTATTTTTAACTCGAACCGTCAGTATTTCGCTACCGTTTTGATCCGGTGAAACAAAAGCAGTGACAGAAACCTCACAGATATCAACGGCATTCATCAGACTATACCGAATGGCATTTTCCACAAGAGGTTGTATTGTGAATTTCGGAATCGAAATAGTATACAAATTTTCAGAAACATCACAGTGATAAATTAGCTTGTTCGGGTATCGCATATGCTGAATTGTCATATAGTTTGATACAAGCTGCATTTCCTCCCCCACTGTAAAATTCCCCATGTCTTTATGAAGCGTAATGCGAAGCAAAGATCCGAGAGATGTACAGATCTGGGATATATCATCTGCGTGAATTGCCTTTGCACGCCAGTTGATGGAATCCAGTGTATTGTATAAAAAGTGAGGATCCATCTGGCTTTCCAGAGTTTTTAATTGAGCTTCTTTTTTTAGCAATTCATTGACGTAGTTTTTTTCAATCAGATCGTTAATTTCAACAGCCATATCATTAAATCCCTTGTGCAGCATGCCGATTTCATCTTTTCTGGAAGAAAGCATTTGCTCTTGCTCGGTCAGCGTATATTTTCCGGAAGCAAATAACTGCATATTGTGAATTAAAAGCTTGAAGTCATTCGCCAATAACGCGGTTATGGTAGTAGAAAACAAAATTACAAGTATAATGCCGGCGATTACAAAAGCACATATCAAAAAGGTTTCTCTTGAAATGGCGGCATAGATTGTGCTGTATGGAACGGAATAAATGATATTAAAATTGTATTTGGGAATATCGGTCCGAACGATGAAAAAAGTTTTTCCGTCTTTGGAATAGAGGCTGTACCCATTCTGAGGAGTTTTTCGGAGCTTTGGAAGGTCACTTTCATCGAACGATCCTTCTGCAAGTAATAATTGGTCATTTTCCAATAGCATGTAGGAGATATCGTTACTCATCTTATTTTCCAATGCCTGATTGACCAATTCTTTTATATTGATGTTAATAAGAACATATCCCAAATTACGAAAGGACAGATTTTTGGACTCTTTGATCTTGCGGACCATAAATAGGCCGGAATCATTACAATAATCGGATACTACTTTGACACTGCCGTCAGCCTGTTCCGCGTAATCGACTAAATGATCTAACATAGAAGCCGGAGTTTCCATAGATACCAAATAGGAGCTGTATACCGTTTTGGTATCCTGCTTGATGATCATATAAGAGAGAAAGCGGCCATCTGATCCCATCATATAATTGGTAATCTGTTGATATAAACTGTTATAAGTAGAAGAATTGAGAGAAGCGCTGGCGTCACTCCAGGAGGCAAGGGATTCCTGAAGGGTTTTATTGGCTAATATCTGATCTGCCATATTATCTATTGTGTCAAGATAAGAAGAAATCTCCTTGGTCGAATAGGACAGAGAGGTTTCGACAGACTGATAGAGTGTTTCGTTATATTTGCGGATGATCATTTGTGTACCGCCAAGAGATATTATGGAGAGAACAAGAATACTGGAAATAACCAGCAATTGAATCTTGGCCCTGATTGAAAGTTCCGATAAAAAAGCAAACTTTTGGTGAAGCTTTTGGCGAATATAATTCATAATATCTACTCCATGGATGGTTATGATACAATTGATTACAGCAATTATAATTGTTTTTTTTATCTTATTCAACCGAATTAGTCATTGGATTTTGAAAAAGTAGTTTTTGTGCAGAAAAGGTAAAATTTTTTAAAATACCAAAAATGCAAAGGTGGAAAAAGTACAAATGTAAGTTGTTTTTGTTGATTTCATTTTGAACTTATTTTGGGTAAGATACAGTTACACAAGGAGTTGTACACGATGGTACAACAAGTACACACAACAAAAGGAGGCAATATGAGAAGGATGAAAAAAGCAATTGCTATGGGGTTAGCAACAATGATGACGATCTCATTGGCGGCGTGTGGAAACACTTCGGGTGAGACAACGCAGGAGACGAGCGGCGCAGCTACGACAGAAAATACAGGGAGTGGCGAAAACCTGACATTCTCCTGGTGGGGAAACCAGACCAGAAATGATATGACAATGAAAGTTATTGATATGTACTGCGCTGAAAATGCCGGCGTCAGTATCGATGGTCAGTTCTCTACTTTCAGTGACTACTGGGAGAAACTGGCAACCTATGCGGCAGGTAATTCCCTGCCTGATGTAATCCAAATGGATTACAAATATCTGCAGCAGTATGCAGACAAAGGGTTATTGATCTCTTTGGATGATTATATTGAAAGCGGCCTACTGGATGTCAGCGGAATGAGTGAAGATAATTTGAATATCGGTGCTGTAGACGGAAGCATTTATGGTATTTGCCTTACCGTATCACCGCCTGCAATGATATATAATGCCACACTTCTGAACGAGAACGGAATTGAGATCCATGACAACATGACACTTGATGAGTTCTTTGAAAAGTGCCGCGAAGTATATGAAAAGACGGGCGTTAAGACAAACATTTCTTATAATGATGTCGCTTATCTGGAAGTATTTATGCGTGCCGAAGAAGGAGGATCCTTATACGGAGACGGAGCACTGGGATGTAAAACAGCGGATCCTCTGGTTGAATATTTCAAGATATATGAAAAAGGCATTGAAGAAGGATGGTTGATCAGCGCTGATGTTTTTGCTGAAAGAAGTGGAACCACAGTGGAACAGGACCCGTTAGTGTATGGTGAAACGGAATCCGCACGTTCCTGGTGTGCATTTAAGTACAACAACCAGATTACAACCATGCAGAATGTAGTCGGTGATGAGATTGATCTTGAGATGACAACTTATCCGACCAAGGATCCTAAGTTGTCCAATTATTGTAAACCTTCACAGTTATTCTGTGTTACAAGAGATACTTCAAATGTGGAAGAGTCTGTGAAATTTATTAATTATCTTCTGAATTCTGTAGACGCTAATAAAGTGATTTTAACTGAGCGTGGTATTCAGACCAATTCCGTTGTCAGTGAGGCAATCAAGGATTCTCTGGGTGAAACGGACCAGAAAGCAATTACCTATATGAATGACGTTGTCATTCCCAATTCTTCCGCAGCAAGCAAGCCTCAGCCAGATGGAGCAGCAGAGGTAGCAGCACTTGCAAATGAACTGGTGGAAAAAGTATGTTATGGAGCAATATCCGCAGAGGATGCCGGCAATCAGTTATTTGAAAAAGGCAATCAGATTATGGCGGATGCAGCAGCTAAGAACTAATTAAAAAAAGGACCCCCAAAACAGAAGGTCGGTGGAAAGTCATTACGGCATTTCGCCGACCTTTTTCACAGAGGCAGATAAGATTATGAAAATATTTAAAACGACAGAATATAACATTGATGCAAGCGGCATCGTAGATGTGACAAAAGAATTACAGCATTTGATTGATTTGACAGCAGAAGAAAACGGAATGCTGATTTTGGAAAAGGGAACTTACCTTACCTCTTCGCTTTTTCTGAAAAGCAATATGGAATTTCATTTTGAAGAGGGTGCAAGATTGCTGGCATCCATACATGATGAAGCATATCCCATGATGGATACAAGAGTTGCCGGCATTGAAATGAAATGGTATCCCGGTTTTGTGAATGTGCGTGGACAGAAAAACGTGACCATCAGCGGTAAAGGAGTTATTGACGGTCAGGGTGAACACTGGTGGGCCAAATATTGGGGAGATGACCGAAAAAGCGGTTTACGCGGAATCTATGAGCCCTATGGTCTTCGATGGGCAAGTGATTATGATGCCGTACGACTTCGTAATATTGTAATCTCCGATTCCGAAAATGTTACGTTAAAGGATATTACCTCTTTCAAATCCGGATTTTGGAATATTCATGTGTACTATAGCGGAAATATTCATATTGATCATGTGCAGGTGATCTGTGGAAGTATTAACGGTCCCAGTACGGATGGTATCGACATTGACTCCTGCCATGATGTACTTATTGAAAATTGTGAAACACATACACACGATGACAGTATTTGTATAAAGTCAGGTCGGGATTCGGATGGTTTGCGCGTCAATATTCCCTGTGAGCGTATAACAGTAAGAAACTGTAAGATCTATGAGGGATATGGCGTAACACTCGGCAGCGAAGTGTCCGGCGGCATCAGTGATGTAGTACTTGAAAATATCAGCTTTTACGGAACAGATTGTGGATTCAGAATTAAATCCGCATATCCGAGAAAAGGATACATTCGTAATATTAAGGTGCAGGATCTGTATATGCAGAACGTAAGGTTCCCGGTACATATACAATTGAACTGGAATGTTAATTACAATGTATGCACGATTGGGGAAAATTATCATGGAGAGATACCGGAGCATTGGAAAACCATTATGGCTCCTGTATCGGATAGTATTCCGCCTACGGAGTTGAAGAATTTGTGTATTCAGAATATCACGGCAGAGCTGACAGAGGATTACGACAAGATAAGTCAGGCCTTTGTCATAGATGGCTATGCACAAGATCCTATCAAAGATATTGCAATGAATCATCTGAAGATTACTTGTAATGAATATGGAATGATCAGAAATATAGCAAAGCTCAGTATGAACGATGTGAACATAAAAGTAACCGGAGGTTCTCAGGAAGAAAGAGATACCTACGATAATACCTGATCCGAGGGAGTGGAAAATGGTTCGGACTTTTTGCACTAATCAAATACGGAATACCGAAGAATTGAGCGGAAGTGTGTGGAGCTTTGTCCCGGAAAGCGGTGAGCATGCAGGAACATCCTATTCTGTTGTGGTACCTACAGTCTGGGAAAATCTTCCGGAATTTGCCTCTTACAGAGGGCGTGGGTGTTTTCGCAGAAAATTTTACGGAGAGGGAAATGTGCGTCTTGTGTGCAAAGGAATCAGCCATACAGCAGAGATTTATTTAGATGGCCGCCTTCTTGGAAAACACTATAATGCGTATACGCCATTTTCACTTCTGGCAAGACAGATTCCGAGCGGAGAGCATGAATTGAAGATTATAGTTGACAATCGATTCTCGGAAAACAGTGCTCTTCATATACCGAATGACTATATGACGTACGGCGGCATTAATCGCGGCATTGTGTTGGAACACTTGAAAAAGGCATATATTGAATATCTCCATGTAGAAGTAGGCAAAGCGGGAAAAAACGGCTGGAAAGTTCTGCTTACAACGAAAGTAAACGGGATAAGTGATTCGGCGGAAAGATATACGCTCCGTTTGCAGGCAGATCCACTATTTACGGATGAAATTGCGATAGATCTGGAGGCAAATGAGAGCCGGATTGTGCAGAAAGAGATTTATCTTGAGAATGTTTCCGAATGGACACCGGAGAATCCGGTTTTGTATAAGGTTCGGGCAATTCTTTCAGACACAGAACCGATGGATGATCTGATAGAGCGTTTTGGATTCCGGGAGATAAAGGTGAGCGGCAAATACATATTGCTCAACGGAAGACCGATTCGTATCAAAGGATTTAACAGGCATGAGGATCATCCCCTGTTTGGCTGCGCAATGCCATTGCAGGCAATAGAGCAGGATATACAGATCGCGATGGATCTGGGAGCAAATGCGATTCGGACATCTCATTATCCGAACGATGAACTTTTTTTAGACTTATGCGACGAGCAGGGAATTTTGGTCTGGGAAGAGAGTCATGCAAGAGGATTGAAGGAATATCATATGCAGAATCCCTATTTTCAGAAGCAGTCGGAAGATTGTATCCGAGAGATGGTGATGAATCACAAGAATCATCCCTGCATCTTTGTATGGGGAATCTTGAACGAGTGCGCCAGCGAAACTTTGTACGGCAGAGACTGCTATACAAAACAATACAGGCAGTTGAAAGAACTTGACAGGACCCGTCCGAGAACATCTGCAAGTAATAAACATAAAAAAGATATCTGCCTGGATATACCGGAGATTGTATCTTTCAATCTGTATCCGGAGTGGTATAGCGATCAGAATGAGACGGCGGTGGACTGCATACAGGATATGATGCAATGGATTCGCAACAATCCGGTGACGAGGAATAAACCTTTTATTGTATCGGAAATCGGAGCGGGAGCACTCTATGGATATCATACGCGGACAAAAGATAAATGGTCGGAAGAGTATCAATGTATTGCACTGGAACATCAATTGCGGGCAGTCCTGGAATCGGCGGAATGCTGCGGAGTATTCATATGGCAGCTGACAGATGTCAGGATATCAAGAGAACGCTTCGAGAATCGTCCAAGGACCATGAATAACAAAGGCATTGTGGACGAGTATAGAAGACCGAAGATGTCCTATGAGATCGTGAAAGATATATTCATTTCCTATGATGATTATTTTGAGACAAATCTGTAATGACAGTCGGAAAGAAGGGATTTTATGGAAAAAATTAAAAAAAAGCTTAACAGCAAGTCTGTAGCCGGATATGTTTTTACGGCACCGCTTATTTTCGGATTTCTGTTTTTCTTATTGGTGCCAATGATAATTTCTATGTATTATTCGTTTTGCGATTATAATATTTTGTCACCGGCAAAGTTCAGCGGACTGGCCAATTATAAAAAGATGATTACAGATGATACCTTTTGGTTGTCTTTAAAAGTGACGTTTTATTTCGCTTTTGTTTCTGTTCCGTTGAAACTGATATTTGCTCTTTTTGTAGCAATGCTGCTGTTAAAGAACAGTAAGCTTTCGGGATTTTACAGAGCTGCTTACTATTTACCTTCTGTAATCGGTGGATCTGTTGCGGTTGCAGTGTTATGGAAGAGAATGTTTGCCATGGACGGAGTGATTAACCGATTGCTGCAGGCAGTCGGAATCCCTTGTGAAAAATCCTGGCTGGGTGATACCAAAACAGCAATCTGGGTGCTGATCTTCCTGGTAGTATGGCAGTTTGGTTCCTCCATGTTAATCTTTCTCTCTGCCTTAAAGCAGATCCCCGCATCTCTGTATGAGGCAGCGGATATTGACGGAGCCGGTAAGACAGACAGATTTTTCCGCATTACCTTACCTCTGTTAACACCGAATATTTTCTTTAATCTGGTAATGCAGTTGATTAATGGCTTTTTGGCATTCTCCCAGTGCTATATCATAACGCAGGGAAAACCGATGAATTCCACGCTTCTCTACACAGTGTATATGTATCAGCAGTCTTTTGAATATTATAATACCGGATACGGAGCGGCACTTGCATGGGTAATGCTGATCATTATCGGAACAATGACTGCCGTTCTGTTTGCAACCAAGAAGTTCTGGGTATATGAAGGAGGCTTTTAAAATATGAAAGGGAAAAAAGCAGCAAAATCTATTATTTATAATGCTATTATTCTGGCAATAGGTTTGATCATGATTTACCCACTGGTGTGGATGATAATGAGCTCCTTCAAAGAGACAAATATTATTTTTAAAACAGCCGGTCAATTGATCCCGAAAAAATGGGTATTGGATAATTACATTAATGGCTGGAAAGGTTTCGGAGGAGTATCATTCGGACGATTCTTTTCAAATTCCCTGTTCATTGCGGTAGTGGCTACCATAGGAACCATTGTTTCATCCGCGTTGGTCGGATTTGGATTTTCTCGCTTTCAATTTCGCGGGAAAGGGATTTTGTTCGCAGCGATGTTGGCATCTATGATGCTTCCGGCACAGGTTTTGATGATTCCGCAGTATTTATGGTATCAGAAACTGGGCTGGGTCGGAAGTTATTTACCGTTGATTGTTCCGTATTTTTTTGCAATTCAGGGATTCTTCGTATACCTGATTAAGAACTTTATAGACGGTATTCCCACGGAACTGGATGAAGCAGCAAAAATCGATGGCTGTTCTTATTACCAGATTTTCATGAAAATTATATTACCCCTGTTAAAGCCGGCACTTACCTCTGCTTGTATTTTCTCTTTTATGTGGAGATGGGATGATTTCCTTTCGGCATTGCTTTATGTACAAAAGTCGGTACAGTATCCGGTTTCTCTTGCATTAAAACTTTTCTGCGACCCGGGTTCTTCTTCCGACTATGGTGCAATGTTTGCCATGGCTACGATTTCTATTATACCTTCGATTCTGATTTTCCTGATCTTCCAAAGATATCTGGTAGATGGAATCAGCACTTCCGGTCTCAAGGGTTAAGCCTTCAAGTAAGGAGAGGGATAAAGTGTGTATGAAAAAGAATGATGAAGAATTGTTTGCATTGATCAAAGAAAAACTGTATACCCCGGTAGTCGGAGACATACTGGATCAGATGGGATATTGTCATCAGTTCCTGCCGGCTTATATCAAACCGCTGGAAAGTCTGGTTCCGTCGGATGCGTATATTGACAGAACGGAAGAAGATCATCGCTTAAAACTGGTAGGGTACGCATGCACCGTATTGGAAAACGATGTGTTCGGACCGCCCAAGAAGCCCTTCGGTCTGTTAACGGAAGCGTTGGATCAACTCAGGCCAAACGAGATTTTCGTAGCAACCGGTGCACACAACAGTGCTCTGTGGGGCGAACTGCTGACAGCAACAGCAAAGAAAAGAGGAGCGATCGGTGCAGTACTGGATGGTTACAGTCGTGATACGCCGCAGGTGCTTTCACAGAATTTTCCTGTATTCTGCAGCGCAACCTGGGCACAGGATTCTTCTGTACGGACCTATGTATGTGATTTCCGGTGCACGATTGAAATCGGCCAGGTAACCATTCATGATGGGGATCTGATATTCGGAGATATTGACGGAGTGTTGGTGATCCCGAAAGAGATCATGCATGAAGTGCTTGAAAAAGCGCTGATCAAAGCTTCCGGAGAAAAGAAAGTACGCAACGCAATCGAGAATGGAATGAGTGCAACGGAAGCTTTTGCAACATTTGGAATTCTGTGATTCTGAAGATAATTTTTAGGATATGGTGTAAGAATGCGTGAAGAATATAGAGTTTTTCAGATAGACAAACAGGATACTGTAGCGACGGCGCTGCAGGATATTCCAAGCGGGGAGCGGGTACATATTATCGGGAACTGTACGGAACACAGTATTGTTGCGACAACCGATATTCCTGTCGGTCACAAGATGGCACTGAAGGAAATCGTATCAGGGGAAGAAATTCTCAAATACGGGGTGTGCATTGGAAAAGCCGGTGTATATATTCCCCGGGGAAGCTGGGTACATTTACATGTAATGCACAGTGTATACGACGAACGTTCTTCCCACTTAGATGTGAAGACAGGAGCTCCCAGCGATATCAGATACGAATAGGAAACGGAAGGCAGAACCGAAACAGAGGAAATGGAATGGAAAGTGAGAAATACAGTTGGCAGGGATATCTGAGGCAAGACGGCAGATGCGGAATACGAAATCACATTCTGGTGATCTATACGGTGAAATGCTCAGAATTTGTAGCAAGAAAAATCTTGGAAAATTCCGATGACCCGGATGTGGAACTGATAGGATTTGACGGATGCACGGACAATCAATATGCGGTGAATCTTCTGATCAGTATGATCAGACATCCCAATGTAGGTGCTGTGCTGGCAGTGGGGCTTGGATGTGAATACATCCAGCCTGAGTGGCTGGCGGATATTGCCCGGAAGGAAGGAAAACCGTCAGAGTGGCTTTTCATCCAGAACGAGGGAGGAACCCTCAATGCAGTGAAGAAAGGCCTTGACTGGGTCGGAAAAGCTAAAAAAATGCTGCTGCAGGTACCACGTGTCCCTATGGGAGTACAGGATCTGGTCATCGGGGCAGAATGCGGCGGATCGGATTATACCAGCGGATTGGCAGGCAATGTTGTGGTGGGCAGGTTATATGACAGACTGGTGGATCTGGGCGGAACCGCTATTTTTGAAGAGATCGTGGAAGCAATCGGTCTGGATCATCTGCTGATACAGAGAGCAGTCGATGAGCGGGCAAGAGAAGAACTGAGATATACCTATGATAAAGCACTGGATTATTGCAAATCCGTACAACAGTATTCTGTCAGCCCAGGCAATTTTGCAGGTGGATTATCTACCATAGAAGAAAAGAGTATGGGAGCTTTGATCAAGAGCGGTACCAGACCGATCCAGGGTGTCCTGAAAGTATCTGGATCTGCGAAAAGGAGCGGTTTGTGGCTGCTTGATTCCACCCCGGATCCGTACTTTATGCAGTTTGGGATTACCAATCCAAATGATAACGAGGGCCTTATGGATCTGATCAGTTGTGGGGCACACATCGTACTTTTGGTGACGGGCAGAGGAAATGTAGTAGGATCTGCGGTAGGACCGTGTATCAAGATCACGGGAAACCATAGTACTTTTCAGAGGATGCGTGATGACATGGATTTTGATGCCAGTCCTATCTTAAGTGGCGAGATGTCGCAGGAGGAGATGGCAGAGGAATTGCTTCGGACGATTATCGGAGTCGCATCCGGAGAGAAAACCAAGAGCGAGGAGATGGGACATAAGGAGTACTTTATTCCTTATAAATATCAAGAGAAAGAGGTGAGATGTTGAAAAATTTTAATATTGCCGACTGGTATGACCTGAAGGGTCAGGTCGCTATTATAACCGGAGGCGCTACCGGACTTGGACTTGCTATTACCAGATGCCTGATCAGTGCAGGGGCTGTTGTATGTGTCGCAGCCCGCAGCGAACCTGAAAAAGTAGCGGAAACCCTGGGAGAATTCGGCGACAGGGTACATTATTACCGGTTCGATATTACGGACACGGAGAAGGCGCAGGAGTTGGTGGACAGAATCGCCGCGGAACACGGAACTGTGGATATTTTGGTGAACAATGCGGGAAACCATTGTAAAAAATATATTTGGGATATGTCGGTGGAAGAGTATAAAAGTGTTTTAGATGTTCATCTGACAGGAGCCTTTGCACTTACCAAGGCCGTGGTACCCTATATGAAAGAGAAGAGACATGGGCGAATTATTTTTCAGGCCAGTATGACCAGTTACATCGGCCAGCCCATGGTGGCAGGGTATGCATCAGCAAAAGCGGGATATCTGGGGTTGATACATACGCTGACTGCTGAACTGGCGGAATATGGAATTACTGCCAATGCCATTGCACCCGGATGGATCGATACCCCTATGTTCCATAAGGCAACCGACGGTGATCCACAGAGACTTGGAAAAATCCTGGGACGCATTCCGGCAAAAATGGTCGGAGACCCGATGGATATCGGAATGGTGACAGCTTTCTTGTGCAGTGATGCTGCCCGGTATATCAGCGGAAGCTGTATTCCGGTTGATGGAGGAGCCCTGATCGGCTTCTAGAGAGGAAAGAAAATGAATAACAGATTTAGTGAAGAACTTTTCCTTACGAATAAAACGGGCAGTATGCTATATCACAAATATGCGGAGAACATGCCGATCATTGATTATCATTGCCATCTTCAGCCTGTGGAAATCGCAGAAAATAAGGAATTTGAAGATCTTGGAGAAATGTGGCTGAAGGGTGACCATTACAAATGGCGTGCTATGCGGACTCTGGGAATTCACGAGAGCTTCATTACAGGTGACGCAAGCTATCATGATAAGTTTCTTGCATTTGCAGCTGTTCTGCCGGAATTAATAGGAAATCCTCTCTACATCTGGTGCGCATTGGAACTGAAGAGATATTTTGATATTGATGTACCGGTCAATGGAGAAAATGCAGAAGATATCTATCGTCAGACGAAACGGATCATACAGGAAAAGCACATTACGAGGCGGTGGTGCCTGGAGCATTCGAATGTGGAACTGTTATCTACGACAGAGGATCCGGTGGATGATCTGAGATACCATAAACAGCTTCAGAAGGAGAATTTCGGTGTAAAGGTTATTACTGCATTTCGACCGGACAAGGCGATGTTTGCAGAAGATGGCGGATTTGATGCATATATGAAGCAGTTGGAAACGGTATCCGGACGGAGCATACAGAGTTTCCCGGATATGTTGACAGCATTGGAACAGAGGCTGCAGTACTTCAAACAGATCACAGGGACAACGGTATCGGATGATGGTATCCCTTTCCTTAACTGGTGCGATTACACAGCAGAAGAAATAGATGAAATCTTTCAAAAGGCCCGGAAAAATGAAAGACTGACGGAAAATGAACGTGACAAATACCGGACTGCTTTTCTGTTCGAGATGGGGAAAATGTATTATCGGAACGGCTTCGTAATGCAGCTTCATATCGGGACATACCTGGATGCGAATACCAAAGGTGTGGAGCTTGCGGGAAAGTCATGCGGTTTTGACTGTATAGATGACAGCACAGTGGTCAGCTCTGTGGGAGAACTATTAAACCGTCTGACACTGGCGGGACAACTGCCGCGCACCATCCTGTATCCGTTAGACGGAACGAAAATAGAAGCATGGGCTGTTCTGGCGGCAGGATTTTCCGCAGATGCATCCGGGAAAGCCGTCAGAGGGAAAGTACAGTTAGGGGCACCATGGTGGTTTAATGACCAGCAATACGGGATCGCAAGGCAATTTGCCGCATGCGCCAATCTGTATCCGGTGAGCGTATCGGTAGGTATGCTTACGGACAGCCGCAGTTTTATCTCTTATCCCCGGCATGAACTCTATAGGAGAGTATTGTGTAATTATTTCGGAGAGTTGATAGAACGAGGCGAATATTTTTCCTCGGAAGAAGAACTTGGCAAAGTGATTCAGAACATTTGCTATTACAATGTAAGAAACTTTTTTGAATTTGATCAATTATGATAAAGGAGGAGACATTATGTTACAGCAGGTAATGACTAAACCGGGAGAAATTATTTTTCGAGAAGTAGAGATCCCTGAAGTGAAAGATGACCAGGTATTGGTTAAAATTATGAACATCGGAATCTGCGGATCGGATATCCATGTATATCATGGAAAGCATCCTTTTACAAAATATCCTGTGACACAGGGACATGAAGTGTCCGGAGAAATCGTAAAATTGGGAGCTGGGGTACAGAACTTTCGAGTCGGAGAGAAGGTGACCATTGAACCGCAGGTATATTGCGGACATTGTTATCCCTGCCGTCACGGAAAATATAATCTATGTGAGGAATTGAAAGTAATGGGATTCCAGACAACCGGTACGGCATCGGAATATTTTGCGGTAGATGCTTCTAAAGTGACACCGATTCCGGAAGATATGTCTTACGAGGAGGGTGCCATGATTGAGCCGCTGGCAGTAGCGGTGCATGGCGTCAAGCAAATGGGCGATGTGACAGGAATGAAAATTGCCGTATTGGGAGCAGGACCTATTGGTAATCTAGTGGCACAGACTGCAAAAGGAATGGGCGCCGACAAGGTAATGATTACGGATGTAAGCGATTTGCGTCTGGAAAAAGCGAAAGAATGTGGAATTGATGTATGCGTCAATACTGCCAAAAAAGATTTTGGAGAGGCTATGATTGAGGCATTCGGTCCGGATAAGGCAGATGTCATCTATGACTGTGCCGGCAATAATATTACCATGGGACAGGCAATCAAGTATGCAAGAAAAGGAAGCACCATTGTATTGGTAGCTGTATTTGCAGGCATGGCGGAAGTTGACCTTGCGGTAGCCAACGATCACGAATTGGATATTAAGAGTACTATGATGTACCGGCATGATGATTATCTGGATGGTATTCGATTGGTTAAGGAAGAAAAAGTTCATTTAAGACCTCTGATTTCAAAAACTTTTGCCTTTAAAGATTATTTGGAAGCATATCATTATATCGATGCAAACAGAGAGACGACTATGAAGGTCATTATTAATGTTCAGGAAAAATAAAACAGTACGAGTGAAATAATGGAGGACCTGAAAATGGCAGGAAAGGTTGATATCGTCGCACTGGGAGAATTGTTGATCGATTTTACCGAGGCAGGATTTAGTGCAAACGGACAGAAACTATTTGAACAGAATCCCGGGGGAGCACCCGCCAACCTTCTTACGGTAGCAAGTCATTTTGGATTTCAGACCGCGTTCATTGGAAAAATCGGAAAAGACATGCAGGGAGAATTTTTGAAAAAATCTTTACAATCAGAACAAATCGATACAAGAGCCCTTGTAGAGGATGAAAATTATTTTACTACCTTGGCGTTTGTGGAACTGGATAAAAACGGAGAGAGAAAATTTTCTTTTGCAAGAAAACCGGGAGCCGATACGCAGCTTCGCAAGGATGAACTGGATCGAGAGCTTTTGCAGCATTGTAAAATATTTCATTTCGGCTCACTGTCTTTGACCGAAGAACCGTCGCGAAGTGCAACGTTAGAGGCGTTGAAAGAGGCAAAACGGCATGGGGCATTAATATCATATGACCCCAATTATCGTGCAAGACTCTGGGAAAATGAGAAAACTGCTGTTGCAAGCATGCAGTCAGTGATTCCTGTGGTGGATGTGATGAAAGTGTCCGAGGAAGAACTGCTTTTATTGACAGAAGAACCGGATTATGAAAAGGCAGCATTAAAAATTCTCAAGCAGGGACCTCGGATAGTAGCAGTGACCTTAGGAGAAAAAGGGGCTATGATTGCAACACAGCAACATTGTGAGACAGTAAAGGCAACACCTGTTGAGAAAATTATTGATACGACAGGGGCAGGAGATTGCTTCTGGGGCGGATTCCTAAGCAAATATCTGAAATATGGTAAAGGAATAGAAGTTTTATCGTGGGAAGAAATTATGCAATGTGCGGTGATGGGAAATAGCGTAGCCGGACTATGCGTTCAAAAAAGAGGGGGAATTCCCTCGGTGCCGAACAAAGAGGAATTGTCAGACATTTGGTCGGCATAAGCATAAGAGATAATTTCAAATGAAAAAGCGACTTTCGGTTGTAATACGAA
>ERZ779649.365-NODE-365-length-36911-cov-2.501574_pt1 | contig 36911 bp, 63 predicted proteins | sample MGYA00511882_ERZ779649 | MGnify/ENA primary metagenome ERZ779649 (study PRJEB29588, sample SAMEA2157793) | human gut metagenome | biome: human gut; feature: human-associated habitat; material: faeces | place: Denmark | collected 2008/2010 ... | reverse complement strand
GTGGAGGAGTAGCTGAAATTCGATAAACTCGGGAACCTGTAATACTTTCAGAAGCTGTAGAACCCGAACTATAAGATACAGCTTGACTAGTAGAAACTACAGGACTTATAGTTGAGGCACCCCCACTTGCAACAGGATAAGAAAAGTCTAAGACTGTTATTGCTCCATAAGTTTTTTTGTTTTCAGCTTGAGTAAGAGTGATAGTGTCTGATTTACCCCCATAAGTAAAAGTTAAAGTTCCCGACCTTGAGGATCCTACAGTAGTGCCTCTTGAGTTAATAGTAAGACTAACTGCATTATCACTTGTATTAGCTACCTTCTTTAGGGAAATCCAATCCACGTTTGTAGTCCATCCAGAATAATCCCCCACTACTTTAGCTCTTGTAGTACTTGTATAGGTTGCAAATCCGTGATATCAAGTATTTACAACTCCCTTTGCCGAAATAGATACTAAAGGATCTTTATCTACCCAGGACCTTATTTCTAAGGATTCTACTATGTTCGCAGGCTGTACAAAAGTTTTCTTTCCTGCAACACCATGCACAGTAACGGTCACTTCTACAGATCTTTCTGAACCAAGTATAGACCCTTGTGTATCGAAAGTTAGCCTAGCTCCTACCTTGCTACTAGTGGTAGCAGGATCTCAATCTATAGAAGCTCAAGATACAGACTCACTTCAAACAACTGTATCTCTACTAATACCATGTTTCGTATTTACTATTTCTCCAGTATATTTTGATCCTGAAGAGTATGTAAATGTAGCATCTGCAACAAGAGCTGCAGCACTGTAATTAGCTGTAATAGCTCCCATTCAATGCCTAATGCTAACATTACTAGTAGTTCTTATATTGGCTGCTTGAGTACAATTTAAAGTTGCTCCTATGCCATCAGTGGTAGTTATAGTAAAGTTTGTAATATCGCTAACTACATCCCCTTTGGAAGGTATAGTAAAACTTACAGCTTTTCAGACTACACCATCACCTTCTACCGTATATAACTTCTTAATAGCACCAGGAAGCGAGCAAGATCATAAATCTATATTCCCTCTATCTCCATTATTTTTTGAACCAGATGTGAAAGTATTTTGACAAACATAAGCACCAAACCCCTCAGAAGCAGGAAAAGAAGAAACAGCTTGTGCTCCATTATCCCTTATAATCTTTGTTTGAGTAATTACATTTGCTTGCCTAGTTAAAGTGCAGGTTGCAGTCAGATTTCGGGCTTTAACAGTGAGAGTACTACTTTGTTGAGAAGCTATTGTAGTACCAAGGTTACTAGTACTTATCGTTAATTTATACCCACTCTTACTTACTGTAAATATTCCAGAACTATTAACTTCGTAAGTAATTTGATCCTGAGGAATATTTGTAATTATATCTAGCTCTAAAGTAGCTCCTTTAGCTGCAAAGATTAAGGACTTAGAACTTAATGCAAGTTCCCCCTTTATAGACGATCTGAAATTCTGTGAAAATGTTCATTTCATTTAATATATATTAATAGAATAAATTATTCTCCAACAAACGGTAAGACCCTATAACCTGTAGCATTTATTATAGCATTAAAATCTTGTTGACCATCTACTGCAAATGTAGTTATAGGTTGAAAATGTATCGTATAACAGATAAAGGTGTTCTTAGGATTAGATGTTATATTTATACTTGGATTTTCTACATCTTCACTAACTACTAAACTAGATACTCCTTTTCCACTCTTTCATTGGATAGTACCTAAATTCTCTACGGGAGCTAAAATAATTGCATCAGCAGAATAAGGATATCTATACTCAGTACCTACTCTGCATATTATACTTCTAGTCTCTGCTGTAGTTCAACCTCCTACTCTTACGTCATATCCTGGATAAATTACTAGATCTCCTGTTTTATCCCCAGTAAACTGATATAAAGTTTGTAGAGATTGTAGTCCACTAGGCATATTGAGTTGCTTTGTGACAGGAGCTAGTGTTTTATCTTCTTCTGTAAATGATTCTGTGTGAAGAACACAAGTACTAACATCATTAATACTTAAACTTGTAGACCTCAGATAATATTTGCCTCCTCCCCTAACATAAAAGTAACATCTTGAATGCTCAATTAACTGGTCTATTTGTTGAATAGGGCAAGTGTCTGTATAGCGATATTGCTTTGCCTCAATGGTCCTGAGCCTCTTAGAATACACAGATCCTCAACCATCTGGAGCATCTGTTCATCTTACATATACTGTATAAGACCCCTTACCCTCTGAGGTTTGATAACTACCCCAAGGAACTCTTGCATCCCCAAGACTACTATATACCTCAAAAGTTGAAATATTTGTAATAAGAGTTCCTATGGTAAATGTTACAGGATAGTATGTATTAGGATCTAAAGCTGTGGCGTCTACTGTTTGAGTCTTGATTTTTCAAACTTTAGAATCTAAAGTATCCTTATCTTCTTTAGATAAAAGTCCATCATTCCTAGCAGTTGCTTTTCTTAAATTTTGAGTATCATAAAGCGTTCTTGGAGATGCTCAGTTCCCATTATACTGAGTTCTTCATGTTAAATCGCCTTTCTCAAAAGGAGCAACTAATACTAATCCTGCGGTGTTTCCATCCCCAGAACCATTTCGGTGCCGTACAGAAATTATGTTTCACCAAGAATCATTCAGAGTATTATGAAATCCTCCAAAAAATGTTTTATACTTTGGAACTTCGTCATTAAGTACAGATCCCACAATAGTGCCAGATATAGGTACTGATCCTAAACCTGTGCTAGAGGATTCTCCTATATCTACTGATTTAGTGTAAGGTAGTAGTACATCTGTTCCAACTAGCTTCCCAGTAAGAGTTCCTCCAGATAAAGGTAAGTAAGGACCCCCAGTAACAGCAGAATTAAGCTTAACCTTATCGGCAGCTGTCATTACACCTGCTGTTGTAGTAGTTGCAGCAGGAAGAACAAAAGACCCAGCAACTTTAGTGAATAGACCAGTTAAATCAGATCTATTTAAATAATCCAAGGTTGTAGTAACTATAGTATCAGAAGGTACTACATTAATGTTACCTACTAAAAGCCTTAAGCCTAAAGAATCTAAAATAGATCTATTTAATTTACCCTTGTTGCCTTCATATGCAGTTCCAGGATCCTCTCCAAGAGCCAAATGAGGACCTTCAACAACATTATTTAATTTTACTTTATCAGCGGCTGTTAAAAGGCCAGCAGCAGTAGTAGTAGCTGCGGGTAATGTAATTGCGCTAGTAGACTCCGTAAAATTTGAAGTATTATTACCTCTACTTCTTTTAGATAGATTTATTACTATACTAGTATCCGAAGGAGATGTACTTAAAATCTCTGTAAGGATAGTAGTACCTATTGATTGAAGTATCTGAGCTGGCTTAGAACTATTATCTACATATGTTATGTCTGCTTTATTATTTATCTTAGTTTGTAAGTCAGAATGTAGTTTGCCTCATTGAATAGAGTTATTTACTAAACTGGCTTTAATGGTACTTCCTTCAATAGTAGTAATTATCTCAGTTCCATTATATCCTATATATTCAGTTATAAAATCTGCAATAGGAATACTTGAAATACTCCCATCTCCATTATCAAATTCTATAGCTTTTGCCTCCTCATTATACCTTAGAGACATCTTCTCTAAAGGCAAATCAATTACTAACTTAGATCCTTCTTGAGTCATAAAAGTTAAGGAATAGGTCTTTGAATCCCATGTGGGAAGTCCAACACAAGTATTTAGAATATTCCTTATATCCGCATGAGCTGTATCTGAAGTATTATGTTCTGAAATCTTTTGGGTTGTAAATTCTTTTAAAGATTCTACAGCTTTAGAAATATCTCCAGCAATATTATCAATCTTAACTTTATCCGTAGAAGCTAATATACCAGCCCTTACTTGGGTAGCAGCAGGCAATAGGAGTTCCTCTATTAAAGATGTTCAAGAATTATTTTGTCAAACTCTTCGACTTATTGAAAGAGGCACATTACTAGTAAAATCTTTATTCGGTATGAAAATATTTGTAATCCCACCAGAAACCCCATTGAGCTTCTTTTTATCTAGGGCTGCCATAAATCCTGCAGTAGTTTCAGTAACACCTGGAAAATTTACAGTAGAAGTATTTGGACTAAATACTCCTCCACTATTCTTTGCTAGGGTATTGACTGAAAGAACTCCAGCAGTAGAATCCACAGAAATAGGGCTTACAAGACTTGTGACTAAGAAAGAGCCAAGAGAGCCTAAAATCTCTGTATTTCTGGCAAGATCTTTCTCTAGGATTTGATCAGCTTCCTTTCGTGCAGCAATTTCCTCATTAAGAGATACTCTAATATCTATATGGGAATCTAGTGATTCATTATGCTCATTAATTTTATTTTTAACTCACTGTACTGTAGCTGCATTACTCTCAAATCAAGTCATGCTTAAGTGCTGCCAAGTATTCTCATGAACATTCCAAGTCATTAGTTCATGATATCCTTTCTTCCCATCAACTCTCTGAATACGCATTCAGATAACATTATGAGAAGGAGTTGGAGGAGGAGTTTCTCCTACTCAGATACTTCCTAAACCATAATTATATTTATACATGTTTTTATTATATTTTAGTTAGCTCCCCCTCCTGATACAATTATAGTAACTTCTTTAGCATCTGCAGCAGTATTATCTGGAATAGTAGTTTCTCCGTGAACATCTCCAGTTATACTAATCTTCTTAATAGTTTGTGCATAACTAGGCAACTTTGATATTAGACCCTGAATAGTATTAATTTGGGAACCATTATGAGTGGCTTTTTCTGAAACAGTAGAAATATCCTCAAGCATACTATCTATAGTAGTACTTAGATTTTCTGGGATCTTAGCAGCTAAATCAGAAACCTGACTTTGTAATTCTGTTATAGATTGAGTAAGTTCTCTAATCTTAGTCTCTACTGCTGAGATACGATCTAATATAGAGTTAGCCACCGAGATAGTTACTACTCCTGGAGTATTGGGATCAACTCCTATAGAAATACCGTTACCAGGTACAATCCTCAAATTATCACTGTAAGCAGCTATAGCAGATAAAAGATCCGCTAACTGTACATTGGTTAAATTTAATCCCTTTCTTAATTGAAAAATAAGATCTTTTTCCTTCATAATAATTAAAAATTAAAAAGGGAGAGCATTTAGCCCTCCCCGTATATACATTACTTCGAAGATGATACTTTGGGCTTAGACTTTTTTATAGCTAAATCCTTTTCTTTTAGAGAAACTTCTTTGGATAATTTTTCTTTCTCAAAAGCTAGCTTCTCATTAAATTGCCGTATTGTTTCATCTAATTTAGCCCTCTCCATTGAATTATCTTCAGGAAACTCAGATTTAGTAGATTGAGAGCCTTGCTTCAACTCTTCTATGAATATCTTTGTCTCATTGTCTCTCTGATTTAGCATATCAGCATGCTCTAACTCTCTTTCTTTCATCTCCATCTGAGCCTGAATTTGCGACTGTGCAATTTCTTGATCTCTCTGAATCTGCTCGGCCTGCCTCTCCTGAATAGCCTGCTCATCTTTCTCAATTGTTCTCCTTATCTCTGATAACGAAGAAGAAGTATAAATCTTCATAATTGAAGAGAAGGAAAGAGTTTGATTTTGTAGAGCTGCTTGAGCAAGCATATCTAACTTAGAAGCTAATTTTTGAGTTTCAGGAGATGCATCAACTACAATACCATAATCACTATCGGCAAAAGTATCCCCATCAATTTCTAAAGCCTTAAGAGCTCCATCAAAAGTTATATATTGAAACTTCTTAGTCCTTCCTCTCATAGCTATTTTGGCAGTTTCCAAGAAACACTCTAGAGCTCTCTTTTTAACATCATCATGCTGAGTGAAAAGTCACTCTGTAATATGAGAAGACTGCAGATTAGCTCTTTCAACTCCTCCAACAGTTTCTCTATTACTAATTTGACCCTCTCTTTGCCTCGAAATGCCAGCAATCTCTCCCATCTCATTCTTAATGAATTCTAGAAGATTAATATGTTCTTGAATATAGTTACCTTGCTCAGCATCAATTACTCCAGAGCTCTGTACATTCATCAAACCAGCTAACTTACCTTGGGCCGCACCACCATTACCTTCCTTAAAACTATCTACAACAGCAATATGATTAACCTTTGCATAATAAAGCCACTTATCTACTTCCCAGCCCTTGGGTACCATAGCTAAGTCCATCTTCATTATCTTACCCCAATTTGCCGCTATCGCTTTGTTAAGTCGATCATAGATAACATCGTAGAAGTAAGCAAATGGTTTCATCATATCTACTAAAGAGAAAGGTTTTGAGTCATTTAGATTATACATAGACCCTACAATGCCAAAATGGCATCTTGACGGGTTTGAAAGCCGGTTGTACTGGACAATTCGAGGCCTCATATTAACGTAAATATCTTTGCCTATTTTTGTCCCCTCTCAGGCTTCATTAATTCAGAAAATTTCCTCTTCTTCGCCTCTATCTTTATCTAATATATATGTCTCTGGATAAAAATCAAATTGCTCTTCTCCAGTTTCAGGATCATACCATTTAACTTTTTTAATTTTTCGTTTACTCTTTCAATACAACCGTAATACTCTTATATTACCTTGCATATCATAATAATTACTAGTAGCAGAAAATCCTGACTGCCCTAATAATAAAAAATTTTCTACAATAGTACCGCCTGTAATGTCTGTTCCATCTATTTCAGCTGTATTGATAAATGCATTTCTTTCATCGTAATTACTCATAGTATCACTACTGAAAGTACTAGCTAATTTATCAATAGAATCTATATCCTTTTTGGATAAAACATCATAATATGTGTCTATTATTCTACCAGGACTTCAATAATCTATAAGTATAATTAAATCAGCATCTTCAACTCTATTAGAGAATCCATTTTTGAATATATGTACCTTACAAGGATTTAGTCTCTCAAAAGTAGGCTCCCCCCCAACAATATCACATTGATAAATCTCTTCTCCACATATCATCGCATCCATAAACCCTTCATTAAAGGTCTTAAATATAGAAAGCTCCTTGATATAATGGTTTAATACAGTGCTGGCTCTCATTTCAATAATATCCTGTCATTGATAATCAAAGTAATAGCCTAATTTATCAAGCTGCTTGCTGAATTCTTCTTCAGACATGTTTTCATCTTGAATCATGCTCTGTACTTGTTGAGAGAGAATTTCCATCTTATTACTCTCTACTTCGCTTATAGAAGTAGGATTAGTAACAATAACCCTATAATCAAATCTACGTCTAGATTCCTCTCCTTGTAAAACATGAAGTTTAGAATTCATTATAGGAAAATGCTGAATAGATTCTGGTACAAAAAGAGCATTTACACTATCAGGATTTAGAATCAATTCTACATCTCTCATATCTAGAACACCATTAATTAAATTATAATTAATACGCTTCTTAATAAGAGAGTTCCTGACCATGTTACCGAAGTAATATGTCCTCTTATCAGCTCAATCAAGATGAGTCTTACGCCATTCCTTAGTCTTCTTAGAATAAGGTAGCATTTGAGGAGGTATATTCTTTAAATCTATCATAGCAATGAGTTATTTACATAATTTGTACAAAAATAAGTATTTTATTTGAAATATCCAAATATATTAGAGCTCTCATAATAATTCTATCTTAATCCTACTACTAAATATTCTTAATTATACTTTTACTAAATCTGTAATCATAATTCCTTGTAAAGAATTCATCATTACCTAGATAGTCTGGTTGATCTATGCCTATAACCTCCGAAGGGGACTTTACACCACACAGCATTAACTCTTGTTCTCTGAGCAACATAAGCATTAATAATGCATCATATCGGTCAAAGTTACCATCAGGATTCCACATGGCTAACTCTTTCATAAGAGCTCTATAGTAACATCTATTAATGTTATTTATTGTAATTTCTGTTTCTTCCTCATGACCCTCAATAGTTACTTTACTGAGTACTTTAATAGGTTTTAATAGTCAGTCCCTTATTCTTCCTCTTCCATAAGTTTGAATTGGCTGAGAAGCATTTACACCTTTTACTTTATTCCCATAAAAATTCCCCTTCACTAAATCTTTATCCTTTAAGTATTCTGGAACATCCGCTAACAGATAAAGACAATTATGTTGTGAAAAATAAGTGAATAATCCCTTTTTATTATTTTCATATAAGCACTTAGCATTATACATTAAAAGAATCCGTCTACAAGTTTCATAAAAATCTTCTGCAAACATAGGTCTACCTACATATTCACACACTAACTCATCTGTAAATAGATCAAGAACATATATAGCCCCCAAAGACATAGTATCTGACACGTCGTCATCATATGGATCACAATTATGTGTAGGAATGTGATAACACATAAATGTATGAGTTTCACAATCAAAGTTATACACTACTCCAGTATACAAAGACTTAATAATCTGCGTAATCTTAAAATAAATATAGTTTTCATCTACCTCACATTCATAAAAACTAGGGGCCGGACGTTTATTAGTTTTCCTTAGTCTACTAAGTTTATGATCCTTAATATTCCCAAAATGTTGACTAAATTTATAAATATCTCAATAAGGCATCCTTAAAGAATAAGTGTCTCTAGTTAGACTCTCTTGTCTAGTAACAATATGTACTCCCTTGTCACGTAACTTTTGTAAAGAGGATTTGTACCCCAATGAAAATAATATATCCTGAATACTTTCTAGGAGCTCTAAATTAATACTTACAAATTCCCCAGTGCTATCCTTTGTAATACATCCATCAGAATCTAAATATCCTAGAATTAATTCATATTTATAATTCTTAGGGATGTACTTAATCATTTCAGGAATTGCTTTGCCAGATGCATAAACCCCAAAAACTTCTCTAATCTTTTCGGCTAACTCTTTATAGCATATTGATACTTCAACACAATTATTACGAATTCTTGTATATGGAGCTCTTTTAAATAAAGACTTGCAGATTTTGCGAAACCGATCTATATAGTAATTTTCTGATTTATTAAAACTAATACTAATTTTACCATTAGTAACCCAACCATCCCCCAGTCATAATCCAATAAATCACCAAAAATCTAGAGTGTCTACAAAAGTAAATGGTAATAGGGCTTTATAATCAAAAGACTCTTTAGTATATAAATTAGGAACTCTAACTCATTGGCCCACTTTTAAATCAGCAGCTTTTATAAAGTCAAAATTAAACCTATACTGACGTTGCTTGTTTGCCTTAGTAGAATACTTAGTAATCCTATTAGAAGCATAAATAGGATGTTCCTTTGTAAATGTAGTAGTCCTAAAAGTGTTAGCTACTTTAATTGTATAAACTTCTTCATCAACTTTATCATACTGGAGTAGCTGATTTATTCTGACTGGGCAACCTTCAATATTTATTAAAATATCCGCATAGGTAATATCTTCTACTGGTTTTAATCCCTTTGTAGTTAGAACTTTTTCTCCTGGAAGTAAACAACCTGCGATATATCTCCCCCAAGGAATTTTGCCATCAGATCCCTTTATAGGCATCTTATTAATATGTATTGCCCCTTCTATTTTATTATCCTTATGAGGAAAATCCAAAATAGGCTTGACGTCAGCATCGGGAGCAAAAACAATATTCCCTTCCTTAGTTTGTACTAATCTGCCAACCCACATATCATCTAAACTTGACGGATTAGAATCTAGCTCTAAAATCCTATCATTTAGTTTATCAGAAGGGAAAATATTACTATCCCTCCTCATAATAGCATCTACAATGGTAAATGCATACTCTGCTTTACGACGTGTAAGCTGAATAGGGTCTGAGGAGTTATATTTTAATTTAACTCTAAACTTTATTTCATCTATAAGAGCCCCTACAGCATCCGAAACTCCATCTTGATTGTAGAACCCTTTAGAATTTATATAACTTGGGAAAAAGAAAATAGTTCTCTTCGCTCCTACATTTCCCTTATCATAAACGTTAGGCAAAGAGTATACATTATATCCATCCGGATAATTAATCATCTCTAATGCTCCCATAAAGTCACTTCCTTCACTACCTCCAGTTCCTATAGCATACGCCATACCAAAAGCTACATTACCTTCTTGAACATTAGGAAGAGACGTTTGCCATACATCTAGAAATTTAGGGAATGCTCCAAACTCTTCATAAAATAATCGCTGGCTTCGCTTACCTCTAAGCTTATCTGTATCGTCTTTTACAGCAACTCCTAAAACCTCATTCTGAGATCCTCTAGGAATATTTGTCTCCTTATCTAGATAACCTGCAACTCACTGCATATCAGAAAGAGAACTTTTTAATCGAGCTCTTGGAAACTGAGTATATTTAGAACAAAAATCTATACCATCTATAAACTTATTTAATATACCATCCTTAATAAGATATTCCTTTTGATAAGCAGTAACTGTGCATTTTACTTTATCTAGAGAAGTAAAAGATTCTCCAAGTAAGAATAACTTACACATTATAGAAGCTATACTATAAGACTTACTATTATGAGTTTGTATAAAATCTCCTATAAGAAAAGTATCATCTAAAGCATCTACAGTAACACATTTGCATTGTCTAGTTCCCACAAATTCAATATTAATAATCCTAGTAGAATCTCTCCTGGATTTAGCATAATTAGATTTGTAGTTTACAAGGTTACTTTTGCGGGAGAGCCTGAATATTTCCGATCCACCATAGATTCTTACAACATATACATCTTTACATTTTTTATAAATGCCATTCTTTTTGTAACCTGCTGAATGCTTCTTAAAAGAACAATTATACCCCAAACTTCTGGCAAGCCATACTATATCCTGACATAAAATCTTAGAAACTGTACTGAAAATAGGAATCCCATCAGTAGATACATGTCCATCTGTATCCATTAATCCTTGCAATAAACTTAATCTTACTCTCCTACTATTATACTTAAACTCCTTAGGGATAAACTTACTCTCAGATCCCTTATCTGCTAAATCATAAAACTTGAGCTTATCTATTCAATCGGGAATATGAATTCTATATGCATATTTATCTTTTCATTTAGTATATTGATATGGGATAAACTGCCTTATAATATCAAAATCAATAGTCTCACAGGTATAATAACAGCTCAAATGCTTAAAACAACCATCCCCTAGAAGTAATCCGAAAGTATAAGGATCTACTTGTGTGGAAACCTCTTTAAACTCTACTCCATTATTAGATGGAATAGAATATATATACTCTACTCCTTTGGGATTACGAGCACTTTTTTTATGAGGATGCTTATATTCATTTAAAAGGTCTAGTGTAGTCTTTAATATAGGTTTCTTAGAATTACGCTTATATACATTTCAAATATGATTATCAGAGGCTATAATAGTACGCCCATCTCTAAGAGTAATCTTATAACAAGGAGACTCCCCTGCAAATGGAATATCTAATACTTTCGTAGTAGTGTTATTATTCCCAAATAAAGAATCTCCTATCTTAATATCTTTCCATAACTTACGTCCCTCAGGGGTTTCAACAAATTCATTTATTTCTATAGCTCTACCTCTCGATGCAATCTCAACAGCATGTTTAGCCCCCGTAAAATTGTCATAAAGACCTCCATTTCTGGCTTGGTAAAGATAGTGGAATCTCCAGTATACTCCCTCTCATACTTCAGGAAAATCTACTACACGGTCCCCAACTTTAGAGCCCTTTCTTAACTTCGTCTGTATAATGGGAAAGTAGTTTAAATAAAAATACATATCCCCAGGAATTCACTCACCATCCTCAGGTCTAACCATACCTTCTAAACATCTTCGAACCTCTCTAGCTAATCAAAGTCCATATTCAGACTTAGGATTGGGATTGGGCATTAATTTAGTATAACATCCATAATGCTGATAGTGTATAGCAGCAGGCCTAAAATAATCCATATTCTCTAGTATATGAGGATTACATATATCTACTATAATCCTGCCATAAGAATCCCTAGGTAGGTCTTTGGCTCGTTTACGCTCTGGAGAAATAAGCCGCTTTATAAACTCTATATTGGAAATTATATCCATGAATTCATCTCAGACTTCCTTAACTAGAGAGTCCCTTAATTCCTCAGTAATAGGAGTCTGAAACTCATTAGTCGCTTGTAGTATCATTATTCATAAAGTTTTTTATGCCATCCTCTAAAATGGCCTTTTGTTTCAATCCCCGCATAGCTCCTACTTCTTCAATCTCTTTAGATACTGCTTTTTCTGCATCGGCAAGTTCCTTAACCAACCCTGGAACTTGTTTAACAGCTGTCATAACCTGTCCAATATTATAAACTAATTTACCATTAATATCTGTCTTTGTTAAATCAATTGTCCTAAATGTAGTTCGTATATTATCTATAACTACTCTAGTATCTTGTAATAGCAAGGATGAAGATGTTGTAGTTAGATACTTATATAGATCAATAGCTTCCTGAACTTGCTTGTCAGGCTTTCATGTAGAGTCTAGACCTATAGATTCCTTTACCCTTAAATCTCGGTCAGAATCTATAATCTCAAACGAAAAATCTGACCTTGGATCATACATAAAATATAAGTATGCCAATTCTTTCATTGCTTTGGTTTTATCCTTAGTCTTATCTCTATCTACTAACCTCTTAAAAGGCCGTAAGGCATATGCTTCATCAGATATCCTAAGACTATAATCCTTATAAGTAAAAAGCTTCATAATTATAATTAAAAAAAACTCCCCACTGCTATAGTGAGGAGTTGTAGTTAACATACTAAAGTATTTTTTTGTGGATAACTAGGAGCTACTTCAGTAACTTCCTCTTCATATTTATCAATCCTAAAGTAAACATTAGAACTATCTATAAGTAAACAAGTTTGACCATTAATTTCAAACATTGGGATCTCATAAGAAATAACCTCGTTATAATATTCATCAGGCATATCTGCTTTGGTAGAATCTTTTTCAAGTCGCCTCTTAGCATATTTGCTAAAATTAATTTGAACTAAGTCTCCTACTTTATATTCTCGAACACCCTGACCAACACTAATAACCTTCTGTATCTCTTTTAAAGCTCCTACAAGATCACTTTCAAGCATGCCTGTTTCACTAATACACTCTGATTCTGTATAAGTATTAGCCGTTACTAGCATCATCGTGAATGGAGGAGTCGCTTCTAGAATCTTCAACGTCTTTCTTTCCATTATTATATTTATCATTTAAGAATTGACACCTAGAATATGTTGCATAAAATTTACCTAAGCTTGGTACATTAATACTTGTCTGCATATTATTAAATTCTTCTTCACTCATAGGCTCATTTACTGGCACATTCTCTAAAGTGTTCTTAACCCAATTTCAATACTCCCTATAAGCTACCTCTATAACATCATCTGGTAATTCAAATTCTTTAGAAACCTCTAGTACAATAGATTGTAATGTTTTATTATTTATCATATGATATTTTAAAATTTAGTAGTAGCCTATAAGATTCTCCTCCATACTCCAAGGAAGGAATGTATCGTTTACTAATAGTATTATTGATAATAACACCTGCTTTACGTAAACTAGTTAAAGTAGCTTGAAAATTACCAGGAGATATAGCCAACATTTCAACAATTCCTTTTTTTACTTCGTCAGTAAAAAGAACCTTGTCTAGCATATTATCATCCATTATTGTCCTGGATAATTCAAATCTACGCTGTAAAAGAGCCGCTAACACTGTAATCTCTCTCTTAGGCAATCTATGTAAAGGCTTTAAAAATTCTAACCACACCCTAAAAAAACTCAATCCCGTTAAAGTAGAAGTGGTAGAAATGGACACAATGTCAGTACTCTTGGTCATATCTCTCTTATTCATTAGCTTATTTTATACTCTTACTCGTCACTAGATGTAATATCCTTGTCAGCCTCAGGCGGTACTGCCGTTAAAATCTTCTCAATAGTATCAGCAGCAGTATTTACAAATTCTGAATTAAAAGAATCTTTAAATTCTATTACCTTAAATAAAAGCTCTACTCGACGTCCTACAAGAGTCTCCATAGCTTCTTGAAGCCTAAGAGCCATAGTATCATACTCTTTCTTCATGTATAGAAGCTGCTCCTGCTGCTGCTTAGCAATCTTCTTAAGATCTTCATAACTAATAGGCTCTTGGGCCTTTGCTTCCTTTGTAACTTCCTTTTTCATAAAATTATTTTATTTATTATACTTCTCAGAATACATCTGCTGCCACTCTTCAATAGTAGTAGTAGCAATATCTATACTCCCACAAGAATTACAGTATTCATGAATACCTGCTTCATTATAAGCTATTATTGCTAAAGATAAACACTTCTTGCAATAAAAAACAGGCTCTCTATTATAATCCTCCTTTGTTCATCGTACCTTCTCAAAATCGGTAGGAGTCTGTAAAGGAGGACATTTCGGTTTGACTAGGACTCCCTCCATAAATATTTTAAATATTGATTGAAATCTATCATCCTAAAAGCTTCTAAAACTTTTTGCTCCGCTTTTTCACGATGATTTTCTGTAGGATAATTCTCAGATACTATAAAAAGTGTCTTAAATTTATTATGGTCAATAAATAATTGCAACTCCACACCTATAGAAAATTTATCATCAGGAGTTCTATATGGACCCCACTTCTTTAAAAAGTAGGGGAATCTAATAGGATAAGAGACTTCATTAAACATTCTAATATAAGCTTCTATCGGACTCATTTTTTTGATTTATTACTATACATTTAGTAGATAGAAACATATAAGCAACTGATAACGCATTCTCTATAGAGACCCTTGTTACTTTTGCAGGATCTAGGATATTTAACGACTTTGCCTCTTCATAACTCTGATTAATACTTTCTAAAAGTAAATCTCGACAGGATTGTAGTGCCCTGCCTAAAATAACCAAGTTACGCTTAAACAATTCTGAGGCTATTTTTGACTGTATATGCCCCGCTCCAACAACAACTCCTTCTTCAATAGCTGCTCTTGTGGCACATATTGCATCCTCAATTCTATCTTTCTTTTCAGACATCTCTACCTCAGTAGGAGCTCCCACATAAACTATAGCAACTCCACCAGAGAGCTTGGCTATTCTAGATCTTATGTCATCTTGTAAGTATTTAGGATAATCTTTGTTAAGAGACTCCTTTAACAAGGAAATACGAGAAGCAATTGCCTCTTTTGTTCCCTCTCCTCCTATAATAGAGGTTTCTTCAGAACTAACTACTACCTTTCTGGCTTTACCTAAACCTAAAGACGATAAGGATGTAGTAGGAATACCTCTAGTCTCTAGAGGAAACTTTGTATATACCGTAGCTCCTGTAATGACTGAAATATCTTCTAAAAGATCCTTTTTATACTCTCCAACACCAGGTGATCGTATAGCACATGCTCTTAATACACCCCTATTTACATTACGCAATATAGCATTAATAACTTCTGGAGAATAATCATTAGCAATAATGAGAATCTCTTCATTATTAGAAGCAATGAGCTCTAGTAAAGTAAAAAGGGCTTTGACATTATTTAATGTCCCATTATATAAAAATATATATGGATTCTTTAATACAGAAGACCTATTTAAAGCATCATTCACGAAATAAGGAGAAATATATCCCTTCGTAAACTTCATACCCTCAATAACTTCAGAATAGGTATTAAATCCATTGGATTCTTCTAGGGAAATTACTCCATCATAACCAATCTTCTCTATAATATCAGCAATCAGAGATCCTACTTGGGAATCCCCATTAGCAGAAATTGTAGCTATAGATTCAATACTTTTAGGGCTCTCTCTTACTTGAAGAGCACTCTCTTTTATAATATTCTTAGCTATAATCAAAGATTCCTCTAATTCATTCCTAATATCTTTAGGATCTCTATCTGCTGCAAGCTGCTGATAAATATTATGAATTAAAGATTGAGCTATAATAGTAGAAGTCGTAGTGCCATCACCAGCACTATCTGCTGTCTTAGAAGCCGCCTCCTTTACTAACTGGATACCTATATCCTGTAAGGGAGTACTAGAATTAATTGCCCTAGCTACTGTAACACCATCTTTTGTTACTTTAGGTAACCCATCCTCATAGATTATGACTGTATTACCCTTAGGTCCAAAGGTAGTTTTTACTGCATCTGCTAAAATATCCACACCCTTCTTTACCTCTAGTAACGCATCTAAGCCAAAAAGAATCTGGTTACTCGTCATCTCTATATATTTTAGACATTCTTTGCTCAATTTCTGCAAGCTTCTTTAAGAGCTCTCTCCAAAGATCCATAAGATCAGTAGGATCATCTAAATCTTGCTTATCTGTAGAAATAGGCTCATCTTTCTTAACCTTCTTGAGCAAAAGCCAATTCATTGCATGAAGATCCTCCTGAGAAGGATACCATATAGCAACTTCTCCAGACTTATCTTTAGCTACTAAACGAGCTGTAGAGGGAGAAATAACACCATTCTCTCCTATCGAAGGAATCTGATCTTTAAAGTAAATTCCGTCTTTAAAGTACTTCTCTCGTGTCATGGCCAGATTCTCAGGATCAGACTGAATCTTCTGTAGAATCTCACCAAAAGTGTAAAATGTCTTTCTTGCTTCCATCACAAATTTTTTATTTAGTTTCTTTAATAAAGAGGCTTCCAATAGCTAGTATGGTATTAAATATTGGAAGAATAATACTCGCAAATTTAATTAAATTCTTCTCTTCCCCTAAGAGATTTATATGTGGATTATCTTTTAAAAAAAGAGAAAATAAAAAATCAAATTTGATATAAACTATAAATGCACTTAGCAAATAAATAAACCAGAACATAAACTGAAACTTTCTAAAATTGCAGGAGCTGCAGGATTCGAACCCACCCCATACGTTTTGGAGACGTATATCCAGGTTTTGCATACTACTATAGTTTTCACTACCATCTCTGTTTGTAGTCTGGAGTACTTCTTCACCTTGCCTTTCGGTTTAGGTGCATGATTATCTACTCTCTCGCGGCTGACTGGAAAGTCATTCCGACGTCGTTACCATCAGCATTATCTGTTAAGGGTTCAACGTTATCATCATGTCCACTATTAATGTTTCCACTAATAGGCTCCATAGCTCTTAAAGACCCGTGTGCTACCACTACACCAAGCTCCTAAAAGGAGGTATTAAACCTCCTTATTTGACTCCTTACTTAATAGGTAACAGGAACCCATACCTGCTGCAAAACAGCCAATATTCAGCAAGGTTGACCAGAAAGGGAGTATCTTTATAGCCCCCAGAACTACTAAAACAATACCTGCAGCTATTAAAGCCCCCTTAACTAAGTTTTTCTTCGTCATGATTAGTTTACTTTTAAAATGAAAATTGTTATTAATATAATTGCTACTATAAAGTAGTAGAGTTTTAATCTCTCTTGTTTATTACCTCAATTCATAAAATAACAAATTATGCTGGGAGAATAGGGTTCGAACCTATGTTACCTTGATTAACAGTCAAGTGCCTAAACCACTCAGCCATCTCCCAAAAGGAAGGGTTTCTATAGACTTTACTAAGAACTTAGTATTACTAAAGGATTACCCTAAACCTGAGCCAGCGAAGAACTCGCTGCATTACTTAGACCATGAAAAAGTTTGAATTCGTTAGTTTAACCTATGATACGTTTATCTTACTTTTTAACTTTTCCTTTACCTTTCTTTTTACAAGCCATGATTCATCATTTTTAAACACTGCAAAGATAAGTATTTTTTTTGAAATTTCCAAATTTTTTAATGAAAAATTCTAAAAATAATTAAATTTAAAGGTCTCTAGTATTTGCTTAGCCCAAGATTTTCTCATTAAAGAATCTAAAATATTATCATATATATATTCTGCAGCTTCTGTTCTCTTTTCCAAATTAGCTGTAGCCTCAGCCGGAGAAATAAAGTGAGTATTGAATAATTCTACACCTTCCTTCAAAGCAGCTCTAGAAGAAATAGACTCAAAATCTTTCTTAGCTTGGTTACCCGATCTAAAACCAGCCCGGCGTTGTCACTCAGCACCTTTCCCAGGCTGAGCATGATATTCCTTATCAGTAAACTCTAAATTGTTCTGTAACACTGAATTCTGGGGATGAGCCTCTATGTATCTAAGAAGTTTTTTCTTTCGAGAACCACTGTGCTGAAATAATCCTAAACCTAAAGAATTTGGCTTTGGATTATGAGGTAATATAGCTTCTGCAAAAGTATCTCCTTGATTAGTGTAAGGACTTAGATAAGATTCTACATATGAAGTCCCACCAAGTATAGCAAGTCGCTCCTTATTAAATGGAAGAGAGTACTCCGGCCTCTCTACATAATTCCTAGGAGGGTATTTAGTTAAAAAGTAATCCGTCATCCCTTGCAAAACAGGGACTTGATGCTGGATTTGTACTTTATCTGAAGAAGAAAGTACTTCAGAACTATTGGTATCTCCACCTCCTGAAAAAGTATTATAATATTCCCTAATCTTACCTAAATCCCTAATACCTAATTTAAGAAATTCTTTAAACAAGGTCCCACGCTCTCTAATACTTAAACTATCTCACCTACTCATCCCTATTCAAATATAAATTATGACCTTCCGATCTCTCAACTCCTCCTAACTTGTCCGCTCTCCTCTCTGTCCAAAACCAATAATAATTCCATTTATTCTCTTCCTTACATCACCTGTTATGAAGCCTCCTAACAAGAAGCCATAATATACTAGGTAACCCAGTTAAAAGTAAATATAAAGGCCCTTGCCACTTGGAATCTAGACTATGCCCATATTCATGCTTTATACTGTCCCGTAAAGACTCCCTAGCCCAATCCTTATTCCACTGTAACTTGTTAAAATCTACATGCAAATACTGACCTAAAGAAATACCCCCAGGGAACTTATCATAAATATAAACTATACTGTCTTTATACTCTAACTTCCTCAAAAGCGTTCCCTTGTAAAATAATACTAAAATAACCCCTACTAAACATTGAGGAAATTCTCAAAATCACCTAAATACCTTTTTCATTATATCCTATCTATACTAAAACATACTAATTTATCCCCAAAATAATAATAACTTAATCTATAGCTATCCCTCTCATAAACCTTCGTAGTATATCCCTCAAAAGTATCCCTAATCTTGCCTACTTGTTTGCTGCGTATCCTCATGTAAAAATTTTTTAAATATTTCTAAAACAGACTCCTCTATGAGTATCTTATTACTCAAATCCCCTCTAGGTAAAAAATCTCCTAAAAAATTCCCGTAATCATCAAAATCTTCTGCCCTAAACTCTTCCATATAACAAATCCCTTATTTTTGCAGCCTCATGAATCAACTCCCGTAAGTGCTCACTCATACTGTCCCAATAGTAAAAAGCCGTAGTCTTCTGATTCTCTATACTCAAAGATCTACACCTTTCCATCTCTTTCTTTAATTCTTTTAATACAATTTCCATGCTGTTTAACTTCATAACTAATATTATGTTTTAACTTCACAAATATACAAAAAAATTTCCAAATTTCCAAATTAAAAAAAATTATTTTTTTTTCAAATCAAAGAGTATGTGGGCGAGAGTGACATATTCCCCATTGGTCCCCCCACCTCCGAAGCTTTTGGGGCATATCCCCCGTAGTAATTCTGAAGAAGGTTTTCGAAAGCGACCCAGCTAGCCCCTGGAGGCAGAAGGACTGTCTCTGCGTTAGTGGCTTGCGGTTTCAAGTCATCATAGCTATAAAACTAATCAACTATGGCTGAAGTAAATGCTCAGAGCCTTTTTAAGGTTGTTGAAGAGCGTAAGGGGCAGGTGACGTTTGAGGCGGTGCTGATGAATGTCTCGCCTGCGTACAAGAAGGGTCCTATGGGTGAGAATGGCAAGCGTCAGATTCTCACGGATGAGGCAGGCAATCCTCTCTATCATGAGAGGCTGAAGACCATTCAGTTCAAGGACGATGCAGGTTTGCATTTTGCCAGTGTATTTCCTGAGGCTTTCATGAACGGTGTTGTTCCGGAAGTTCCTGGAAGGGGAGGTCTGGCAGTAGAGATCACTGCATACATCAATGACAATGATCAACCTCAGATCATGGCTATTCGTTATGATAAGGGGGACACTCTGGTCATGAGTCCTGCAGCTCTGAAAGCCATCGAAGCAGGTGGAGCTATTAAGCTTTGAGAAAGCAAAGGGAGAAGGAGATGAGAAGTCTCCTTTTTCCCTCTTTAAAATCTCAGGGGAATGAAGTACCAAAGAGTGCAATAAATTTAGTGATTAAGTTAGATTAATTCTTTCTTATTTCTTTATTCATTTCTCTCTTTCTTTCTTTCTTTATATATTTCTTTCTTTATTTCTCTCTTTGCTTGTTTCTTTGTTCTTTCTTAAAACTTATAATTATTATTAATTATTATTAGAGCAAAATATTTAAGAAATTTACTCTAAAATTGAGATAAAACTCTAACTAAAATCTAAGTTAAATTTCTCAATAAAATCTAAAGCAAATATTAATCTAAAACTCTAAGCAAAATCTATAATCAAAATTGCTTGATAATTTAATTAATAAATTGCTTAAAGATTTACTTAATAATTTAGATTGATTCTTAATACAAAATTGCTTAATATATGCTGAATAAACTCAGCAAACTTGCCCTAACTAACAGCTTATATAACTAGAGGCTTCAATAACCAGAAGTTTTTCTATAACTATAAGCTTAGATAATAACTATTATTAGTTAAGTTTCTTTTCTTTGGTTCTTTCTTTTCTTTAGACCAACTCTAGATTCAATAACATAAGCTTATCTACTATGATGGGAAATTTAATCTATATTGATACAATAGCTGTTAGTTAAAATTATTCTCTCTCTTTTGGTTCTTTTCTCTCTCTTAATCTTGAGTAAATTAATACTAACTTTCTTTAGTTATAATTACTTTAGTCTTTAGCTAGAGATTGATAAAATACCCCCAAACCCAGAATATTGATTTTAAGGCCTCAAATTTCTCATCAATCATTAATAATAGTATAACTTATCATTCCGGTGTTAAGAGTGCCTTAAACGGGCTAAAAATGGCCTTTAAACAGATATTACGTTATACTAACAGATATAAATAAATAAAAAAGTAGCTATTTTCGTATAAATTTTAGGGAAAAAGGTCTAAGTATTTATAGCTAATAGTTACCTTTCACTGACTCAGTTTAAGTAATTATACTAAGCCCTAATAGTATAGTTACGCCTAGTCTAGTAGTAGAGATATTACTAGACTTTATGAAGGAGAGTTAGCTCAATGGTTAGAGCAGGAAGCTTATATCTTCAAGGTTAGGGGTTCGAGTCCCTTACTCTCTACCTAAACAGTAGTATACATTGAGATAATGGTTATCTACTGGCACATATAGTCAAGGTTCTTCAAATAATTTCCTTTAAGTTTTGGTTAAATAAAAGTAGGGATTATATGTGCAAATTATATTCAAGTAACTATTAACGAATTACAAGATATTAATTGAAGTATTAATTTAACAGAGTATGCTATAAGATATTTATAGTATATTCAGGCAGTTTTAGCTATATCTGTCTCACCGAAAATATAGTAAAGATTATTAATAATAAGTGTTCATAAAATTATGCAAAAGTATGAGTTAGTATATAGCACTATAAGGGCAAAATTTTTAGCTTTAATAAGTATGAAGGAGGATATGAAGAAGAAACGTCCCAGGATACCCAAGGGGACCTATGTAAAATGCTTTGGTAAATTAATAAAGATAGATTAAATTAATTTCATCCAGATCTAATCTTAGGATAGCTCATAAGACATGCAACCTGGAGTCAAAAGTAGTAACAAGTGAGGTTTTGTATAACTACATGAGTAATTTTATTATTCATTAGGCTAGCGAAGTATCAATAATGTGATCAAGGGCAGCACATATGAAATACTCAGGCGGGACTTCTTTAAGTCAGGTATGAAATTATTTTAATCAATTAATAGAACAAATAACTAATAAAAAGATCTAGAATTATGTATACTGTAAGACCTCGTGGTTTTGTATCATGTTATATACCCGTAGATGAATCTATGAAAGATCACGAAAGGGTAATCAAGCGTACAGTCAAAGTTCATAACAAAGTGACTCACGAATTTGAGGACAAAGATGAATATATCTTCAAGGGAGTAGATAATAGTTGCAGGCATCTTACTCGTTTAGGTGCTATAGCAACTCTTAAAGCTATGAAGTGATGATCTGGGTAATACTCTTCACGGCACTACTTCTTACATATATTTTTGTAAGAGATTGTATAAGATTAATAACCTCTTACACAGAGCAATATACTAACTATTATCAAGGTGATGTTCACAAGAAGAGAAATGCCATAAGTCTTGAAATCACTATTGATATGTGGTTAGCTGCAGCTTTTTGGGTAATTTTCATACTATTGTGGAATTAATATTAGTAATTATATATTCTCTCTTGTGTATACTATTAATGTACTTATTAGGGTATATACTTGAGAGAATATTCAATATTTTCACACATGGGAATTGTTCAATCAGAATTAAGCAGGATTCAAGGCATTCTACACAATCAGAAGATTACTATTACTAAGGGGGAATTAGTTTCTCAATTAGGGGGTAGGCTTTTGACTTTTAGGGAGCTTGCATTTCTGCACAGGCAACAGCTAATATCAGATCATGAATTAGGGGTATATATGGATATGAAATCCTATACTACCTTTACGAAAAATCATGTAAATATTATCACCAAAATTCATCAAAACTTAGGATTATGAAATATAAGAAAAAACTGGCTAAATTAGCTAATAGGATTGCTGCATGGGAAGAGTATTGCAGGAGAGCTAAAGTTCCTGAAGGATCCTACACTAAGCCAGGGAGTCAAAAGAAATAACTATGTCAAAAGAAAGTCTTGGGGAGATTCTTGAGAGTCTTCCTATTTTATATCTCTCTGTAGACGAGACTACAAATTCACAGATTGCTATATATGTACCAAAGGATGCTCCTACTCCTGAGGGCTATACATATAGTGTAGGAGTAACTTTAGATTATCTTCCTGAGGATCAAGTCTGGGCTGCTTCCTATAGTGATTTTATAGAAACTCATGATGCTACTATAGAAGGAGCATTATTAAGTCTCAGAGACATTATAAAACCTGAGATAATTTAACTTAAAATATTGTACAATATGTTTAAAAAACCTAAGTTAGGACCGGCACAAGCCGGTGCACAACCACCTTCGTGAAGAGAACTATGAGAGCAACTAAGAGAGATTCACAGATTATGTCATGAATGTGAGTCCACTTTTAAGGAGATTCGTATGTTTTTGCATGATCAAATATCTTCACAACAGACTAAAGAGTAGTTAGTTTGTAAAAACTGGAGAAGTATAACTCCTTAGGTTTAGTACCTAGTAATGGTAAAGAGTTCCTAAGTTCAAATAAAACTCTGAGATAATTACCAGTAAGAGCTACTGAAAAATAGTTTCTACTCCACTATATAAAAGCTCTTTGTTTAGTAGGGGGGGGAGTATATATTATACTTCTCCCCTATTAATACAAAAATAAAACAGCTATGCATACCCCAGGAGACGTTATATATCTTCCTACTGCAGATGTATATGTAGAAGTATTTTCTGCTGATCCAGATCATCCCTGTCATGATTTAAGTGGTAATAGATGTATATTTTATGGAATGGGTAAGTGTGGTATAAGTAGTGCACAAAGTGAATATAGGAAAGCTACTGGTCCTTGTGTACCACCAGATGAGGGAACTCCTGCCATTTGCTTCAAGAAATGCCCTCCTCCACTACCCACGCTAGAGAAAGTTCGATTAAAATGCATCTCCCCTTTATTTAGAGAGTTTAAAGTAGGACGATACTATGATGCTGAACAAATAAAAACTAGCAAATTATATAAGATACGTTTAGGATATAATGATTGCATATATTTAAATCCTGAACAAGTAGATCAAGTCTTTGAGAAAATTATAGTATAATGATAGTAGATAAAAGCTGTAAGGTAAGAGATTTTAAAACAGACTTAGCTAAACCTAAAAAAGAAAGAATCTTACCTGAGGTTAGCTCAGAGTTCTATAAGTCTCTTTATGAGCTTATGAGAGAAGCCCCTATAAAAGATTCCGACATAATTACAATTCAGTATTATGGTCATTGTAACAATGTTATTATGAGGATTTTAAAAGACACTGTACCCTTGGTTGTAATCTCTAGCAGTAGGGAAGCCCTTAATATTCCTGTTGAAGAAAGACCAGGTATGTTGCCTCGAGATTGGTGTCCTTAAAAAATTCTTGGAGGAGGATAACTGGCTGGATGAAGAGCTACTCTTGAAAAGTAGTATATCATGATGAGTGATATGGGGGTTCGAGTCCCTCATCCTCCGCAGATAGTATAATATGCCTTATTTAACATTTTTAGGCCTATTTTAAGGACTTTAATTTTATTCTAGTATCCTACATTATATTAACTATAAAAGCGGTTAAATAAGCTATAAAGTATGAAAGAGATAGTTCAAGATATTAGATCAATTAAAGAAAATGAAATTCTGATATATATATTAGCTTGATTGAATTATATCTAAATACAATATTATATTTATGATTTATGTAAATACTTACTATTGAAATCCTAAACTAGTTAGTAAATCTTATAGCTATTGAGAGAGCTAGTCAAAACAAGATGCCGGGATGGAGAAATTCGGTAAACTCACAGCACTTAAAATGCTGCGATCAGTAATGGTCTTGCGGGTTCGAGTCCCGCTCCCGGTACAAACTAATAATAATTATTATTATGCCTTTATACTTAAGAATTCTTATATTTTGGGTAATACTCTGGAGTATACCATATCTTGTTGCTAAAGTTCAATGGAAGCTCTATGATGGAAGCTTTAATTATAAATATTGGAGAGAGAATAATAGTTGGTGGATTATATTTCGTATCCTATTTATGCTAGGGATAATTGGATTCTCTCTTTTAGGCTTTCTTATATTTACTTTATGGCTTTTCCCAGAATTAAATTAACGGTGAAGTATGCAAAGAATTAAGTTTGAGACTGCTAAGTTAGCTACTAAGAAGGGGTACCCCACTTGTAGAGAAAAATATTATAGCTGTCAATATAGTTTGTGGACAAATAATCAGACTCTGTATCATTATTCTGCAGGAACTTGTCTTTTATATAGTGATCTCATTCCTGCCCTATATCAAGCAGAGCTTCAAGAGTGGCTAAGAAATGAGCATGGAGTGAGTGTATTGATCTATTTAGATGAGACATTATCTTATATTTGGACTATTACAGGATTACATCCTCAAGCGTCAATTCAGGAGTTTCATCAGTCTAATGAAGTATGGTGTGGGCACTATGAGGATTGTTTAGAAGATGGATTACGAACTGCATTAAGCTTATTATAAATAATATCCTATTATCAGTATGAAACTGAAAGAGATCGAAATAAAGCCAGGGATGGTAATAATCACTACAGGTGACAATAAATATATAGTAGCTCCTGTAGAAATTGTTGGCTTGCGTTTTGCATTCTTTAATATTCATGGTGGATGGACTACCTACATTGAAGAAGAATCTATTATTGAAATTAAGAGCCCACCACGAAGTAAGATTATTGACTCAGGAGTAACCTTATGGAAAGCCTCTTATGAACTTTCTATGAAGGAGATTGCCGCAAAGTTTGGCATACCTGTTAAGTGTTTACGAATTAAAAAAGAATAAATCTCATGGGAAAATTAAAAGAAAGTCTCCAAAAGCAGCTAAATACTAAATACCAGAAAGAAGCTGAAGATTGTATTAAGATATATGATAAATTACTCTCTATTAGTAGAGAGAACTATAATGAGGAGTGTGTATGGTCTTCTGATTGGAATGTACTAGTCACGACATTTTTAGAAGGGAGCTATCCTAATGTAAAGAAAATATATAAACCCTCCTTAATAGGAAAAATATTTCTTAAAGGTATATAGTAAGTTTTCTGTATAAAAAATTGTATGCGATAAACTCAGCCCTTCTAAAGTCAAGGGACAGAACCTCTGACTTCTAATCAGATAATCCTAGTTCGAATCTAGGCGGGGATACTTATTTTAACAAAAATATAATTTATGGAAATCTTATATAGTTGGCTTATCTGCCTAGTTATCAATCACATTATATTATATATAAACTGGAGAACAAAGTCCAAAAATGGGACTACTTTGGGGGATATGTATCTATATTATACAAAAGACAACCCTCTTAATCTTTTTATATTTTTAATATTTGTTTGGACTCCTCTAAACTTTATCCCAATTATCGTTAGCCTTATATTAGCAAGTGCTAAGTTATTTTCTAGATTAAAGATTAGGTAGTATGACGCAGGATCTTTTTACAAAAACTATTTTATGGAAATTCACGTTTATTAAAGCTGTTTGCGAGACACCTGTTATTGGGGGGTTTCAAAAAGAGCTTAGTCTTATCAAGAATGAGTCTATAAAAATAGTCAACAATATAAATAAGTATCATCCTAGGAATCTTGTAACCAATCAAGTTCAGGATGCTATAGATAATTTTAACACTATAATCAAAATAGTAGAAAAGACCTCAACAACAAATTTAGTTCATAATATTAACACCATTAGAAATCTATGTATTAGAAACATAGAGTATATTAAAGAATCGAAATTGCTAGTTGTATTAGCATAAACTTTATATAAAGCCCAGGTGCGCTAATTGGCAAAGCGAGTAGATTTAGGATCTGCTGAGTGTGAGTTCGAATCTCACCCTGGGTACCGCTTATGCACGAATGCATCATAGTTACCTTCAGCTTTTTCTTAAATCCTCTAATATGAAACCAACAGCTATTTTAGAATCCTTTGAGTATAAGGAATCTCCTCAACTTGAAGTTGGAACTCTTGTATATCATAAAGATTCTCCAAATATAATTATTATGTGTACAAATGTCCAGAAGAATTACATTAATGGAGTGGTTATATATTGTGCTAATTCTTCTCATATAGGAGAGATTGTGGAATATCTTCCCAGCGCATTGGTTGTAGTTAATGGTAAAATTACTTTAGAACAATCTTATTAATTATGTTTGAACTTTATTTAATAACCCGGCTTGATGGAATTAGTAACCTGCTCCGTATAATTACTGTAGGATCATTATTTGTGGCAGTAGGCTTACTTATATCTAGTATTATACTCTACGCTGATGCAAATTCTGATAAAGAGAGATCCCAAAGTACTATTCCAAGAGGTTGGGGAATAAGACTACTTATTCTTGCATTAGTAATAGGAACAATAAGAGCTTTTATTCCTACTACAAAAGAAGCTTTAATAATCTATGGAGTTGGAGGAACAATTGATTATCTTGAAGATAATCCTACAGCAAAAGAACTGCCTGATAAAGTGATTAAATGCATAGATAAATTACTAAATGAATATCTAATAGAAGAAACTAAAGATCAAAGCAATAAAGATTCTTAGGGACTTCTTAGATGTTTTAACCTGATAACTTAGGATCCTGCCAGTGATTAAGGAAACAGGGATGCCTTGGCAGAGGCTGTCAATAAACTAGGCCATTCTAGTTGAGACGGAGGTGAAAAATAATGCCCAATGATAAAGGCCTACCTCTTTTATTTTTAATATTAATATTTTATTATATGATTATTTCATGATTGTAGGTATAATAATTATCTTAATATGGATAATATTTCTTTCTATTCTTCTAGTAAAGGATGACTTCGAGTATAAGGTTACAGCAGCGTTGCTAGTTATCTTTATTCTGGTATGGCAATTTGTGTTTGCTATATATTTAATTGTTACCTCAACTTGTATTACTACTAAGGTAATAACAGACTATCAGCAAGGCAAATATATTCCAGAGTACACAATTCAAGGAGGAGATACTACAAAAGTTGTATATGTTTTTAGGAAAGAATCTGAGTAACCCTATTAATTAAAAATATTATGAAAATTTACCAAAAAGCAAAGTTTGTGCAGAACAAGAATGTAGTTGCTTGCATCCTGAAGGCTACTGTAGGTGTTAATACAGCCTACGGCGATCATGAAAATTTCGTGGTTGTAACTCGTGGTATTGCAAAATGTGCGCCCCAGGACAAATTTGATTTACGACAGGGCAAGATGATCGCAGAATCACGAGCAACTCTCAAACTTCTCAAAAGAGTTGCAACTCTTCACAAAAAAGAGCTCAAAGAAGCTTATCACAATGCGAACCTTATTGAGAAAAGCCTAGAAAAACTGAAGAACATGAGTATTACTGAATCGGTACACTATGATTCCTTAGTATAAGATTGGTTACTCACTTAGTTTAATGGTTAGAACTCTGGACTGATATTCCAGCAATGGTGGTTCGATTCCACCAGTGAGTACAAGTGTAAAAATATATTAAAGATTATGGAAATACGCTTCATGGCACACCTCTCCCTTTATTATTTTAAGGGATTGACTAAAAAAGAAGTACTTGATAAAATAAAGGAACCTCTTCTGAAAAACTCTTCTAAAGAAGTAGACCTCCGTGGTATATTTATTAATAATCCTGAAAATAAAGATGAGGGATATAAGGTAATTATTACAGTAACAGGAAGATACACAGATTATACTCAAACTACTATTAATAAATCCCTTGTTGAAAATTTTCAAGAAGCTATAGAGGAAAAATTAAATCTTTGGGTATTAGAAATAGGATTAAAAAATATTACAACGGATCTAGTTAGCTTCGACGACTGGGAAATAATACTTTAAAATTATGAAAACTAGTAATTTAGCAGGAAATACAATTGCCTTAGTAGTAGGGCTTTTAGGTCTTATATCCATATTAATTTGTATTTTTATAGTGTTAGCAATACCTTACATGTTATATCTTTTATGGTGTAATTAACTATGTCCGATCTTTGTAAGTTTAAACGATTCCTAAGACAGCATAATATTTTTCAGGCATACAAAAAAGAGCTAAAGGGCCCTGCAGGAAGGATGACGTGGAGGCAAATAGCTTTAAGAGCTAAAACTAAGGACCTTCTAGGAATATTAAATTATTCACTAAATTGGTCACGAGTTCGATCATTTGATGCTCCACAAAAAAGCAGAGCATGGGATGTATATATTATGTCTATACATAACAGAAAAAAGAAATGAAAAAAATAATCTTCATTAGTGCTACTTTTGTAGGAGCAACTACTAGTATATTTACACAAGGTGTTACTTATATTCTCAAAGTTTCTTATAACCCTCAGTCTATGTTCCCAATATGTATAGAAACTAGATATAAGGGAGTATATAAGTTTCTTTCTTATGATTCCACTGCTGAATTCTTAAGAAGTTGGTCAGAAATAATTACAACTATAAATCAAGAGGAAGCTGCTAAAATTATAGAGAACAAATCATACTCTTCCCAGATTCCTGTAGTACATGTTGATAATAAGAGAGACTCTGGTAAGTTAGTATCTACAGGATCTTGGAAATGTACCTTTTGTGGAGCAATAAACTATTATGGTTTGACTTGTAGATGTGCCTACTGCAATGAAGTCCGTCCTGGATTTGAAGCTTAAATCCTAGATAAGGATTGATCCATAGTATAATGGTAGTACATAAGATTTTGGTTCTTAGAGTTCCTGTTCGAATCAGGATGGATCAACTTAATTTTTAAATTTTAATCTTTATCAAAATGGCAAGACCTGTAATATGGACAGAGGACTTCTGTAAAAAAATTCTAGCTGAAATTAGCAAGTATCCAGACAACCTTGTAGTAGGGATGGAAAGAGCTGCAGAGAAGTATCCCCAGGTATCTCTTTCTACTATTAAAACCTATTACTATAAAAAAGGGGCTCCTTTATATAAAATTAGGACTGAGTGTAAATCTCTAGTTATGTTTTCTGTGTCTCGTAGAACCCAAAACATAAAAAATAATATAAGAATTAATGGTAATTTTACTAATACCTCGGAGCAATTCACACCCTCCTGTTTTAGAATAATTCTTTCTTGGTGGAATCACCTCCATGCATATCTACGTAACTATCTATGATATCTGAAAAAATACTAGGTAAGCCGTTTTCTTACTATGATGAAAAGCATAAAAAATACGCAGTATTAGCTCCTTTCAAAGCACCCCTAAGAAATAGCTGTGAGGGATGTGTGTTTTATAATAACCATACCATATTATGTAATGAAGAATCCATTTATAAACAACTAGGTCCTTGTGATAGTATAGAAAGGAAAGATCATAATAATGTTGTTTTCAAAGTATGTACTATAAGACCTGCAGATCAACTCAAGGCTGCTATTAGTTGGGAAGCGTATAGGTGGGTGCAAGACCATCCAGGGAGAGGTAAATTCTGGATGGGAGTATATATAGTAGCAAAAAAATTGTTTCCCAAAGAGTTAGCTAAAATTGCTCAGTCTGATTTTGCACCTTCTAAAAATAAAGAAAATTTAGCTCCATTTTGGAAAGAATTCTCACGTTTGATTGATAAAAAAATGGCACACTTAACTGTAAGAGATCTTAAAGATCTTATTCAAGAATACCCTGATGATACTGAAATTAATTTCCTCGACGAAGAAGGAATGGTCGTTCAGTTAGATGATATAGAACTAATGCAAGGAAAAACAACATCTGTTGTAATAACACTTAAATAATATGAATTTATTATTGACATTACTTATAGGAGTGTGCCTATGGGAACCTATAATGATCCGAGGGAGCACTGAGCCTACTATTAAAACTGTCTATCAGGCATGTATAGATAATAATCTTTTGTATCCCGAAATAGTAACTGCTCAATCTATTTTAGAAACTGGGTATTACTCTTCCAAAGTATGCAAAGAATATAATAACATACTAGGCCTCTATAACTCTCGAACTAACTCCTATTATCAATTTTCTCATTGGAAAGAATGTATTAGGCAGTACAAAAAACTTGTAGAGTATAAATATAAACCTATTCAACTTTCTGAAGAAGAATACTTAGTTTTTTTGGAAACATTACCATATGCATTAGATAGTATGTATACCAAAAAAATTAAGATCTTAGTTGCAAAACATTTCTGATAAATGATAAGTCTACTATACTTAGTAGGAGCTTTTATTTTATATTTCTAGGCAAGATCAGCTATTAATCTCTTTAGAGATAATACTCCAAGCCTAAAAAAGCTAAATAGGTGGTTTAACTCTGCTCCATTTTATATAAAGGAGAGGATAACTAATACCTATAGAGGCAACTATAATTCTGCTAATAATTATGAGGAGTTTAATTATATTGCAGATATTATTTGGGATGCCATGAGGTATTCTCAAAAGCTCAAGGCTTATAAATTTTCAAAATCCATTAAGGATACTCCCAAACCTAAGGCACCTATGAAAAATTGGGATTCCTATGGATGTGAATAAATAACTCTATGAATAAACTAAAATCTACCCTATGCAGTTTTCAAGGAGAACTGCTTATCCCCATCAACTATCAGACTACTCCTAATGGTCGAGTAGAAATTATTCCTCCTGAAGGACCTATGTATATAGTAGCTTGTATTGACAAGACCTCTATACATATTCCAGCAGTAGAATTTACAATTAAAAAGACGGATTTTATTGAGAAAGTTAAACCCAAGAAGTCAACAGATCCTATAATGGTGTGTATTGCTTATTTTATTCAACAAAATCCGGAATTATATAAAGCTTGTAAACTAAAAAGGCTTTTTTATGATGATTCTAAATATAAGAAGTTCAAGTCTTTAAATACAGATATCAGAGCAGAGCATCGTAGAGAAAACATATTTATTATACATGTTCTCACTAAAAAGAAAGACTGGAAAAATCTTCGTGAATTTAGAGCCACAACACAGACTTTTTATAAAGGTCGAGCAAATCATAATAAGAATTAATTAGTATGCAAGTTATTATTACAGTAAATCTTCCAGTAGGTTTTACCTATGGAAAGAATGAAGATAATAAGTGTTATCGAAAGGTTATAATTGAAGATAGCATTATCTCATACCAAGTCAATAGATCTGTAGAGGATATGCCTTCCTGGGTGAATTCTCCTAAGATATGGAGAAAAATGACTCCACAGGAAAAATTAAAAGCCTATGCACAGACTTTTGACGAAGGTTGGGGTGTATCATATGAGTGTGTAGAATAGGCTACCTTAATGGGGGGGGGTTATAAGGTGCCATATAATCCTATGCCAACTAGCACTCCCAGATAATAAGTACGTGTAATGAATTTAGTAATTAAAGAAAAAGCCTACCAAGACGTAGGAATCACATTTGAACAACTATGTTACTTATTATCTCTGAAGAATAGACCTTCCAAAAAGGATTTTCAAGATCTAATAGACAGGAAAATGATAATTATAAGTTCTCAAGGACAGATTAACCTAGGAGGAAGAGGATTTAATACTGTTGTAGAAGTCTTAAGATTATCACAAATTGTCCATACAGATTTTGAGGTTCTACAGGAACTTGCAAAGAAAATGGCTGACTTATTTCCAGCAGGAAAAAAGCCAGGAACAAGTAAATATTGGAAAGGAAATTCTTCTGTAGTAGTAAAGAAGCTTAATAGTTTCTTAAAGAAATATGGAATAATTCCTCCGGACACTATTATAAAAGCCACGTCTGCTTATGTAAATAGTTTTGGTGCAGATAAATCTCTAATGAGAATATTACCATATTTCATAGAAAAAGACGGTGAATCCGATTTACTTACTTTTATAGAAAACCTCAACGATAACGAAGAAGAGGATCTCGGATTCGAAGACGAAAATCTCCTATAATGAGTATTTTTAACAGAGTCTACGGTGATTTACTGGATAGACTTACTAGAGCTGAATCTGGGCTTTTAAACTGTATTCCTTCACCTTTCCCTAGATTCCAAGAAGTCTTCCCTGGATTAGAAAAAGGAGTTTACTATCTTTTTACAGCTAATAGTAAAATAGGTAAAACGCAAATAGCAGATTATGTATGTGTATATACTCCTCTTTTCTATGCAATAGAGCATGATATTAGAGTACACTGGATATACTTTAGCTGGGAAATGTCTAAAGAACAAAAATATAGGCAGTTTCTATGTTATTTACTCTATAGACTCTCTAATAAATCTATTAGAATAGATACTAAACAGCTAAGATCTGTAAATACTACTAATCCTCTCCCTAAAGAAACCCTAGAACTCTTACAAACTGCAGAATATCAGAAATATATACAATATTTTGAAGAAAATGTAACTATTATAGACGATATTAGAAATCCTACTGGAGTCAAATTATTTTTAGAAGAATATGCTGGGAAAACTGGTGTAATTCATACTACAAATAAGGAGCTTCGTACCAAAAAAGACGGAGTTGTAGAACTCAAAAATGTTTTTGATTATTACGAGCCTTTTGATCCAGAGCTTTATACTATTGTTATTTTCGATCATATTTCCTTGATAAGTTCAGAACAAGGTCTTGATCTAAGAAAAACAATAGAGCTGTTTTCTAATAAAATTTTAGTAAGATTAAGGAATAGATTTAAATTTACTTTTGTAGTTATTCAGCAACAAGCAGCGAGTCAAGAATCTAATGAAAATTATAAATTAGATAAACTTAGACCTACCGCAGATGGTCTTGCGGATGCAAAAGCTACATTTAGAGATGCGGATGTATTTTTAGGGCTATATTCTCCTTACAGATATAAAATACCGTCTTACTTCAAATATGATATCACAGTTTTTAAGGATAATATAAGATTTCTAGAACTCATAGGAAGTAGAGAAGGTGGAGGAGGAAATGTATGTCCTCTCTATTTCGATGGAGCAGTTAATTTCTTTGAGGAGCTCCCTACACCAACCATAATTACAGGAGCTGGAGATGAGAAGCCTAATCCAGAGCTTCAACATTTCTACAGAAGACTTGCTAATATTCGAAATAGAATTAGTTTAGTTGCCTTATCATTAGGGCAAGCAAAAACAAAGCTACTCAATAATGGCAAAAGTTTGCGGAATTTTTGGATTTTCTGGAGACGGAAAAACAAGTAGTACTATAGTTAATCCTGATGGTACAATTGATCTCTCCAAAGAAAATTACCGGGGGATGAACCCACGTAGTCACGGGATATTAAATATAGACATGAAATCTTTACCTTTCCCTGCATCAATAGGCAAACTGTGGTGTGGAGAAAATAAAAACTATAGAGAAACCTGTGATATAAATGTAATAATAAAAACTCTAAAAGCTTGGGCACAAGATCCTAATATTAAGTCTTGTAGTATTGATACTATTAATAGCTATATTACTTATAAGGAGATGCTTGAGCGGAGAAAAATGTCGTTCGATCAATGGCGAGATCTAGCTATTGATGTTGTTGACCTAATCCCCACCGCAAATACTGTATTAAGAGATGATCAAATTTGCTATATTTTTGGTCACGTTGAATTGATTACAGATATTGATGGTAATGATAGAAAAGTTTTAGCTACCTCTGGTAAAAAATTAAAAAAGATTTTTCCAGAGTCAATGCTTCCTATAGTATTATTTACTCATGTAGAAGGAGGTCTTGAAGGAGATAACCAGTATTCTTTTGAAACAAAGGCAAATCACAGCTCTGGAAAAACTCCTCTAGGAATGTTTGACAATTTCTTAATTCCGAACTCCTTAGCATTGGTAGATCAGACAATTCGAAATTATTATGGAATGTAATATGGATGATATTACTAGTCTTTTAGAGAGGTCTAAAAAGCCCTACTTAGCTAAGATAGCTTCTCTAGAGCAGAAGAAAACTCTCTATGTGGATAAAATAGACTCCGAGATTGCTAAAATAGCTACTAAACTAGAGGCTATTGATAATGCAATAGAGGTAATAAAAGGGAATTTGCCTCCGGCAGAAGAAGTTCCTGCAGAAGACGTTCAACAGGTAGTTACAATGGAGGATACTATTGATCCTTTCAGAATCTAAATTTAATTTAATAATAAATATTTGTATTTATGGCTGTTGCTAGTGGAAAACCTATTATAGACTTTAGTTCTAGTCGTCAATTATACACAGGAGTATTACCTGTAGAAGTAGTTGCAATTAACCCAACTAAAAGAGAGCTAAATAAAATTTATGGCCGAGAACTCCCAGGAGATGAGCCTGTGTATTTTTCACGTACAAATGATGGAACTCACGCGGGAAGACTGAGAGTTGACTTTATTGTTAGAACGATTCCTGAAAAATGTGATGGCATCAAATTAACAGGAAGATTATCATTCTTTTTACGTGATTCAGTCCAGTATAATGGAGATAAGAGCAAATTTAAGGCAATAAATATTTATAATCAAACTACATGGCTCACTAAAGAAGAATACAAGGAGGGAAGACTACCTGAAGGAGTAAAGCCTCACTTCTTTTTACAGGATAATATCCGTCCTGCATATGTAGGAGAAGAGGCCCTCATGAAGTTTATAGCTATAGCTATTAATATCCCTTCAGTTTGTTCTTATGCTACTGGAGATATTATTAAGAATAAAGCTGAAGCAGAATGTCGCCTGGATTCTATGAAGGAGATGGTAACCACAGGCAATACTTCTGAACTTAAGAAACTTCTTCCTGCATTTAAGATCTTCAAAATTGGAGCTGGAGTACGAACAACAGAAGACAATAGAACTTATCAGGACTGGTTTGTAGATTATCCTATGCGTTTTGGGCTTAATGATTTTAAATATTATGATACTCAAATTAAGCGTGCAAAGGAAGTTGGCAGATACCCTAATACAGATTTTGGAGAGATGCCTTATAAGCCGACTCGTTACGAAGTAAAGCCTTCTAAAATTGACACTACTATAGAGGAGACTACTGTAGTGGAGACTTCGGATGATGAACTTGATTGGTAATGCCTATAGCTCCAGGAAGAATTGATATTAGAGATGCCTTAGATAAAATACCTGAAGCAGATATCCTATACTTCTATCTTGGAGTTACTCATCTTCCAACTGTAATATGTAGTCCCTTAAGGAAGGATACTCATCCTTCCTTAGGACTACAATATAGTAATAAAGGTCATATTATATTCAAGGATTTTGCTACAGGGGAGAAAGGATCTCTATTTGACTTACTTATAAAGATACTTAATGTTTCTCCTAATGAATTAATAGAGAATATTAAGGCTAATCTTATTGATAACCCTTCTCCTACAGTTATAACACCTCTTATAGAGGCATCTAAGTTTAAGAATCATAGGAAAAGTCTTGTAAAAGAAATACAAGTTAAAACTAGAGAATGGAAACCTTGGGACAAGGAATATTGGCAATCTTATGGAGTATCTAAAAAGTTTTTAAGATTTTCTAGAACATTCCCAATAAGTCATATTTTTCTCTATAGAGAAGATGGAAGTGTTAATTCCTACCCTGCTGAAAAGTACGCATATGCATATTTAGAAAATAAAGATAATAAATCTACATTAAAGATTTATCAACCTTTTAGCACCTCACAGAAATGGATTAATAAGCATACTTCTGATATTTGGGATTTGTGGGAACAGCTCCCTGCTAAAGGTAAATATCTTATTATCACAAGTTCTAGAAAGGATGCTATGTGTATATGGTGTAATACTGGCATCCCTTCAGTATGTCTTCAAGCAGAATCTTATTTACCAAAGGAATCTGTTATAAATGAACTAAAAGAACGATTTGAAAAAATCTTTATATTATATGATAATGACTTTGGTAAGGAGATTAATCATGGAAGAGAGTTTGGCAAAGCATTATCCAATGCATTCAAAATACCTCAGATTGAATTACCTGAAGAATTGGGTGCTAAAGATAGCTCAGATCTTTTTAAACTTCATGGAAGATCTGTCTTACGTAAAACGATTTATAAACTTATTCAATATGAAAAGAACTAAATTAGCTAATTTTGATAACCCTAAATGGACTTATAGAGATCTTTGTTTTTTCGCACTTAAATATAGAATCAAGATTATGCATGATCCTAAAATTAAAGAAAAGG
>ERZ779649.364-NODE-364-length-36914-cov-2.439079_pt1 | contig 36914 bp, 42 predicted proteins | sample MGYA00511882_ERZ779649 | MGnify/ENA primary metagenome ERZ779649 (study PRJEB29588, sample SAMEA2157793) | human gut metagenome | biome: human gut; feature: human-associated habitat; material: faeces | place: Denmark | collected 2008/2010 ... | reverse complement strand
ATACAGATACAATTCTCAACCTAGAAAAGCACTGATTGCAAATTTAAAAGAAGTACAAAAATATTTATATAAATAATCTGTACAATGTACTATCTCAAAATACGTTCCAAGAATCATACTGCAAATGCTCTTAGGAGAATGATTAGGTGCTCCAAAAGAGCAGTTCTGAGACTAGGAAGTGTTACTCCTCTAGAATATATATTTCCATATGTCAAAGATCTCTCTACTATAATGGAAATTAATAGTATTGAGGGCTGTAAGCTTTCAGGAAATAAAGTTCTAATGAAGACAGCCTTTAGTGAAGCAGGAGTTTCCACCGCTGAATGGCTGCATATGGCAGAATTTATCAATAAATCCCAAGAGGAAATACACAATACTTGGAACACTTTCCCAGCTATTATAAAGCATAAAAATTCCTGTAAGGGTAATGGAATATATATGATTAGATCTGAAGAAGAATTGATGTCATGGATCAATGAGCATCGGGATTCTTTAGGAAATCATATTATTGAAAAATATTATACCTATTCACGAGAGTATAGACTACATGTTACAGAAAAAGGGTGCTTCTATACTTGTAGAAAAATGCTTCGAAATGATGCAGAAGAACGATGGCATAGACATGATAATAACTGTGTCTGGATAGTAGAAGAAAACCCTTTATTCTGTAAACCTGAAAATTGGGATGATATTGTTCAAGAATGTATTAAAGCACTTAAGGCTGTAAAATTAGATATTGCAGCTATAGATGTAAAAATGCAAGTGCCGAAGCCAGGAAGTACTCCTAAGTTTATTATCCTTGAAACAAATTCTGCACCATCTTTAGGGGAAAGAACAACACTCGAATATATTAAAGAATTATCTAAGTTACTTCAATAAAATGGCTATAGCTTTAAAAAACCTCTCTAGATTATGCTGTACTAGTGATATTGCCTTCACAGTAGGTAAGACCAGATATAAATTTGAAATTGAGGGAGGCCCTTGTTTTGGACTATATACTCATAGTAATATAGGAGAAAAAAATGACCATCAATTATTATATGATGTAAAGGCTGATATCTATCAAATATCAAATAGTAACGCACTAAAGACTATTGAAGAATGTAATTTTAATAACTTGTGCTCTCTTACCAATTTTCAACTAGAAGAATATCTTAAAGAGGTATCTCGTGTTTTCAAAAATACTACATCGTCTATAGAGAGCGGAGTTGCTATCAGTCTCTCCGAAACAAAGAGGACTTGGAGATATTATAGATCAGGGTATGTACATTACGTTGCATTACGTTCAAATAAGATAACCATTACAGCCAAATGTCTTTCTAACTTTGGATTACGTGCCCTCCTCACTTTTGTACGACTATCTTCTGAGTATCCCTGTGCTCTATTGTTGAGAGAAGTTTTTAATTTTAGATCTTTCAATCTAGATAAGTTTGCGAGATGGTCAAATCTACAACTGTATCAAGCATTATCGTTGAGGTTGAATTATAATTATGATCAAGGAGTTTACCCAAGTGGAGTGGATACAACAGCTCAAATTATTAAACCTTTAACTCTAGAAAGGCTTGGTTTGAGAGTCACACTAGACACTCCTGAGCAAGGCTCAACACATAACAAAGTAGAAAACATTTTTCAAGTAGTAGATAGAAGTGCAAACGGCATTGAAAAATATCCTCTTCCATACTGGTCTCAGAATGATTATTATGATGAGGATCTGGAAAAGGGCATACCGTATCTTTACAAGTACGAGGATTCTGAGGTAATTCCTAATGTTTTTAATAGTATGCCAGATGCTAACCGCTACAAAGATTATTTTAGCATTTTAGCAGTTATTGAAAATATGTACCCTAAATTAGCAATGGATTATCCATCTCAAAGTAAGTAACTATGAAATTTTTTAGTTTTATCCCAGAATCTGAAATGCTGGATTCAAAGAAAACCCTGATAGCTCAAGATATATTAAGAAGAGGAGCTTATAATTATAGCATTTCATATTCTTATCTTCATATTGCTAACAAACAGATTACTTATAACAACTTTAAATCTGCAGCTTGCTTTAGATCCTTATTTACATTCATCAAGCAATTTAAGACTCCCTTAAATTTAAGAGTTAGAGTAACTCTAGATTGTAGTAACCCAATAGATAGAAGATCCTCTGCTTATTGCTGCAGTACTCCAGATGAAATTAAGGAGTACTTAGATGAACTTGTTAATTTAGTTGGAGAAGAAGTTCTTTCCTATAAACTTGTTTATAAGCAAAACAGTACAATAGATGTAAAGCTAGACTTTAAGAGGGCATATTCTTGGGCTATAGCTTTTACTGCTATATATGTAAGATTGCTTAATGAGTTCCCTTTAAACATTAACTTAAGAGAGATTTTTAACCTCCGAAAAGTTTGCCCTAAAAGTAGAAACTATCCCATTTTATCATTAATAATGGCATTTTCTATAACCAGGGAAACTAGATGGATACATTGCTTGACAGTAAATGCTAGAGTAATTTATAAACTTCTAACATTTGAGGAACTTAAAGAAGCTCTCAAATTATATTTTAGGAGACTATTTTCCGAGTATGATGTCGGCAGCGTACTATCACAAATATTCTTCTGTTCGGATGAAATACCTCAGTTTAGTAAAGTTACTTCTGCTAGTCGAGCTGAATTCATAGAAACATATCCTTACATTATAGAATATAAATTTGATCCTATAGAAAGAACAAAACTTGTGTCAAATTTTTCAGGAGAAGGATCTCATATGTTTCTTATAGGAGCAAGGTTTTATTATCTCCCTTATGTATTAGAACTTCTTAAAGGAGTTTGTGATCCTAAAGTTGTAGAATTTTTTAAAAGTATTTGCGAGATTACAAATGAACACAAAGAAAAAGGTCTTCATAGTAGGACCTGATTGGTGTGACATAACACATTTTCTTTTATTTGATTTTGAGATTGTACAAGAGATTTCACAGGCAGATATTATAATGTTTACTGGAGGAGAAGACATCTCTCCCAGTCTTTATAATGATACTATCCATCCTACTACTCATTTTACACCTAGAAGAGACGAGATGGAAGTAGCTGCTTTCAAAGCGGCTCCTAAAAGAGCATTACTTATTGGAGGATGCCGTGGAGCACAGTTATTGACTGCTCTGAGTGGTGGTCGATTAATCCAGCATTGTATTAATCATAGTGGCCGAGGTGGACATAATATTACAACTACAGAAGGTGATAGATTTGAGATCACATCATGCCATCACCAAATGATGTATCCCTATGAAATGCCTTCTGAAGATTATGAACTTGTTGCTTATAGTTCTGAGAATCTTAGCCCTTACTATTATACAGGAGCAGGTCTCTTAGCTGTTCCTGAAACTTTTAAGGAGCCTGAGATTATATATTACCCCAAGACTCGAAGCCTATGCATCCAGGGACATCCCGAATGGATGCCGATAGATAAACCTGTTATACCTTATATTAATGACTTAATAAAGAAATATCTTTATGAAAATTGAAAATTTTCTCGTGGGATCTGATCCTGAACTTTTTATTGTAGATACAAAGAAAGACAAAATTATTTCTTCTATAGGATTGATCCCGGGAGAGAAGGGAGCTGCATATCATCCTGCGAATCTTCCTGAGGGATTTGGGCTACAGATTGATAATATCCTTGCTGAATTCAATATCCCTCCTACAAATAACGAGGAGGATTTCGTAACTTCCATGAATGTCATGAAAGAATTTATTCGTGGCTTTGTTAAGTTAAAGAATCCCGATTATGACATTCTTTGCCGGGCTTCCGCCTTTGTTGATGAAGATCAACTTCAGAGTGACGAGGCAAAATTATTTGGATGTTCTCCAGATTTTAATGCTTGGAAACTTTGCCAAAATCCTAAACCAAATGGAGACTCAACTAATCTTCGTTCTACAGGATGTCATATACACGTAGGATTTGATGATCCTACAGACGATATTTGCCTGGATTTAATACGTACAATGGACCTCTTCCTAGGAGTGCCTTCAGTACTCTTAGATCCAGATACAGACCGAAGAAAACTCTATGGAAAAGCTGGATGTTTTAGATTTACTCCTTATGGAGTGGAGTATAGAACCCTTTCCGGCTATTTTATAAGTAATGATAATCTTATCAGGTGGTGCTTTAGACAGACTATTAAGGCAATAGAATTTGTCAATGCAGGTAATACTGTTAATGATGATAGACAGTTAATCCTTAAAGCTATTGACAAGTGTGATACAGACACTGCTATAACATTAATTAAAAAATATAATATAGAACTCTAATGTGTGGAATATTTGGGTTTGCTGGGAAACTAGGCAACCATGAATTCAATATACTTAAATTTTCAACTTTAGGAGCTATGAATGACGCCCGTGGAGGAGACTCTACGGGCGCCTTTATTGACTTGCTCATGCTGTAGGAGACCAGAAATTGTTCCTTAATTTTACTATTAAGAATAATTTCTTAAATGAATTTCAAGGAGTGCCTGTACAATATGCTCTAGGGCACTGTCGTAAGGCATCTGTAGGCAAAAAAACTATTCTCGAAGCCCAGCCGGTAGTTATCCCTGGGGAAATAGATATCCCTGAATTTGCCATGATTCATAATGGGACTCTCCTCAATCATGAAGAGCTTAGAGATAAATATCTCAGCAAAACACCAGATCATTTTACAGATTCCCAAATTTTTGCTTATATAGTCTATTATTATGGTTTCAAAGTCCTTACAGAGTACTATGGAGCAGGGGCTTTTGCATTCCTAGACTATAGAACAAAGACTCCTACAATGTATCTTTTTAGAGGGGAATCTCCCTTATACAAGACCTCCCCTAATACTAGCTCAGAACGACCTTTATTTTGGCTTAAAAAACCTGATGGCATCTGGTTTTCTTCTATTAAAGAGAGCCTAGAATTTATAGATCTCGGAGAAAACTCTGTAGAAGAAGTCCCAGCTAATACTCTCTTTATTATTAAAGATGGTAAGGTAGTTTCTTCCAAAACATATAATCGTAGTGCAATGTATCAGTGTAATAACACTACTAGGACTATGTATGGATATAGTGGCTATAATGAATATGACTATGATGATTACTATTCTAGAAGTTACCAGAATTCTAGATCTTCATATCAATCTCCTTATAGCTCAAGCGTAGAACGTACATACTCTGCTACTACTTTTGTACTATCAGAAAGAGAGGAAGAATATGACAAGCCTGCAAGTAATAAAATCATTTTTAAGGGAGGACTTTATTACAAAGGTCAGCAGTTGCTTCATGGGTGTCATAAAATTTCAGAATACGGATTTGAAAATACCTATTCAGATTCTGGGTACTCCTCTGTTATTTTACCCAAACCTTTCTATTTCTTTCACGGCTACTTGATGAAGGATGGGTTGAATTATGAAATAGCTGTTGAACTAGAAAAACAACTAGGAGAAAACTTTAAGTTAGAGTATATTAGGAAGTTGGTAATGACTGCCTACTATGATCTTAAAACTAAAAAGTTTTATACTAGGAAGGGGAAATCTTATACGGGATCTTATCCTATATATTTCTCTCTTACAAATACTAAGTATAGTATATCAGGAGGATTTATTTACCAATATACTGAAAAGTACGATCCTAAAAGTTGTACTGTTTGGAGGCTTTATTCACCTCAATATTCAGGAACAAATATTAAAGAAAGGTATCAGGCTTTGATACAGAAGTCAGTAAAGAAAATTATTTCTAAGATTTAATATGTTACAAAGGACTACAAAAGTTCTTACTGCAAGTGGTAAGATAGTCAAAAAATCTGAATGTTGTACTATAAATGGAGCATTCTATATCAAAGACGTAGAAGCTGTAAAGGTAGGACTAACCTGGTTCCTTAAAAATGATCCTAGAATATTCTATGATTATAGTACTCATAGCTGGAGAAAAACACGAGGACTAAATATATGCCAAGGAATTGTTGATAAAGATTCTAGTGGTAAATACATGTATGGTGCCTTTGTTGTTGATCATAGCAAAAATATTTCTGTCAATATCTTAGGTAGTTCAGGTGAAACTCGCACTCAGGTAGTCTTCATGAATAAAGATCTTATGGGAGATACTATCTTCTTTAATAAGAATTTAGGAGTATATGAAGATCGTGCGAACATGAAGCCTATGCTGAAATCACTAGATAATTTATTAGCGAATACTATAGGATATGGTAATTATGATTATACATTTTCTCAAGAGTATTCCTCAAGTAAGCATCTAGAGACTTTCCTAAATACTCCTAGAGATTTAACTAAGCTCAGCTATCAACCTAGTATTAACAAAGAGGATTTAGCACAGTTTGGGAACTTGTCTTTTGGCTTAGAGTTTGAAACAGCTATGGGAAAGATTTCCCAAAAAGATTGTTTTAATCTCGGCCTTATTCCACTCAAGGATGGTTCTATTAAAGGAATTGAGTATACTACAATTCCTATGCAAGGAGAGGATGGTTTTAAGCTTTTAATAAATCAAATTAAATTATTGCAGAAGTCTGCGATGTTTGATGAAGACTGCTCTCTTCATCTACATTTAGGAGGATTTCCAATAGAGAGTAGATCAATCTGGGCTTTTTATAAGTTACTTCTTGTTATAGAACCTAGGATAGCAGAAATTATGCCTAAGTGGGCATTTAATACTGCAAGATTTAAATCAAAGCAAAAAGACTATTGTCTCCCCTTAAAGAAGTTTAGCTCTTTTGAGGAGTATTATTCATACTGTTCCGGAGATAGACTACGATTTGATGGTAACTTAAGATATCCTCATCCTCTAGATGAAGAGGATCGAGCAAAATGGAATATTCATGCACGATATGTATGGGCTAATCTAATAAATTTATTGTTTAAACATAAAGGTAAAACAGCTGAATTTAGAGTTCATGCCCCTACATTTAATATCCAGAAAATTATTAATTGGATGTTCATATGTGCTGGTATTTTACACTATGCTATAAAACATAAAGGCACTCTCTTAGCAAGTAGAGTTTCCTCAATGTCTCTAACTTTAGAGGATCTTATATCTGCAGTATATACTAGAAGGATACAAGAACAGCTCATTAGCTATATTAATCAAAGGAAAGCATTCTTTAACCTTTCAGCTAATAAGTACAATGATCCTGCAGGACTACTTGATCTAAGATTGGATGAAGAAGAGGATTATAAAACGAATCTAATTACTAATGTTAGGTGATTGGACTAAACTTATTAACTTAGAGAATGTGAAGCCGATACTGTCTATGCTCAATAAAGAGTATAGGCAGTATACGGTTTTCCCTCCTAAGAACCTAGTATTTGAAGCCTTTAGGCAATGCCCAGTTGACTCTGTTAGAGTAGTGATAATTGGACAAGACCCTTATCCTCAAAAGGGATATGCTACAGGAATAGCATTCGCAAATCCTAAGGAAATTAAAGAAATTAGTCCCTCTTTATCTATTTTACGAGATAGAGTGTTCAGAGACTATGGTGTATTAAATAATGAATTTGATCAAACTCTTATATCTTGGGAAAAGCAAGGAGTCCTATTATTAAATGCTGCACTTACAGTACGAGAAAATTGTCCTGGAAGTCATACACATTACTGGGTTCCGTTCATAGAGTCCTTAATTAGGGCTTTAAATGAAACACATCCTGGCTTGATTTATGTTTGTCTGGGAAAAGTTGCAGAGAAATATATCAAGTATATTGGTCCATCAAATCATGTGCTTAAATACCCTCATCCTGCATATTACTGTAGGTTAGGATGTGGGTTTGAGGCGACTATGTTCTTAGACATTAACAAAATCCTTAAAGAGCTTAATAATGATACAATTAAGTTTTAGTGGCTGAGAATAAAAAAGTTAGGAATGCTACAGCAATAGAATACGAAGGTATTCAGTTTAAAAGTAGACTTGAAAGAGCCTGTTATATTAGATTGAAATCTGAAGGATTTACTCCTCTGTATGAACCGACTCATTATGTCTTACTTCCTCCTTTTAAACTAAATAATGGTGTAATATATGCTCCTAAAAAGAAAGATCTTAGTTTATATACTTCTTTCAGGGCATTGACATATACACCAGATTTTGAATTTACCTATAAGGGCATTCATGTATTCTACGATGCTAAAGGCATGCCAAATGATACCTATCCTCTAAAAAAGAAGTTGTTCATTTCTTATCTAGAAAATTTACAGATTCCTTATATTTTCTTTGAGCCACATAACCTAGCTCAGTTAGAGCAATCAATACAAATATTGTATGAATTACATAGCAAAAATTAAGGAACTATCTAAGCTTTGCTTATCAGATTCAGATAGTAAAAGAATTATAGGGTGGTTAGATCAAAGGGATCTACTTTCTATAAAAGAAATAATTACTTCAGAATTTATTAAGTTTAGAAGATCAAAAAACAATAGTACTGATGAACTAACATGTGATGAAACATATGCTAATTTTGCTGAGTTAGAATCTATTGTAAATGAATATCTTAGACTTAACTATTACTTAGAGGATGAACTAAATTATTATGAAGAGTATTAAAGAACTCGCACTGAACATTAGTGAGCCGGAGTATAGAAAAATTCAAGCTTTTTCATATTCCATGCTCGCTAAATTTCTTAGGGCTAAAGATCCTAAAAGTTTGCTTGATACTACTAAGCAGGATTCTGAAGCGCTACGATTTGGTTCTTTAGTAGATTGCTTACTTACAGAGCCTGAAACACTAGGAAGTAGATTTTGCTTCACTGATGCAAAAACTCCTCCTCCAAGTCTTTTATCTGTAATTACGTATATTTATGATAAAATGCCTAAAGCAGCAAAGTTTTCAAATATTCCAGATCAACTAAAACTTGAGGCTTTAGATCATTTCGAATATGGAACTAGTTGGCAATCTATTACAAGACTTAAGAGAGTAAATGAGTATGCTCTATATTATTCTCTCTTACAGAAGGCTGAGGGTAAAACAGTAGTTTCTTCAGAAGAACTAGCAAGAGCAACTTCTTGTGTGGAAACTTTACGCAATCACTTTTTTACACGAAAGTATATTAATGATGAAGACTTTTCAGTAGATACAATGGAAAGACTTTATCAGTTAAAATTCTCTTCTGAGTATCAAGGAAGTCCTATCAAATGCATGTTTGATAAGATTATAGTAGATCATGAAAATAAGACTATATTACCTATAGATCTCAAAACCACAGGATCTAATGAGGAAGACTTTTGTCATTCTGCTTTAACTTGGGATTATTTTATACAAGCTAATATGTATTCTCAGATACTGCTAGATAATATTCTCAAGGATGAGTACTTTAAGGATTTTGAGCTTCTTCCTTTTAGGTTTGTAGTAATTAATAAATATAATCTTACCCCCTTGGTATGGAAATATCGTGTAAGAATAGAAGGTGAGGAAGTAATAGATCCTCAACAACCTTTGTTATCGGATCACGGTTATAAAAGTTGGCGGCACCTTGTAAAAGAAGCTGCATGGCATTTTAGAACTCAAAAGTTTGATTATTCTTATGCCTCATATATGGCAAATGGAGAAAGAACTATTGAGTTTAAAGAATTACTTCATTAATGAGAAACATAGATGCGTTAACTTACTTTAAAGGTGATGACCTTGCTGCTAAAGTTTGGGCAGACAAATATGCACTAAAGGATGATAATGGCAATATACTAGAAACTAATCCTAATAGTATGCATACTCGGATGGCTTCTGAATTTGCTAGAATCGAAGCTAAATATGGAGGTTCTAAAGCAATGCCTCAAGAATTGATAGAGTCTCTATTTAGAGATTTTAAATATATAATCCCAGGAGGCTCTGTGATGGCCGGTTTAGGGAGTCCAATGATTGGGTCTCTTTCGAATTGCTTTGTAATAGGCCAGCCTGAGGATTCGTACTCGGGTATTATGAAGCTTAGAGAAGAGCAAGCTCACCTTATGAAAAGACGTAAACACCACTGCGTCGCTATACAGTAATGTATAGAAAAATAAACCCTATTAACTGCTGGAAACTCCTAAAGACGTAAAATACTTACCAATTTATTTGGTAATGTGACAACTTTTACGTATATTTATAAAAATTAAATTTTATAATTATGGACAATCAGCAACTTATTGAAGAAATCTGGAAAGATATTATCGGATTTGAAGGTTATTATCAAATCTCTTCTACAGGCAAAGTTAAAAGTTTACGAAGGATGGTAAAATCCTCAAGGTCTTCTTTTGGCTATAGAACTGTACATGAGAAAGTTTTGGCTACAACCATTGATAAATATGGATATGAAGCAGTTAAACTCCGTAAAGAGGGAAAAACCTTTCCATATACTATCCATAGACTTGTAGCATTACATTTTTTAGATAACCCACATCAGTTACCTTCTATTAACCATATAGATGAGAATAAGCTTAATAATCATTATACTAATCTTGAATGGTGTACAGTAAAGTATAACAATACTTTTAACCATCGACAAGAAAAAATTAATGAATTATTAAGACTTAAAAATTGGGGAAATCCTAAAGTCTTATCTATAAGTTTAGAAGATGGATCTGAAACTCTCTATAAAGGGTTAAGAGATGCAGCCAGACAAACTGGATTTGTTCGGCAAGAAATCTCAAAATGTTGTAGAGGATTAAGACCATCTTATAATGGATTTATCTGGAAATTTCTAAAGTAAGCTCAACGACTATCTCGAAAGAGAGTACACTCAAGCGAGTGGAAACATAGGGCCCCTATTGTTAGGGTGAAGATATAGTCTAATCTCATATGAAAGTATGAGCTGCGTATGCGCATTTAGTGTAGCGAACTAAATGGAATATAATTGGGTGGCGTTGGTAAAGATTTATCAACCCTCAGGCCGGCGGGAGCCTCTGTCAAAAATGCAGCTAAGAGTTCTACTGGTGCTGCATCTTTTATGGAAGTAGATTCTAGTATTACTCAAGAGGTAGCCCAAAGAGGTCGGCGGGGAGCACTTATGCTCACTCTTGATATTAGGCATCCTGATGTAGAGGAATTTATTACTAAAAAGCAAGATCTATCGAAAGTCACAGGAGCAAATATTAGTGTTAAAGTTACGGATGATTTTATGAAGGCAGTTATGAAAGATGAAGATTACATTCTTCGTTGGCCTGTAACTACAAAAGTAAAGAATACTGCTTTCCAAGATCTTGAGTATGGTAAACTCTTATGTCTAGAGCATCCCCATGAGGATACATGTTACTATTTCAAGAGAGTAAGAGCCCGTAAACTCTGGGAATTATTAGTTCACTGTGCCTGGAATACCGCCGAACCCGGTATAATGTTTTCAGATAGGCATATTAACTTTAGCCCTGATGGAGTATATCCTCAATATAGAGGTATAAGTACCAACCCTTGTGGTTTAATAAATTAATTTTGCTGCAAGTAAAACATTACGAGAATTGCTGGAATCCTGTTAAAACTTATTATTTAAGTGTTGGGGAATCAGCAGCCGAGCCTTATAAAGTTTTTATAGGGAAGGTTCACAGACTATGTACGTAATACTATGAAATCATTTTATGAAAGAGCTAAAGAACTAGTTTATAATTGTAAACGAGTTAAGCATAATAATGTATGTGAGACACTAGCTCAGGAGTATAATATTAATCTTAGAACTGCCCACGACAGATTTAAAAGTTTATTTCATTACCCTGTAAGAGATTATATAGCTTATATTAATACCCCTAGTAAAGAAGTTTTGCGGGATGCTATTATTAGGAATACTTCTCAAGAAGAACTCTTAAGAGATTTAAATATTCACTATAGCTGGATTAAAGGATTATATGACAAATATTTTAAAGTATCTACTTTTAATAAAGCTAAGCAGTATTTAACTAATGAAGTAGATATTATTCCATATAATCCCACGTTAGAGGATAATCTAAGCATTTTAATTTCACAATATTTAGGGGATGGAAGCTATGAATTTTATGATAATCGGAGCAGTTTAAAGCTAGAACATAGTGCAAAACAATTTGACTATCTCAAGTTTAAAATTAACTTATTAAAGAAAGCATTTCCTACTATACCAGGTCTAGAAACAATTAGGAAGAGAGATAATAAAGGCTATATCTCGTATGTCTGGAGGTCGAATAATATTAGACATAGATATATGGATATAATTAAAAATACTCCTAAATCAGATCTTCTTCCTCGTATGACTCCTTTTGGATGGTGTCTATGGTATCTAGACGACGGCAACTTATTTATTTCTCAAAAATGCAATCATCTAAGTTATGCAATTAGTAATCCAGAGTTACAAGAAGCTGCTCATCGTGAGTTATTATCTTATGGATTTAATTTTCAAATTGCTAAAGATCAAATTATTCTTTCAAATAAGCTAGAGATTATCAAATTTATTAACTCTTTTATTAAACCATTTCAGCACTTGATACCAGAGTGTATGAATTATAAATTCATAGTAAAGATATAGTCGGAAGTAGTTTATTTACTTAAACTATTCTGGAAATTTTTATGCAACCCTATGATAGCTGTAGATTAATTCATCTTAATCTCACATCCTTCATAAGGAATCCTTATACGGAGAATGCTTGCATAGATTTTGAAACTCTTAAAAATGTAGCTAAGTATGCTACTAGACTAGGCGATGATTTAGTAGACCTAGAAGTCGAAGCTATAGATAGAATATTAGGGCATATAAAATCATCTATAGGAAACAACCTCGCAGAGTGGAGGCTATGGCACCAGATTAAACAAACTGCATTAGATGGAAGAAGATGTGGTATAGGTTTTACAGGATTGGCAGATGCTCTGGCGATGATGAATGTAGGATTTGATCAAAAGGGAAAAGAAATTACAGAACAAATTCTCAGAACCATTTTTGCAGCAGAGTTAGAGGAAGAGATCTCTTTAGCTAAAGAAAGAGGGTTCTTCAAAGGTTGGAGTGCCTTTTTAGAGCAAAACAGCAAAGATTTTGATACTAATGATTGGTATAATATGGTTTTGAAAGAGTTCCCCGAACTATATGCTGAATTACAAAAATATGGGAGACGTAATATTTCCTTTAGTACTGTAGCTCCTACAGGCACAGTAAGTATCCTCACTCAGACTTCATCAGGTATTGAACCAGTATTCTCACTATACTATGTAAGACGAAAAAAATGTGGTGAAGGAGAAATCCCGGACTTTATAGACCAAAATGGAGAAAAATTCAAAGAGTTCAAAATTTTCCATAGACCCTTTATAGTATGGGCTCAAAAAAGATTAGGGCTTGCTACTATCGAGGCAACAATAGATATGATAAACTCTTTGGAACCTGGTGATTTTGAGGCTTTATTGCAAGGATCTCCTTGGTATAAACAAACTGCTCCAGAAATTGATTGGAAAACTAGAATTCAAATTCAAGGTATAGCTCAAAAGTATACTACTCATAGTATTTCTAGTACTCTTAATCTTCCTAAGGATGTTACCGAGAAGGAAGTCTCTGATATTTATACATATGCCTTTGAGCAAGGCTTAAAAGGTGTTACAGTATATAGGGAAGGTTGTAGATCAGGAATTTTAGTTACAAATACTACAGATTCTAATACTTTTGTACAACATAGTGCTCCCAAGCGACCAAAGGTTCTTGAAGCTGAGCTACATATTATAAAAGTAAAAAGAATTAAATATGCTGTAATTGTAGGACTATTTGAACACAAACCTTATGAGGTTTTCGCATTTGAATTAGGCGAAGGGAATTTTCTTTCTCAAAAGGGAAAGATTATTAAGATTAAGAGAGGTCATTATAACTTTATAGGAGATGAAGATCTTAATATTGAAGGGCTGCATTTAGCCAATGATAAGGTTGAGGAACGAGCTAGTTCTATCTATGTTTCTATGCTTCTTAGACATGGAGCTCCTATAGAGTATGTTATATCCACAATGAAAAAAGTGAGTGAAAATATCGCTTCATTTACTTCTGCAGTATGCCGAGTATTAATGAAATATTGTACTAAAGGAATCTCTGATGAGAGCTGCCCTGAATGTGGGACTGCTTTAACTAGAGAAGCAGGCTGCAAGAAATGTAATAATTGTGGATATTCAGTATGTCTTACCTTATTAGTAAAGTATTAATGAAACTAAAAATTAAATATAGAGTCACGGATCCTGTAGCTTGTCCTATCATATCTAAAAAAGGGGATTGGATTGATCTTGCAGCTGTTCAAGATGTAAAATTCAAAGCTCCTCATAATGCATACAATACAAGGAAAACTACTTACGATGTTAAGAAGGTTTCCTTAGGGATAGCTATGGCCTTACCTAAAGGTTTTGAGGCTATCATAGCTCCTAGGAGCAGTCTATATAAAGCTAAATCTTTAACCCTTGTTAATAGTATTGGTATAATTGACTATTCTTATAGAGGAGATAATGATATATGGTCAGCATACTTAAAGGCTGATGCAGATACTTCCTTAAATAAAGGAGAAAGAATTCTCCAATTTAGAATTCAACCTTCCCAGAAGGCTTCTATATGGGCTAAGTTAAAGTGGATCTTTACTAGTTCCATAAGTTTCGAAAAAGTAGAATTTCTCACAAGCCCTGATCGAGGGGGCTTTGGAAGTTCAGGTGGTTATAAATCTATGAAAAGCTAATGAATTTGTTATGTACTACACTTATTATATTAGTAGCAGGATTAGTAGTTATCTCTGTTGCTAAGATCTTCATAAATATTCATAGGAATATAAAAGATCAAGAGTCTTTTGATAAAAGATATAAGGTTTCCTTCGATAAACATTTTAAAAAAGTTAAAGTCCCTTTAATTAAAATGAAAATAGGAGGAAATCTTAAATATTTCATAGTAGATAGTGGTGCAGAATCAAATATTCTTGCCACAGATTTCTTTGAGTCTTTAGATCCTAAATATATTACCCAATCTGATATAGAAGCACAATTGATTTCAGCGGAAGGATCTTCAGCAAAGGCCTCAGTAGTACATATAGATTTATCTTTTAAAAAAGAGAAATATCCATCAATTCCATTTTTGGTTACAAAGCTGGTAGATGCAACTGAATGGATTCAGGAAAACACTAAAATTTGTATTGCAGGAATATTAGGATCAGAGTTTTTTGCACGATATAAATGGCTAATTGACTTTGATGAAAGATGTATTTGGGTTTCTCAATTAGATAAAGAGGAGAATGAATAGGTTTAAGTATGGTAGTGGAAAGACTTCTTTCTTCACAATACTTACTCCTGTAAATTCAACTTCTATTGTTGCTAAATTACATTATGAAAATTTTGTAAATGTAGGTTATAAAGATTATACAAAACTCTGGGTCTCTTGTGATAGAGGCCCAGAAATTTGTGAAGGATGTATTCTTTCTACTACTAATATAGAAAATGGTACCCACATAAATTTCTTAGTTAATAAAATAAGAAATGAACTAGGGTATCTGTGGTTAGTAGAACTAGAAAGATGCGATACCTAGTAACTAGGAAACCAAGAGAAGTTGATGAAAAGACTCCATATTCATTAATTTCATTACAAGGACTAGTAGAATATTTTAAAGATCATAAATTCATTGGTTTAGATACTGAAACCTCTGGATTTAGTCCTTATACTAAGGAATTATTACTAGTTCAAGTTGGAGATGAGGAAAATCAGTTTGCTATAGATAATAGTATTGATATTAGAGAGCTGAAATCTTTTTTTGAAAATCCTCAATATATCTTTATTTTACACAATGCCAAGTTTGACTTAAGATTTTTCTTTCATTATAACATCATAATAAAATATGTCTTTGATACTTTTCTAGCTGAAAAATTATTATGGCTAGGATATCCTGCAGGAATGCATAGTTTAAGTTTACAATATTGCTGTCAGCATTATTTAAATGTTAAACTTGATAAGGAAGTACGAGGACATATTATTTTCGAGGGAGCTAGTGATAGGGTTATTGTTTATGGTTGTAGAGATGTACAATACCTAATCCCCCTAATGAAAGAACAGCTTAAGGCATTACAAGAAAAGGATCTCTTACGAGCTATAGATTTAGAAAATAAATTCGTAGTTGTTTTAGCCTATATAGAGTATTGTGGAGTAAGATTAGATGTTGAGAGATGGAAGAAAAAGATGCAATCTGATCAATCAAATCTAGAGATTGCAGTAAGAGAATTGAATAAATGGGTTGTTCAAAACTGTGATGAAAGATTTGTAGAAAAAAATGTTCAGCAGGACTTATTTAATTCAATAGAATCTTCAGAACCTAAGTGTAAAATAAATTGGGCTAGTTCAAGACAAGTAATTCCCTTATTTGAATCTTTAGGCTTTAATCTTTGGGTTAAAGATAAGGAAACTAAGGAAATGAAAAAATCTGTTGAAGCGAAAGTTATTGAGCCTCAAAAAGACCTAAGTCCCATAGCAGATCTTTATTTAAATTATAAAGGATATGAAAAAGTCTGCAGCACCTATGGTCAGAACTTTATAGATCTAATCAATCCAGTATCAGGGCGAATTCATACCCAGTTCTCACAGCTTATGGATACCGGTAAAAGATTATTACCACATATTGTACATAATTTGGTTAATTCAGAAATTTTACTTATATTTGCAGTATAATAAAATACTGTAATTATGAGAAAAATATTAGAAATTAACGATCAAGAATTAATTAAACTGTATTTAGACAACAAGTTAAGCACCTGTCAAATTGGTAAACTACTTGGAATAGATAGGGGTGTAGTAAGATACAGATTAAAATGTAACGGCATATCTTGTAGACCTAGAGCTAGTATATTTCTAGAAGATATAAAGTCAAAGGAAGGAACCCCCGAATTTGATTATTTTTTAGGAATCTTAGCAACTGATGGTTATATTTACAATGGAGCAGTATCTTTAGAATTCGCAGAAAATAATAAAGATATTTTAATCTATTGGAATGAGTTTCTAGGCAACAAATGTAATATACTTTCACATTTTGATAAGAAAGATACTAAGATTTACTACAAGATAAGTTTTATGAATCGAGAGATTTGTGAATACTTGTCTACCTTTGGCATCACAGAAAGGAAATCTCTTACATTAGAGATGAAATACATTAATTGGAACGGACTGTTAGGTATATTTGATGTTGATGGAAGCATTGTATTAGATAAGAGAAGAGGACTATCTGCTAGATTAAAAATAGCTTCTGGCAGCAAGAAATTCCTTGAACAAATTAATGAATTTCTAGCATCTCATGATGTAAAATCCTCCGTTTATTTAGAAAAGACTTGGTATATTCTATCTGTAAGTAACTTGTCTGGTATAGGTACAATTTATAACAATATGTATAAAGACTCCTCATACTTTTTACGAAGGAAGTATGATAAATTCTGCCCACTTGTAGAGAAATTTACAAGAAAAGTATCTCCGTAAACTCAGTCAAAGAGAGGGAAAACTACTAGACTGAGCCAAGCCTCTATAGAGGAAGGTGCAGAGACTACAAACGGAGAATCTAAGTAGTATCAGTTGTAAGATACTATATGATTAAGGTATAGTCCAGTGTGGTAACACTGAGGTTATCTTGTGGAGGAGGGAAAGATAAAGATATAGACAAACCCCTCGTCAATCTGCAAAACTTACCCGGCGATGCAGAGACAAGAGCATGTTTCATACCTGAGGAAGGGAATATATGGATCTCTGCTGATTATAAAGGACAGGAGAGTGTTCTTATTGCTAATGTCGCTGAAGACAAAACTATGATTGAAGAGTTTCTTCATGGCGCTGGTGATATGCACTCCCTAGTAGCAAAAGCGATTTTCCCAGACGAAATAGGAGATTGTCCAGTCTCTGAAATAAAAGAAAAATTTCCTAAGCTTCGAAAAAAAGCTAAAGGACCAGAGTTCTGCTTTAATTATGGTGGTAATGATGCTACACTAGTTGCAACTTACGGTTTCTCTCCCGAAACTGCTGCATCAATATACAATAATTATATGAAAAAGTTTTCTGGAGTAGCTAAGTATCAAGCATGGTGCAGAAAGGAAGTCATGAATGTTGGTTTTATAGAGCATTGCCCTGAAACTGGTCATAAAGCATATATTTATGACTTTGACAAACTTAAAGCAGCAAAAGAAGAGATGTCTAGGCCAGGATTTTGGGATAGGTATAAAATACTTAAACAGATTGATCCTAAATCCCCAGAAGTCCAAATGGTAAAATATTTCTTCAAGAGAAAAAGTGCTTCAGAAAAACAAAGTATTAATTACCGTATTCAAGCAAGAGGAGCTATTTGTTTTAAAAGGTTCTCAATTATGTTCTTTCAATGGTTATGGAAGAATAATTTACTTTTTACAGTGAAGTATTGTATTCCTGTCCACGATGAGGCCAATATTGAAGCCCCAAAAGAAATAGCCGAGAAAGTTGCAAATGCTCTTGTAACTTGTATGAGAAAAGCAGGGCAATTATTCTGTAAAACTGTACCTTTAGATGCAGATGTTTCTATAGGGAACCATTGGATACACTAATGATTACAAAAATTATCAAATTCGGAGCTCCTTGGTGTACAGCATGTACTGCTGTAGACACTGCACTGGAGCAGCTTCAGGCTATTAAGCCGGAAATTGAAGTTTCAAAAGTTAATATTGAAGAAGATGAAGCTACCACTGAATTATACAAAGTAAAAGGTCTTCCTACTATTGTATTTCTAAACGATGAAAACAAGGAAATGGGGAGAAATGTAGGTAGATGTACAATACAAGAGATTTTAAGCACTATAAATGGCCATGGCATATAATAAGGTACATGAAGAAATTAAAGCCACATATGAGGCTAAAAATAGGGATTATGGGGATTCTTTTAATAAGTCCCTTAATCATTTTGGTATTGTAGCTGCAGTAGTAAGAATAAGTGATAAGTTTGAACGATTAGTTAATCTTACTAATAGACAGAGACTAGCCAAAGCTGCAGTGGATGAGCCCTTAGAAGACACCCTAAAAGATATGGCTAATTACTGCATTATGACAGCATCTTGGCTTGAAGATCAAAAAAACAAAACATGAAAATAGTTGGAATGTCAGACCTACATGGTTTGCTACCTAAATTAGAAGATATCCCTGACTGTAATGTTGTTATTATAGCTGGGGATATCTCCCCTCTGTATTTGCAAGAAAAGATAGCAGAATGTGCCATATGGTTTGGAAATGTATTTATACCCTGGTGTGAGACTTTACCTTGTGATAAGGTAATTATTGTAGGAGGGAATCATGACTTCTTCTTAGAAGATATTAAGCCTCATTTTTTAAAGTTTGGGAAAAATAAAAAGATTATTCTCCTAAAACACCAGGTTTATAAATATAATCATATTACTTTTTTTGGCACTCCCTATGTGGAGGATCTTCCCCGATGGGCGTTTAATTTATCCTTGGAACAAGCCGAGGAGAAGTTCTCTAAGATACCAAATTGTGATGTACTAATATCGCATACACCTCCCTTTGATGCTGCAAATACTGGCAGAGTTGGAGGATATAGAGGAGCTGTAGATTATGGATCTTGGGCATTAAGAAATGCTATTTTAAATAAAAGAATAGGTTTAATAATCTGCGGTCATATACACACTGGAGATCACTCTCTAAATGACTGGTTTGGTCATAAAATAGTAAATGTTTCCCTTCTCAACGAAGATTATAACATGGAATTCTCCCCTAAACTTATAGAAATATAATGAAAATACTCTATACCAGTGCAGAATTGCTGCAAGATCAAGGACTACTTAAAAATATTGAAACAGCGGGACGAGTCTGTTATAAATCAGAAGATAGAATAACTGACGACTCAGCACTAACTTTTGTTAATATGATTCGAAAGAGTGGGCACTACTCAGTCTTAGAACATGGAAGTATTTACCTCAAAAGTAAATTTCCTATCATAATAGAGGATATTTCTACTGAGAGGTATATTTCTGGCAATGCTCTTCCTGAATCTCCTTGGTGTCATATTGATCTTAAAGATAGTTTTTACTATTATTATACAAATCTTCGTGTCATTGAAGAAGCTTGCCCTCGATTAGCAGACTGCATTATTAAATCTAAACCCTTGCCTGAGGGTATAGAATTTTTTAATCCTAGTTCGGCGGATCCTTATAGACGAATTTCTTTTAGAATTATAGCGGATTTTAAGATCTCAGAGCAATATCTTCGGCATAGATTACTTTCTCCTAGTAAAGAGAGTACAAGATTCTGTAACTATAGTAAAGAAAAATTTAATAAAGAACTCTCTATTGTTCTTCCACAATCTCTAGCTAGAATTTTAGGATTTCTTCCTTGCTCTGTATCATCATTAAATGATAAATGGAAAGTTCACTTCAAAGAAGAAACTGTAAAGTCTAAAAATGCTGAGTTCTATATTAATAATATACTGACTCATTTTAGTGAAAAGATATCTGATACTGAATATCTTGTAAACTTATCCATGTATCCAGAATTAGATCTCTATCTTAGCATTGCTAAATTAGCTGAAATCAAATACATGGATTTAGTTAACAAAGGCACTAAACCAGAGGAAGCTAGAATTATTCTTCCTTGTATGACTAAAACTGAACAGGTCATGACTGGGTTTATAAAAGATTGGCAGGAAGTTTGCGTCAAGAGATCTATAAAAGCAGCTCAGACTGAGGCCAGAGTTATTGCAAACGATATCTTAATGGTGTTAAATGATTTAAGGAATTCTAATAAAGAGAAGGATTTATATACAGTAGTACACGAATATTTAGATGCACTTAAAGCAGATTTCTCTTATGATAACGTATAAGGAGTTCATTAAAACTTATAATCCTATAGATAATGACTTTGATCCTGCAGCTCCTATGGAAGGAAAACTATATGATGTTATAGAATTCTCTCGAATAGCTCCATATGCTTTACGAAGCAGACTTCTTTGGACTGTAGTAAAGGAAGATTTTTTTGATACTAATAGTAGGGAATATACTACTAAAACTCGAATTTATCCAGGATGTATAAGTAAACCTGTAGTACAAGGATATATGGTAACTACAGAGCCATATAAATACGGAGCTGATATAGTTGTAGAACTATAAAAAATTTCCCCAGTAGGAATCAACCTACCGGGGATTTTTTTTAGACTTCAGAAACTATCTTTGCTCAAAAGTAAATCTATCGAAAACATCAAAGAAATCTTGAACAGCATTAACACCAGGAATTAATCGTGAACTGTAGAAAAAGAAAGGAGATTTATCCTTAGCATCTTCTTCTCACCACAAAAATCCTTTATAATCGTTGCCAGTTATGAGATCTCTAGTTTCATCAATAGTATTTGTAAAGAATCTCTGAATATTTAGGAATCATGTTAAACATGCTATAGGAGACTGCATAATATCTGTAGCACTATTTAGATCTACAAAGAAAGAAGCCTCTAAGAATGCTCCATAAAAAGCTCTATACATATTTTGAGTAACAATTTTAGTAGCTCATCCTGTATAATCTTCCTCAGGATCATCAGGTACAAAGGCTTTAGCTATCATAGCAGCTAGGAAGAAGGATACTATAGCTTGCATCTCATAAGCAAGAGCTCTGAGCTTTGACACTCTAAGCCTACAAAAATCCTCAAATGTGAAATCTAACTTTGATTCAGTAGGATGCTCTCTAAAGTATTCTTCATATTGTTTTCTTGCTGCTTTTTCATTTATAGCAACATTCTGATTAGCTAGGTATCCTATAATAGGTAGAGATCTTAGTAGTAATCTAGAAAATGCTTTGGTAAATTCTAATCCTCCAGCAGATAACTCTGAGAGACCAACTCTAAATCTTCCAATATCATATTCATCTGTAGCCAGATTTTTATGCAAAGAGCTTCATCGTGTCCTTAATAAACCAGGCATTCAATTTCGATACTGCATGATAAGGGTACCTGCAACTGTAGTACCTGCTAAGTATCTATCTTCAGCAGGCATAACACCTTTGATTTTAGTAGCCGCATCCTGTGCAATAAATCGTATTCTTATTATGTGCTCCTTAGATAATCTTTCATCTACAGTAATAGTACCATCTTCTGCTACTCTTAGCAGATCTGCAATAGGCGTAGCATTAGGATTTTTACTTATTCGAACAATCTTTTTAGAGTTTTCATCAAAACCTCAAGCATATAGAATACTTGCAAGAGTTCTCTTATCAAAAGCAGTATCAGATTTATCTAGAAAATAATAAGCATTTTCCATATTGAAAATTCTGTTAGCTTTATTTGCAGATAATTTATCTCCAGCTATCTTCCAGACATCCTTATTACTTATGTTAAAGTACTCCATAAGAGCATTATACTTCAGAGGATCCTTTCTCTTCATTTCTAGAGCTTTTTTAGTAGATTCCCTGTCAAAATAGATTCCTTCAGCCTGATTAAGAAGATAGTTTGTATAGTTCTGAGCATAAGCTCTAAAACCTAAAATAGGCTTAAAACCAAGAGTACTCAGTGCAGACCATTGGACTACTTTACGAGCTAGTTTACCATAGGTGTATTCCTTCCCCATAAAAGTAAAGGTTTTCTGATCCCCTTGCAATGTTTTACCGTATATATATAAGTCTATAAACTTTTCAAGAACTTCAACATCCGAAGATGACATACCTAAGGCTGTTCTAACCTTGCCAGTTCACTTGTCCATATTAGGCAAGTTATCTCCAGTGAAAACTTTAGCTTCATTTGTTTTAGCATGATAAAGAAGAAGTTGTGCATTAGCCTCAATCTCTTTCATATGTTTATATGTATAAACAGACTGGGCCATCATAAGAAGTACTCTTGAAAGATCATAAGACTTGTGCTTTAATCCTTTTTTTCGTGCTAACTCTCTTAGTTTAGTTTCTCGTATCTGACCTCATTCTGCAGAATCTCTGGATAAGTTAGGGTCAATAGAGTTCTCTATATCTGCAATTTCCTTTTTAGTAAGATTATCAGTTAAAGGATCTAAATAAAAGATAGGAATATGTTTAATAGGATTACCTGCATAATCTCGTGCAGAAGTCTCATCTTGGCTTCTGTAGATTGTATCAGATTCATCTCTAAGCTCTAGGCTGGATAATGCAATACTTCTAATATCAGTTAAAGCTGCAAAACCATTTTTAAAGATAGAATCTACTAAATCATTTCTTACATTAGCAATAAATCTACTGTTAATTTGCCTGCCTGTAATTCTCTCAAATTCCATATTAAACCTTACATACATATTATAATAATCTACTAAAGGCAGAATATCTTGAATTTCTTTAAACTCAGCACTATAATAGTCAGAGTTCTCAACACGATATCTATCTCTAATAAAAGTATTATATTTACTATATAAGGCATCCTTATTATAAGCAAGGTCGTTGTTTATTCTTCAGGCTTCAAATCTTCGCATTTCTCTCTCTTCAGTAGAAGTACCCTTAGCTTTTTCAAGTCTGGCTTTTCAAGAATCCATAGCCCTATTGAAATCTTCTAAAGCCTTTCCAGTATATCTAAATCCAGCTCCCTTATGTCCCCTTGTTACCATATAATTATTTAGGAAAAAAGATATACTTCTAAACTTAGGCTTTCTCGCAGTTTCTAGATCTTCATAAAATGATTTATCATATTTATTAATTAAAGTCCCCGTTTCAGTATTAATTATTTTATTAAATAAATCCTGGACTGTGGTATTATGTTCTTTTGCCCAACTTTCTAATGAAGTATGAGCATTTTGAATCTTTGTTAAAGCTACATTCATCTCATCCTTAATATTAGCTTGGGCTGTTTTAAGTAATTTACTAAAAGCCCTAAATATAGGATGAGCTATCTCACTAAGTTTGCTAAACATTCCTGCAAATCACCCAATATGATCACCAGGTTCTGTGATATCTTCTCCTGTAGTTGATAGAATCATATCCACAGGCTTAGCAGCTAAAAGGTGTTTTACAAGTAATAGGTTTTTTAGAGCATTCCCTAGTTTAGCATTATATTCTAAGTCATCTTCTGTATTTATAGCAGGTTGGATATCCTCAATGAATTTTAAGAATGTATCAGTTTGTTGCTTTAACTTAAGAATTTCATCAGCTGTTAAAGATCCTAATTGCCCAAAGGGAATTGTTAATCTCCTTTGAACGGAATCAGTCATATCATTAATTTCCTTAAATAAAAAATTGAAGTCTTGATGAACTAAGATATTTTGAATTAAATCTTCTGTTTTTTCTAAAGAGTCTTTATCAGTTTGAGATCTAGTTCTATTATAAGCTCCTCTTTGAGCATGTCTTACTTCATACAATTTTTCTAAAGCCTTACTTATATTAGGATCAAAGTCTACTTCTTCGGCGACAGATATTGGATTTAAACTAGGTTCATCCAGAGTTCAAGGTGTTAATTCTCTAAATCCAAAAGGAGATTTTTCTCCAGATACTATATCAATATTAAATTGGACATTAATAGGAAGCATACGGGTTGCTCCAAAGGATACATTAATTTTTTTATTCTCCGATTCTGCTTTAGAAATAATAGAATCTGTGAGAATATTTTTATATTGCACCATCTGAACATTTCAAGCCTCTCTCATAGAGGCCGAAATCTCACTAGTAATTTCTCCATTTTTCTCTCGAAATTCATGAGTTTTGTAATCATAAATATCTATTACACCATTAGAATAGACAGCAATGACATCACAAGTTCCTGCCAGATCGCGTTTAGGATCATAGAGAACTTTTTCAGTAAATATCTTTACGTTTCCGTTTGTACCTGTATGATTATTGATAAAAGCTTGCCTAGCTAAAATATCTTTGTAAAGACTATTTGCAGAGTCTACAACTTTAGAAAACTGAGTATGAGAAATTCTAATGATATTTCGGAGTCCTTCATCTGACCTATTCATGAAATCTGCAGAACCTTTTAACTTTAAGAAGATCCTTTCAGTAACATCCCCTTGGAGAGGAGTTTTACCACTAATAATATCATTTAAGACTGCTTCCATATAAGCATGAATAACAGTCCCTTTCATAGTATGGATATTATTAGGGGATTCTTTGTCTGAAGAAACTTGATGTCTGCGCTTGACTCCTCTAGAAACAATATCAGATACTCTCCTTGCAACTATTTTTCCTTCTGATGTTATATATCTATTATTTATTGCATCATAAGTGACAGAAACATTATTTAGATAGTTTTCAATATCTAATTGGGTAGCAGCCATTTTTGCAGTAAGTTCATAGTATACATCTCCAGAAGTATATGAGGAGATTTTTGTATCTAATCCAGTTACCTGCTTATTTAAAAGCATATTAGCTACATTAGTAAAAGGCTGCATTTGAGCCAGCATTTTATCTGCAGTCAAATCTGCAACCTCAGCCTTAGTCTTAAACCAATTTAAAATCTTAGTAAAGAGATTTTTAATACTTGCAATAATACTAGAGGATTCCTTAGTATATTCAGGATGATCTTCCTTATATAATCTTACAACCTCTTGAGCTATTAATTTACCAGCAGTTTCTTCAGCAATCTTTACCTCATCATTCCCATAAACATCCTTATATTCTTCAGTTACTTTAGCATATTTAAGACTTTTTCGTGCAGCATTAAGAATCCTATCATAAAAAGGAGTATTACCTCGTAGCATTCTAACTAGTACATGAGCACACTCCTCACTTAATGTTGTTACATCTGCCTTGTTTGTAGCTACAGTAATGATCTTTCTAACCATATCTGCTTTAGCTATAGCAGGTATTGGTAGGCCATCTTGATCTTTTATATCATCAAAGGTCTCCTCAATCTTAAATCCTACTTTTCCAGCTCAATCTTTTAAAAGCCCAGAAAGGCCCTTTATAGGCTTTTCTGTGGGCTCTGAGCTTAACTGGTAGGATTCCTCAGGATTTACAGTATATGCGCTTAAATCCGCCTTAGAATCCTCAGGAAGCATATACTTCTCTACATACACCTCAGAATACTCTTTTCCTACAGGAGATTGAGAAGATTTGGATACTCTAGCTCTGTAAGCACCATAATTTGCGTTAATATCTTGAGCTTTAGCAAGAGCTCTTGAATAATCTTTATATACTATAGGTTTTCCATTTTTATCAACAACACCTAAAAGTAGCTTCTCTTCAGCAGATAAAGGTGCATATGTAATATTTAAGGATTTTAGCATATTTAAGGCTTGGCGAAGGGTGGGGATATTATCCCCACTCCTTACATACATAGACCAAGTTATGTCTTCACCAAACCTACTGACTAAATCCTTTCAAGCTTGCGAACTTGTATTAGGACAAATCTTAGCCATACTTACTTACATTGTTTTTTACGTTCTTCTCCCAATTTGATAAAGTCAGAAGTAGTATTAATTTCTTCGTTAGATACTGGGATACCCATTGATGTAGCTTCCTCAATAATATCTTGAATATCTTTGGGAACATTAGATGAATAATCTTCTCCTTCCTCCAAGTATGTCCCAATATCCCTGACTTTCTTTATGTTATTAATTAATTTTGTTAAAGGACTGCCTAATCTAAAATCATAAATCTGTCTCTGATGATTTTTGACTATAGATTGAGAGTCAAGAGGAAATGCCTCAGGCAGAGGAATTCTTTCATACTTCTTAGAAGTTGGATTATAGGTTAAAATCACAGGTTGTCCTTCAGTTTGACCTAAAGGTAATACATCCGCAAATTTAAAATGATCTGAGAGAATATTTTTATCATTATAGTTTGATAACTGCCAAGCATATATAAAGGCATCTCTCATTAAAGAGTAGCTCTTTTCCTGATAAGTCTCTAACATAGGAGATATATACTCTCTATACATTTGTACAGGTATAATATCCAAGAAATTTAGAGGAGACATTTGTAATCCAGACTGCAATAAACAGAATTTCATTAGATCTTTAGCAAATTCCTTATCACTCAGATAAAGCTGTTCTCATGCATAAGTTATTGCATTTTGAGCTAAAGGATCTCTATCTATAAAAGGACGTATATTATGTACATCATCTCTTACAGTATTTAATACTGGTACTAAAGCCTCAAATAAGGGATTTTCCCTATATCCTGGATCTTTACGTAGTCTAGCTAACTTCATAGGAACACTATCATTACCAATAAATAGTCTCTTTCTTTCTGAAACTAGAGTCTGACCATTAGCATCTGGAGTGTTTAAAATAATTGCAGTTAAGAAATCATTCTTAAATTTATTTAAAACACTTACTAAGTTATTCCCAGAAATACTAGATTTAGAACTTAAGTATCTATCTATAACCTCATCAAATATACCATTATTACTAGCATTTGTAAACTGCTTATCCCTCATAAGTAAAAATAGAGGTTTAAATAAATTCCTTAAATCTTCTACAACCTTTGCGTAACCTGAAATATATCCAGTACCATCTACAAGATAAGAGAAATTTATTACATCTCCTCCAGATTTTCTACTTTTAGCAAGCTTAATGAGTAATTCTGACAAATTCTTACCTCCATCTTTCGTGTCATATGTAGTGCTCTGCATTGCATCTGCAATAACCCTACCATAATGAACATATCTTAAGAAATCATCTAAGATTTGATTCTGATATGTTAAATCATTTGTTGTAATATATGCCTCAAGATCCTCAGTAGTAAATATTTTATCAGGATGTTCTTTAGGATCGAGCCTAGCAGGATATTTTCTAGAAAGAAATTCTTTTATACCCTCCTTAGTTAATCTTACAATTGCTCTTCCTGCTCTGCCTTCAGCATCTGTAGAACCAACATAATTTTCCTGAGCAATCTGGGATTCATATTGTTGCTGTAGTTTTAAATATTCCCTAATTATTGGTTGATTCATAAACAGAGCTAAAGTATCAGGATGTACCCCTGCCATAGTAAGCATAGTAAGAGTTCCTAAAGTAGCCGGAGTAGCCCCTAGATTGACCCCAAGGGGAGACTTAGCAGCATCTACAGCAGCACTGATCCATTGATTCAGTACCTCAGAACTAGGAATCTGCTCTTTCCCTGCAGTGAACTTCCTACCTAGTTGAACCATACCACCATTTTCATTATAAGCAAAGTTGATCTTAGCCTCTTCCACTAATAATCCTAGGTTGTATAATGAAGCAAATACATAGAACTTACCCGCATTAGCAGCAATACCTACTTCTTTCTTACCCGCCATGTAATTCTCAGCTACCTTTAAGACATAAGTGCAGTCTAATAAAGATGGCAAATTAGCTTTTGACTTATAATACTCAGGTTGCAATTCATAAGAATCCCCAAAAACAGCTTTCATGGCTCGCTTAGCGGATTTCTCAAGAATATTTGTCTGAATAGGTGCTATAAAGTTACTAGCATTTTGAGGCATCTGAGCAAGTTCTCTCTGAATCTCAGTAATCCTATTCTCTATAGCTTTCTTATGGAAAACAGTCTTATTAACCTCAGACTCTTCATTTTGAGCTAAAGATTGGAGAATCTCACTATTACCAAAACGAGATGCTAAATACCCTATTACTCCCTCCTCTTTGTTTGTGGATTGTATATACTCAGCATATTGCTCTTCCCAATTATTTAAACTAATATATTTATAATCCTTCCCAATCTTATAGCTATTAGGAACATATAAATACATCTTGTCAATATCATAATCTGAGCCTGCTTTTGCAACAATTTCTGTAGGCAAAACTATAATATCTCCTGCAGATTCTGGTAAAAAGCCTTTGATCTTGAGAGTTTCTATAGAACTTAATCCCTGTGTAGGGATACGGAATCCTATAAGTTGTAATAGCTTTTCAGAAAGGCCTTTTACATCAGTAATCCCTTTATAAGTAGAAGGAATATATACTTCCATAGATGTAATAACAGGCTTACCATCCTTAACTTGAACAACAAAGTCAAGATCAGAGGATCTATATTTCCCATCATCATATTCCCTGGATACACTGTGCTCCCACATAGTAGAAGGCACTTGGAAGGCCGCTGTGCCATTCCGTTTCTGAGATGTAGTAGAGCTAGCAGCCTTACTCATAAGAATACTTTCGATCTTCTCTCTTGTAGGAAGCAAGTCTATGTTGGTATTACCATCCTGCAAGTTATTTAGGGACTCTATAGCTGTAATATAATTATCTGCAAGACCTCTCTCGATAGCTTCAGCCCTTAGGGAAGAAACAAGTACTTGAACTCCTTCTTGTGAAATCTGTCAACCATTATTCCCGGCTATTAGTCCTAATTCCTTAATAAGAAGTTCTCTTCCAAGAGAGATTCGTTCGTTATTAAGAGAAATATATTCGGATACTAGCTCTTCAACATGAACTTTATTTTCCCCAAAATGCTCACTTACAGAGCCCCCATCATAAAGTCCATTTAAAATTTGAACCATCATCTGAGTTCCTGTAATAACATCATGATGCTTATGTTCACCAGTATCTACCTGAATACCTCAGTATTCCCAATAAGTATCTTGAGTAAGAAGAGGTTCGGGACCACTATAAGTACCTTCTAAGTCTACAAGAAATTTCCCAGTATGATCATAGAAATCATTAAAAGGATGTGCAGTATTTGTTACTCGAATACCATCTTCATTAATAAATGAATTAGTTCGAGTAGTTACCCCCTTATTAGCAGAGGAGTGCACCACAACACCTATTTGATTTTTGATCATTAACTGATGTAAATTCTGAAGATTAGTACCCTTTAATACTGAGGGAATCAAAGGCATTAAAGATAACTTGTAAAAAGAAGGTTTATATCCTGCTACATTAGCTAAGGGCCCAAAATGTTGAGGCTTTAAAGGATTAAAAACTTGCCTTCCTCAGTCCCCATACTTCAGAGGAATTTCTTTACCAGCAAAATTCCTGAATACTCTTTTATCAACTGGAATATTATTATATTCTTGAACTTCTCATTGATAAAGTTTTTCTGAATCAGTAGTCCAATCCCCTACCCGTACCTTGAATTCTCTATATGCATCCAGAGAAATCATGCCAAAGCCATCACCCTCAGTCATATCTGCATATGCAGCACTGTTTAGACCTAACTTACCACTCTGATCTGCTAGAGCACTAGTCATCATATTCTCAAAAGAAATTTCCTTGTTTGAATTATTATATTCATCCAAGACTTTTTCCTTTAAGCTTTGATACTTTTTATTGTCTTTATCTATAATCTCTGCAATAGGGTAGAGACTTTTTGAATAAGAAGAAACATCAGAGAAGACCGCAGTTCTTAATATTGGAGAACCATTATTATCAACTAGATTTTCAGCTCCATCAATACGCTTGAAATAAGTCTTAATAGCTCTATTTATCATATCTCCTGTAAGACATGTCTTCTTAGCACCCATAGCTCCATTATGCCTCTTGAATTCATCGCCTAGAGTTTTATAAAAAATATTGTCCCCATAGAGTACTTTGCTCTGTTCTGTATTACCTATAGCATAATTAATAACTGCAAGTCTTAACCAATTTAAAACTTCGGCTTTAGGGAAAATAGTTTGAGTAGAATTAGTACTTAACTTTAAGGAATTATTTACAACATCCCCATTAGGTAACTCTAATAACCCTCCTAGATCTATTAAAGTTAGGTATGCATTATTAGTAAGAGTAGTAATTACTTTCTCTATTCTAGATTCTAGAGCCTCTGTACCAATAGAATTTATAAATCTAGTTGCAAAGGTTTCATTATACTCGGTACCTGATTTGCGTGTGCCCTGTGGGGTGTTGGCTGATTTAAAGTTATATGCTGAATCATATGCCAAGCTCGTTAAGTAGGATATTGCTCCACCATTTTTCCAATCTGCTAAGGTGAGGTGATCTTGCCTTCTAAACAATACTGTAATGTAATTGAAATTACTGATTGATTGGGTATTTTGTGAGGTTCCTGAACGTGTACTGGTGTTGTCCTTATAATATTTGTTGCTGGTGGTTATGGTGTTTACTGCTGGCTGGTTGTAGGTGATGCTATCATTTTTTGATACTACTGCTTTGTTGATGGTGGAAGTATCAAGGGTGATGCCTAGGCTGGTGGTGTTGTCTGTCCATGTGAAGGAGGTACATGGGGTGTCATAACATGAGTTGGAGTGGGAGTGTTCTTCTGTTGAACAATCTAAACTTTTATTACCAAGGGCATCTGTAGAATAACAACTGCTACCATGTGAGTGCTCACTCTTTCCACAACCTAAATTATGTCCATTGCCACCATGGGATGTGCAGGATGTTTGGGTTGGGGCTGGGGCTATCCATGTGAAGTTGTGGGTAAATAGCTGCTGTGTTGTGCTGTTGGCATCTGGAGTCATAAAGCTTACTCGCTTGGTTATTTGGGATTGCTGGAGCTGGAAGTCATAAGGTTGTGGTGGATTTGGATTGACTTCTGTTTTTTTGTAAAGGATATAGAGATATTTTTCTCCAGTATCTTGGTCGAGGAGAATTTCTTGGGAGGAGATTCCTGTGTGGAGTACTGGGGTTACTGCTGTGTAATCTGATTTTTGTCTGAGACTTCTATCAGTAGAGGATGCCTTCCAGCCTTCGATTTCATAACCTTCCTCCGCATCTATAGAGATGTAAGCTGTTGTCCCTGATTGCTCAAACCAATTATAATCTGTGGCTTCTTCAAGGATGGTGCCATCGGATGATATTTTCTGGGTGTAATAGAGCTTTTTGATGGTACAGTCGCCATCGGTAGCTTTGTCTGGGGATGGGGTTTCGGTGTTGCCTGGGGTGCCTTTGGATTCATCATAGGTGTGGATTGGTGGAATTTGAAAGCCTGTGATGTCGATGGATGCCATTGCAATGCCTTCACTTCCAATTTCTCTTGCTGAACCTATTCTATATACTGAACTTGTTAAACCTGTATATTTAGTTTTAGCTCCTGTCATTCCACCAGCATAAGATGCTACTTCAATATCTTCTGATAAGCATAAGCTGAATGGTAACTGCTTGTTATACAATTTATAAGTGTATCTTCCACCACCTTCTTGCCCAGCAGCATTATCGGATACATCTATTAATCTATAACCTGTACCTATATATGCAATCGGTGACCACCCATCTTCATTTGTTGCTCCTGCTGGCATTGGACTGCCTGCTTTCCATTCCATTTTCGTTGCATCTATTGTGTCATTTGCAAAGGTGTTGTTGGTATACATATAATTGACTGATACTGGCTCTACTATGGCACTCCATTTTGTATCTGGTTTTGCTAATTGTTCAAGTGCTCTTGTACCTCCGCCACTAATAAAAACAAAATATGCCCAGTTTGGTAAAGGTTGTAGTACCCCTTTTATGTTTAATTTTGCTCCTGAATCCTCCATGAGGTATGCCATGGAGCTTGAACCATTTGCTTGCCAGCCTCCTGAATATGCTACTGGAGATACATTATCTCTCCAATAAATATGTGATGTAGCATCCCCAATACTAGCCCCAGGAATTGCACCACCAATTCTTTTGCTTAGTGCATCTTTTCCTGTTATGCCTTTCACACTTCCTAGTGCTGCATTTGTGTATCTTCCAAACTCTCCTACTCCTGCTTTATCCATGACTAAACCATGGGTTTGAATTACACCTTTTTCATCTACTACATAAAACAGGACACCACATCGTTTAGATGATGCTGCCCAGTAGAGATATCCTGCTTGCTCATTTGTTGATTCATCGTCCTCATTTGCACTATATGAATCAAGATTCATTGTTTGACCTAAGCCTGATCCTGAGTCGCCTGCTGCATAGGCAGAGATTGGCTTAGATATAAACAGTGCTGTGAAAATAAACAATATTGAAAATATCATACATAGGATTGTGTATGAAATTTTGTTATTGCTTGTGCGTTGCTTTTCCATGCTGTTCCTCCTTGTTTTGATGAAAAATAAATTTTATTCTTACTTTAAAAAAGGGCATGAAAAAATGCACCCTTGCTTATCTTGGGTGCATTTTAACTGTAAACTTTTATCTTAGTTGTTTGGATTATAGCTACCATCTAAGTCAATGATAAACCCATCGCCATCTGGGTCATCATATACATCATACCCGTCTGCCTCAGCTCGGTCTCTAAAATCTTGCTTGATGAATGCTTCCCATTCATCATTGGTACCACTAAATTGTGTTCCATCCGGAAGGTAATCTCCTACATGATAAACTGTGCCATACAATGGATCTCCCTCTTTCATATAGACCGCATAAGATGGCTGATCACCTGCTCCCTTGCCATGGTCATAGCACCAAGTCCAACCGAAGGCATAATCAGCACCATTTTCCTGTGCATATATTTCATACTGATGAACTGCATCCCATGCACCATTGATGTCTGCCCATTTAGAACTTCGTATTTCATTTTCATCATCATTGTACTCAGATGATGTTGAAGTGTCTGTGGTTGGTGTCTGATACTGTGAATACAGTGTGTTTCCTACATTACTGGTGTAATTGGTTGCCATGGTGATAAACAAGCTAACTGCATCTGCTTTTGTTAATGCTGAATCCCAATCCTCTAAGTCTGCTTCTGCAAGATATCCATTCTTGATTGCTAATTTGAATGTTTCGTATAAGTCAGTTGGTACACCTTTGCTTGCATCAGAGATTGCTTCACTATATTTAATGTTTCCTGCATCAGATACTGTTGATATTGTTATATCTGATGTATCTGAATATAAATCTGTGTATCCCCACTCTTCAAGCGTTGCTAAATAATCAGCACGAATGTAATTGGTTACTAATGCTATGTACTCTCCTTTTGTCATTGTACCATTAAAGGACTGCTCTGTTAAACCATTCTCTGTATTGATGTAACTGTATTCGTTCATTGGTGCTGCGAAGTTGGTGTACTGTGATTCACCTACTACTGATGTGAAATCGTTGTTGGTCTCTGGTGCCTGCTGGTCGTTGACTGGTGTTGTGGCTCTCATTAATAATGCCATTGCCTGTGCTCTGCTGATGGTTGAATCGCCATCAAACTGCCCATCCTCTTGGTCTGGAAGCAATTCAAAGTAGGCATTGATAGTTGCATATGGTGCATTGATATCATCTGCTTCTATGTCTGTGTAATTCTCTGTTGCTATCTCTCCAAACTTTGTCATTGCATCTATATTTGCAAAGTAACTAGAAATTGCAGAGTTCTTTGTTGCCATGTATAAGGTAACATTTTGGTCTGCTTCTTGTGTTTTTGGATTGTAATATAATGTTCCTTCTTTGTTGCCTGTGGTTCCTGTGACGCCTACGTACTCTTCAAAGGCTGCACGCAGTTCTGGATGTGTTTCAAGGGATGAGAGCTGGAGCCATGGGAGCAACTCTACTGCTGATTCCTCTGTGGTATCATAATCGGGGACTGCATACTCCAGTTCTATCTGCTCGGTTTCTCGCATCATATCATATGCCTCTTGTTTAGTTGTTGATGCACAACCGAAAAGTTGTGACGCAATAATCACCATCGTGATTGTGGGGATGATTACTCTTTTGATTTTCATGTATTTGCCACTCATTGTATATGTTCCTCCTGTTTTGATAATGAGCGAGGGCATCTATGCGATGCCCCCTAAACTAAAAAAAATGAACAAATTAAAAACTAATTATTTTTATTAAACTGCTTTTATTTATGCTTAGCTCTTTTTATTGCCTGTGCAACATCTTTTATCAAACTTGATATTTCTCCTATATTTTCAAGAAAGCTAATCTTTCCAAGGCTATCAAATAAAGTCAAATTAAGTTTTTCAATATTCAACAATGAAAATGATACATGCTCAATTTTTATATCCTCTGATTTTTGTTTCAAGTACTCTTTAAATAATTCAATGTATTGTTTGCCATCTACTGTCAATTCATCACCATTATGTATGTACCCATAATATCCCAATACATTTGCTATTCTACTAAAGTCCTCTGGACTCATAATGCCATTATTATTAAGTATCTCTTTTATTCCACCAGCTGGCATATTATCTGGATGTACCCTATCAAATGTTTCAATTTCATCAATAATTATTAAAAGCTCTAACTGCTCTGTTGTTAATGCCTGTTGTGTACCCATAGTTTATCCTCCACTGTTTTCTACTTACTGTATTGAAATATTCGTATTAGTTGCATTTTACTACTTTTAGCAGTATTTAACAACCCATTGTAGCATATAACTAGATAAACTGTGCATATAACTGTGGAGGTCTGGTTATGCTTGAAAATTTAGGGTACAAACTGAAAACTTTGCGTGTTAGAAATCAGCTTTCAAGAAAGCAAGTTGCTGAATTAGTTGGTGTGTCTGTAAGCACCATTGGTTTATATGAAAGTAATGAGCGACTCCCCTCCCTTCCCGTGCTTGTAAAATTGGCTTGTCAATACAAGACCTCTGTAGACTATCTTCTTAATATTGATACAAGCGATAAAAACTCTCTTTCCCTTGATGGATTGACTGATAAACAAATAAAAGCCTTAAAAATGACTGCTGAATGTTTTCGTAATTCTAATTGATATGCTTTAGCAGTTCTAAGCTTGACTTCAGTATCTTTTCTACGATAGATACAGTTCTGATTATGTGTTCATCATCCTCATTCGCTGAGAGTTCAACTTCAAGGAGCTGCAAAATATTCATTGCATCTCTTATCTGCTCCTCTATGTTTTCTTTTAATTCCTGATGTTCCATGAATTTTCCTCCTTTCCCCTTTATGGAGTTGGATGGTAACGCTGGGATATGATAATTGCAAGGTATTTTTGCAGAGAAAAAGCAGTAGTCACTTTCTGGCTACTGCTTTTCTGCTTTTTATTTCTGCTTAATTTAAGATGGTTTCAAATTCGTATGCTCCATCTTCTACTGCATATGGTGGTAAGATGTTGGTATTGTCATCTGGAAGTGTTGGATTTAAAAATAGTATGCCATAAACACTTGTTGACTCTGGACTATTCCAATATTTACTGTAATAGTAGCTTGGCTGGGTACAGGTAAACTTGATTGCATATACCGATGTACCTGTGGCTGACTCTGGATTACTGGTCTTGTAACTCTTTTTCTCATTTACGTCTACCTCCCATTGGTATTTCAATCTGAAATTTTTTAGATTAAACCAATAAAAATCGGTTCCTCAATTCTTCCGTTTTTGCTCAAATTTTTTCAAACCCTGATGCCTCCATACATTTTTACCTATATGCCCCCTGCAGAAATGACCTACTGCATCTTACAACCGTTCAGAAGTATAGAAAGAAATTTTACCCCTGATGAAAAATCACCCATACAAACTTATGATTGATATTGCTGGAATCACTTATTATGCCCTCTGAATGTAGCTAAAATTTTCAAGATGTAATAGCATGGATGCAATTACTGAATTTTTCCAGTGTTGCTGATTGCTTTTTTATTGGTTTCATACTCTTTTACTCTTCGGTAAAATGTGTTAGCTTTTATGTTGAGTTCTAACATAGCTTGTCTGGCTGTAATTTCATTTGCTTTCCATCTGGTGTAAATTATTACAAATTGCTCATTGTCTATTTGGATTGGTTTCCTGCCCTTGTATACACCTTTTGACTTTGCTATTGCTATTCCTTCTGCCTGTCGCTTGGCTCTTTTCTCAAGTTCTGCCTGTGCCAACTGTGCATATACCTCAATCAATAAATTAGTAACCATTTCTGTTACCCAACGATTACTCTCATCTACCTCATGTAACGTTGTTGGTATTTCCAAGATACGAACTATGATATTATGCTCTTTAAACCACATAAGTTCTTTCTTGATTAAATCTGCGTTTCTGCCTAGTCTGTCAAGCTCCTCCACAATTAACTCAATGGGTTCGTTTTTCAAGCTGGCTTTGGAAATATGCTCAAGAATGACTTTCATTTCCTGATATTGCTCACGCTCAAAATCTTTGCCTGTTTTCTTATCAACAAATATGTTGTTATCTGATATATCTGGTGCAAATTGTTTTACTGCTATGATTTGTCTGTCTATATTCTGGTCTTTTGTAGATATTCTACAGTAGGCGTATTTTAGTGACATGGGTTTGTTTCCTCCACATTTTAAAAATAATTTTTCTTATAATTCATCTCAAT
>ERZ779649.363-NODE-363-length-37015-cov-8.525920_pt1 | contig 37015 bp, 55 predicted proteins | sample MGYA00511882_ERZ779649 | MGnify/ENA primary metagenome ERZ779649 (study PRJEB29588, sample SAMEA2157793) | human gut metagenome | biome: human gut; feature: human-associated habitat; material: faeces | place: Denmark | collected 2008/2010 ... | reverse complement strand
CTTTTTGGAATGGGCCGTTTCGGTTGTTGTGGTGACGACGAAACGGTCCTTTTCTACTTCTTCAACGATAATTTTTCGCGCGCCCAGAAGGACAAGAGCTTTGACGACTTGTCCGACCTGTACGGGCGACAGGGTCTTCGCGGCGTACTTCACGCGGCTTCCTCCTTTCCGGTTCGGTATAGTCGAACGCGCCGGCCAGGTTGCAGAACAGGACCCACAGGGCCATAAGCGCGAACACGCGGACCATTCCGGGGAAAAGGGGAACTATGTCCTGTTCGATGGCTCCGACCGCGCCCAGCATAAGGAAAAACAGGACGAAGGCGATCACGCCGCACGCGGTTTTGAACTTAGACATTTAAGCCACCCCCCCGCAGAACTGAACGCCGGTTTCGACCAGGGCGTCCAGGGAAACGGTCAGGTCCCGCGCTCCGTAGGGCGCGCCCTTGATCCCGTACAGTTTCGCCGCGTCTTTGCAGTTCAGGACTTCATATTGCAGTTGGGCGAAGATGTGCTGTTCCAGGTCCTTCCCCTTGTCCGGGTCGTAGTTCTCGACGGCGCGGATCATGCGGATCGCTAACTGCTGGAAGACGTCTTCGTCGTCCAGGCCGGCGGCACTGATCAGACGCCGGTTCTTGTTGGTGGTCCACCAGATACAGCCCAGATGTGTTTCGACCAGGGCGTTTCGCTCGCTGGTGGTGATTGTCCATTTCATGTCTGCTCACTCCTTTCTGTCCATATTGGTTCAAATAGGTTCAACTGCTGTTCCGTCAGGTCGCGGTTCCTGATCCACTGTTCGACCCGGCGCGCGCGTTGCTGGAATGTTTCGTCATACTTGAATCCCTTTGTTACGCGGCCGGGAACTTCGTCCAGCCGAAGAAGTTCGGCCCACAGGTCCGGCCTGTGTTCTTTCAGGTGTGCCATTTCGGAAATGCGCTGGTTCGGGCAGAACCAACACCCCCCCCGCGTGGTGAATTGATAAACAGGGGACAGAAGTCCGTATTCCCGACACAGTTCCAGGGCCATTTCTTCGGTATATCCGTAAACTTCCAAAAGGGACACCTTATTCGTTCCGCGAAGTCGTTCAAGGCGGTCCGGTTCGTCAATCGCAATTCCGACGTACTGGGTATATTCCGACGGTTTCAGGCCGGCCCGCTTGTAGTAGTCGTGGGTCGGCTTTAACTTGCAGTCCCGGTTGATGGTACAGCGGCCACTTAACGGGAATCCTCGCATTTTACCGTTGTTCCCGTTCCGGCTCTTTGAAATGACGTGGAAGAAGTTGTCCAGGTAGTCGGTTTCTGAATGGATCACGTCGACGGTGAAGCCCCATTCCTGAAACTTCGGAATCGCGACATTTTTCACGAAGTCAATGTGTTCGGGAAGTTCACCGCTGATCCCGTGTTTCCGGTCATACATGACTTCGCAGAAAACAACGGTGGAAGGCGGTAGGCCGTGAATGTGGTCAAGGATAATCGCGGCGGTGCTATCCTTGCCCCCACTCCATGAATGGAAATACTTCATTAAGGTCCCTTCTTCCGCCCACGTCTTCGAAGCGCTTCCTGGACTCGCTTCTGGGCCAGGGCTGGGTCATACGCCGGCCGGAAGTTCTTGTCCAGGGTGACGCCGTCCTGGCCGCGCTTTAACTCGGTGTAGACGGTGGATCGCGACACACCGATCTTCTGGGCGATTTCTTCGGCGACCGCCCCGGCCGCGTACATGGCCGCGATTGTTTTTCGGTCCTCGAACTCGACCGTTTTGAACTGCCTTGTCACGTTTTCACCTTCTTTCTGCGTCCAAATAGATAAAAAAATAGATTGTGCGTGGTCATTGACCTTTGCACAATCTAATATTAAATCCCGCCAACGCAAAAGTCAAGATTAAATTGTAAAAAACCTGAAAAAAGTTTTTACCCCAGGGCGGCCAGACCTTCGGCGAAGACTTCGTCAGCGGACCGGAAGCCCAGGATTTCGCGCGGGTAGGCGTTTAGCCAGTCTTCGACGGCCTGGATCGCCTTCTTCGGGACCTGGCCGAAGTCGGTCCCCTTTGGGAACCAGCGCCGGATCATTCTGTTTATGTTCTCATTTGTGCCGCGTTCATAGGAAGAATACGGGTGACAGTAAAAGACCGTCGTCCGCTTACCCTTCCGGCGACAGGACCGTTCCAGTCCTTCGGCGTCGGCGAACTCGCTTCCGTTATCAACTGTAATCGTTTGAAATATCTTGTAGAAAAGTGTTCCGTATCTGCGTTCAAGGCGATCAAGGGCCGCGACGACGCTTCCGGCGGTCTGGTCCTTCATTTTGATCATGATTTCCTTCCGGGCCTTACGTTCAGACAGGACCAGAAGCGTTTCCTTCGTCTTCTTCTTGCCTTCGACACAGTCCATTTCCCAGTGTCCGACTTCCTCGCGGGTGTCGATTTCTGGGTCCCGCTTTTCAATGCTCTTTCCGGCCGACGCCCTGGCGGCCTTCTTGTTCTTCTTGACCTTTGTGTAGGGGCGCTTCTGCTTCCCCTTGCATGGAAGGTGAACCATTTCCAGGGTCAGGAACACACCCTTCTTGATGTAGGAATACAGGGTCGCTTCACAGATCGTTGTGTTGAACTGGATTCCCTTCACCTTGATTTCGCCCAGGACGGCCGCCGGGGAATATCCGTCTTCGACGATCCGGCGTTCAATGTATTCGGCCAGTCGATAGTCCTTCCCGATCTTCAAGTCTGGCCCCTTCGCGGCCAGGTGTTCCCGGTATGCGGCTTCGGCTATGTCTGGGCTATACCGTTCTTCTTCGGTCCAGTCTGAATTTCTGTGGGTATAACGCCCCCGCTTCAATTCGTTGTATATGGTGTTCCTGTGAACGCCGATTTCGTCGGCGATTTCCTGGACAGACTTTCCGCACTTCAAGAAGGCTTCGATCCGAAGGCGGTCATTCCAGGATAGATGTCTGAATCTGCGTCGCTTTGCCATGTGTACTTCCCCCTTATAGCAAGAAAAAGGCCCCGCCCTCGCTGTTATGGCAAGGGTGGGGCCTTCGTGTGTATGTTCAAATAAGTTCGCGCGGGTGGACGCCCAGGGCGTCGGCGATCCGTAGGGCAACGGTCAGGGAAGCGCCTTCGATTTTTCGTTCCCCGCTTTCGTACCTCTGGATCGCGCGGATATTGACGCCGGTTTTTTCCGCCAGGGCGGCCTGTGTCAGCCCCCGTTCACAGCGCAAGCGCGCGACTTTCGTTTCGCTTTTGGTGCTTCCGGATTTCATGTCGATCCCGCCTTCCTTTTTGTTCTGCCTACATATTACGACATTCTGGACGTAATGTCAACAGAAAAAATCCCACGGTTCTTCCGTGGGATCATTCTTCTTCCGGGTCCAGAAGGTCTTCAATGGGGATTTGAAGAACGGAAGCGAAGGCGCGAAGTTCGTAGTCCATGACCAGGCGTGCGCCTGATTCGATGTTGCTGATCGCGTCCTGGGCTATGTTTACGCCCTTTGTCTGCATTTTAGCGGCCAGGGTTTCCTGTGAAATGCGCTTCGCCAGACGTGCCATTCTGACGCGCTCCCCGCAGATATTACGCCGCCCATAGTAGCCCAAATTCTTCATGTGGTCCTCCCTGGGTATGGTCATGTTCAATATTCTATTTGAAGTTACCATAAACTATGGTATTATATTATTGGCATGAACCATAAAAACCTATGAAGGGGGTCTTTTTGATGAAAACAATCATGGTTTACAAGGGCGGTCTTCCTGATACTCCGGATTCTGAACTTTTCGAAGTAGATATGGATCGGGAAAACATGATCCTGTCGCAGATTACATTAGGCGTTTTGAAGAATAAGGTCATACAGACCTACAAAATTCCATTGGAGAACATTGTGGAATGTGGATTCGTCACAGAAAAAGAAGTTGTTTCTGCTGACAAAAGCGTAGTCGGGCGCGGTTTGGTCGGTGGTTTCCTGTTCGGCCCGGCTGGGTTAGTGCTGGGCGGTATGAGCGGGATAGGAAGCAAGAAGAAGGAAAAAACAATAGGTCTGTTTGTGATTACATATCTTTCCCCGCGTTCTCCCGGCGAACTGAAAAGTTTTGTTCTGGATACGGGCTGGAATAACCGCGACCTTCATAACATTAACTTTGCGAAGGAAGCGCGCAAAAAGGTTGAAAAGGTGGGCAAGTCAGAACTTGTTACCGTTTTTCTGGCCAGTAATGAAGTTGAAACGGGGGTAAATAGCGACGGAAGTATAACGCTATAATGCTCACACATAACAAAAAAGGCGGACGGGTGCTTCCCGTCCGCCTTTCTCACTTCATGCGTTTGTTGATCTCGTAGTCCATTTTTCTTGCGACTCTGGCCTGTTGGGTATCAAGTGTTCGCTTCACGGCTCGTTTCATGGTAAAGCGGCCGCGCACATATCCGCCCTTCGGGCCGACGAACATTCCGCCTTCCGGGTCGTCCCGGTTGTAGACGAACGTGTGGCCTTCCCAGTGACCAGGTACGAAGTGACTTCGGAATCCGTGTTCCAGGTGGCCGGCATAGTCCAGGGGGTTGTAAAAACGGACGATGAACCGGCGGCCGGCGCGCTTCGCGGTCTGGTCGCTTTTCCAGTTCCGACGGTAGTCGCCAGTGTTGACGATGTCCGGGGAATCGTTCGTACAGATCAGGCGGGCCTGTTTCACGGCATACACACCTTCGCCGACGGCGATCTGGGACATGATGTCGGGAATGTCGGCGGTCAGTTGTTCCAGTTTCCCGATCCACTGGACCAGTTCATTTCTGTTTACGCTCACGGCGCGCCCTCCTTTCTGTTAGACCTTGCGGAGATTGGCGGCGTTGACTGCCGCCGTGACGGTAGCGCCGACGCCGATCACGACGCGGGCGCCGCTGACCTGGATCACGTCGTAGGTGTCATAGTAGGTTCGGAACAGCTTCCCGTCATAGGTGACGGCGTTCAGGACCTTCACCCTGTCACCCTTCTTCAAGGCCGCCGGCGCGGTGCTGGCCGGAATCTTGATCTTCTGGCCAACGCGGATCGCGTTCGGGTTCTTGATCCCGTTGTAGGCCGCGATCGCCTGATAGGTGGTCCCATACTTGGCCGCGATCTGGGACAGCGTGTCGCCCTTCTTCACTGTGTAGACGGTCACGTCCTGGGCGGCTCCGGCGTCAGGGGCGGTGTCTTCCACGCCCAGGCGGCGGTTCACTTCGGCCGCGATCTCCCCGTGTCGGTTATACAGATAGTCGCCAGGACAGGACTTGTTCGCGTAATCACGATGAACGGTCATATTACAGCCGTTTTTGTGGTTCACGCGGTCCGCCTTCTTGGTGGACCACACAAGTTTCCTGATCCCGTTTCTCTTGCAGATGTCGGTCACAAGGTCGAGAAGGGCGGCGAAGGCCCTGTCATTTACGGCGTAGGGGTGTTTGGTGTCACTGGCGACTTCGATCGTCACGGCGCGGTTATCGTTCGCGGCGTTGGAACTGCACCAGGAACGGTCCTTTTCCTCCACATACATTCCGATCTTGCCGTCGGTCCCGACCCCATAGTTCGAAGACGCCTGGCGCGACGTAGGGGCGAAGATATTCCCCAGGGTTTCGACCGTACACTGACCGACCACACAATGAATTGTGATCGTGTCGATCTTGTGGTTTCTGGGGCTGTTCTTATTGGGTGAAATGCGGGTATAGTCCACAAGTGGGCTGTTACTCATAGTTGATCACTTCCTTTTCTTTTCCCTGGGCGTCGGACGTGCCGGCGTTCAGGATTGCGGTGAACTTCACGAAGGCTTCCTTGATGTACTTGCAGGACACCAGAAGAACCGCGCCGATGATCACCAGGTCAGCGAAAAGGTCGGTGTACTCCTGGGGGATTGCCCAGCCGACTTCGTTCGCAAACAGGGGAAGTGTGGTCAAGGCCACACACAACAGAGTCAGGCCGATCACGAAGGTCGCGATCTTGTAGGCGCTGTTGATCAACTTTTCGCGGTCGAATGGCTCGTGAAGAAGTTTGATGTTGTACCACAGGGAGAAGGTGACGTTCGCCAGGTATGCAGACAGGAAGATCAACATAGACCAGCCGATACTCACCAGATTTTCGACGATACTGTTAAACATAGGGGTCATATCTCCTTTGTGTCGTTGTAGATTTCCGGACCATACTTCTTCCGAAGTTTGATCCGGTTTTCCGCTTTGGCTTTCGAATAATAAAAGCCGGTGGCGGCCGCAGTTTCAGCGAAGACAGCGGGGATCAGATAGGCAAGGGGCGACGTGTCGCCGGTCCTCCACACCATGACCAGGGTGAAGGCGGTCACGACAATCGTGACCGCCCCCACGGCGGAAATGATGATTTTGGAAAATTCCCGCTTTTTCGCGTGTTTTCCGCCGGTCATGCCCTGTTCTCCAGGTCTTCGATCCTGTGGTTCGCGACCTTGATTTTTTCTTCAAGGACGGCCTGGGCTTCTTCCAGGCCGTAGGTTCGTTCGACCACAGAATTATGTTTGTCGACCTTCTTTTCCAGTTCTTCCAGGCGGTAGGCGATCAAGGCGGAACTTTTCTTGTTCGCGAAGTAGGACCCGCCCAGGGTCCCCAGTAGGGACAGGACGGCAATCAGAATCCCTTCTGTCATTGGTGATTATCTCCTTTCAGGGTATAGAGAAGGGCGGGTTTCCCCGCCCTTCTCATATTCAGGTGGTTTCGCTCCACCCATAAGTCCCAGGTTCCCAGACGTTCCCGTCAAGGTCGGACGTCCAGTGCTTTCCCTTGTGGCTGACCTTGTCGCCGGCGCTGTATGCGTCATGCGCTCCCAGGGGCTGGGCCCAGGCCGGCCATTCCTCGGCCGGGTCGCCGATTTTGGACCACAGGGCCGGGGTCAAAGAGGGGTTCCACCCTTGCTGTGAAGTGTGGCCTTGCCCCTTATTGACGCGGTACAGGTTTCCGTCCAGCGGGTCGCGCCTGATCTGGCCTTCGGTGTACTGGATAGGATAGGCCCAGGCCGCGAACTGTCCGGCGTTTTCTGCGGCGGTTGTGTCGTCGATCTGGCCGGTTTCAGCCATGACGACGAAGGCGATCGACGTCGCCCTGGCGATCTCTGCCAGCGGGTTCGCCTTTTCGCGCTCCTGGGCTTCCTTCATGCTGACGTGATCACATTCTTTCGGATCAAACATAGTTCTCCCTCCTTTATGCGAAACGGACCGTCGCCTGGATCACTTCGATCTGCTGGGTTCCCTTCGTCAGATAGAAGCGATAGGCCAGGCCGAAGCCCTTTGCAACGGTGGTATTTTTGAACGTGTGGACGAACTTCCCGACCTTGCTTGTGACGTCCTCCCAGACAGGGGCCGTGTCGAACGGGTTGTTCGTGACCTCGACGTGAAGGGTTGCGTCCGCTGGGTGGTCGGCCGGGTACAGGGATAGGAAGACCTTCGTCACCTTCGCGTCGGTGGAGATCGCGCGGGACGCGGCGATCCGGTTCACGGTTCGGCTGAACGTGATCTGTCGGGTCGCGCTTCCGCCGGCTCCGTCGGTGACATAGATTTTCAGGACATGGGTTCCGGACAGAAGGCGAAGCCAGACGCCGGACAGGTCCGCCGTGTTCTGGTTGCCGCTGGTCGCCGTGTAGGTCCGAAGGGTGATGGTTTCCGACCCGTTGGTCACGGTTTCCGTGACGGTCAAGGTCTGGGACGCCGCTTCGCCGTCGGTGACGGTGTACTGGTGGGAGAACGGGGCCGTCTTCGCGCCGACATTCTGGTCGCTTCCGCTGATCACGGGGTTCGTGTTGTAGGAAATGGCCGTGGCGTTTCCGGTCCTGTATGCAGATTCAGCGCCGTTCGCGTCGACCGCCTTCACGCGGACCTGATAATTCGTCCCGCTCGACGGGACCGTGTCCGTGATGGACTTCGCCGACGTGATCCCGATCTGGGTGTAGGCTCCGGAATCGACCCGGCGTTCCCAGACATAACTGATCGCGTTCCCCTCCGGGTCGGTGGACCCGCCGGTGGAGATCGTCAACTTCTGGCCAGCGCGCGGGGTCCCGTGGGAGATGGACGACGGGGTGGTAGGCGGCTGGTTCCATTGAAGGATATAAGCCCCGTCTGTATCCGTTGTATCAGATACCAGAGTGTCAGGGGCCAAAAATAAAGCCGGGCGAACGCCGAGGTAGCCGCTGCACGCATCGCCGTCGCTCAAACTGCCGCCGGAATAGACAAGCCGCACGAGGTCCGCGTCGCCGGCGTACGGGGTCAGAAGCCAGTAATACCAGGGGGACGAAGCGTTCAGGCTGGAAGTGGTGTATTCGGACTTGCTGACCGCTTCCGGCGTCGGGTATGCAAGGCGGCTGTTGTTGTCGGTGAATAGGGGCCACTTCGTTCCCTCTGCGATTCCGTTTTCGTTGCCCAGGCCGACTTCGGTTTCAGTCAGAAGGCGGACCTTCCGCGTGATCTGTTCCGAACCGCCGCCGTCGGTGACGGTGTTCTTCGCGACGGTGATCGTGTCGTTCAGAAGGGCGTTCCGGAAGTCGGCTTCGAAGAAGGACAGGAAGCCGGCTTCGGCCTGGTATTCGTTGTAGTTGGACCAGACATTCGCGTTATCAGGTGGGGCGTCCTGTCCGTGCTGGGCGCTGTACCAGCCGCCAGGGCCGGCGGCGCTGTTCAGCCATTGAAGAAGGTTCGCCACGGCGGCGCGGTTGTTGCCGTAACGTCTGCGGTCGCTGTTGCTGTTGTTCGGCTCCATTGCGTCGAAGCATTTCAGGGAAATAATTCGCTCCGTCACCAGGCCCACGCGGTCGGAAGACTGGCGGCCGACTTTGAAGCGGATCACAGCGCCGTTATACTTCGTGTTGACCGATTTCACCACCGCGCCGACGGGCAACGTCGACAATTTTTTCGACATGGTATTCCTCCATTTCTTTTTTGAACAGGTCATAGAACAGTTCGTTCGTCTGCCTGATCAAGTGATAACTGTTTCCGTGTTCAGCGTGGCCGGTCCAGGAAGAATAGGACTGGACCACGGTTTCGAAGTCGATCCGGCCTTCGTCCAGAAGGTGACGGAACTTCTTCAACTTCCGCCTGATCCGATTCTTGCTGTCGCGGCGTATCTTGCGGACGACTTTCCCGCTGTCCGTCATGTACGTCCGAAAGCCCAGGAAGTCGATCCCCTGGGTCAGCGGGAACACGGCCGTTTTGTGATTCAGTTCCAGCCCCAGCGGGACCAGGAACTTTTTGATTTCTTCCAGACAGTAAATCAAATAGTCCTTGTCCGGGTGGATCAGGAAGAAGTCGTCCATATATCGGCCGTAAAACTTGATTCCCAGACGTTCCTTGATCATGTGGTCCAGGCCGGACAGGTACAGGACCGCGAACCATTGTGAAGTGTGGTTCCCGATCGGGATTCCCGGTCCTTCCGTGGAGTCGATAATCAAGTCAAGAAGCCACAACACGCCGGGATCGTCGATGATCCGGCGAAGGTGTGACTTCAAAACGTCGTGATTGATACTGTAAAAGTATTTTCTTATGTCACACTTCAAGACCCAGCCGTCCGCCCCGAACTGCCTGTAATATCGTTGCATGAATGCTTTCAGACGGTCCAGGCCGAAGTGCGTTCCTTTGCCTTTCTGACTGGCGTAGTTGTCAAGTATGAACACCTTCGCAAGGCGCGGTTCCAGGACGTTGTCGCATAGGCTGTGCTGAATAATTTTGTCCCGGAAGCCGTTATACATGATCAGGCGTTCCTTCGGTTCATGGACCAGGAAGTAGTTGTAGGGCGAAGGGCGGTATTTCCGCGACGTCAGAAGGAAGTGAAGGGCCATTAGATTTTCCAACAGGTTCGCTTCGAAACGGACGACAGCGTATTTCCACCGCTTTCCCTTGCGCGCTTCCAGATAGGCAGAATAAAGCCGGTTAAAATCTGCCATGACTTCAAAGTCAGAAGGCGGTTTCTGTTCAGTGTTCTTCATAAAAATCTCCTTACCGCTTATAGTCTGGGCGTCGTACTGCCGAAGCCCTCGCGTCGGTAATCATGTGTTTACCCTGGCCTTTCCGGCGTCGGGAAGGATATGATCTCCTTTGTTGGGGTACTCTGTTTTCAGGTTCGTCGCCTTACTTGGTCGCGTTTTCCACCAAATCCGGGCGAACGCCGTTGTTGCCGTTGTACGCATTGTTGTTGCTCAAACTGCCGTCGGAATTGACATTCCGCACGTTGTTCGCGTTGCCGGCGTTCGGGGTACAGATCATACCCTAATATCATTAACCTTCCGTCTGGGTGGGCGGCTCCGCGACCGGCGCTTCGGCCTTTTCGGCTTCTTTGGCGGGCGCTTGCTCTGCCTTATACCAGGCGGCGGCCATGAACTTAACGTCCAGGGTGATCTTCGTCCAGTAGTCGAAGGTCCCTGTGTCGATATAGCCACGCTTCTTTGACAATTCGATGAAGAACAGAAGCATTTTACAGGCCGTCAGGGCGTCCCGTTGAAGGGATAGCCGACGGACCTTGTCTTCTTCGTTCTGGATCGGATAGATTTCATTCGCGGCCAGAAGTTTTTCATAGATCGACAGAACGTGATCCTGAATCCTGTTGACGATAGTGAAGCGGACCTTCTTCGGGAAGTGCTTCGTGTTGTCGGTCAGGTCCAGGGTGTAGTCGATCAGTTTTGACGCAACAGGAAGGACGTGAAGGGGACTTTCATTCCCATTCGCCTTCCGCTGATAGTTTTTCCGGGTTCCCATTGATACACCTTCGCTTCCTGATTCTCTCGACGGTTTCACGCCGTCCGGAATAGTCGAAGCCATAGTCCCGAAGGACGACCGTCTGTTCTTCGCCTTCATAGGTCAAGCCGCGCAGGACGACGTTGTCGCCCTCACAGCGGCCGCACACGGGCCGAAGTTCCGTGAACAGGTTGGATAATAGGCACGACGTTTCCGGCGGCTTACAGGCGAAGCGGATCATAGATACAGCCGGTTCTTTGCGGTGTCCAGAATCCCTTCGGGAAGTCCGGTTCCGTCGTAGCCCTTCCATTGGTTCAGTTGGGCCGTGGCGAAGGTGTGGGTCACAGCCGTTCCGGCGAAGCCGGTGTCCAGTTGCTCCCGGATCGCGGAAATGTCGAAGTCCTGGCGGCGCTGTACGGATTCCACACTTTCGCCTGTGCTTTCCTGAACGTCGGAAGCGGCGTGGCCGTGTACGATCGGCGCGGAGTAGGCGACCATTTGCGCGGTCGTGACGAAGGACCCGTTTCCGACCTCGACCGTGATCCCGCTGTTTTCCTGGTTGGTGACGACCACGGCGACGTCGTGAATGTGGACCGTGTCGCCTTCGCCGTCCATGCCAGCGCGGCCCAGGAAGGAATCAGGCGGAAGAATGTTGTCGCTGTCGGCTCCGTCCAGCCAGGAATAACTAAACATGAACGGGGCGTCTTTTTCGTCCAGGGCGAAGGTTGCCACCTCTCGGACGTACTGGGCCGCTTCCAGGCCGGCGTTCGTGACCTGGACAGGGATTCGCATATAGGACGGGTTACTTTCGACGAAGGTCTTTTCGCCGATCTGGGCGTTCACGTTGATCGGGTTCACAAGGGCGGTCAGCGTGTTCGGGCTGACCTGTGCGACACCGTCGCCGGCGGCCGCGCTGACCAGGACAAGGCGTTTCCCGGCCGCCAGAAAAGCGGTCAGGACTTCCGCGCCCCTGTCTGTGATTGTAGACTTAAATCGTGCCATTCGTGTTTCCTCCTTCTGGGTGGTGTTCGTGGCGGACCATATTGACCATAGCGGCCCCCACGACCGAAGCCGGGCGAAGGACGGTCTGTGGGATTGCCGTTTGAAGCAACAGGACCAGGTTCGCCGGGATCATTTGTTTCAGCGTTTCCGCCAGGGCGTCCCGCTGGGTGTAGCCGGACAGTCTGATCCGGACGAACAGTTCATAGGCGTCATTATCCAGGACGACCTTGAAGTCGTCGCTGACGGTGGACAGGTATTTCAGAAGCGCCCTGTATGTGTAGGGCAGTTGGTCCAGGTACGCGATCAAGATTCTTTCGCGTCTGGATTCGACGGTGTCTTCTGCGGCCGCCACAAGGCCCAGAATCGCTTCCCAGCGCCGACAGCCATATTCGGACAGGCTCACCAGGAAGAAGTCGTCTGGCGCGTCCTGGACGTCCTGGACGGCCTTTGTGAACTCCGGCTGTTCTGCTGTTGCGATCTGGCCGAACTCGACCAGTTCTTGAAGGTGGCGGGGCCAGTATTCTTTAATTTCCATTCGTCACCGCCCCCAGAACCGGGATCGCTTCGCCGCCCAGGGAAATATTCGCGGTTCCCTGGTTGATCTTCGTCCCTGTGATGTCAATGACGCCGTCAACGTTCAGGACCTTCGTTTCGATCTGGCTGACGCGGACGATCAGGTTTTCGGTGTCGGCCCACGTCCGGGCCAGGCTGTCGAAGTAGGACTGGATCGCCGCCTTCACCGCGTCCTGGGTGCTGGTCCAGGACGCCCCGCCCTCAAAGGTCAGGTTGAAGGACACGTCGATCTTCGATCCCGTGACGCCGGCCACCGTGACGACATGGCCGATCGGGGCCAGGCCGACGCCGGTTCCCTGGGTATTCACAGGGTCGATCGCTTCCTGGACCTGTTTCACCAGTTCGGAAGACGGGACGCCCCATTCGCTGTCCACCAGAACAATTTTCACGGTTCCGCCGCCGTTCCAGACAGGAAAAACTTTGACGGCTCCCACGCCGGGAAGAAGTTCAACCTTGTTTTTGTAGTCGGCGATATTCCCGCCGAACGCCTGGGATTTCAGCGATTCAAAGTAGCGGGCGCGAAGGGCGTCGTCGCTTTCTTCGTCTTCGCCTGGGATCAGAATGTCGGCCAGGCGCGCGGCCGCCAGTTCCGGGACGTAGTCGATCGGGAACAGGGTTCCGACATACTCGTTCCCCACAGTCCCGGCCGTTTCTGCTGTTAGGCTGTACTGGCCGGGGGCGATTCGCTCTGTAACGGTGAAGTTGATGTCACCGCCAGAAAAGCGCGTCCCGATCTCCATGTCACAGCCGCCGCCGTCCGCCTTCTCGAAGTAGCCCTTCCGGACTGCCTGGGTCGCGGCCGTCCGGAACACGCTTCTTTCGCGACACTTCTTCGTCAGGTCGTCGCCGGTTTCTGTGTCCGGGAAGGCCCGGTCCATAAGATAGGCCAGTTCAATATACAGGATCGCCAGTTCCGCCGCCGCCGGCGCGATCGCGTCGTAGACGATGGACCCTTCACGTTTATCCACCGAAGCGGAAACGCGGGCCAGACAGCGGTCCATGATGTTTTCAAAGGTCATATTCTCATACATTGGTTGTCACCGTCCTTTCGACGGGGATTTCCCCGAAGATTGTTTCGGCCGTGAAACTGACGCGGGCGGTTCTCTTGTCGATCTGCCCAACCTTGAAGTCTGTGACGCCGGTGATCCGGCTGTCCGCCAGAAGTGCTTCCGTGATAACTCGTTTGATTTCACTTGAAAACACATGGTAACTTTTCCCGACGACGGCGTTCAGTTCTGTCCCATAGTCCCAGGAATAGATCAGGTACGAAAACCGTTCCGTCATTAGGATTTTTATGATCGCCTGTTTCATGGCTTCCGTTTCGTCGACAAAACCAGCCACGCGACCGGTTTCAAAGTCTGCCTTGTAGGTTCTGGTCGGGTGTTCGGCGGCCGGCGTCACCTCGACGGCCTGGCCGATCGTGACCGAAGACTGGTTCGGTATTAGGGCCATAGGATCACACCCTTCCCAGGACCAGGAAGGACTGTCCGCCCTGGTTTCGTAGAAGGACCACCTTGTCACCCACAGCCAGGCCGTAATAATATTCGGACGTCGGTCCCGTGTTGGTCAGGTAGTCATTTTTCAGTGTGTGGTCGTGGGAAGCGAAGGCCGGATCGCCGGACCCGCCGCCTTTGGGCTGGGTAGTCGGGGAATCGGCGAAGCCGCTGTGACGGTGCGTCGGATAATAACCGGCGCGGAACTCCTTCATGACGACGATCGCTTCGCCGGTGATGTCGAAGCGGTTGTCGACGCGGATCGTCAGCGGGGACGTAGCCGTCACGTTCCCAAAAAGGAAGGCCGCCGGAACGTTCGCGTTCTGCGACTGTTCAGCGACCTTTTTCAAAGTGTCAAGAAGTGCCATGTCACACCACCTTCAATTTCAAAGTCATTTGTTCCTTCAAAAGATCGGCGCTGGCTTCCTCCACAATGAAGAAGGAACTGACGCCGACGTCCTTGATCCCGATATACAGGGCGCGGCCGGCTCTGACTGACAGGTCCAGAAGGGCCTTCACTTCGAAGGACTTCTTCGGCCGGTTGTAAAGTTCCAGCATTTGACCGCCGCGTTCCTTGATCTGGGCTTCGTTCATGTCTTCGTCAACGGTTTCGTAATTCTGCAAAACGCCCCACAGTTTGATGTTCTTGGAGTCCTGGAAAATATACACGTCCCGTTTTCCGGTCTTCTTGTTGTCGCGGACCAGTTTGATCTTGTTGTAGGATTCGGAATCTATGTCGGTTTCGTAGGTGTAGCCGGTCGCCAGGCTGGAATCTCCCACGAACAGGTCCAGTTTCGACTTCTCGACGTCTGTGATCCGAAGGGACCCGAAGTCGTCCCACAGGACGAACATTTTCCCGGAATTGATCAGGGTGTGATCCAGGGCCTTCAAAACAATGTCGAAAAGGGTCTGGCCGTCTTCAATCATGGAAGGGATCGCATAGCCGGTATTTTCAAGCGCCCCACATTTCAGGCCGAAGTCGGCCGCGATCTGGGTCAGGATTTGATCGGCGCGTTTTCCTGCGAAGACATAGGTTTCCTTGTTCTTCTTCAAATACCAGGTCTGGTCGTAGGCTGTGACCTCGACCCGGTCTGTTTCCTTCTGGCGGATTTTCACGACGTAGCCGTAAAAAATGCCGGTTTTTCCGTCCTTTAGGGCGACGATCCCCCCGTGGGTCCATGTCACGGAATCGTCGACAATCACGGTCAGTTCCAGGGAAGCGGGGGACCCGGACCGTTTTGTCGACCACTTCGCGCCGGCGCACAACGTTGTTACGTCGAAGGCGTCGCCGGTCACGTTGTTCTGGTACAGGATAGAGATCACGGGATTGTGAAAACCTGTCCGGGGTAGATCAGATTCGGGTTTGAACCGATTGTCCCCTTGTTGGCGTTGTAAATCTTCGTGTAGTCGCCCCCCTTGCCATAGAACTTCTTCGCGATATTCCACAGACAGTCACCGGCCTTCACGGTGTACGTCTTCGCGGCGGCGGCCGGCGGTTTCCCTGGCCGCTTCGGTTCTTTGGCCTGTGCCGGTTTCTTCGGCTCCGGCGGAAGGACGATCCGGCGCGGCGAATAGTCCTTCCACTCCGACAGTTTGATCGAATAGTAGAAGTCGCCCAGTTCTCCGGACCGTTCTTCGTAGTCGAAGGTTTCCACGCCCATTCGGACGTTAATGTCCAGGTCCGTTCCCGTGATCAGGAAACGAACCGGGTCCAGACCGTCGCGGGCGTCCTGGATCGCGCGGACGATTTCGACCGGGTCTGTGATCCGACCGGTCACGAAGGGCGCGTCATTGACAGGGAAGAAACTGTCCCAGGCGACAGTCCGAAGGCCCTTCTTTCGAAGGATCAGAATGTCACCCAGGACAAGAACGGTCGCCTTGTCGTTGTTGCCTGGCGACGTCACTTTCAGTTTTTGCGGAAGGACGGGGATTTCGATTTCCCGTCCCCCCGCGATTATGGTCATTCCGTAGTCGTTCATTATGCGTACACCCCCTCGGCGGCGGCTTCGAACTCGGTTTCCAGACGTCTTTCGATCTTGTCGACCACTTCGTCGACGTCGACCTTCTCGCTGATCTTCGCGTCCACGGCCACAGTCGGGGTCAGTGTCACGAAGTTCTGAACGTAGCGCATTTCGGCCACGTCGCGAAGGAACTTCAAGTCTTCGTCGGCGATATTGACGTCTTCGTCGATGGACCCGACGGACCCGACGCGGTCCACATTCCCGATGTCGCCGGGGTCTGTGTTCGCGTAGGCCGACCAGTCCGGTTCGGTGCTTCTGTTGCCGGCGGCGGCGGACTCTGCCTTCGCGGCGGCGATCTCCGCTTCTCGCTGGGCGGTAGCGGCGCGCGCTTCCGACTTCATGGCAGACAGGGCGGAGTCCCGCTCCGCGATCTGGGAATTGATCTGGTCCTGATACGCGGCCAGGTCTGCGGCTCTGGCCTGTTTCGCGGCGTCATTCTCCATTTGTGCGGTTGTCCCGAACGTCACCTTCTCGATCGCGTCGATACTGACGCCCGGAATCTTGTTCAGGGTGTTTATGAAGCCGTTTATGATGTCGATCGCCCCGTTGACCATGTTTTGAAGGATCGTCAGGACGCCGGCCTTCATATCACCCATAAAGTTTTGAATGTTCACGCTGGCCGTGTAAAAGGCCAGTTGAAGCCGGTTCCACAGGTTCATAACGAAGTAGACGCCGGTCATGAATCCGATCTTCACCCAGTCCCAGGCGGTCAGAACCGCGTTGACGCAGATCAACCAGGCGACTTTCAGGCCGCCGACAGACTGGACCCATTTGTAGATCGCGGCTACGACGACGCCGATCGCCAGGGCGATCCAGAACAGAGGGTTCGTCAGAAGTGTCGTGAAGAACGCCTGGGCGGCTCCGTTGGCGATCCATGTCGCGGCCGTCTGGATTCCCAGGGCCACAGCATAGCCCAGGGCGGCGGCCGCCAGGCCCCAGAAAACAGGGGCAATCATGGACCAGTTGTCATATATCCATTGTGCGCCCTGGCCGATCAGGGTCAAAACGGGCGTGAACGCTTCCAGGGCGATATTCTTCGCGATTGTCCACACCTGGGAAAAGGTCATAGGCATAGCCGCGAACTTCGCGTTGATTTCGTCGGCGGACGCCAGCATGGCATTTTTCACGATCGTCGAAGTGATCTGGCCTTCGGCGGCCATTTCCCGGATTTTCCCGATCGGGACGCCCAGGTAGTCGGCGATCGCCTGAATAATGGTCGGGGCCTGTTCGAAGACGCTGTTCAGTTCTTCGCCGCGAAGGACGCCGGACGACATGGCCTGTGTCAACTGCAACATAGCCGCGTCGATACCGGCGGCCGATGTTCCGGCAACCGTGAACTGTTTGTTGATCAGTTCGGAAAAGGCGATCAGTTCTTCGTTGCTGGAAAAGACGTCGCCGGCCATTATGCCCATTTTAGCCACAGCGTCGGCCGTGGTGGAGTAGGCCGCGCGGGACCTGTTGGCGGACTTCATGATCATATCTTGAAGTTCGGCCGTAGTTTGAAGGCCGTCGTTCATCAGGTCCAGCCGCGCGCGGGTGGTGGTCATGCCGTCAGCCAGTTCGACGATCTTTTTCACGCTGAACGCCGCAAGGGCGGACTTGATAACGCCGCCCATTTTAGACCAGACGGACTTCACCCTGTTCGCCCCGCGCTCCGCTTGCTCTTGGCGGTTGTTGAAGTTGTCAACCTGACGACTGGCCGCCCCGATGTCAGCGGCGCTTCGTTCGAAGGGCGCGCCGGGGTCGATCGTGTCCGTCAGGGCGTCGGTTGCGTCCAGGGTTCGGTTCAGGCGTTGGGCCGCGCCGATCATGGTGTTCAGGCGGGAAGTCATTCTGTCCTGGATCGAAAACTGTGTAGATACGCCGGCCATTTTATCACCTGCCCTTCTTGCCCTTCCGGCGCTTCACTTTTGCCGCTTCCTTCTTTTCCTTCTCGATTTGAAGGTCTATGGAAGCATAAATGAAGGCCCGTTCCCGTCTGGGAAGGGCCAGAAGTTGTCCCGGAAGGATTTTCAGCCGGTGGAGGGCGTAATGGGCGTACACCGATTCGCCGTCGGCGTCCGCCTCATTCCCGCCCCCCGTGATTAGTTTTTTGCTTCGTCCCTCAACTCGTTCACGTCGTCAGTGAAGCCGTTGATTTCCTGGACAGCCAGAAGAAGATCGGTGTACTGTCCAGGGTTCAGGACCAGGTTGATCAGGTCTTCCGCCCCACGGACACCCTTCTTCGCCTGGAAGTCTGCGTCCTTGAAGTTGGGGTCAATGCAACAGGCCGCCACAAGGCGGGCGTTGTAAAGGTCAGTGTCGGTGTCGATTCGCTTCTGGCGGGTCTTCTTGTCGAACTCGACCTTCTGACAGGTCTTTCTAATGGCCTTGTTCTCCGCTTCCGTAATGGAACGGATCACGAAGGGGAAGGGGAACGGCGCGATCTGGACTTCCGTCTGGGTCGTGCCGATCTCCGCGTCCATAAGGAACTCTTGCAATTTACCCATAGTTTTTTACCTCGCTTTCAAATTAGAACTTGGTGAAGGGGGTCAGAATGTCGAAGTCCTCGAAGGTGAAGTCGACGTCTTCGTCCAGGGGATCGTCGCTGTCGCCGTCCAGTTTTGCCAGGACGACAGAATCCAGGTTACAGCCGATCAGAAGGACCGACTGTTTCCCGGCGGAAGATTCCTGGTCGTCATTCTCGACCACCATGTCGAAATAGATGTCCTGGCCGGTTTCCTTCCAGGTCTTGACCATGTTTCGGAACAGGGGCGTCAGATAGTAAAGGGTCATGGACCCGGTTCCGTTGCCGCCGGTGGTCTTGTGGCCGGTCATGCGCTTTCCGATTGCCTTGACCTCGGACTTCGACTTCTCGACGGTCGCTTCAATGGTCTTCGACATGAACAGTTCTTCGTTGTTGCCGTTGACCTTCGCATAGGCGCGGCCTTCCTTGCCGGAAATGGTATCAGGCGCGTTCAGGGTTTTCATTTCGGTTCACACTCCTTCCGTTAGTTGACGACAGTCGTCATATACAGTTTTTCCATACTGTCGTTCGGTTTCAGGGCGGAGTCGACGGCGACGTCGCGTTTTCCGTTGCCCTGCTGAATGGTAATGTCTTCGGAAACGAAGTCGCTGATCGCGTCGATGTCCTGATACTGCAAGGCCAGGGACACCAGGTCAGCCTTGAACAGTTGACGGCCGGTGTCGCTGTTGGTCACTTTGCCGATATAGGAATCGCCGAAGATTCGGGCGACGTCGTTCGCCCAGCCGTCCAGGACGCGGATCACGCGGTTCGAAGTCCAGTCTTCGGTCACGCCGCCGCCGAAACTGGTCAGGCTGTTAATGTCGGTCAGGACACGGGCCTTCCCATAGTCGGCATAGAAAACGAACTCGCCGGCCTGGATCGCCGCTTCGAACTGGGACTTCGTATATTTAATGTCCACGTCCACGGCGTCGTCGTAGGCGGTATTGGTCAGGCTCTCGTTGATCTCTGCGCCGGCGGAAGCGCCGGACACCCACGCGACGGCCTTGTCGCCGGTCACGGTGGTTCCGTCGTTCAGGACGACGCCATTCTTCACGTTGATCAGGCCGATATTGTCGCCCTTGTAGTCGTGAAGGACGCCGACGATCTTCTTTCCTTCGTCGTCGCGAAGACGCTTCACGAAGGTCGCATACAGGGACTTGATTTCTTCATCGGTCCCAGGGTAGCCGACCACGTTGAAGGATTCCACTTCGAAGGCGTTCAGTGCGGCGGTGTGGGCCGCGCCGTTGACGGTTCCGTTCGTGCCGCCGGTCAGCGGGGTCGACACGGCCGGGGTCAGGGAAGACGCGCTTCCGAAGGTGACGAAGTCGTTCGCTTTCAGATTGGCCGATCCGGTGGCCTTTGCGACGGTCTGGGAATCCATGACCATTCCGTCAAGGTAGGTTACGACGTCAACGTTGGTCGCGTTGTCGGCGTTGGTCAGGATCGCGACGCTGATCGCGTTTCCGCGCGTTCCGCCACAGGCGGCCGTAACGGTCACGCCGCCGACGGTCGCAGTCGCCTTCTTGCCGCCGGAATTGACACGATAGATCATAAGGGTTCTGGCGCGCTTCAATGCTTCTTTGACAAGAAGAATGTCGTCCGCCGTAGGATCATAGCCGAACACGGACAGGGCGTTCTTGTTGAAGCCCTCCGCATACACGGAAAAGACCTTGTTTTCAGGCCCCCAGTTCAATTCCAGGGGAAGGGCCGCGACGCCGCGCGTCCCCATTTTTACGACGCTTCCCAGGCTGACGAAGTTAACATACGCGCCGGGAAGAATCTTGTTCTGTACGGTAAAAGTTCCGCCACCGATAGGCATGACTTACACCTTCCTTTCCAGAAAATCAGTAACCAGGCGGACGGCCTGGTCCTTTGTGTAGACCTTCCCGTCTTCCAGGATCGCCGCGACGGCGTCACGGGGAAGGTTCAGGGTTTTCGATTTGACCAGTTGTTCCTTTGTGAAGGTCGGTTCCGCCGCCTGGTCTGCGGCCGGGGCCTTCTTCTTTGCGGTTGCCATTATTTGATTTCCTCCGTTTGTCCCAGGTTTTCCATGAAGGGGATTTCCGCCGGCGTCAGGACGAAGAAGAAGTCTGCGTCGAAGGTGAACTGATAGACGCGGGCGTTCTTGTCCGGTCTGGCTCTCTGGTTCGTCAGGCGGATCGTCCGGGTCTTCTGATCCGTTTCTTTCACGGTCAGCGTTTCGAACTGGTCGTACATTTCTTCGGCCCAGGCGTTGAACTCCATATTCTCCTTCGATTTCAGGAAGTACAGGACTTCGATCTGGATCGACCTTTTCCGGCGGCGGTCCAGGTGGGCTTCCTGGCCCGATTCGATGATACCGACGAAGAACTGGCCGTCGGCGTCCTTCGGGATTTCGTCGACATAGACCTTCCGGTCAGGCCATACGCCAGCCAGTTTTCCGGCGATCGCTTCGATAAAATTGTTCAGGGTCAAGCCAGATCACCGTCCTTCACTTTGATCTCCTGGTGGGTCGCATAGACGACCGGGCGGCCGACGACCTGGAACGCCAGAAGACGCCGGCTGTTCGGGTCCTCACGGCCGAACCGTTTCAGGGATATACTGTCGCCAGGAAGGACAAGAAGGTCAGGCGCGGCAAAGATAACGGCGTCATAGTCGACTTCGTTCTGTGCGTCCGTCTGCTGGCTTTTGTCACTTCCTGAATACGACAGCGCGCAAATGATTTCAAAGTATTTCACAGCGGGGACGGCCCTTGTGATGTGGTTCGCCCCCGTCGCGGGTTCCGTCCGGCTGATTGTGGCGGTGTCTTCGTAGGTCATTTCGATCGCCGCGCGCTCTGCGGCGGGGTTCCCGAACATACGATCACCACCTTACTTTCCGGTATTCGTTCAGGACCGTTCGCCAGCCGAAGAAGTCCTGACCGTCAGCGCCCAGATTAAAGGTCGGCGCCGATCCGGAAGCGCCGGAAGCATTGGCGAAGGACGTTGTGACGTCGCCACGCTTCACGGACGCGACCGGGCCGACGGCCGCCTGGGTGGTTCCCAGGCCGGCGGCCTTGTAGTAACTGACGCACATGACGATCAGGGCGTTTTCCAACGGGGCGGGAAGCGTGTCCTGATTGATGTAGGACAGGACCAGGTCTTCCACCGTCTGAACGACGAACAGAAGAACTTCGTCCTGGTCCGTCCCGTTGATCCCCAGAAGGGCCTTGACCTTTGCCAGCCGGTCTTCCTTCGACATAAGAACGCGAAGGACTTCCTTCTGTTCAAGGGCTGTCAGGCCGTCCAGGGAAGACAAAATCTGTTGAAGCACGTTTCCACCACCTTTCGCCGGCCGCTTCGGTTTACACGCCGGCGGCCTGGATCAACTCGACGATCTCCGCCTTTGTGGAACCGTCAGGAACGTCGATACCGGCGGCCTGGGCGGCCGCCAGAAGTTCGTCCTTGTTCATCTTGGACAGGGGCTTCACGCCTTCGTTGTCGCCTTCCTGGGCGTCAGGCTCGACGTCAGGGATCGCGGTATAGAAGGGGCTGTTCTTCATCTGTTCCAGGACGGCTTCGTCGTTAGGCTCGACGATCGACCCGGTTGTGTTGATTCTGAACTTCATGTCGGTCACGCTCCTTCCAGATTAGGCCAGGGATTCTTCGATATAGAAGATCAGGTCAGGGGTCAGGGCCTTCGTGCCGTAGTCGTAGAACATGGACACGCCGTAGTCGTTGGACAGGGGAATCTTCTCCGGCTCTGCGTAGGGGTACATAACGACAGGCTGGGCCATAGCACCGTCAACCATGCACAGGGCGCGGGTTGCGGTGGTTCCGGGGGCGACAGGAAGGTTGATGGAAGAATAGACGCGGACGCCGTGGAACATACGGAAGTCCTCGGCGGCGGTGTCAACGTTCGCGTTGTTGGTCCCCTTATCCAGATAGTTTCTGGCGCGGCCGTACATGACGGGGTCCAAAACCAGACGGATCAGGTTGCGGGGTACGCCGCGAACATAGTCGTTCTTCACGGTTTCGACCGCCTGGATCAGTTCTTCCAGTTGGTCTTCGACGGTGGTTCCCTTCGCGGTCAGTTTGGTTCCGGCGGTCTTCGCCTTTGCGAAGAAGTCGGCGTCCAGTTCGGCGGCCACGGTGTCGACGTGGTTGTCGGCACGACGGGCCATGATGTTTCCGACGCCGAAGGTGTCCAGGTCGAACTTTGCGGCTTCCTCCACGATCTCGCGGTGAATATCCAGGTTCACGGTAGTAGGGGGGACGGTGATCGCCGCGCCCTTTCCGGCGGTTCTGGCGGTTCCGTATGCCTGGGACGCGCTGTTCTTGAATCGCTTATACTCAACAGAACCAGTCGCGGGGTTGCCGGTGTAGGACTGGGACTTCAAGCCGGCCGCCAGGGTTTCCTTCTGAATGTTGCTGATCACCAGGCCGGACAGTTCGGACAGTTCGACCTTAGTAGAACCGGTCTGGATCAGGCTGATCGCTTTCGTTCTTGCCATAAAATATCATTCCTTTCATTGTTGGCTGGTTGGTAGGTTAGATCACGACAGGGCCGTCGACCTTTGCGGCCGGCTCCTGGCGCGCGCCGGGGTCAGCGGGCTTCGCGCCCTTAATGTCGGGGTTCGCCGGGTCCTGGCTCTTGAACAGGTACGCCTTCGACTCCTTCAAGGGTTTCAGAAGGCCGTCAAGGTCAGTTTTCAGCGTCCCGGCGGCGTCGACCTCGATCTTGTCCAGGTCCAGAAGGGAAATAATGTCGGCCGGGTCGTGGGCCTGGTTCGCCAGGGCCATTCGAAGGGCCGTGTTCTTCTGAATCTTCGTGATCTCTTTCTGGTGGTTGGTTCGAAGGGTTTCAAGCGTGGTCTGGGCGGTCTTGACGTCGTCCGCGATCTTCGCCGGATCGCCGGACCCTCCGATCGCCTTCAATGCTTCGGCGGCGGCTTTCAGCGCATTTTCGGCGCTGGTCTTTCCGCTGTTGGCTCCGTTGTACTTATCGGCCGGGACGAAGGTTCCGTCGTTACCGACGACCAGGTCCACGTCCTTTCCGTCCTTGCCCTTGCCCTTCAAGGCCGCTTCGACCTGGTTCGACAGGTCAGCCCCCAGAATGGTTTTGACGCTCTCTGTGATCATGGTTTGCTCCTTTCTCCGCTGTCTTTACCGTGACTTCCACACGCTTTGCGGTCCCGCCTGGTCGCCGGGCAGGTGCGGCTGGATATGAAAAGACCCGCCGGAAGGCGGGTGATTTCCTGAAATGGGTATAAAAAAACGCCCCGTAGGGCGTTTTCATCTGATTTCATGTGACTTCGTGTGTTACTGTTCGTCTTCGTGATACTGGCAGGCCAGGCAAGCCTTCCGGGCGTCGTCTGTCAGGGTGACGCCGGGGGGAAGGGCCTGTTCTGGCGCTTCTCCGTCGACCACCAGGACGACACAGTAACAGGAATCGCCGTCAATCTGTTTCCCGGTGACGGGACAGTTTACAGTCTTCTTCATTCTTCGAATACCTCCATAGCCTTTTCGACGCTCTGGTCAAAGTCAGACCGGGCGAAGGAAGTGTTGATCTTCCCTTCTTCGTTGACATAGGTCGCCCCGGTCGGGGAATAATAATTCGTCTTTACGCCGTCCCAGCGCCGCCTTGTGACGCTGAACCGGGCTGTTCTGACATACTCCTCCGCCTGTTCAAGTGTGACGCCGTGGTGGCTTCCGTGGGCGTCCACGAAGGCAAGGGTCGAAGGGTCAATCGCCGCCGGCGGGACGCGAATTGTCCCCCGGAATCCGGTCGCCTTGATCCGGTTGTAGACGTCGAAGTCCGCCTTGGTGGCTTCCGGGACGCGCCCCTTGTAGGAATAGAAGGATTTCAGATTGGACCAGGCGTCCGGGTCTGTGTACTTCATTTCCTGGAAGGCGTCAAGGTCGGACGGCGCGTCAGCGCCCAGGCGTTCGGAATACCGGCCGAACTGCTCCGCGTCCTTGCCCTGATTATACGACTTCTGGCGTTCCTTTTCAACATAGCCGGGGCCGTGGGCGTCGACTTGCTGTCTGTACCAGTCTTCGTATGTCATATTTTCCGGCATAGGCTGGCCGGAATTGTACCAGTCCAGGGCGTCGTCCGGGTCATATTCGACTGTGGTACAACGGTCGTTCGGGTGCATAGGTGGGTAGTTCACGCCGGCCTGGGCGTCCTTCAACTTGAAGTGTTTCCCGTCCAGGGCCGCGCACGTTTCACAGGTCAGCGTGTCATGGGTGGCGATATATTCGTACTGATCCACACCGGCGGCATTATAGGCCGCCTTGTCCGCTTCACTGTGGAAATGCGTTGTTTCGGTCCGGATCAGCCGTTCGGCGGCCTTGTAGGACTGGCCCATTTTGGCGGACAGTTCCTTCGACATGGTCGCCACGCTCTTTCCTTGCATGACGCCTTGCGTGATGGTTTCCCGGACATGGAACAGAAGCGCCTGTTTGTTCCTCCACAGGCGATCGGAGAACATAGCCCCGGACCAGGGATAGGACAGAACGTTTTCAACGACGCTTTCGTCCAGTTTGGCGAACTCATGGATAAAGCCGGCGCGGGACTGAATGTCATAGACCTTCTTGTAGTAGCCTTCCCGGAAGGTTTCGCCGAACTCCGCCTTCATTTGTACCACGCCAGTTTCCCACAGTTCATTTAGTTTCAGGTCGATCTGTCCCAGAAGGGCTTCCAGGCGGGAAATACGGCTGTTCGTGGACAGGGCGTCCAGTTGGGCCGTCAGAAGGGCCTTGACGCGGGGGTCAGGCTCCGCCGCGATCCTGGCGATATATTCGCCCAGGGTCGCCTTCCACTCCTGGAACTCCTTCCTGGTCAGAAGGCGGACGGCCTGATCGTATGTCAGGCCATACTTCCCGGCGTACTTCGAATAGAAGTCGCCTATGTCGCGCCGGATCGCTTTCGCGGCCCGGTCGTATTCCTGGAACATTTTCGCCGTTAGCCCGACGCCGCGAAGATAGGCTTCATTCTCGCGTTGAAGGGCACGGGCGATCCAGTATCCCTTATTCCGTGTCATTCAGGCCACCAGCCTTTCCAGCGGCCCCTTCCTCGCCCTTCTGGGCCGTCTGTGGGACGTTTCCGGCTCCCAGGGTGTCGTCGAACAGACCTTCCCCAAACTCCGCCATAGCGGCCTTCTTTTCGCTGTCCAGTTGGGCCAGTTCTTCGTCGACGTCCGTCACCCAGGGGTGATTTTGAAGGATCGTCCGTTTGGAGATCAGGCCGTCACTGGTTCGGGCGTTGTTGATGATGTCCGTTTCATTGACCGGAAGGTCCATGTTGAAGACTATGTCGAAGTCCTCGTTCGTGAAGTCGCCCTGGCCGGTGATCTGGAAGTAGACGTCAACGAACAGTTTCAGGCGGTGGAAGGTGTCTTTCAGTTCGGTTCCCAGGGAATCACAGTCGGCGTCCAGGTCCATATATCGGAAGTTGATCGCCGATCCGCTGGCGTTCCCCAGTTCCGGGTCCTTCGTGTCCACGCCGGCCGCGAAGTCGTAAATGTCCCGGCGCTCATTGTCCAGGAAGGCCATGACAGCGTCAATGTTCAGGTCTGCCTGTAACTTATCCACGCCGCCGTCGGAAGTGACCTTGATCGCCATGTGTTCCTTCAAGTCCTTCAAGAACTCCGCCAGATCGGTTCCGCCGTAGTTTTTCAGGATATAAATGAACTTCGCCACGTCACGAAGGACGTCGGCCGTCACGCTGTTTTGCCAGTTGATGTCGTCGATCAGGTCCTTTATGAAGTAGCACAGGGGAAGTTCTTCTTCGTTGTACTTCAACCAGGCGATCGGAACTTCTTCCCAGTTGTAGGGCTTCCCGGCGACGGTGAAGTGTGGTTCAGTCCAGTCGTTTTCCTCGGTCCCGTGTTCCTTGTCGACGTAGAAGTCGCCGGCCCCGGTCCCGCCGAAGGCGTCTGTCTTGAAGTAGCGAACGCCGCCGGTCCACCAAAATTCGGCGTGTGTGATCGTGTGCTTCCTGGTCCCGACATAAATGATCTGGTCATAGAAGCGAATGAAGGCGTCCAGTTTCGTTCGTTCGGAGTCGCGCCACAAGGGAACGACTTCGGTCGACGGTACACGCATGAAGGCCAGTTCGCCGGCGTCGTCGAAGTAGGGCTGAATCCAGGCGATCCCGGACTTGACCGCGCCTTTCCCCAGGCTCTTGATCTTCCGGCGGAAGGTCTGGTCAAAGACTTTGTTCAGGGCTTCGCCGTATTCTCCGCTTTCCGTGTCCACAGTCCAGGGCTTCGACAGAAGGTAGTTCGCCTTCTGGTCCACCAGTTTTTTCAGGATAGGCCGTTCGATCTTCGCGTTCGATCGGTTGGCGACGTCGACCGTCTTCTTCTGAACGGAAGACCTGTTCCTGTAATACGATTCGGCTTCCAGTATGATTTGATATTGTTCGGACTTCTTGAACTCCCGGATTTCCTCACTGACGATCTGGGCCAGGGTCATAGTCGCTTTTTCAGGGTCGGACAGGATCAGGTTGATCCGGTCCATGACAGACAGTTCCATTTCCTCCACCTCACTTCAAAACTTCGATAGACGAACCGCGTCGCGGACGCTCCACGCCATAGCGAAGGGCCGCCATAGCGTCGTCCATGAACTCGACAGGTTCGTCGATATAAAGGCCCGTGGTCGGGTCCTTTTTCCACTTCCACTGTTGAACTTCTTTCAGAACATTCACACAGGAAGGGTGTATGTGTATCTTTCGGCCTTTCAGGAAGTCGATCTGGGCCTTCACGCTTCCAGGCTCCTTTTTCACGGGATAGGCGCGGAAGCCGGCCTTCTGCCATGTCCTGATCCGGTCTGGCTCCGCAGAATCGCAGAACATTTCAACGCGCGGGTCAATCTTTGCCTGACGGGCCAGGCTGATAATTTCTTCGGTGTCCTTCTCGAAGACGTATATTTCCGAAGTGACGTAGATTTCGCCGTCCTTCCAGCCGACACCCAGGATCGCGTCGGCATGGTTGAAGCCGAAGTCCTGACCGTAATAAAAGCCGTCGAAGTAGTCGCGGCCAGTAGGGAAGTTGTGGACTTCAAAGTTCGTCAGGATCAGGCCGCCCAGTTCGCCCCATTCACCCAGGCCGTACACGCGGTAGCCGTCCGGGTCTTCTTCCTTACGTCGTTCCATGCGGCGGGAATAGGCCGGGTCTATGAACCGGTTTGTCCTGTATGTGGAATGGTGGGTCAGAACGTCCGGATCGGACTTGTCGAAGTAGCGGGCCTTGATCCAGTGCGTCGCGCTGACCGGGTTGAAGGTCATTGTGATCTGATAATACAGATTCGGGTTCAGGTCGTCCAGGTTGCCACGAAGACGGTCGTCCAGAATGTCGACGTCTTCCGGAAGAAGTTCCGTCGCTTCCTCACACCATATCCAGACCAGTTTCCCGTTCTTGAAGGTGATGGACTTGATCTTCTCACGCTGGCGCTGGTCCTTGACGCCCCGGAAGATAATCCGGTTCCCGGTGATCTTACATTCCAGGGCAAGGGGGTTCAGGTTGACCTTCCAGAAGCGGTCGGCGTAGGGGCCGAACATTCGATAGATCGCCGCCTGCAACTCTGCGAAGGTGCTGTCGCGGTTCGTTTCTTCAATCTTCCGGACGACAACCAGGTTCGCGCCCTGGTATGCCGGATCGGACAGTTTCGCTATGTAGTCCTGGGCGATATTCACGGACTTCCCGGAACCGGCGGACCCCTTCAAAATGCGGTAGCGGCCGCGCCATTCGTTGACAGGGCGGAAGACCGGGTTAAACTGGGCCGACGCCCTGAACTCAACTGTCTGGGCCGTAGTCATAATTGATCACCACCGTCACGGGGGCGGTGCTGTCCGGGCTGTCCTTGAACATTCCCAGGTGCTTTCCGCACAGTTCCAGGGCCTTCAACTTGTCCGCCAGGCGGACTTCCCGTTCCACGCCGTCGCCGTCTTCTCCGGGGATCACTTTCACCTTCACGGAAGCGATCGCGGCCGTGTCGTCGCGGGAAGCGTCAGTCAGGACTGTCGCGTCGGTCATGTTGATCACGTCGATCGCGTTCACGAAGGCGATTTTCCCCAGTTCCAACAGGACCCGGTCGGCGTTGATCCCGGTTCGCTTCGACCTTTCGGCCATAGCGCGGTCTATGCGCGCGCGGATTTCAGGTTTTTTCAGCAATTCACTTCCGATACTCCCCGCAGATTCCACAGAATATCCGGCGCGGATCGCGGCCTGGGTCGCGTTCAGGTCGATCAGGTATTCGTCACAGAAGACTTCATTCTTCTTCGTCAGTTTTCCCACGATTCTTCACCGTCCTTTCTGTGGGTGTCCATTCCTTTTCGGGCAACAGAAAAGGAACGCCTGTGAAGACGTTCCTTTCTGCGCCCTATAAAAAAGGAGGTCGGGAACTGGGCAAGGTTCCCTTGTAGCATTTTCTCACACTCTTATAGCCGTTACAAGTGCAAGTATGTGCAGACTTATGCAAAGATGTGCAATCATGTGCAAAAAGTTTTCCGCCGACGGGAAGGTTCATTCGATATTCCCGTGAAGGCGGATATATTTCCGGACCAGGCGGTCGACGGCCGTTTTCCTCTGGCGGCTGACGGTGGAAACGTCCATGTCCAGAAGTTCGGCGGCCTGGGCGTATGTCCGGCGCGGATAGTACAGGGTCAGAAGAATGATCTTCGACTTCGCGTCCATTGTCAGGATCGCTTCGTGTACGTTTTCAATCTGGCGTTGTCGTTCTTCCAGGGCGTCGGTCGCTCTCTTTGTTCTGGCGGTCCGGCGCTGGATCGCGTCGGCCACCTTTACCAGAAGGCCGTCAGGGTCGGGGGACGACTGGACGCGGGGCGTATCATATCGGACGCCGCGCGGGTAGGCTCTGGCCCTGATTGCTTCCAGGTCTTCTTCCAGGGCGGCGCGCTCTGCGTCGATCTGCGCTTCAATAGTCGACATTTCCTGGTCGTGGTTCTTCAATATGTCGTAGACGCGGCGGGCCGTCTGGTCCGCGCGGTCTTTCTTTTCTTTGGCGTCCATGCCGTTCACCCTCTTTCCTGCGGGCGTCAGAAGGGAAGTTCACCGTCTTCCCCGTCAATCTCTGTGAAGCCCTCGCTCTCCATGTAACCGGCGGCCAGGCTCCCGGCCGGCTGATCCTCTGCGGCGCGGCGGGATTCCGCGAACTCGACTTCATCGGCCACCACTTCGAAGCGGGTTCTTTTGTTCCCGTCCTTGTCAGTGTAGGGGTCGACCCTGATCCGGCCGGACGCGATAATCACGCGCTGGCCCTTGCGGAAATACTTCGCGACGAACTCCGCAGTCTTCCGCCAGGTCGTGACGGGTATGAAGTCCGCTTCCTCGCGGTTGAACTTTCGGTCGACGGCCAGGGCGAAGGTTGCCACAGGGACGCCGTTCGGTGTGTGCTTCAATTCCGGATCGCGTGTCAGGCGTCCGGACAGTTTCACGTCGTTCATATAGAATCACCTTCCTTCCATGCTTGGGCGAACTTCGTGATCCGGTACAGTTCGCCCCAGGGGTCTTTCTTCTGGGCGCGGCCCCACAGGAACAGGGCCACGCCGATTTTCAATGATTGCCAGGTCGTGATCGGCCCGGTCCCGTTTGCCAGTTTGCGGACAAATGATTTCCCGTGATAGCGAAGGCAAGCGAACGCCACCACACAGGGAAGGGCCTGGTCTTCGGGTATGTCCAGGGCTTCGGCCCACTTCTTCGCGGCTTCTTCGCTTCTGCTCACGGCGTCACCTCTTTCAGCGTGTCCTTCATATCCAGAAGTTCGGCCACGATCCCGCCGGCCGGTGCGACGTTCCGTGTCATGCTGACCGTTTTCCCGTCGGTTATGGTTATATTCACCTGGTTCAGCACAGGAAGCGGGCAGACGGCCACGGACAGGCCGTTTCGGGTCAGTTCGTGGAATATGTCGTCCTGGGCTTCTGGCGCGCTGTGGGCGGCTTCCTGGGCCGCCTGGCGGGTCATTCCAAAAGACACGGCCAGGCAGTCGTCCAGTTTTCGGAGTTCTTCGCCGGTCAGTGTGTAAATCCGTTCACGAAGGCGGCACTTGTCGACCGTCCTGATCTGCTCACACTGGACACGGGAAGGCGAATGTCCGGGAAGGTCAATGTCGAATTGCATTGGGTACAGCCGGCGGGACGTGTTGGTCGTCATGTTGGCGACGATCACCGTCGGGGAACTCGCGTTCCCGGCGTCGTTCTGAATGATCACGACTGGCCGTGTTTTTCTTTCCTCGCTTCCGATGGCGTCCGGGCTTCCCTGGCAGAAGAAGACGTCGCCGCGTTTCGGAATTGTGTTCGTCATGACTGTTCCCTCCGTTCTTCAATAATATATAGGCGGACTGCCTGGCGGCCGAAGACCAGGGCTTCGTCGTGGTCCTCGAAGTAGATGTCGACGGCGTTCCCCTTTATGGCTCCGCCGCGATCCTGGACCACTCGTTCGCCCAGGCCGTCTATGTAGACGACGGTTCCAGGGGGAAGGACGTCCCAGTCGGCCGCGATCGTGACGCCCTGTTCGGCGACGGCTCCGCTTGCCGTGTAGACGATTCCGTCCGGGCGGTTCAGCGCCCAGGAACCACAGCACTTTTCGCAAGAACAGTACGCGGTCGCTTCGTATTCGATCCATTCCGGTTCTTCCGGTTCAGGTTCCGGGGCGGGAGGCTGTACGGCCACGGCGGCGACTGCCGGCGGCTTTGTCGGCTTACTCTCTGCCGGCTGTGTCCCGGTTCCCTTTGCGGTCCATGCACACGCTGTCAGGGCCACCAGGGCCAGCAGAAGGACGGTGGATAGTTTCTTCATGGGGCCACCACCTTTCAAAACCGCTTCCCGTGTTTGAACGGGCGGGTTTCGTTATAGGCCATTTTCTCGGAAATGACAGCGTCCAGGTCGATTCCCAGGTAGCCGCACAGGTCCGCGATCCGGATCACAGCGTCCGCCAGTTCCACGGCCACGCCTTCGGGCTTTTTGTGGTGGAAGGGACAGCGATCTTCCTTCCCGTCCATGTCGCAGTCGAACCACCTTTTCGGGTTGCACATTGTCCCGTCGCCGTTTCCGGCGGTGCATTTGTACCAGACCAGGGCGCGGCCGGCGCGTTCTTCTTCCAGGGCTTCGGACAGTTCGGAATGGATCAGGGCGATCGCGGTCCCGAAGTTCAGGGGCGGGTCCCAGAAGCCATGTTTCACGGCGTTATCGTGGGCGCGGCCCACCAGTTCAGTTATGTTCATGGTTTACCTCTCTTTCTGTCTGCGGCGCTTCGTCGCCCCAGGCGTCCCAGCCGGGGGCCGCCTGTCTGGCAAATAGTTCGATCATAGCGCCCCCCCCCGCAAGTGCGGCGATCCGGTCGCGGGTTTCCGCTGGCTTTTCGCTGTGGCGTCCGATCGGGGCGTCGATTATGCTGTGGACTGACCGGGACGCGCGGATCGGCTTTCCCTTTGTCGCCAGAAGGCAGACTTCCGGGTTTGCTCTGGTCCAGTTCCCCAGGCCCCAGAACCAACCAGGGGACTTCCTGTTCCTCTTCACCCAGACGAAGGCGGCGGTCTTATACTGGAATCCCCAGCGCCGGATCGTTTCCAGGGCGACTTCCAGGTTCGGGAATGTGGCCCACATGAACAGAAGACAGTCGTCCGCCGCTATGTCCTGGACTGGAAGGTCATAAATGTCCTTCGCCTTCATAGTGTGGTAGTGCCTGGTCACGTTTCGTTTAGCCCCGCCGCCGGAATAGGACCAGGGCGGGTCGGCATAGATCACGGAATACTTCTTGTCCGGAAACGGTATCACGACGGATCACCTTCTTCCGGGATTGGTTCGTAGCAATCACAGCGGACGATGCGGTCTTCTTCGTCTGCGTGGATCGGTCCTGGAAGGCCAGCGTCGGCCCTCTCGACCGCCTTCACGCAGTAGTCGCCTTCGCGCCCTTTGGCGTCGTCCTTGATGAACTGGACGTTCTGGCAGTTCCGACAGGAAAAAGCGTATTTCCACTTCGGAAGGGCCGGTTTTCTTCTTCTCATGCACCCACCGCCTTTTCTCTGGCGGCCGTGATCTCCGCGTTCCTGATTTCACACCAGGCAGAAAAGGCCATTTCCCGGACTGTGTCAGCGGTCAGAAGGACCAGGTATTCGTCGCCGTAGCCGTCTTCGCCGTATTTGCGGCCGGCGCGCTCGTTGCACATATCCAGTTTTCGGCGGGCGTACTGTTCGGCCTGGCCGAAGAAGTCTGGGTCCAGGACGGTTCCCAGGCTTTCTTCGACTCTGGCCTTCAACTCACAGGACCCGATCATTCGTCTTCGTTGTCCTCTCCGGCGGCGATCCGGCGAAGGACTTCGTTCACAAGTTGCTTCGACGTGAAGCCGGTCAACAGGGCTTCGTCAGACAGTTCGATTTCCTCCTGATCCAGCGACAGGCAGATTTCAGAGTCCACGAAAAAAGCCGGGCGAACGCCGCTGTCGCCGCCGTACGCACCGTCGTAGCCCAAACTGCCGCCGGACACGACACCCCGCACGTCGCCCGCGCCGCCGGCGCACGGGGTGATCGTCCATTCCCAGTCGTCGATCTCCAACAGGCCCGCGTCGTAATACTTCCGAATCAGGGGTTCGGGCAACATGGCGACCTTGCAGACGGCGACGCCGTAACGGTTCGTTCCGTCATGGTCAGACAGGTCCCATTCGGCTTCCAGGACCTTGTTCGCCGGGATCACGCCGGCGTCGTCCAGGGCGGACAGGAAGTCTTCGTTCAGGTCGAACCGAAGGGTGGAGAAGGCGAAGTTATTCGCGGCCGGCTCCGGCTCCATGCGGTTATAGGTGAACGGCCGGACGGTGAAGGGGCGGTTCCCGATTGGTTCCTTCGCGGCCAGAAGGGTTCGGCCGTCGGTGAAGTGTTCCAGGACGACCACTTCCACGGGGCCGGCGTTGAAGTAGGCCCCAGGGGCCAGGTTCTTAATTTTTGCGCTTACTGCCATTTTGTTTTCCTCCCTCATATTCTTCGATCGTGACTTCGACGCGCGGGTTCTTCGGGTCCAGGGCGAAGTCGTCGCTGAATCCTTCGATTTCCGACCAGCCGTCATTTCGAAGGACTCCGGCTTCGACCAGGGCGTCCTGAATGAACTTTTTCGCAAAGGCGATATTGTCCTTGTCGCGGCGGCGGCTGGGTTCGACCCACAGGTAGCGGATCACCACAGGACGGGTGAAGCGGACGCCCCGAAGTTGTGTCCGGATCATGTAGCCGATCACGTTCTGGGCCTGGCGCTTCATGGAAGCGGCCTTGTACTTGCCCTTGTACGACCGTTCCGCGTCGATGTACTCATTCAGTCCCGGCAACAGGCCGGGGATTGTCAGTTTATATTTCTTCATTGGTCTTGTCCTTTCGTCAGGCCCAGGATTCGCCGGGCGGCGTCCCTTCGGTCGGTGGCGTTCGCTGTTCTGCGGGACGCTCCGACCATTTTCAGGCGGATCGGACACATTTCCAGGACCCGGTCGTAAATGCGCTTGTAGGACAGGGAAGGCGGGTTTTCCAGGTCCTTCAAGGACAGGTTTGTCGTGATGATCACGGGCTTCCCGGACCTTGCCCTGGTGTCGACCACGTTGTAGACCTGTTCGACGGAATAGGACGTGTCCCGTTCGACGCCCAGGTCGTCAATCACCAGAAGGGAATAGTGTTGAAGGCGGTCGATCCGCTTCTGGCGTTCGTCGTCGAAGGACCCTTGAAGGCTGTTCAGGATTCGCGGGAAGTTGGTCACGCTGACACTGACCAGCCGTTCCAGCAGGGCGTTCGCGATTGCACAGGCCAGGAAGGACTTCCCGGTCCCGACGTCGCCATAGAACAGAATCCCGATGTTCTGGGCCTTCATTTCCTCCCAGTTCTCGACGTAGCGGCGACAGACGTCGCTGACCTTTGGGTTCCGCTGGTCGTCCTGGGCGAAGGTGTACTGTAAATAGGCCGGGTCCGTGATCCCGTCGCGGCGAAGCCGGTCCATTCGTTGCTCAAACTCCCGGCGCTCTCTGTCGGCCTTCTCTGCGTCGGCCTTTTCCTGGCCGCATTTGCACAGACAGCCGACGCGGATCGTCTTCGCGTCCCGGCCGATGGACGGGACCGCCGGAAGGGTGACGTCCATTTGCTTCCGTTCGTGGCAGTTGCCACAGCACAGGAAGCCTTCGTCGTCGAAGTAGTCGTCCGGTTCCTGGTTTTGAAGGCTTTTCTGGGCCATACCGGCCAGAACGTCGCCGATTGCGTTCATAGCGATCACCGTCCTTCCAGGAAGTCTTCGTCGTCACCATAGTCCTTCTTCGGCGCGGCTCCCTTCGGGGGCTGGGACGGTACGTCAGGCCGGTCGTCTTCCTCCCAGCGGCGGCCGCGAATGAACGTGGCCGGGTAGCAGATAAACGATCCGCCGTCCTTCGTCCACTGGTCACAGGTCTTCCACCGCTCCACGCCGGCGACGATCTGGTCCACCAGGCTGTCGTCCGGGTTCAACTGTCCCCAGGCTTTCAGGGCGTCCTGCTTCCCGACCCGCCGGGGGTATGCCGCCCAGAAGCGATCAAAACCGCGCGGCGTCCCCGTCGCCCCGGTTGGGCGCGTTCCCGTTTCTCGTTCCTCGTTCTCGTTTACGTTTTCGTTCTCGTTTACGGGGACTTTTGATTTCATTTGATTTCCTTTCCTTTGATTACAAGTGTTATCAAATGAAACAGGAAGGGGGAACTTGCTTTTCTTCGCTCTCTGTTGCTGGTGCTTGTCCCACGACATAAGTTTCAGGTATTGCTTCCCGTCCTCGCTGGCCGTGTAGGTTCCGACCATGCCGGCGGCGACCAGTTCAGACAGCCAGGCCCGGATTTTCTGTTCCTTCGGCGGGTCCAGGGGGAAGCACATGGACGCCAGGATTCGCGGATTTCCGTAGTACAGGCCGAAGTCGTCCGCCTTGACCACCAGACGCCAGAAAAGGCGCTCGGCGTCCGCGCTCACCTCCGACAGCGATTCGCTGGTAGTGATTGATTCTTTGATTATGCGGCTCGGCACGTTTGCCACCTCCTTTTACAATGCTTTTTGACAGGTCCGACAGGCTTCGCGACCATATTTCCGGACGGAATAGTCCTGTTCGGCCTTTGTGATTGGTTTCCCACAGATCGGGCAGACTGCCCCGTTCTCTGCCTGGGGCGCTGGTGTACCCGCTGGCGCGCCCTGGCGGCCCCTGGGGGCCTGTTTGCCCTGTCCCTGGGCGTTTCCCTGGGTGGTTGCTCCCTGGCCGCCCTGGGCTGTCTGTGGCGGTCCCTGGACCCTCTTGTTCATGTCGAACCGGACGTTTCCGTTCCGGTCCACAATCACCAGTTCGCAAATCTCCCGGCGGTCGTTATAGGCGACGTGGGTGACGGTGAAGCGGGTGTTCGAATAGCATTTCAGGACTTCCTTCCGCCCGTTCTGGCCTTCGGAATAGAACTCGTTGTCGGCCAGTTCGACATAGATGAAGGGGCCTGTGTAGAGTTCGCGGCCGATCCCCACGTTGAAGCCGGCGCGTTTGAAGGCGTCGGACGCCTGGCCTTTTTCTTTCTCGGTGTTGCTCTCGACGCCGACGTCCTGTTTCCGGACCCAGGCGCGCTTCTCTGCGTCCCAGATGTCGATATTACAGAACAGGTTCCCGTTGATTACTTCATGGGTTCGTTGCCAGTTCCCAGGGCCGAAGACCTGGTCAAGAATCCGCATATCGACGCGGGCGTCCTTGTAAAGCAACAGGACAGCGCCGACACGGCCTGTTTTCGCGCGGCTGACGCTCTGAACGCGACATTCGATGTCTTTTTCCGTCAGAAGGGGAATGTCGTTCCTGACGGCCGCTGGCGGGTTCAGGGCGGCCTGTTCGGCCGCCTGGGTGGTCGTTTTCTTATCTGCCATGATCCCGCCCCCCTTTACTTGATCTGAATGTTCCGGTTCTCGACCAGGGAAGCCCCGGTCACGTCTTCGCCGGCCTGGATCGCTTTCTTGATCGCGGTCTTGTCCGGCTTTGTGGTCACTGTGGTCGTGACGTAGTCAGCCGGAAGCGCCGCTTCGTCGTCGATCTGGACCTGGATAGACTTCCGGAAACTGATCCGGGCCTTTGTGGTTTCGACCTTGTCCTTCCCGACAGTCGTCAGGCACGAAGACAGGTACTTCTTCACGCTGTCGACGCGGCGTTCGACGGTCTTCCGGCGGGTCGACAGGTTTTCTTCCTCTGCTTTCAGGTCAGCGGCGAAGGCTGACAGGTTCTTAATGTAGCAGGCCACGCTTTCGGCCTTGTCCTCGAACTGGGCGTCCAGTGCTTCCACGGCATCGAAGTTCATGATCTCGCCGGTTTCTTCATCCACTTCCAGGCCGTCCAGGGCTTTCAGGAAGTCGGCGCTGATTTCATACAGGCTTACGTTCATTCCGCTTTGCCCCCTTTCAGAATGTCCAGGGCGTCAGCGACGGCACGGTCAACGTCACGCCAGCCGACTTCGACGCCATTTTTACGGGCTTCAAGAAGGTTCGACAGGGTGGAGATAGCGGCCGCGATTGCAGCGTCTGCTTTGTCGGCGCGGGTTCTCTGCTCTCTGGCAGTTTCCCAGGCGGCCGCACTCTGGCGGCGCTCGAAGTCAAGGTCCCGGCGGGTTTCAGCGCCTTCGACCAGGACGTCCAGGGTGAACGCCTTCACGGCGTCGGTATCATAAAAGTTCAGTTTCGGCATATTGAAAACCGTTCCTTTCTCTGCTATAATGCAGTTAGTTCTTTTTGGAATGGGCCGTTTCGGTTGTTGTGGTGACGACGAAACGGTCCTTTTCT
>ERZ779649.323-NODE-323-length-39350-cov-3.360657_pt1 | contig 39350 bp, 48 predicted proteins | sample MGYA00511882_ERZ779649 | MGnify/ENA primary metagenome ERZ779649 (study PRJEB29588, sample SAMEA2157793) | human gut metagenome | biome: human gut; feature: human-associated habitat; material: faeces | place: Denmark | collected 2008/2010 ... | reverse complement strand
TTACATTATTCGATAAAAGCCATTATGCTTTTAATACAAACTCCTAATATAGCGGAAAAACCAATAGTAATCGAAAAGAAAACAGTATATTAGTATGAGATAGTTTCTCATACTCCTTACACAAATTCATATTGTTTCTTTTCATTCAAACTCCTTTGTAACATATTTTTTACTGATAGAAATGTCACGATATGTGTTAAAAGTTGGGTGTTACGAACGATGGAGTGTGGACAGTGGATATCAAAATAAATTGCCACTGTCCACAAGAAATTATACAGGTATTTAGAGAAACTTGAATTCTAAGGAATAACACACGATATTCATAAAAACTCCGAATGTAGATATGTATTTTTTTATATATACGAACGATGATGGTGCATAATAAGAACGCTAATTTATGAGCATTGCTGATATCAATACGAGTTTCTCTTAATATATATTCCCCTAGGATATTAACGTATCCTAGGGGGTATTTTTTAGTAAAAAAAAAATAAAGTAGTGTGTATGGTTATACACACTACTTTATTTATCCGATTAATGATAATTTCATTTATCTACACTACCGGAATATTTTGTTTCCTGAATATATACATTGGTTCTTTTAAGAAGCTGCATGAATTCTACAAAACTCATTTTTATTTTAGTATTTGAATGAATTTTAAGATAATTGAACGGTATATACGCATAAGGTAATACAACACCACTACTGTTAAATGACCAGCGTGAACAGTCATCAGGAGTGGCCATTTTACTTATACTCCATGTTAATTCAGATTTATTAATCCTTGTTTCTAAAACAGATAATTCTTGAACATCAATGCATGTGTATTCACATAAATTTTTTATACAAGGCTCTGTCATAAATAACTCCGCTATATCTAACCACTTGAATCTAGCAACTTTGGTTGAGTCTCCCCAACCTACATTATCAGATACTCGAATCACAGCCTTATTTTTATTACGATTTAAAGATATTCTAACCGAATATTTAGAATCATTATCGCTGCATATCGCGTATACAGCTTCATGCATGGTTACAGCCATAGCACAAACTCTCAAATCTACCATTTTAGAAATCCTCCTTTAGTGCATTTGTATTATATTTAGTTTTCTTTAGAAGGTAAATGAAATCAGTCAGGCTTGATTTCATTTTGATGTTTACTTCAAGTCCAAAGCTATCTATAGATTGAGTAGTAAACTCATCCGGTAGCAATTTTGGATTTAAATCATTGCGGGTTACTATCGATATTTTGTTAAATATAGATATAACACCTGTAGTGGTGGTATTGTCTATGTTAATATACCAATGCTTGGTACGAAATTTTTTACACTTGCACGAAATCACGTCTATTCTTTTCGGATTCCCTGTATCAAGATAGAAGGAATCGCATATACCTCTGATAACAGGATCTCCCATCAATACTTTTGCAACACGCTTCCAATCAAGCTTTTCAGTAGGATCGAAAGAATTTATTCTGTATATTTTAGTTTTAAGAGATACTTTCCAATTTAACTTATCAATGTTGACATCAACACTATACATATTACCAGTGGTATTTTCTACAACGTATACAATTCTATATTTCTTCAAATAGCTATTTTCCATTTTAAAATTCTCCTTTTCTTAAATTAAAAAAAAATAAGAGTAGTGGGTGATCATTTACCCACTACTCTTAAGGCTCTTTAGTCTTCGGTATCCAAATTATGTCCAGCCATTGCATTTACCTTAGCCATAGACTCCTCTGTATAAGGAGTCTTTGTATATGCTCTAAGGTTATCGTCATGATCTTCAATATCATCATCAGTATCCAGTGGTGCATTATTGTGACCACTGAAGTAAACTGCTGATAATAAACCGATCATATTCAAGTACGTCATGCGTACCCTCATTCTCGGTTCGAACTTGATATCATTACCATACATTGGCTTCTTATAGTCGATGTAGTCGCTTACGATGGTCGGTGAGCTAGCATCAAGATCAATAAGGTGCTGGTTGATAATTGGAATCCATATAATATCGCCATTCTTGTTAACAAATGAATGAACTTTAATATCATCGAATTCATAGTCAATTTTCCAAAGATGATCTCTCTGGAACTTTTTAACATCATACTTTATAAATGCACTACTATCGACGATGCACTCTACTAAGTCCTGTAATTTCATAGATTCAAGAAATTCGATGCTGTGATCGAGTACGGATGTAGGCTCTACTACAATATACGCGTATCTAAAAAACGATACACAAACACTTACAGTGATGCTGTCACCTTCTTTAGAGTAGATCTCCAAAGTAAATTCATGCTGCTTGATCTTATGAGTTGTCTTAAATTTCATTGTTAAATCCTCCTTAATTGTTGATTGTATTGGTATAGTGATTACTTTAAGCTTTATTACATTGCACTATCCCTCCATTCTATTATGTATCTGCTTATTGATTTTATGTTCACTCCTAGCAATTCTGCAATATCTTTATTTGCATATCCAAGTGAGTGTAAGGCTATTGCTGTATTATATCTAGCCTTATGTATTTCATATTTATCATTGGTGAAATTGAACGTTTTACGCGTGATTTTACCCGCGTTGGTTGCTATACGTATAATATGGACTACTGACTCAAATGGCAGATTCAGTTCAGCTGCTATTTTTTTACGTGTTATTCCATTATTATACATAGCAATTATTTTATCGGTAATTGGATCTGTCGTTTTTAACGCTCTGCGGCGTTGATCAGACATATCTATCTTTCCGATATCTTTAAGATATTTAATCCTTGATGCTATATATTCTCTACACATTCCAATATTTTCTGCAATTTCTTTATTGGTGTAATCATTATTGTATAGGTCTAATATAGTTTCATCAAAGCGTGTAACCTTGCGAGAATTAACTCTTCCTCTAGGTTTGAGTTTGTTATTTGTTATTCCCTTTTTTACATAATATCTCACACTTTCAGCTGATATCCCCACATCAGTGGCTATGCACTTATATGTGTAATTCATATTATACAGCTGATATATTTTGTCTAGCTTCTTTTGATCCATAACTCCTCCTTATGTTTTAGGTGAGGATAATATATCCTCACCTAAAACATTTATTGATTATTATTTCTTTGTCAGCTTATACTTACGAATTGTAGCAGATTCGATCAAGCTTGACATTTCTGCAATGTCTTTGATGGTGATAGTTGAGTCCTTGAATTTCATCAACGTATCGACCATTTTTATCGCCTTGTCTCCGATAACAGTGAACTCAAGTGATGAATTAGGAATAGTTACCGTTTCTGGTGTATCCGTAAGGACATCTACAGGCTTCTGACTCTGAGATTGAGTGATTTCGGTTGAACTCTCTTTCTCTGAATCAGTGGTTGCAACCGTATTATTTTTCTCGGTATGTTTCTTAAAATCAAGAAACATACCGTTTCGTTTTGCTTCGAGAAGGCGTTCGTTAATACTACCTTCTGCGACCTCAAAATAGGCTGCCATTTCGCTTGTTGTGAAACCAGCCTGTTTCAGCTCTACCAGTTCCGATAAGTTAATCTTTGCGTTCTTTGTCTTAACTGGCTTGTGGTTTCCTCCTGTCATGTAGGTTTTATACGATATTATGTATCTACCTACAAGAGCTTCACTAATATTAAGCGATCTGGCAATTGTATCGATGGTCGATTCTCCTGTATACATACGGATCATTTTATCGTATACAGATTCAGTAACAACACGGTTTCCACGGCGTGGCAAAATCAATGTTTTTGATGATTCATATACCTTGATATAGTTTTCAGCGGTTTTCTTATCCACATGAACCTCACTTGCAATATCGTCGATATTCTTACCAACGAGATGTAGGTGAATAATAGTATCCGTGTCAATTGACGGATCATACTTATTCTCAACTAAGGCATTTACAGCATACTTATCGGTTGTAATCATATCGGTTTCCTCCGCTTTCTTTGAGTTGTTGTTTGGTCTTATGTACCTATGCACTGAATTCTTAGATATACGCATTAAAGTACTTATCTGACCTTCATTCTTACCAGCGTCGTATAGCTCATTAATTTTATTAATTTTATCTTTTGTTAACATGGCATTTCCTCCATGCTATAAATGGTAATATTGGTATCATTAAGATATTTTCCGATATCGGTAATATCTTTAAGTGATGGGTCGCCACTTCTAAGCTTATTGATAATCGAGATGAATTTATCAGCATCGCCGCGTACCTCGATTTTCTGACCTTCTCCAAGGTCAATGACTGTAATACTTCTTGAAGAAGTCGAAACCTCTTCAGTTTTCTTTTCGATAACTACTTCTTTTCTCATAGTAGCCTCCTTAGGTTTTTCTGGAATTTCTACTTTATCCAGAGTATTTTTATTCTGCTTAAACAACGATAAATACTGTCTAACATATTTATCGACTGTTGCTGGACTTAGTTGAAGCTTGGTCGCGGTACTGACGATATTATCGCCGGAAAGATAGCAACGAATAATACCATTGTATTTGTCTCTACTAATTATATTGCCACCTTGACCGTGATTATCGTAGATCTCAGTCTTATTATCTTCGAAAATTCTGATAATATCATCTATGAATTTTCTTGTATACTTGGTGCTATAAATAATCTCAGAAGGAGATTTTTTATTTAAGTATTCAAGAATCACTTCATCCTGCATACTAAGATTTCTTTTTGTTACATCGCCTGTATAACGTACTACTGAACTGCTACTTATTCCAAGCATTGTCTGGACTTCCTTTACGGAATATCCCTTGCTGCGAAGCTCTTTAATCTTATCAGATACTTCTTTTGTTATATTTTTACCTCTACCCATAGAGATACCTCCAATCTTAAAATACATGGAAGCAGTTTGGTTCATACAAAGATAAACCAAACTGCTTCTGTTTATTACGCGAATTTCACTGCGACTGCATATATCTTGTCAACGCAGTCTAAAACACCTGGACTGATGTATTTCTTTACTGAGTCCAGGCTCAGTAAAGAAACTAAGAATGAGACGACTACTCGTACGAATAATTTTATAACATCGCTGTGGTCTATCAGGTCTACTATAAGATCAGTTACTTTCTTAAACCAACCTCTTTCATCCTGACGCTTGATTATTGCTATTCGTGCTTTTAGTCGCTCATCAGTTATAAAGCCTCCTTTCTCTGCGGTTTTTCTCATTCTTAAAATTTCCTTCTGATCAGCTCGATATAGATCCCGATTCATTTCTTGGATTTCATCATAGATTTCTCCATATCTTGTATCGAGTTCTTCATCGAACCTCTCTCTGCACAACCGTAATGGTTGTTCTTCTTTTGCTGCTTTGTGTTTCTTCTTTTTGTTTTTTGCCATTACATTAGTTTCCTCCTTCCACAGCATTAAAATAATATATTAATATTATTTAAATATTAAATTGAGTTAATTATCTACAAAAAACTTATCTGATACGAGCTTAGATTTAGTTGCGATATCTTTACATACTTCGTAAAATTGACGATGTGCCATTGTAAGTTTAGAATTATCAGATATTCCAAATTCATCTAAAAGATCGGTAATATATAAAGCATCTAACAATGGTAAAGTTACAATAAATCTACATGCTGTGTTAGTAGGTATAGTTGCCATTATATCTTCTATGGTAAATTTTTTACTTTGTATAAATTTGTCACGTTCGTTTAAATAATTCACAATAGAATCTTCGATTCTATGCATATACTTTGTAAGTAACTCTTTTGGATAGATCATATCTCTACCATTCATTATAAGTCTAAATGAATCAACATCGTGTAAATTTACACCTTTAGTAAAAATTGAAAATAAACCAAATGTTGCTATTGTTGAGTGTACTACAAATGATAAACTTACATCATCTAAGATGGCTTTACTGGATATAGGAGAATCTATTAGTGTTTTTATACTATCCATTCCAGTAACCTTATCTCCTTCAGTAGCATTGAGAAAATTTAAAATTCCTGTACTAGTTTTCATATTTAGTAAAGTTACATCTGATGTAGTAGAGTAGAATTTATAATGAGCTATAGATTCACTCATAGGGTCTAAATTTTGATAATATGATCTAATAGTATCAGAGAAAGTGCTAAGTATATCATTAGTTACTAAAGCTTCGAATTCTTTAACGTTATTCTGCTTTCCTTCTCTTAAATATCTTGCAATCTTACTTGATGTTATATTAGTTATTGTACTACCACTGAATCTGAAATATCCTTTGAAATTATTTGCAAATAGTGGCAGTATTCCAAAATCAGTATCTACACAATCAGCATCTTCGGTAATAGTTCGTGATAACTCTATCAAGTCTGCAGCTCTTTTATTAAAACTATTGCTAGTATCTGTGATATTTGTTACGCTTATATTAAGAAGAACTGCACTACTAGCCATTTCTTTTAAGAAAGCAAATTCTAATATAGTGAGTCCTTCTATTGTACAAGATATACACGCTTGATTCAGAATCATATTTAACTTAGAATGTATAGTAAGATCATCTCTTGGGTTACTTGATACTAATTCTGAAAAATATTTGTCAAAGTTAACAAGTTTCAATTCTTTAATTATCATAATTATCCTCCTTGTCGAATATTGAGCATCTTATCATTCCATCACTGCTATCATCCATCTGCAATGCTCTACAATGTAAACACTTTTCACCTTCGTGATCATCAATCATAAATTTGTTTTTGAAATCCGTATAGGACGTATAGCTATTGGGACAATTTAATTCTGTCATGCTAATTAACTCCTTTCGTTAAGTTTTATTTAAAATGTAGTAGAAGATATGGATTGTAATGCTCTATGTTAAAACACTCGAGTAAAATCTATGAAAGGATGGTGTTTATATGAAGAAATTCTTAAACGTTCTTAAAGCCATTGATTGGAAGAAAGTATCCCCGTCCGTATGGGCTAGATACATTGTAGGAGTGGTTGCTACCATTAATATGATCTTTACTGCACTTGGATGTAACCCTATTCCATATAGTGAAGATAAATTGTACATTGTAGTATCATCAGTATTACAATTTGTAGTAATTTTAATGAATACCTACATGAATAATGCGACTTCTAAAGAAGCCATTACTTCTGATGAAATCATGTATTTGCTTAAGAGTGGACTTATCCAAATTGATGATATGAGAAAACTCATTGACTCAGTTAACAACGGAACATACAAACGACCAGACATTATTCAAGAAGAATTTGATAAAGTACCTTCTGATGACGAAAATCTTTCATTATCCAATAAAGAAATTGATAGTATTGTGGATGATGATAAAGATGAATCTGAGAGTTAACTTTATAATTAAGATGCAGAGCATTTGTTAATGCTCTGCATCTTTTTTATGTTATGATATATTATTTTTCCGTATTACATAGAGTATAATTACAGAAAGGAGATAGCTTATGAATTCGTCAGATAGGTATCTTTGTAAGAGAGAAATCGAAGATCTTGATACAATACTTCGGTATATAGATTACTTCGACTATGGATTTACAGAAAAATCATTAAATAAAAAGAAAAAGAAACTTCAAAAGTATAAAGAGGAGCTTGAGAAGAAACTTGAGGAGGAATAATGAAAGATAATGAGTGTAAGGTATATTTTTACTATTTAATATCAGATGAGATACAGCTATATGGTTGGAGCACAAAAGAAAAAACTGCTAAGTTGTTTGAAAAGACAAGAGATATGTCACAATTTGAGAAAAGTAATCGGCTTGTACCTATATCGGAATTAGAAGAGTTTTTCATGGAGTATGGTGATAATTTTATCGATGATAGATTTCTATCATATGGTGATTATAAGGTGAAAGTACCTACTACGAAATTAGAATGGATTAATATTCAAAATGCTATAAATATGAATGTATATCAAATGCAGAAAAGTGTAATGAATATTAATATAGAAATCTTTTCTAATAAATTTAGAAAAGATTTAAATATTGTAGGTCTTGATAAATGCGTATATTCGTTATCATTAAATGCGCCACCTATTCAAATATTGTATACTACACATGAACTTGGATTCTTTATGTTGATGTATGGTAATTACATGAAGTCAACATTCGTCGATGAATTAAAATATGTTGGAAAGGATAAAGAAAAATGAAAAAAATAAAAGTTGTATATTTAAATACTCCAGTTACATGGAGAGAGCTGATAAAGTGGGATGAAAACTGTAATCTAGGACCTATATATCATATAAAATTTATATCAGCACCAGTAGATCTAAATCACAATGTAGTTGCATTCTATGGATGGTCAGAAGATCCTGAGATAGTAGAAAGATTTTTAGAAGAGCGTAATAGAAAATTATTTATTACAAAAACTATGAAGCTTAGTAATGATGAATATGAGACGTTTACAAGTGACTATGCACAGTTTCTATTGAGGCTTTATAGTATACCAAATGAATGTGAGCAAGGTGTAATTGATACTAGTAATCTCGATATAGAAACTACTGATATCGTTACTACAAGATCTGAATCAGCATTTTTAACAGATTCTACTGACACTATACAATTTTTAGAGGCTTTTTTAACATATAGCGCTAAATATAGTGACTTGATGTTTACACCTAAATTCACTGCTAGTCTTGGTAAATTATCATATTTTAATTATGCTGCTAGAAATTGTACAAGTATGCTACAAATAGAAATATTGAATGATAGAGATATAGCAGATATGGATAAGGAAGAATACAGTAGAGAATTAGAGGATGAAGGTATCACTGCAAGTGAAAATAGATATTCATTAGTTGATGGTACTCCTACATGCTTTGGTGATACTACAGATATTAAAGTGTATTACTTGCGTCTATTTAAATTTGCATTCTGGTATACCTACATTGATACAGTACCGGATTATTCATCAATATATCATTGATGTAGTATTAAACAAAAGGAGAAGCTATGAAAATATATAAATTTTATTACTGTGGTAAAATGCCAGATTTCTTTGATGCATATGGTGAGCGTTTTTCTATAGAGCCATTGATTAGAGTAAATGATGAATTTAACTTAAATTCGGCAGATGATGTGTGGTTATACGCTATTACTGACAAAAAGAAATTATTTAAGTTATTTCAAAAGTTTAGAAAAATGGATAAGTTTATAATAGTAATTGATGATATGAATAAAGATCAGTATTATCAATTTATGGACCTGACTGAGGGTATTTATGAACTTAGAATTGAAAGATTTTTACCAAAAGGAAAAGGTAGCCTATCGTATGAAGATGTACTAATTACTACTTTTGAAAAGTGCTATATTGACAATTCTAATTCAACATTAAGAAATCTGCTAAGATATAATCATGGGATAGATATGCTAGATTTCTTAGCCAATAGTAAAGGTGTAGATAGTTATCTTAGAAAAACCATTAATACTATTGGATTGATGTCTATGGTAGATGAATTAAAAAGTGAAGATAAGTATATGGATGATTTACCGTTTACTACTTATATGACCAATCCATATACCATGTATTATTATTTATTTGGATTTACTTATAAAGGTACTAGAATAGGAGAATAAAGCAAATGAAAGTGTATAAATTTTATAGTCCAGAGCTAAATATATCAAATAGTAATGAGTTTATGCCGGAGTATATGACTAGATTACTAGGATGGACTACAGTTAAGAAATATAGAAATTGGTTTATTGCAAGTAGATTAAAAGGCACATTTAATGAGATTATAAGTGACATTGAACCGGATAGTGAAGAGTGGGATGAGTTAGAAGTAGAAGCCGGTGATTTTGAACTTATCCCAAAGAAACTTAAGTCCGATAATAATGCAGTTATAGGTGCAGTTATTAGTAGGATAATGGATGCAGCTCTTGATATGACTAGTATGCTACAATTTCAAACTAATATTTCTACATTGTATGATATAAAGCATATACCTGAAAAAATATTAACAAGATCTTTTCAAAAAGATTTGCATATATTGTCATATGACATAATATGTGATGATACATGTGATGGGTTTTCTATAGAAGCAGAGAATATTAGAAATGGGGATATTCCAAAATTTTGGCATTACCTATTTATGAATTATCCGTATCTCGATATAGATGGTATGTTAAATGTATCTAAAAATATTTTAAAATACCTTGATTCATTAGAAGAAGAGGAATAGTATATGAAAAACCATCATTTAACAGTAAGGAGGTGATTTACATGAAACGTATTAAAATAGATACGATGGAAGATGTTATATACGAAGAAAAAGTTAATAATGCTAAGAGCAGAACGAAATTTATTAAACGAGTAGAGCGTATAGTTAGAGGAAGTATGGAATATAAAGATTTTATTCAGTACATCTCTAAGTATATGGATATGAATCGTTGTGCATTCTTTTTAAATGCTGGTACTTCCGATGGAAGTGGTGGTAATAAATTAAAGATTGAGAGACATCACACCCCATTAACTTTATACGATATCTGTGATATTGTATTACAGAAGTATATTGATAAGGGTGAACCTATTAATGATCTTATAATAGCTCAAGAAGTTTTACAACTTCATTATGAGGGTAAAGTTGGACTAATACCCTTATCAAGAGCTATACATAAGATAGTCCATAATACAGATCTTATCAAAATTCCATTATGGCTAGTATCTGACGGCTATATAGATTTCTTAGAAGAGTATGAAGAGTACTGGACTAAAATGGATGGTATCGAAGATAAACTTAAAAGAGCTATGGAAGATTCTGAGTCTATAACCGAAGAGAGTTTTAAAAATTTAATGGTGGATTTCGAGCATATTGATATTAAAGATATGAATCTACCAAAACATCTCGATACAAAAGGTGATAAGCAAGTAGAAGATGATACAGTTACAGAAGATGAAGATATTCCAGTACAAGATATTTTATTTTCTAACACTGCGGCATAATATATCCAGAGAGGATTGGAGGATCCTCTCTGGATATATTTTTTTCACGTTCGTAAGCTAAAAGTGTTTGATTTCAATAAAAAAATAAAGCTGTGATCTGACACATACTTTTACACTAAGGAGAATTTAAAATGTATGGAATATATTCCATAAACATCTTACCATTTATATCTCTCATATACATCTCGGCCGGAAGTATTATGAGATTAATAATATGTATAGTAAATTTTTTAAAAAATATACCATAAACCACCTTTACATATGGTTTATATATCATAAATTGGTAATATACTACATTAAGGAGGAAATTATGACAATTACCAAGGAATCAGAAGATTTTTATGATCCTTTTGATACTGCATCACAGAAGGTAGAAGAACCTAAATTCAATTCATCGGATTATGATTTTGATATCATAAGTGATGGAATGAGTATGGCAGGTGGAGCAGTTTCAGAGGAAGAGAAAAAGAAACTAGTTGACCCATTTGCAGCAGGAGCTAAATTAGCAGCAGAGTTTCATAAAAATATGAAAGTCCAGAGAGTACGAATATCAGAATCAGAACGAAAAGAGATGGAAAGTAAGTATGATATTGCATTAGTTAATGATTTTGATGATGATTATGCTCTCAGTGATGAAGAACTTCATGCAAAAAATAAGTATTGGGATCTATATAGAAAGATCGCCAATAGTAGAAAGAATTTAAGAAGTATGTCAGACTATATCAGGGTTTGTAGAGATGCAATGGCGTTCTTAAAAGCTGTTGCGAAAGATAATGTAATGTATGATCCTGATGAATTTGTTGAGATGGTTCTTGAAGGAAAAATCATATTAACTGGATTTGATATACCTAGGTATAAAGGAAAGAATCGACATAATATTGATTGGGGCGTTGTTGCAAGATATATAAATAACCCATCATTGAATGCTAATGATGCTGATATATTTGATAAGTATTCAAGTATGACACCAGATGAATCGGTAGAACTTAGCGAAGTCGATTACAGAAATATGATGCGAATTGTAGTTAGAGATTGTCCAGAATTAGCAAAAAATATAAATCAGAAAGGTAATAAGAAGAAGATTAAAATTTCTTCAAATGGAGAATTTAAAGAACTCGGTCAGTTTACAGATATGGTCACTAAGAAAGAGAAAAGCGTTAATAGAATTACTAACTATAATGCAAGCAGTATTAGAGGCTATATTGAAGATGATGTTGAGCGTATCAAGAAATCTACTAAAAAGAAATATCCACAGATGGAGAAGCCTGTATTTACCGGAGATATTATGTCAAAGAAAGATTATGATGATTATCTCAAGGAAATTGAAATGTGGGAAGCTGATAATGAGTGGACTACAGCAGCTAATGGAGTTGCTATTCGTAAGGGCGATAAGCAGATAGTAGATATCAAGAACATATTCGAGGAATGGGGATATGATGTATCTAATATGTATGCTGAATCTCTTACTGAGACTAGAGATAGGTATCTCGAAGATAGTAGAAAATCCATTAATATTAATAAGTTGAAACTTGATGCTGCTAAGAAAGAAGCACAGATGATTCTTGATAAATATGAATCTGAAGAGATTTTGAAGAGGAGTTCTGAGCGTACATGGGAAGTCTATAAAGGTAGAAAGAAAGAAATCAAAAGACTTTCCAAAGAAATCGAAGAAGCTGAGAGTCTTAGAAATAAGCGTGAGAAGATGTCTGATAAAGAATTTGCTGAAGATGTCGATAAGCAGAATAAGAAAGCTCTCAAAGCTAAGAAAAAGGAGGATAAGAAAAAGAAGAAGAAATCTGACGACGAATTAACTAGTAAAGATATAAATGATATAAGGAGTGTGGTAATGAGATGGTAACCGATAAAAAAATAAAGCTTAGAAGTAGAATTAATAAATTCTTTACACCAGAACTTCAAAGAGAACTTGAGCAGATGATATTCTATGAATATGGAAGAGATAACAATGCTAAAGCAAAAGAAGTATTTAATATCATTAGAAGGGTAAATCCAGCTGCTAATGCAGCTGCGATTGGACCTGGTACAAATCGTTATGCAGTTCTTATTGATGGTTATGTATTTAAGATAGCATTGGATAAAGATGGTGTAATTGATAACATGAAAGAATTCTCACTTAGTAAAGAATTATATCGTGCAGTTATTAAAGTATATGAAATGTCATTAAATGGAATGGTCATTTCATGTGAATATATTAGAGTATGTGATTATAGCACATTCATGAAGATGCAATCAGTGATAAGAGAAATTCTTTCAGATGTCGTTAATAAAGGATATGTAATTGGAGATGTAGGCGTATCCGGAAAGAATTATTTGAACTGGGGAATCAGATCAGATGGAACACCATGTATGTTAGATTTTGCTTATATATATAAAGTAAGCTATAGAGTATTTACATGCAATTGTGATCCAATGAGCAAGATGGTTCCAGATAAGAATTTCAATGAACTGATTTGTCCATTGTGTGGCAAGCATTATACATTTGATGACATCAGATCGAGAATGTCTGTAAATGATATTCTTAAAGAGATTGGAGATCTTACAAAACAAGCATACATTATTCATGGAGAGAGTGAAAGTCTTTACAGAGATACAGATCTCTCAGAACGTCCGGGTGATGATAAACTCATTAAACGAATGAAGCAGAAAGCTGAAAGAGAAAAATATTCGAATCAGGTTACTGCTATTGATATTGATGAATATATTAGCCGTGTAATGAAAGGAGAAGAAACATTATGAAGTACACAGAAGATCAATTAATGCAGTTACAGCTCACTGATATGGGAGCATACCTTAGAGCAATCGCCGGTGAAAATGTAGTAACTAGCGAAAAGGCACCAAAGAAAGAAATTAAGAATCGTGAGAAATTCCCTAAGGAATTTGGAAATGATTATACTAAAGTAGATGATATCTACCTTAAGGGCAAGAAAAAGAATAAGCATAAGTATGACGATTATGATGATGAATACGATGATTATTCTGGTAATAGCTTCCTTGATCTTGATGATGACGAGGAAGAAGATGATGAGTATGATGGAGTTGCTGCGATCTACTCAAAGGGTAATAAGAAGATTAAGAAGCAACAGAAAAAGTCTAAGAAGAAAAATGATGACTACTACTATTATGATGATTATATTGATGAATTTTCTAATAGTGATGGTCCATCGATTTCTGATAAAGAAATTACAGCATATAAGGCAATTCGTGCTAGAATTAATAGACTTGAAGAGGGTACATTGCCTATAGATGAATATGAGACTCTCATTAAGTTATGTGCAGTAATTACAAAGCTTCATACAGTAGAATCAGAAACCTCTAGTCAAGATTATTATACTCCATGGAAAAGTGAAGATGAGGATGAAGAGGAAGATGATAGTCCTTATATCACAGTAGCAGGAAGTCATCTTGGTAATCAGGAAGTTAAAGAAACTGATGATGAAGATGATACCGATGATGATCAGGATGATGACGAAGATGAGGACGATGAAGATGATGAAATCGTAGAAGCTCCGGTTGAATCTGTATTCTATACAAGATATGATACTTCATTTGATAGAATGGCTATCAATAGTCAGTTTATATCTTTGAATATTCAGATGGATGCTTCACCAATTATCAATCTTAGATCATCCACTCCAAAATCAAGAATGTTAGAAGATCTTGGAGAAGCTAAAGAATTTGTAAAGAAGTATCTTCTGCCATATATGTGTGGTCATATGCATCCGACTATTGTCGTTAAACGTCAGATGTTTGAAAATACTGCTAAGACAAATTATAAGTATGATCCAACGAAATATGTATTTATTTCAAGAGGTGATTATGTTAATTGCTATTATATCGATACTGAGCAGTATGAGAATTTACAGAATGGAATCGTTAGCTTAGCATCTTCTTATGAAGGACTTAGTAATGATGACATCATGTCAAATATCAATCTGATAATTATGGATATTATTTCAGAACTTTATAGAGATCCTTCAGCTATTGGAAAAGAAGAATATGCGGCTGTTTGTACAGACGATAGACTTACAAGCAATGATAGATTTGCTAAGTTCTGGAGAAGATTCTATAGTGAAAAGAATGAACTTAATGCATATCCAGATGTCAGAATGATAGAGGCAGTTGAATATGAAGAAATTCAGACTGCGATGTTTATGTTTGTATCTGAGTGGAGAGAAGAAGATGGAGATAATTATAAAGATCTCGATGGTGAATTCTCTAAATGTAAACCATCTGAAGTAATAGCAAATAACATCGCAGAAAATATGGCTGAGGATGGTATGGATGATGATGAAGTCAATGCTATTCTCGGAGTTACAAATGATGGAAATGACGTTATCGTAGAACCGGAACCAGAAAACATTGAATCATTGATGAATGCTATTCCGGTTCATGAATGATTTACAGAATGGACTCAGTAGATTACATGATCTTTGCTAGAAAAGAACCGACAGAAGCATTAGTGCATACCTACTATGCTTCTGTCGGAACTGATGTCAGAACTAGTGGACGATTACATCCAAATGTATTCAACTGGTCCTTTGTACAGCCTAGTACTCAAGTCAGACTTATTATGGATGATGATCATGATGAGTATAGGGGAGAGTATTATAATGAATTGGATCAGATACTGGATACAAGAATTGCTCCAGTATTGTATGAAATATTGAAGAATAATGAAAGACTTATAATAATATACAGCCAAGCAGAAAAGAATCTTATGTACCCAAATATGTTTTGTGATCGACTTGAGGAAAGATATGGACTGTCTATATATAAGTCAGATGAAAATGAAACCGATAGACCTTATGATGTGACAGCGGCATTACATGAATTAAAGAAAAGAAGCAAGAAAGCATATATCAGAAAGCTTATTTTCAATACTCCAAGATCGCTTAGTAAAAGTGAGGTGAATTATATCTTAAAGCTATATGGAGTAAAACCAGCTGAAGAAATGGAGGAAAGATATAATCAAATAATGAAAATAAAACGAAAGGAGTTAGAAGCAATAAGAATCGGTAAAGATATAGTCTGATAAGCTATATCTTTATTAAAAAAGAAAGGAGATGATTATTATCGATAAAGATAAACTAAAAGTGATAATATTATTAATTACTATAATCTTAGGATTTTTAAGTTATTTCATATGTATGGGATATGCTATCATAACAAATGATAGAGATTTAATAGCATTCTGTTTATTCGTTGCAATGTTGAATATTGCAATTAGTACAATTAGTATTACGGATAAATAAGAATACATGTATTAGGAGGTCCTTTTAATGGAGCTATATGAAAGAGATTTGTATCTTAATCCATATATCGAATACCTCTTCAATAAAAAAATAATTGAATATGATATGAGTGATGCAGGATTAAACTTATCATACTATTATAATCTTTTACCTAAGGAAAAACTAGATGTGATAAAAGCATTACCTAAAAAAGACCATGCTATTCAATTAGGTTTAATACAAAGAGAAAGTGAGGTGTATAAGAATGAACTTAGTAAAGCATTTGTCAACATGCGTAGAAAGCTTTTTAAAGAAAACGATATTCAAGAAGACGACGTGCTTTCTATTAAGAAAGACGCTGTTTTCATGCTTAAAAGTCTTGATGTAACACATTTTGACAATGTTATATTCAAAGATAAGCATACTTATACATCTTATATCAGATTAAATGGTAAGTATGAATTATACTATAACGGAGATACGATCGATGTTAAAGGCATTAATGAGTCAAATGTAGAAAAGCATAGAGATGGTTTTTTAACTATCATGAAAAGATTTTTCTATATAGGAGAGACTCAAAGACCAGAAGCTTTACTGAGTTATTTGGTATCTATATACGACCAATACAAGTGGAGAAAACTTGATATTGAATATTATAGAGAATTTAACCCTAGATCATTATTTCATATTCAGAATGGATGGGAAACTGATTATGAAATAGCTGGAAATATCAAGTATTACGATGATCCAATATCTCTTGATATCAAGAGAGTGGATATAGATTACAACAGACAAATATTATTAAAGCTTATAGCATTTGTGAGTGAAAAGATGCTATAAGTAAGGAGGACGAAAGATGAAGTATATTATAAAGCCAGCAATTAAAGTGTTTGGAAAGTATATCGGAGAGGATAATGATAGAGTAGGACTTAAGAAAGGAGTAAAATACGAGTTGGATGAAATCTACGTAAGTAGAGATGGAAATATGTATGCTAGTACACTTGCACCTATTTTAGGAAGAGTAGCAGCTAAAATTCCCGCTATTGCTGCTAGTAAGTTTGAATTTGTAGATGAATATGGATTTAAGTATGAGCCACCATTTAGAAAAGGCATGGTCTTTAAGTATCAGTATGATCCATATCATTTTCACGATCGTTCTGGAGCTATCCACGGGCAGCATTATACTATACACTATGCATATAATGACGAATCTTGTGATTTAGTATATGTAATCTATCCAGCATTTGAAAATGGATTATATTTGACAGTACCATTATTTGAGGGTACTTTTGAGTATACTGCCGGAAATATTCCAACTATTATAAATGGAAGAATATCAGCTTCATCTAATAATGAAGCTAACCCAACTATTACATATCGCTTGAATAAGCAAGTAATTGCTACAATGAAGCATACTAGCAGTATTTATGAATTTACAAGATATTGGGTAAATGATACTACTAGTGAAATTAGTTCATTTTCACTATCTAAATTCAAAAATGACTATATTTTATTTATGAGTAATCCAAGTAAGTATATTGATGAAAACCCAGGATTTTGTGAAGCTAGATTTTCATCAATAGCTTCATCAGTAGAGTAAATAATTTATGCAGTAATAATCCCTAGTCTATTATTAATAGACTAGGGATTATTTTTTTTTATTCTTTAGGCAGAGATTGATTATATGCCATTGCTCTACTTGATAATAAAATCGTTGTATAATTGATAATTTCTTTTCTAATATAGTCAGATGAGCATGAAAATCTATCAGCTTCTGATAATGATTTTGAATATCCTTCATGTACATTATTTGCAATTGTTTCTATATCTTTATCTAAATTAAGCATTACTACTTTTTCTTTGGTTAGTTCTTTCTTTTGAATATATATGTCAATCTCTGTCATAACATCTTCTCTGATCATTTCTCTAATAACTCTTGTATGTTCTGCATTCTCTACCATTCTTTTAGATATGCCATTCATAACTTCTTGATCTATTTTTGTATGATATGATCTTAAGCAATCGTCTATATGTGATAATATTGATAATACAAACATCAAACTTATTGTAATAAAAATTACAAGTATTACATAAAAAAGCACAGATATGATTTTTACTAATGCCGCCATTTGATTTATCCTCCATTAAAATAAAGTCTGATTAATTCAATGTCTTTTAACTGATATTGAATATCTTTTTGTTAATTTCTAATGAATTAAAATCATTACTATCAAACAGCATTGATCGATCCATATATCTATTATATTTTTCTTTTATATACTCTGGAAATACTGAGATATATTTTTCGATAAATAGATCCAGCCTACCATAACCTTGATCAAGGTTAAGGAACACCGATCCATTATGTACTAGTTCATGGACACTAGAGCATAGCATCACTACTTGTACTCTATTCTTCTCATGTTCAGTTAATACTCCATCTGCAATTGACATAGTTGTAATAGGCCATTTCTTTTTTCTGTAATATTGTAATACAATTTCACATATATCGTATAGAGTAAATATTGGACCATGATGCATCTCTATTATATCTTTACCACTTTCTCCATCCAATTCAAGGTCAGATAGTACTTGACAATGATTTAATCTTACTTTTTCTATTAGTATTTTTTTATAGTTACTATATCTTTGATTACCTCTTACAACTTTTTCACATGCCTGAATAAATCTTGTATATGAAGGTATATTAGAAAAATATTCTTCACTTTTATTGAATTCAAGCATATATTCTGCTGAATCAGAATCTACGGTTATTTTTCTACCATATCGCTCAAATTTGATACCATCTATATTACTCATGTAAAATCCTCACTTTCTATAGTTAGTAAAATGTGAAATGCATATAAATATAAAAATATATTTTTTTAACATATTTTTAGAATATTATGCGCGCGGAACTTAATATTCTACATCGAGAATTAGACGGTCACAAAGTATGAATTGTTAACGCTTGCTAATCTGTGAGTATTACAATAATAACATGCATCATAGTGATTCGAGCAGTGCTTAATTGACTGGCTCATTATAATCATATGAAGTAGTCATACAGAAACGAGGAAAGCTAGTTCTCACTAAGACATAAAGAAACAGTACATGCTACAGGGTCTCAATATGAGGTAGATTATCCTCGACTCCTAACAGTTTAAGGGCATGTCAAATCTGCAGCGGTTGTTTCTTAGAATTTATTTTTTCTCCGTTGTACAATGTTTAATTTAACAAGATGATATCCCCCTAGTATATTTATACTAGGGGGATATCAAACCTTCGATAACAATTAACCTTTTAATTAAAAAATAAATAGAAAGGATTAATTTGTTATGAGAAATTTTAGTGAATATACTAACAAATACTTATCTGAGGTATTCACCATTTTATCAAAGCTTATTGATAAATTTAATTCATATGAAGATTTTTCTAAGTTTAATGATAACAGATTTATGCTTCATAATCATATTCTTTTTACAATGTTAGGTATTACAGCTGATGGTATATCAGATGCTATTCAATTTGTTGGTTCTGATCATAAAGATTTAGTTAAGTCAATGTCTGATATTAATGCTAAAAAAGAATCTGCTGAGAATATCGACGATGGTACATTTTCTAAGCTTGATAGATTATATAACGGCTTTATGAATAGTGAAGATTTAACAGCTATAATGAGCTATAAATCTAGGTACGATAAGCATTGCAATATTCCAGTATATATCAGACAAGAGAATACTAGAAATCAACTTATACAAAAATTCATAGGATTTTATGCTGAAGATTATATACGTTTACATTTTCATGTATATAAAATAGATGATGTGAAAACTTATGATGATGAGTATTGGTATGCATTTTTCCATTGGATTGGATTTAAAGCGATATTTAACAAAATTTATAATCTTGATATAGATACATGTATTGAATATATTGATAGTAGTATCAATGGAGAATTAGTAGTATTTAACAATAATCAAGATATTAAAAATGAAATAGTTTCCGTGAAAATTCCTTTTGTATTTTAAAATAAGTAATTGATAAAATAGACAGGCGATAAATATCGCCTGTCTATTTTTTATTATAATTTAGTTTTTCCATCCATTGCTTGAATGCCACTAGGAGCTGCCGAGTTAATAGGTAGCTCTTTTTTTTATAAAAAAAAATGCAGAAAGGGACCCGTGGAGAGAATATCCCCACGGGTTGAATGTAGTCTTTTACTGGACTATATTGCTATGAACCATATATTGTAAAAGTTGCATATGAGGTAATTTCACGTTACCCCGACACTCCACGACTCTTTTGCATACAGCAAAAGAAAAGAAAGGTAAAATTCATGTTACATAGTAACCGTTCGTATGTTTACATTTTTATGGTAGATAGTAAAAACTATCTACCTATAGGTTTATTTTTTTTATTTATTTATCGAATTTTATCCAATTAGATTATTAACATAGTTTTAAGACTTTGCCTTGTATTTAGAATATAATACTATATAAGGATTAACAAATGTCTAATCTTTATAAAAAAATATAACAAAAGGAGAAACTACCATGAGTCATGGAAAGAGCATTAAGCAATTCAAACAAAAAGTAAGAGAAAATTCCTTTAAGTACGCAGGCACAAAAAAGCCAAGTGCTAAGTTACAGATTGTAACAAAATCTGGGGAAACTGATGAGAAGCTTATTAAGAATCCTGAAAAGAAGCCTTCTATCAATAGACCTAAAAGATTTGACGATGAATCTACAAATAGTAGACCTAATAAAACTTTTAAGCCACATACGACCGGTAAGCCATACAATAAAGTCGATAATCAAAAAAATACAAAGAAGCCTACCTATGGTAAAAAGCCAAATAATCGTAATGTAAAGAATGTATTTTTCCCAGATAAAATGAAGACGGATGCAACAGATAAGCATATAGCTGGTAGTAAAGCATCTATCGTTGAAAGAGATTTGTTAAATCCATATTATGCTGCAATGAACACTCACATTGATAATGCTATCAATTATACAAAATCAAAATGTGATGGAAGAACAGCGTTTAAGGTTAGCTCCAATAGAAGTAAGTGGAATTCTTGTCATGCTATTACATTCGACATTAGATTGATTAGTGTGAATGATAATAAACATACTAGAGATCTGCTTATATATTTTGTAAAGTCTAATGACAAGAATATTACTGTCATTATCACAAATTCTGTAGCAGATTCTTCTGCTATTGTATTCCACTATAGTGGATTAGCAGCATCTTGTCCAATTGGTACTTATTTACCTAGAATTCTTGAATCTACTGAGAAATTATTTAGTGGAATCAAGAATGAAAAGAAGACAGATAATACAATAAATAATGAAGCAAATGGAGGAAATGAGAAATGATGTCACAGAATGAATTTGAATGCTACTGTAGAGATCATGCCGCAAGATGGTATAATACCATGATCTTAAAAGATGATAAGTCTGGTAAGAAAGCTGCGTTTGAAGATGTTTTCATGACTTGGTTTTCTAAGACTGCTGATAAGATGAAAGGATTATTCGGACTTTCTATTGTTGGTGACAATCATTATTTCGAGTTCACATATATTGATGAAGATTTAATTGTTATGGATGTTTACGATAGAGTAGGAAAGAGTGAACTCTATCCAGGAACTATGCAATTAGCAGCCAAAGATGCATCAGAAACAAAGTGTGCAGATGTATATGATGGATTATCTGAAGCTTAACATACTTTTACAGAATATCTATATATCATTAACCTGCAATCAATATAAAAATATTGATAATACATGCTCCGAAATGAGCTTAAACTAGAAGGGAGAATTAAAATGAGTAATACTAAAAACGAAAGAAAAACTATGATTGTTGAGCAGTATGTAGCTGATCATGTATCACCAGAAGATGAACCACATGTAAGAATTATTGCAAGAATGGCACAGCATACAATATTCGAAAAGTTCAGAGCGATGTTAGATGAGAATATTGTACTTGCTGTATTCGGCTGTACGATTGATGCGATCTTCGATACGCTCAAAGAGGCTCAGAAAAAAGGTCACAAAGAATGTATGTTCCGTATTGCTAACCGTCTGATAGTTGGATATACAAATGATGGTTTGATAGATGCTGATACAGATAACATGGATTCAGATGAAGTTCCGGAAAAGCAGGGTAATTTCATGATCATGTATCAGAATTTGCTTAGATCATATATCGATCCAAATGTAAGAACAAAGGCAAGCGTAGAGGGTGATGATAAGAACGAGGAATACATCGAAAATAAGTCTCCGTTCTCACTCGCAGTTGAGTGGAATGCCACTAACATCGAACCAGATTTCGTTGTACCGTGTGAAATGATTGCAAGTAAAGCACTTGAGAATTGTAAGAAGTTAAGAATATCTTTGCGAGAGAGTGCAATGATTATCCCGTTATTTGCAATGACATATGATGCAATGTATTACTATACTATCCAGTATAGAGAAGATAATCAACTAGTAAACTTCAGTTATAATATGCTCCATAAGTTCAATGTAGAATGTAAGATTCCAGAAGACGAGAATGGAGAATTAGCAATAACTGGTGCAGAAGTATTTATTACACCTGATCCGAATTCAAAGCAGACCATGAAGTCAGATGCTGCAAATTCACAGGATTGATAAATAATTAGAATGTAATGTAGATCTCAGATAAATTTATCTGAGATCTACATTTTTATTTTTTAGTCTTGATGATATACCATGTTTCTGTGTGTAAGATTATATTTCCTTACACACATCGACTTAACCTAAGAGAAAAGGAGAATTTACTATGACAACATGGGATGGAAAAAATGAAGCACCTTACGATCCAGCCAAAACACCAGAAGGTTTGGATCCAGAACAATGGAAAAGAAATCAATGTAATTACATGTATTACTATGAGGATTATGAAGATGATGAGTATATCAAGTCCTATGGTAATTCTATGGTAGATTTTAGCGATCAAGTCAACTATCCTCTGATTAATAAGGAATATGATAATCCTATGGTTGATTTTATCGTTGATACCATTAGAGCCTTTGAAATTGTAAGATATATCAAATTCACTGGATATGAGTATACTGAAAAAGAAAGTGAAGTTGATGAAGACAGATATATCAAGCATAGAGGAAAAGGCTATAAGAAAACCATTATAGTTAATGGTAAAAAGAAAAATATCTATTGTCACGATTATAAAGAAATTGATGATAGTAGATGCGGATTACTTACAATGCATTTCGAAGTTAATATGGAAGTAATAGAGAGAAAAGATGAGAAGACTAAGGGTAAGCTTGTTATGAAAAAGCGTAATGTAACTATTAGTATTCTTATTCCTCTTGAAGATTCAGAAGGATTCTATCAGCTTAAAGGTAATAAGAAATATCTTATTTATCAGCTTACAGAGAATTCAACATATACAACAACTAATGCAGTTACACTTAAATCGGTTATGCCAGTATACACCAAGAGAGTAAATGCTACAGAAGAAGATGTAGATGGTATAGAATATAAATTGCCGGTTTACTATATCAATGTATTTAAAGAAGAGCATCCAGTGTTATTATTCTTCTTAGCCAATGGATTTGAAGCAGCTTTACAAAAGCTTATGGTAGCTGATATATTCTTCTTAAAGCCTAAGAGTGAGATTACTGAAAATGATAAACAGCTTCATGTAATCTTTAAGATTGGATCTGATGTATTTATGCTTGTTAACAAAACCATGTTTGATAAGTATATATATGTCAAGAGTATTGTAGCAGGCATATTAGCGTCAATGCCTAAAAGAAGTTTACAGTTAGATGCTATTGAAGATGCTTCTACTTATGTATATAAGATTGGCAATAAGAATGAATCTAAAGGTGAAAATACATTGTTGTATTTCCATAGATTACTTGACAATGGTACAAAGAAGATATTAAAGATAGATGTTATGTTTAAATTTAATATCTATGATGCATTGGTATATCTTATGCAAAACTTTAATGAATTAAGAAAGAAAGATAATCTTTCATTAAAGAATAAGCGTCTTCGTAGACGTGAAGTTGTAGCAGCTATGACAACTCAAGATATTTCAAAGCGTATAAGTAATATTATTAAGAAAGGTGCTAAAGTCGAACTTGATGATGTTCTTAATGCAATGAAGATTCCAGCAAATCTTCTTATACAGAAGATGAATAAATCTAATCTGTTTAGATCAGATGATATTATCAACGATAATACTGGTATCATGAAGTTGACATATACTATTAAAGGTCCTAATTCCGTCGGTGGTAAAAATTCTAATAAGATATCTAAAGCTATTAGAGGAATACATCCTTCATATCTTGGAAATATTGATATCCTTCACTGTGGAAACTCTGATCCAGGTACATCAGGTGTACTTAATCCATTTACAGATATGAAGTCATTGTATTTCGATGAAGAACCGGAACCAGATGATTTCTTATTTGAATTCATGGATGATTTAGACGAAGTTATAAGTAATGAATACGAGGGATATACTCTTATTAGATTCCCATATCAAGATAAGGCTGAATTCTACGCTATACAAAGATCGATTAGAGAAAATGAGAATAATGTCTTTGAATCTTGGTTTGCTCCTGATACAGATATCCTTGATGAAAAGGATGCTAATTTGTCTACGGATAATTATATGGAAACTGCTAATAAGCAAGGAACGAAAAATTCGAACGAAGAAGAAGAAATGAGTGACAGCGATGAAGACTATCAAGATTACGATGAGTCTGGAGAAGATATCTGATAATATTAGATTGAATCTATATGGCTTAATCAATGTAGCAAATTCTTCTGATAAGCAGCAATCTGCTAGCGTATACCCGGTAAAGGATTCTCTTTATCCGGGTATACGTATTGTAGGCTATCCAATGCTTTCTATGTATCTCGGTAATTATAATAATACATGGGATAGAAATAGAAGTATCACATTAAGTAGAAGAGAGTTAATTCTATTTATGATGCATATGGATAAATTTCGGAAGACATATGAGGATAACTATAAAGATCTTTATATTTTTTCAAAAGAAATAAAAGGAATATCTGATGTTAATTATAACTCTGATATTTACGAACGATCTAAAAGACTTTTTGTAATGGATAGATCAAATACACAGATATGTTTTTCACCATCATATATTGAAAAAGGGTATAATCATTGTAAAGTACCTGGTATAATGATAACGGTGAATAATGTAGTAAGTGAAATAATCTTATATCAAGATTTCCTTATTTTGTATAAGTATTTAGATACATTGCAATTAGATTCTTTATATCTACAATTACTAAATATTTATAAATTATATAAAGGAGATATGCTAGATCCTATGTTTGTTGAAGAAATCTCTGATGAAGAGATAGATCCTAATATTATCAATGATTTGGATATGAGAAAAGAAGAATATCATAAGCCAGTACAAATCAAAGATGATTTAGATGATATGGATGGATTAGCAATCAAAAACTAACTTTAAGAAGGAGTAAAGAATGGAAGAGATAACATTACAAAAACTAGTGAATGAATATATAGAAGCTAAACGTCATGAAACATGGCATTTCGGTTGTATAACTAAAGATGATAGCGATAAATATAAATCAGGATATTCGAACTTCAGTAGAGATATTACATTTTGGAAATATATTCTACAAGCTGTATACAGATATGCATTTGTATTAGCTTATGAAGGGAACTACAACAGTTTCAAGTCTTTGAAAAGTATCATCTTGAAGGAAAGAAATAAGATTAAAGTAAAGAAGTATATCACGATTGATCATGATACAGAACTAGAAATCTTAATAGAATTATTAACTGAATACTTTTTCTATACATCGAGTTGCTATGGATCCGATATTATTCATAGGCAACAAAATAAGCTATTACAAGCAGCCGAGTATACTGGGCATAGAGATCTTTATATAGCTAAAAATATTGATAGGTTTGCGGATTGGGAATTGCATGAAAGAGATTATATGTTGAGCGTTAGGGTATCGTCAATTGTCGAGACTATCGTCGACAGCATTGATCAATAAAACTAACTTTAAGGAGGATTAAAAAACAATGGAAGACTTAGAAAAAATTTTGAAAAACATGGATGAAAAAGGATTATTAGATAATAACAGTCATACCATAACTAAACCGACTATGACATATCTAATAGAAGGGTATGACAGGTATAAAGCGGAAACAGACTTTTGGAAGCTTATTCGTAAAGTTGTATATATCTATGCGATTGAAATAGCTGTCGAAAATCATTTTCTGTCTGTAAAAGAGATTGTGGATTTTAGCGATGTGAAATTAAGTGATGAAATAGAAGATAAAATATTAAAAATACTCCTAATAGATTTTTTCAATGATTGTATTGGACGTTTGGGAATGGCCTATGCTAAGTCAGCCTTAGCAGCTTTTGAAAAAGCCGCTGACAGGGGAGATGGGAAAATGACGATATCATCTGCGGTAAAATCATTCACGATTGCAAATGCTTGTGACCTTGGTTTGAAGGATATAGTATGCAATATTTAATGAGATTTATAGCAGATTATCAATAAAACTAACTTTAAGGAGGATAAAAGAAATGGCAAGTGGTGACATGAGAGATAATATTGGGGGAATGGTCGATAATACTTTTATCAATTTTCCTATTGGTGGATTTATTCAAGAAGATACATGTGGTAAATCAAAGGCACAGTTAGAAGCAGTTGGTGTATATAAAGATAAAGAAGCCTATATGGATCCAAAGACATTGGATTTCTTTGTATACATTTCTGGAAATGAATTTCCTGATGTATCCTATCCTTGCTTTATGATCACTGATGATGGAAAGATTATCAAGAATGATAGTCCAGTCATCTTTAATGCAAAAGCATTATTTAAAGATAGTGATAGATTAAAAGAAGTTGTTAATAAGTATTCGGAGAAGTCTAAGAGATTAAAAGATCTTCTTGGAATGCTTAAAGGTGATGAGTTACCTACAAAGAAAGTAGAAGTACTCAGTGAAGTTAATAGTCTTTATGATATTATTTCATCGGAGAATAAGGATGTTAGTGAAAAGGCTATTAAAGCAAGAGAACAGTTAGCAGCTTCTACGAAGAGATATGTTCCTGTATTCAAAGAATCTGATGATTTCTTAAAGATTCTTATTAAAGCAGCTATCATCATTAAAGAGATTGATATGAACTATCTTAAAGCAGAAGTATCAGATGGATATGTAATCAATAATCTTCTTTCTATTCTCAAGGGTGATACCAAGATGAGTACAAAGCAGTTTAATAGATTCTGTGAATTGCTCAAGGTAAAGATATCTATTAAGATGGAAGATGATGGAAGTGCTGATAATGAATATCCTATGAAATATCCAATCATATATTTCTCTGATAAAGATATCATCCAGAATGAAGATGGTGATAATATCGATTTGAGTAAGATGTCTATTGAAGCTAGAAATAAGACATTTAATGATTAAGGGATAAATGTAAAGTCCATTAGTATTTATACTAATGGACTTTACCGTTCGTAGTGAACTAGAAAAAATGTTGACAAAAAGAAAACAAAAAATAATAATCAGATTTCTCTGATTAAATAGATGTCTGATTATTAAAATTGTATTTATTATTATGCAATGTAGGGATAAAAGTCCACTAGGTGGAGATACCTAGTGGACTATCTTCTCGTTCGTAATGATTAGAATCGAAACTAACTTTTTCATTTACCATAAAAAACAAAAGAAGAATCAGATTTCTCTGATTAAATATATGTATAATTTATAAAAGGATATTTAAATGTATCCATATATTATTTTAGCGTAATCAGTGATGATTATAAATAAATTACATTCTAGGAGGAATAAGAAATGAAAGAAGTAGCAAACACAAATGCACAGAAGGACGTATTAAAGGAGATCATGGAAAATGCTGAATCTGGAGTATCTATTAGTCCTATATCTGATGCCATCTTCATTAGAGGAATAAAGAAAGCCGAAGCTATTACTATCAGTAATATGCAGAAATAAAGATAAAAATAGACTCCTAAATATTTAGGAGTCTATTTTTATATATACCATTAAGTATTACAATACACAAGGAGGAATTAAAATGAGTATTTTAAATTTAATGACAAAAGTGGACAGTCTTAAATCTACATTAGATAAGACCACAGACGATTTAGCAAAGGAGTTAGCAAAAGAAGTTCTTACAAATAATCTTGAGGTAAAAGATTTACAGAAGATTGTTAGTGGTATTCCTGTTGAAACTGCAATGGAGATTATGATGAAAACATTGAGCATTGTATCTAAATCAACAACTACAACATCTGCACAACAGCAGTCTCACAGAAGTAATAGAGGATTATTTAGTTAATGAAATTATTGGGGTCTTCGGACCCCAATTTTTTTCCTATAATTATGATTACATCACTATAATCACTTAAGGAGGTGATGGAAAAATGATAAATTCTATAATTTATGTATTTCATACTCATTTGGAAATTACTAATATTACAGATTCTGAATTATTTCAATTGAAGAAAAGATATTCTAAATGGGATGAGACTTATCATAGATATGAGCCTATTTCATATTATTATGAAAATGGGGTTCTTTATTTACCTAGAGGAACAGATATTGATAAATTAATGGCTTTATTATATACTAGGAATGTAATATATGGTAAGAGAGAAGATAAACCGCATACAATTCCAGTATATCAATTTAATGGACTTCCTAAAAGTACTATTCAAGCAGATGCTACGAATTTCTTATTAGGAGTAGGAAAGTTTGGTGGATCAGACAAATATTCACAAAAAGGATTGAATCTTGATACTGGTGAAGGTAAAACATTTGCTACAATTTGTAATGTAATTAATAAGCGTCTACGTACAATGATTATAGTAGATGCAATTAAGTTAAAAAAGCAATGGATGAATGAATTTATGAAATTTAGCACCATCCCAGAGGATAGATTATGTGATATAGAATCATCAGATACTATGAGTAAGCTTTTCAAAGAACCTGATTTAAATTATGATGTATTCTTTGTAAATCATCAAACTTTATCAAGTTATGCTAAGCAGTATGGATGGCAAGCAGTCAGAAAGTTTATATCTAAATTAGGTATTGGTATAAAGGTATTTGATGAAGCTCATTTATTCTTTAAGAATACTCTCATGATAGATTTCTTTAGCAATTGTAGATTTACAATATATCTTACAGCTACTTTTGGTAGATCAGATAGAAGAGAAGCTTATCTATATAATGATGCCTTTGCTAGTGTGTATAGATTTGGAGAAGAGACTTCTACTTACTCCGATAAGGTTAGACATACCATCTATATACCAGCTTTCTTTAGCAGTAATATAGATATAGGAGAACTATATAGACTTACTACCAATCACGGATTTTCTAAAGATAGATATATTGAATATGTGATAAAAAGAGATAAAGGGCATTGGTGCTTGTCCAATATGCTAAGTCTCTTAGACGAAGCTTTAGAAAGAGAAGGTAAGGTTTTAGTTATAGGAACTACTATTGATTCATGTGAAGAAATTAAGAAGAAGATAGAAAAAAGATTTGGTAAAGATCTATCAGTAGATACGGTTCATTCTAAGCAGAAAAAGTCTTTTGAATCTGTAATAGATAATAATAGAGTTATTGTAAGCACTGTTAAAAGTGTAGGTAAGGGATTGAATATCCCTAAGCTTAGATCTATTATAAACCTAGAACCTATAGCATCTAAAATAATCTTTATTCAGTTATTGGGAAGACTTAGAAGATATAATCCTGATACTGATGAATCAACTTATTTCTATGATTTAATAGATACATCTATTCCTAGATGTATCGAGTTTTATGATTTAAAGAAGCCTGCTATCGAAAAGATAGTTAAGGATATACAGCCAATAAATATCTAAGGAGGATAACTATGAAAATCTACATTTCTATGCCAACTAATGATGATAACAAACTCAAACGAGATGAGGCTATTGACGTATTAAAGTATCATTTTTGTAATGAAGATGTTGATTTCTGTTACCTTGAGGGTGAAGATTTACAAACCAGTGTTCTAATACTTGAGAAAGCGATAAAGTATATGGAAGAAGCTGATAAGATTGTCATTATGGATGCATGGTGCAATCTTGAAAGTGGTAGAGCAACCATTGAAAGCGAAATAGCACATTCACTATATAAAAATAAAGTAATTGAATCGTACACCTTGGAAAACTGGACAAAGGAATATAGATCTCAATTGACAATGACTGCAGGACAATTGAAATACCGTTGCTTGAAAGCTGGTTCTAATGCATTAGTATACGTCAAAATAAATGATGACGAATATACAGTTAAAGAAGTAGTACCAACATATCAAGATGGTGTAATAACTAAGATAACACTGGTTACAAAGAATAAAGAAAATGAGGTTAAATGATATGAAGATTTACATTTCTATGCCAACTAATCACGATAACAAATCTGATCGAGATGAAGCTATAGTGGCATTAAAGCATCACTTCGTCGATAAAAATATTGAATTCTCTTATCTTGAAGGCGAAGATTTACAAACCAGTCTTCCGATACTTGAGAAAGCGATAAAGTATATGGAAGAAGCTGATAAGATTGTCATTATGAATGACCATTATAAACTTGAACGTGGTAGAGCAGTTATGGAAACGGAGCTGGCGCATGGATTATATAGTAGTAAAGTGATAGAATCATATGAGTTGGAAAGATGGATAAAAGAATATAGATCACGATTATCGATGTATGCAGAAGAACTAAAATATCGATGTGTGCAGGCTGGCCCTAAAGCATTGGTGTATATCAAAATAAATGATGACGAGTATGCAGTTAAAGAAGTAGTACCAACATGTCAAGATGGTGTAACAACCAAGATAACACTGGTTGCAAAGAATAAAGAAAATGAGGTTAAATAATATGAAATTTTTTATTGTAGGTGAGATAGTTGAAAAGAATAGAAATTATAATGATGAAGTTATCAGTGAGATGTGTGAAGCAATAAGATATCAGTATAGTGATAATCATAGTTCTAAGGATGAATCTATAGAGATATATACTCTCGATACATTTTCTACAATAACGCCTATTAATACGATTCAGAGAGCTCTTAATTATTTAGATGATATTGACAAGATAGTTTTTACATCAGGATATGAATCATCTAAATGCTGTAGGATTATCTACGATATAGCACATGAATATGTAGATAATAAAATACTGCATCCAGATGATCTTAATAAGATAATAGATGACTATAGAAAGGGAAAATTTAACGTGCCGGAATATAATAAGGATAAGAAAGCTAGAAAGATATTTATTTCACAGCCACTTACAGGAATACCTGAAGAAACGTCAACAGCGCAGAGACTGGAAGCAGAAGAAGCACTTAGATATTATTATAAAGATGAAGATCTTCAATTTATCCATCATACTGAAAAGACTGCGCCAAAAGATGTTAAATCTAAACGATTATGGTATCTGGGTAAGTCAATTATAACATTAGCAGATGCTGATGCTATTGCATTTTTACCAGGATGGGAAAGTTCATTAGGATGTACAATAGAATTTACAATATCCGATGAATATAAGATTGAATCTATTATAGGACGGGAAATGGATGAAATTCCTAAGGAGTATAGGGAACAACATTCATTACACAAAACTGATATAATAAATACAGCAGAATGCTATCCAAAGATCAAACTTAATTAATTAGAGTTAGATCTATCAATATATTATAATAATTTAATAAGGAGGACAAAAAAACAATGAAAGTATTTATTTCACAACCGATGAAAGGGTTAACAGATGACGAGATCAAAGCTAATAGAAAAAAGGCTATTGATTTAATTACACTAAAATATGATGGTGACGTAGAGTTTATCGACTCATTCATTGAGGAAGATGCTCCTAAAATTAATAATATTGGCACATATTATCTTGGTAAGTCTATTGAAATGATGGCTGATGCAGAAGCAGTTGCATTTTTACCAGGATATGAAAAAGCAAGAGGTTGTAGGATTGAGTACAATGTTGCTTGTAGTTACGACTATACAATTATTATGATCGATGATGATTATGAAAATATCACAGAGTGTAGATATGTTACTCTTTAATTTAAAGACTGGATTAGTATTACTAATCCAGTCTTTTTTTTTATCTATATTCTTTACTACATAGAATTAATCAACGAAAGGAGAAATATTTAAAATGAAAGATTATTGTGGAACGTTTACTATTGTTACTGATGATGGCAATATAGCCAGAGTAGACATTGTTAAGAAAGTATTGTATTATGTACCATTTGAAGATTTAAGTATTGATGAAATTGATTCTCTTAATACTAAGATGAGAAATGCTCCAGAAGTTATTGATTTAACTGGTAAATATTATAAAGAAGTAAATCCAGATGATGATGATCTATTAGTACCAGATCCAATCTTAGCTACATATATTGGGTCATTAAAGGCTCTTCCAGATTGTAATATATTAGTAACTATTGATTCTGGAAATTCCTCACCATCAAGAGATGCATTAATAAATTTTTGTAAACGATCGAAAAATACTATGGTTTACTATGTATCAAATGATGGAAAAACTACTCACGTTTACGATTATAGAACGGGAGAAACTAGAAGTGTTAGATATTGCTAATAAGATACAATAGGAGAATTAATTATGAGTATATGGGATAGTATGGAAAGAGATTTCGGCGAAAATGTAGAAAATCGAATAAAAATATTAAGAGGATTAAAAGATGAAGATGATCTCTTTAAGGATTTTAGTTACGCAACTCCAGAATATAAAAAAATAGTATTAAGGAGTTTATACAGTGCATCTGATTGGTGGAGTAGATTTATTAAAGGTAGTATGACAAGAGATTTTCCATACTGTACTAATGAAAAGAATGTCATGTGTACAGCAGCTCTATATGGATTATCGGAAAAACTTTATTTAAGGCATTTCTTTAATAACGATACTTCGGTTATTAATAATGTAGAAATTAGAGATACTGTCATACTACAAGGATATTATGGACTTACACGATATGCAGCGAAAACATTTGAGCAATATAAAGATGATAAAAATGAAGATTATAATGATATTATAAAATTCATTAATATTGAAAGTAGAATACCAAGAATTAAACATATAGAAGCTACTTCTGCATATCCGTTAAATGCCGGTACTATTTTACAATTATATCAAAATGATATGGGTGTTATACAAAACCATATCAGAGAATTCTATGTAGCTATTCATGTATGTTTAGGAGATAAAGATAATCCCTATTATGGTGTATATAAACACATGATAGATGACATCTTAGATACATTTGCAAATGCTACTATAAAAAAATTTGATAACTTTAAAGATAAGATGAGACCTAGTAAAGAACTATTACAAGGTTTTAGATTAGAGCAAAAGCTTATCACTCTTAATACTATTGGGATGATAAGAAGAATTCCACAGATTATAAATGATAGAGAATTCTTCAAAAAAATATATATGAAATAAATAATAGATAGACATCAAACTCATTTGATGTCTATCTATTTACCCCCTTAATTCAAGCTAAGCACATTGCTATAAACAGAAAGGAGGTTTATTTATGAGACTTGATCTAATGAATGTAGATGATTTTGTAGAACTTAATCATCTTAAGGAGATTACTAATCCAGGCTTAATGCCAAGAGCAGGTGCCCCACATCCAGAAGGATTGCTTTCAGAAGATATATTTGGTGTAACACCTAAATCCCGTAAAAATACTTTTGCTTATATCGATTTACATGGACATTTCTTTGCTCCTCATGTGTATAAGATAGTAAGAGCATTATTTAGAAATATTGATGGTATTATCAATGGTACTGAGTATTATACTGTTAAAGATGGTAAGCTTGTAAAAGATCCTAAAGGTGAAACTGGTATTGATTTCGTTTATAATAATTGGAAAAATATCAAATGGGAGAAATCAGAAAAAGAAGGTATTAGAAATCAAAGAGTTGATGTGTTATCACGACTTCCTATAGAAGAAGCTTTTTGGTCTAAGTGTCCTGTAATTCCTGTATTCTATAGAGATACAAATACTACTAAATCTGGTGGAGATGTAAATGATTTAAATAATCTTTATACTAGACTTATTAGATTTGGTATTATGATAGCTGGTAGAGATATGTTTGATTTCTCTTTCCATCAGACCAATATGAATATTCAAAATACTCTTGTATTAATCTATGATTATTTTAAGGGTAGACTTGAGAAAAAGACTGGTATGATCCGTAAGTATCTTATGGGTAAATCTGTCGATTATAGTACACGTACAGTTATTACTGCACCTAGATTTGATGCTGATAGACCAGATAAATTAATGACATCCATTGTATATGCCGGAGTACCAATTCATCAGATTTGTAGTTTGTGCTATCCGTTTGTACTTAAATGGCTAAAAGATTTCTTTGAAAGAAATGTAGTTGATTCTGGAGCTATAGCAAAGATATCAAATGTTTCCAATGGTACTGCAACTATTAATAGAGATCTTAGGGTTGATAGACCTGAGCTTACTTATACGGATACATATTTTAAGAAAGCTATAGATTCATTTATTAAAGATCCTAGTAGTAGATTTGATTTGATTCCGCTTAAGCTAAATGATGGTAGTGAAATGTATCTATCTATTCCGGGATTATATACAGCATCCGATCCTAAAGCTGGTAGATTTGAAGCTGTTAAGCGTCCTGCTACATGGACAGACCTTTTATATATAGCTTGTAGTGAAATAGTAAAAGATAAGCATCTAATGACTACAAGATACCCAGTACTTGATCAATATGGTACATTCTTTAATAAGATCCATGTACTTTCTACACAGCAAACGCAGGTTGTGAAATATGATACTACAATTTATGATAGATATCCTATTATAAATTTCAAAACTCCAAAGAATGATATAGCTAGTCTTTTTATTGATTCTACTCAATATTCAAACTCTTTCCTTGAAGGTATTGGTGGTGACTACGATGGTGACCAGACTACATCTCGTATTCTTTGGACGCAAGAAGCTAATGATGATTGCGAAAAGCAGATGAATAAGAAAAACTTCTATTTATCTATATCAGGTGATTTGATTCGTACTTGCTCACATGAAGCGAATCAGACATTCTATGTATTAACAAAAAATATAGATCCAAACGCTAGAAGATTGAAAGCTGAAGACGTGGCGTATTTTGTATCAATTAAGCCAGAAGATTATACTTTTACATTGGTTACTGAATTATTTGCAGATTATACAAAGATGTCAGATGATAGAAGAACATCAGTAGATATAAAGTCTAAATATAATTATACTGATATTATAGAATTAAGTGCTAAAGATTCACCTACTGGTAAACCATTGAAGACCACTTTAGGTAGATATATACTATATAGAGCATTGATATCTTTTGTAGGTATTGAAGATGTTATACCGTTTTTTGAAAGTCCTATTGAGAAAAAAGGCTTTAAGAAAATGGAAAAAGCTATAGCATATGCATATCAGAATGATAGGATAGATACAAAGACTATGCAAAAATATATTGATACGCGTGATTGGATTGGATATCAATGGCATAGTATCTTCTGTACATCATTTAGTCCAGCCGTTATTAAAATACATCCAGAAGTAAGAAAGCTTAAGAACGAACTTCTTGCAAAGAATAAGGATGAACTTGATAAGGGTAATGCAATGGTATCTGAGCAGATAGAGAAAGCTCTTGTTGATAAGACTAGAGAATGTTTTAAAGGTGATCTTGGTATGGATCTTTATGACTCTGGAGCTCGTGGTAGCTTGGAAAATAACTATAAGAATAATTACCTTTATAGAGGTGCAGTTGAGAATCCTCTTACTGGTGGTTTTGATATTATTAGAACCGCATTATCAGATGGATTGAAAAAAGAAGATATTCCATCAACTTCAAATAGTATTCTTTCTGGTGCATATCCTAAAGCATGTGGTACAGCAGTATCAGGATATATTGCTAAGCAGTTATTGGCACAGCTACAGACTGAATGCCTTGACGCTAAAGGTACTGATTGTGGATCTAAGAATACTATTAACTTTGTACTTACTGATGATGCTAAAGTTGATTATCGTTATATTGTAGATAATGGCAAATTAGTTCTCTTGACTAAAGAGAATAGATCTAAATATACAGGTAAAATGATTCATATGAGATCACCGATGTGTTGCTTAGGTAAAAAGATTTGCAATATATGTGGTGGTGAGCAGTATTATATACAACAGATTGAAAATATAGGTTTAATGGGAGTAAAGCTTTCTGGAGCTCTTACTAACGGTAACATGAAAAAATTCCATTCTAATTTGATTAAGAGTACATCAATCGACCCTAAAACTATGATAATGTAGAAGGGAGACGATTCATATGGAATATATAGATGATATGGAAAATTTTGAAAGGTATTTGGCATCATACGGCAGTACGATAACTACAATAGGTCCTTCTGTGAGTGATCCTAAAGTTATTATTGTACGCATTTGGATTCCTGAGTATATTGAATTTCCATCTACAAGAGGGGAATTTAGTACAAGATATGCATTTGATGTACTTCTTGAAGGGATTACTGAATATCTTCATCAACAAGCTTATAGTAAAAAATATATTTATTCTGTACATCTATTGCCAGTGATAGGTGAAACTTTTAAATATAGTAATATTCCACAAAGAATTTAATATGATATTCATTAGGACTAGTTAATAGCAAACTAGTCCTAATGATTTAAGTTTGTGAGAATAGTCATATATTATTTTAGTGCTAATCTTAAGAGATTGCAAAAAAAAATACTAAGGAGGACTTTGATATGAATATCAAAGAATTACGAGAAGAAATTATTAAAAATACTACAGTGAGAGTTGCAGAGGCTAAGATGTATCCGACGGATCCACATGTTAAACTTCCTGGTGACATAGTGTTATTTAATATAGGACAGTTTAAAGAACCTGATGGTTCTATAAGACCAGATATTTATAGACTTGGTTGGCTATACGCCATCAATCATATGCCTTATGATTTATTTGAAGATATGATCGAAGATTATTATGAATATAGAGATACATCGCATTTTATCATAAGTAGATCAGATTTGATAATTATTGCAATGTCTAGTATTGCAGAACAAAGCCTAATCAATGTACAGTTAGCGTATGTAGATGGTGTCGATAATTACGATAACGACATCATGGTTAAAGCTAATAAGTCTGATAGCGCAATGTCTTTAAGAGCATTGATTGAGGATGAATATCTTCTGATGCAGTCAAAATATACAGGAAGAGATGATGTTATTCTTGAAGTGTATGATAAAATTTTTCCAGCTAAGCAAGTTGCTACTAAATTTAATTCGGTTGCAACTTATTTAAAAGGATTGATTAGTAAGTAAAATTAATAAAAAAAGATCTTGTGTATTAAATACACAAAATCTTTTTTTATTATTGTCTGACAGTTATATGAAAATACAACCGCAAACAATAATTATCAATGCTATAATGGCGTGTACTACCTGTACACCTGTAGTAAGTACGCCATCACCATAATAGTAGTATTGCTCATACAATCCCTGAGCAATTGCTACTAATGTGAGCAGTGTATACATAACACGCTCATGCTTACTAAGGTTTTTAATCTTATTGATAATCTTATTCATAATTATCCTTTCTAGGGTTTTACCCTAATATGTACCATAGATACATATTCCCAGTTTTTGTTAGTGCTGGATCACTATTATTATATTAATAATATATTAAAAAAATATCTGTAATAAACGGAATAAAAAAAAGACTACCCTTTAGGGGGTAGTCTTTTTTATTAATGACGGCTCAGATATCTACGTATTCTGTACGAGATATCTGATTCATCATCACATAGTGCTGCTATCGTAAAGCCTACGACCATTACAGCTGTAAGCTTTACGATGAGGATGAGTATATCACCCTCTATTTCAGTAAACAATATTAAGCAGGTGTCGATGGCACCTGCTATAATTGCTACAATGACACTGATATTATAAATCCAATCTTTCATTTTTTTATCCTCCTTGGAATTTTTATTCTATTTATTACACGGAAATTCTATATAATTATAGTGTAACATTATTCGATTTTTCATATTGAGGCACATCATATTAATCGTTAATGAGAGGAGAATAATTATGGCAAATTTTATTTATGATGAAGAGTCACTCATTGATAATAATATTTTTCAATATGAGAAGCGTATCCATAGTCCAGTAGTCCGTATGCAAAGTAAGAATATGACTCTTACTACATATTGGCATATTAATAATATGAAGACTACTACAGATGGTGGTTGGCAAGATGTACAGAATGTATTAGGTGACAAATCTCCTATTAAATATGATAAAATTGAAAAATTTCCTTTATATGAAATGGATCAAGTCAATATTCAAATGGAGGATTCTGAAGCTGGTATAGATATGAATCATGAAGGTGATGCTACTATTATACCAGGTACAATTAAACCAGTTCCTAATTCTTTTTTTACTATTAATCATCTTACAGAAGCTTATGTATTTAGAGTAACAGAAGTTAATGTAGATAATGTAATGCCAGATAACTATTATAAGATTCATTATAGACTTGAATATGTTAATAGTACAATGGTAGATCAATTAAATTCTCAAACTACTGAAGTATACACTTGCATATTAGATAACATAGGTACAGAAGAGCGTTGCATAGTAGAAAAAAAGACTAATGCTAAGATTAAAGATATAGAGAATATGATAGAAGATGTTAAGTCTATCTATATGAGTATTTTCTATAGTGAGCGTTATAATGTATTATTAGGAGATCTTTGTGCAGGTGAGCATTTGTATGATCCACTGCAATCTGCTTTTATAAATAAGAATGGTATTCTTAATAGTAAAAGAAATCTTAATACAGTGATTTTATCAGTAGAATCTCAGGATAGTAAATTTAGATTAAAATATAACAAATCCATTTATAAATTTATAGAAGATCCTGATAAATCTAAAATAGAAAGATTCTATTACGATACTTATTTAGGTGTAAATAAACCAGAGACTCAGTTTAATAGATGGCTAGATTCTTCTATTCATGTATTAGATATTCCACAATTTATGGATCCTT
>ERZ779649.253-NODE-253-length-46643-cov-4.913883_pt1 | contig 46643 bp, 43 predicted proteins | sample MGYA00511882_ERZ779649 | MGnify/ENA primary metagenome ERZ779649 (study PRJEB29588, sample SAMEA2157793) | human gut metagenome | biome: human gut; feature: human-associated habitat; material: faeces | place: Denmark | collected 2008/2010 ... | reverse complement strand
AGAAGGCTATCCGGACGGTACATTCAAAGGCGAAAGAAACATGACCCGTTATGAATTGGCGCAGGTTATTGCCCGTCTGATGGCCCGCGAAGACCAGCTGAATGCAGAACAGAAAGCAACCTTGGACAAACTGGCAGGGGAATACGCAGATGAACTGGCAAACCTTGGTGTCCGCGTAAGCAACCTGGAAAAGAAAGTCGGCAACATTTCCTGGTCCGGCGATGCCCGTATGCAGTACCAGCATAACCTTGACGGAGCTAAAGATCATACGGATGCTTGGACAGGCCGTCTGCGCATCAATGCGGACGCCCAGGTCAATGACCAGGTCGTTGTTTCCGGTCGTTTCGTATCTGAAATGAATTTCAAGGATAATAAAGATGCCAATACTATCATGGACCGCATCCATGCCCGCTGGACACCGAATGACGCTTTCTACATGGATCTCGGCCGCCAGGGTGTGGCACTGGACCAGACCGGCGTGTTCTGGGATGAAGATGGAAGATTTGACGGCGTTGTAGCAGGTTATGATAATGGTAAATTCGGCGCTGAATTCGGTTATGGCCGTTTCCAGGACGCTGAGCGCAGCATGGATACCTATCACTGGGAAAACAGTGCGTCCATTGAAGCCTGGTATGGCAAGCTGACCGGGCACTTTGGCGAGTCTTCCATGCTTTCTGCTTTCTATTTAGACAATGTACAGGGACTCAATGGAAGTAGTGTAGCTCCTGCTTACAAGGGAGCACATATTTATGCTTGGGGTGCCGGCGCAACCATCGGACTGGGCGATTCCGGTCTGAGTATTGACGGTGATTTTATCCAGACCAAGGGTAATCACGAGTTCGGACATGGCAATCTGTGGACAGCCGGACTGAATTATGGCGAAGTGGATTTGAATAAACCGGGCAGCTTTACCCTCGGTGTTCACTATGTAAGAGCTGATGCAGGTTCTTATCTCCTCGGCAACTCCGCTTTGGACATGACGGATCAGCTGGAATATGGCTGGGACAATGGTGCAGGCGTGAAGTTCTGGACAGCAAAAGCAGGTGTTGCTGTACAGAAGAATGTAGAACTGGACGCTTACTACAACTTCGGCGCGAAAACATATGACAGCCAGGCGGAAAATCCCGCGAATACATGGGGCGTTGAACTGAACTACGCTTTCTAATTCGTGATTGTAAGCTAACAATAGAAGACCTCTTCGGGGGTCTTTTATTTTGCGAAAAATGGCTGTCGGACAGGAACGCCTGTTTTCATCCGCTTGTAGGACGTTTTCCATACTCGGAACAGCCTGTTTCCTTTTATTTCATTCGAGTAACAGGTCCTTCGCTGTTGCTTTGGGTGATGTCTTTCGGTTCCCGTCATCATGACGTTTTCCATTTCCCATTGTTAGTGACGTGCTTTCCCAAAATCGTCATTCAGCACTGTTAGCTGCCAGCTGCCAGTTGTCGGCTTACAGCTTTACCCCCAAACAGCCGATTTCTGTCGCTCCATATACGCTCTCCCTTCCCGGTCATTCTGAACGGGGGGTAAGAATGCTTGTGTGGGAAAAACGGGAAGCGGAATAGTGACACAGAGTGAAGAATCTATGACTCTAATGACGTCTTACGGTTTTCCTCACCACGGTAATAGATTCTTCACATTTGCTTCGGATGACGATTAACGCTCCCCTTACTACAACAGCAAATCCTTTGCTGATATTTCGTATGACACCTAATGGAAATCATATGCTTCGGCTTTTAACTCACAGCTAACGGCTAACAGCTTGTAGCTGACCGCTCACAGCTGATAGCTTTTATCTTCTTATGGTCTTCCTCATCGCGGGTGCAGATCCTTCACATTCGCTTCGGATGGTGTTTTGCCGTTCCCTGTCAATAAGGCACTATACAGGGTATGTTATAATAGGTATATATAAATATATGAATAAGCTTTAGCTTTGAAAGAAGGTGTTCTTATGTGGAAGAAAACAATACTTGCCGCGGCACTGCTTGCAGGTGGCGTAGTTGGCGGTTTTGCCGCGTATGATGGCGGAGATAATCCGCCGCAGGATGAAAACGTACAGCTCTGTCCCATCGGAGAAAACGGTGAGCGGGGAGTCTGCGGTGTTCCGGAGAGAAGCGGTGATGACCGGGAAGCTTGCAGGGGTCCGCACTGCAATAGGTGGTACGGAAGAAAATAAGGGAGACGGGAGACCGTTTCCTTTTTTCTTTATCCGGAAGCAAGAGGGGAAAGGGCGGTACTGATTTCTTCGTGAAAAGCGGAGTGTGTGAAGTGTTTTTGTTTGACATCTGATGGCCGTTTAGCTATAATTAGCATGTTATGGTGTGTGAATACACAGGACGCAGTAAGGAGGTGTTCACTGATGGCAAAAATGACATTCCAGCCTAATAACCACTGGAGAAAACATACCCACGGATTCCGCGCCCGTATGAAGACGAAAGCCGGCCGTATTGTTCTGAAAAGAAGAAGAGCCAAGGGCAGAAAGGTATTAAGTGCCTGAGTCAGAATCGAAGCAGGAGAAGAAGTATCCGCTTCACCGTGATTTCCGTATCCGGCAAAACAGGGATTACCGGCGTATATACTCGTCCGGCCGGCGTTTCAGCAACCGCGCGGGACTTATGTACGTGGTCAGGACGAAACGGGAACCTGTCCGGATCGGGTTTGTGACGACGAAGCGCATCGGCAATGCCGTGGCGCGCAACCGGGCAAGGCGCCTGATGAAAGAGGTTTATCGCCTCCATCGTCATGAACTTTCTTCCCATTATGAAGCCATATTGCTTGCCGCCGCTTTTCTGACGACAGCGACGTATAGCGAGGCGGAAAAGGCTTTGCTTGCGCTGTGGCGTAAAGCGGGCATGCTGGAGGGGGCATGATGAAGACGGTGCTGATCGTTCTTATTCGATTTTACAGGAAATATGTTTCTCCCCTGAAACCGCCATGCTGCCGTTTCACTCCCACCTGCAGCACTTACGCGCTGGAAGCGGTGGAGAAATACGGCGCGCTGAAAGGCGGATGGCTCGCGTTAAAGCGGATCTTGAAGTGCCATCCTTTCCATAAGGGCGGTTATGACCCTGTTCCATAAGGCTTTTCCGACAGGCAATGTACGGCGCTTTTGATAAGGCGCCGCTTTTTTCATCTTTCGCGTTTTGTTATCCTGTCACGCCATGAATTTTGCAGAGTTTCTGCATTTTTGTCTCATCCTGCTTTTGAAATTCAGAAAGCGGGAACATTTAGGCGGCTGAAATAGAGGCCGTATAAGGAGAAATTATGAATCTTGGCTTTGGCGGAGGCGGATCTGAGTTCCAGATTCCTGTCCTCTCGGCTATTGTAGGCATGATTGCCGATCTGATGCGCATTGGCCTGCAGGTTTGTTATGAATTTACTTCCGGTCTCGGATTTCCCAATTACGTCATCGCTATCGTCGTTTTGACGATACTCATCAAGACGCTGCTGCTTCCCCTCGCGGTGAAACAGATCCGTTCCATGAAAGCGATGCAGGCAATACAGCCGGAGATCCAGAAAATCCAGAAGAAGTACAGAAATGACCCTGCCATGATGCGGCAGGAAATGGGGCGTCTGTACAAAGAGCATAATGCGTCCCCCATGGCGGGATGCCTGCCTTTGCTCATACAGATGCCTTTCCTTATCGCGATGTACTATGCGATTCAGGGGTTCAGTTATGACCCTCTCCATGCGGGTTTCCTCTGGATTGAAAGTCTGGCAGCGGAAGACGGCACGTACATCCTGCCTGTTCTTTCCGCCGCGTCCACGTTCCTTGTTTCCTGGCAGACGACGCCGAAAGACGCGCCGGGCAACCAAAAGACGATGCTTTTCATGATGCCTCTTATGATTGGCTGGATGTCTCTTCATTTTCCGAGCGGTTTGGTGATTTACTGGGTGGTGAGCAATGTCTACCAGTTTTTCCAGCAGCTTATCATGTTCCGCGGGGAAAAGGGAAAGGAAATGATAAACGGGCCTTCGAAAAAAGGCGTAGTCACTGTCCATACCGATGAAGAGGCTGTGGCTAAGACAAAGAGGAAAAAGATTATCCGCAGAAAAATTATTAAAAAGGTAGCAAAGAAACCGGCAGCCGATGAAGCACCGAAGGCCGGTGATGAAAAAGAAAAAACGGCTTCTGCTGAAAAGACGGCAGAGGCCGGGGATAGTTCCGGGAAAGCGGAGGGATAACTATGAAAACTGTCAGAATTACCGCAAAAACCGTTGACGAAGCAGTGGAAGAAGGATTGAAGAAGCTGGGGCTTTCCCGCGCAGAAGCAGTGATCCGTGTCATTGAACAGCCCTCAAGCGGACTTTTCGGTTTGTTCAACAAGAAAGATGCCGTTGTCGAGGTCGGCGCGGCAGGATCGGAAACGGAAGATGTTACGGAGACTGCCGGGGACATGACTTCGGCTGTTGCCGGGGCTGCAGACGGAGAGGAAGAAACCGTTTCCGCTGCGGAGGAGCCGGGGGAAAACGTCATGGGCGGCGATACGGAAGAAGTTCTTACGGCGAAGAAGGAAAAACGCGGCCGTGAGGAAACTCCGTTTTCCGCGGAAGAGCAGGAAGAGGCCGCTGAAGAAGCGAAACGTTTCCTGACGGGCGTTTTCAAAGGAATGAAGATGGATGTGCAGCTTGAGAAGATGGTGAGTGAAGAACGCATTCTTTTCAACCTTCACGGCGAGGGTCTGGGCATCCTTATCGGAAAGCACGGCCAGACGCTGGATGCGCTCCAGTACCTGACAAATCTGGCGGCAAATAAAAATTTCCGCCACCATTACTTCGTGCTCCTTGATGTGGAGGACTATCGGCAGCGCCGCAGACAGACGCTGGAATCGCTGGCGCACCGCCTGGCGGATAAGGTGAAGCGTACAGGGGAAGAAATCCGCCTTGAACCGATGTCGGCGGGCGACCGCCGCATGATCCACCTGGCGCTCCAGAATGACGGCGCGGTATCTACAGAAAGCGACGGAGAAGCGCCGTATCGCTGCGTCGTGATTCGCGCGAAACAGTAAAAATAAAAAGCCTCATGGCGGAATGATTTCGATCAAACAGCCGTGAGGTTTTTTGCTGCGCGGGATCCGGAAATGCCGTGCTCCGTTTCGTGTGCCTTTCTTTTGCGGTTCCCGCTTCTTTTGGGCTCCGCTTTATTTCGAGGCCGCAGGCGGGCAACAATATTTCATCAGTTGTGCTAAAATAACCATATACATAGAAAGGGGAGGTGGTTCGTTGTTCGCTTATGCGTTCACGTTCCTTGCCGCGCTTGCCGTGACGTTTATTCTCACGCCGGCCGTAAAGAATTTCGCGGTGCAGATCGGCGCCGTGGATAAGCCGGACGCACGGAAGGTGCATCACGGACTGGTCCCCCGTTTGGGCGGGCTTGCCATATACGCAGGGTTTATGGTATCCGTCATTCTTACGGTGGGCTTTACTTATGAAATGACAGGGATTATGATCGGCGCGACCTGTCTTGTTTTTGTGGGGATTGCAGATGATATCGTGTCTCTTCCCGCCAAGGTGAAACTTCTCGGGCAGATCTTATCCGCCGCTGTGCTTGTGATATTCTTTGATGTGAATATTGATTGGATCGATCTTCCCTATGTGGGGATTATTGAATTTCCTCTCTTTATTTCCATACCGCTTACTATTTTCTGGATCATCGGATTTATCAATACGGTCAATCTTATTGACGGCCTTGATGGGCTTGCTGCAGGGATTGCCACGATAGCGTCTATTGCCATTGCCCTTCTCGCATTCCAGATGGGGCAGTGGGTATCGGCTGCTGCTATGGTGGCCATGACGGGGGCGTGTCTCGGCTTTCTGCAGTATAATTTCAATCCGGCTAAAATTTTCATGGGCGATACGGGATCCATGTTCCTTGGGTATGTGATTGCCGCGGTGTCGGTCATGGGATCTATGAAGACGGCGGCTGCCGCAGTCCTTATCGTGCCTTTGGTGGCGCTGGCCGTGCCCATTACCGATACGGTACTTGCTATCGTGCGGCGCAGGCAGTCAGGGGTGCCGATTTTTTCACCGGACAAGAATCATCTCCACCACCGTCTTCTGGCGGCAGGATTGTCGCAGAAACAGGTGGTGCTGGTCATGTACGCGCTGACCGCTTTTTTCTCGGCAGCGGCGCTCCTTGTGGTGAGGCTGAATCCATTTCTCGGCGTGGCGGTGATCCTCCTCGCACTCGGGATGTTTATTTTCTGGGCGAAGAAACTCGGCGTCATGAGAGAGGTCGTTCTTCCGCCATCGGAAAAAGATGAGAAATAAAAAAAGAATTGACAGAAATATTTCATTTTATCAGTTTGTTTTATGAAAAGGAGTAGTCCTGTGAAAGTCATGACGGTTTTCGGCACGCGGCCTGAAGCGATAAAGATGGCTCCTGTCGTGCAGTCGCTTCTGGCGCATCCCGAAATAGAAACAAAGGTCTGCCTCACGGCGCAGCATCGGGAAATGCTCGATCAGGTGGTGGATCTTTTCAAGCTGCCCGTCGATTACGATCTGGATATCATGAGGAGCGGACAGTCCCTGTATGACATCACTTCCCGCGTCCTTCGCGGACTGGAAGAAGTACTGGAAAAGGAAAAACCGGATTATGTCCTTGTCCATGGGGATACGACGACGACGTTTACCGCGTCGCTTGCCGCTTTTTACAGGCAGATCAAAGTCGGACATGTGGAAGCGGGGCTGCGCACGGGAGATCTGGCGGCCCCTTTTCCTGAAGAGGCGAACCGCCAGCTTACGGGCGTCCTGGCCAGTCTTCATTTTGCCCCGACGGAAACAGCGCGGGAAAATCTGCTCCGTGAAAATAAAAAGGATGAAAATATTTTTGTCGTGGGGAATACCGTCATTGATGCGCTCCTTTCGACGGTAAAGAAAGATTATACTTTTGAAGATGAAGAAATACAGGCGATTGAAGAACACAAGCGCGTCATCCTTGTGACCACCCACCGCCGTGAAAATTTAGGCGCGCCCATGCATCATGTGTACCGTGCGCTCCGCCGGCTGGTGGAAACCGTACCGGATACGGAAGTGGTATTTCCTGTCCATCGGAATCCTCTTGTCCGTGAAGCGGTGGAGGAAGAGCTGGACGGCGCGGCGGGCATCCATCTTGTGGAACCGATGGAATATGAGCCTTTCACGAATCTGATGGCGCGGTCCGCCCTTGTGCTGACCGATTCAGGCGGCATACAGGAGGAAGCGCCGAGTCTGGGGAAACCCGTTCTTGTCCTTCGCGATACGACAGAGCGCCCCGAAGCGGTAGCGGCGGGGACGGTAAAACTGGTAGGCACTGGGGAAGAGAAGATTTATCAGACGGCATACCGGCTGCTGACCGATGAGGCGGAATATCATGCGATGGCGGAAGCAGTGAATCCTTACGGTGACGGCAGATCCGCCGGGCGCATCGTGGATACGCTTTTGTATGCGGAGGGGATTTCTCATAAAAAACCGTCTAAATTTATAGCTAAGTAAATCCGCATATGTTACAATAACTTTGTATGGGTAGAGCTGTACGTATTTTGCGTGCAGTTTTTCATGATATGCACATGCCGGAGATGGCCATGAAGAATGCCGGAGGACAGGGAGATAAAGAAAAAGAGTTCAATCCGATGCGCAGTATCGCTGTAGCGGGCGGAGCGGGCATGACCCTTCTTTCCTGTATCGGCCTCGGTATCTGGGGCGGACTTAAGTGTGATGAATACTTGGGGACGTATCCTTTCGGCCTTATCGGGTTATCCCTTTTGGGCGCCATATCCGGATTGTGGGCCATAATTAGAAAAATGATAGGAAAGTAAGAAATGAAGTATGATACGGTATTCCCTGCTTTTGCGGATAGAGTGGTCATCCGTCTGGCAGCCATAGGCGCTGTCGGCGCGGCCGCCGCGTTTTTGAAGTGGGAATGGACTGTGGCGGCAGGATTTGCCGCCGGCGTCGTATTTCATATTCTTTTTTTCTTGTACATGAAACAGCGTTACATCCACTGGGAGAAAGAAGAGCGGGACGCGGCCTACATAGGCCAGATGGGCGCCGCGCTTGCAGGCTCCCGGCTTTTTGTGGAAGCGGGGCTGGCGGCGGCGGTGGTTTTGTGGACACCGCTTTCCATTCTCGGTTTCCTGGCGGGCTTATTGTCACTGTTCCCTGCTACTATCTGGGCAAGGCAATAGTGTGGAATAAGAATAATAATATTTTCCTGACGTCCAAAACAGAGAGGGGGTGAGACTATGCATCTTCATACAGGTACACATATGGTTGCACAGCTTTTCGGAATGTCGGTCAATCTGGATACGATTTTTACACAATGGCTTACTGCTCTCATAGTATTTATTATCGTCTTTGCTGCGAGCCGGGGGCGTTCGCTCGTTCCAAGCGGTATCCAGAACGCGGTGGAAATGATCATTGAGCCGCTATGCTCCCAGTTTGAGAAAAATATGGGATCGCATTATAAAAAGGTTGTTTATTTCCTGCTGACGCTTTTCATGTTCATCTTTGTGGCCAATGAGATCGGGCTTCTGCCGACAGCCCATCTGACGGCGTCTCCGACAAATGATGTGAATACGACCCTGGGGCTGGCACTGACCGGCACATTATGTATTCATTTCGTTTATATCAGGAACAGGGGATTCGGCAAATGGCTGAAACATTTCTTTGAACCCATGCCGCCGTTCGTGATCATCAATATTGTAGAAGAACTTTCCCGGCCGGTGACACTGGCAATGCGTCTATTCGGCAATATTCTGGCAGGGGAAATCCTGATGGAAATCCTCTACGCGTTGGCACCTGTGCTTGTACCTTTGCTCTGGGTCGTGTTCAGCCTTGTGGTCGGATTGATCCAGGCGTACATTTTCACTACGCTGACTTCCATTTATCTCAAGGAAAGCGTGGAGTAAGTGAAGGTGTGCAGGTGAATGGGAGCGGCACTCCGTAAAATGCCCGGCGCCGCCCGCGAAACGGTACTCATTATATCCGGAAAAACCGGGGCATTACATTTTTAGGAGGAATCATTACCATGGATCAGACTATTGTTGTTCAGTATTCCCTTATCGCATCTGCGCTGATTGCCGCAGTTGCCGCATTTGCAGCCGCATTCAGCGATTCTAAAGTAGCATCCCACGCTATCGACGGCATGACCCGCCAGCCGGAAATTCAGGGGCAGCTCTTCACTTCCATGCTTGTCGGCATCGGCTTGGTAGAATCTATTCCGATTATCGCTATCGTTATTTCTCTCGTCCTCGTATTCGCCAATCCTTTCCTCGGCTAATTCCAATTCATTGTTAGCCTAAGGAGGGGATTTCATTGGTAGAATTAAATGGTACGCTGCTGATTTCAATCCTCAACTTTATCATTCTCGTTGCCGTTTTGGCACATTTCTGCTATAAGCCGATGCTGAAGGTCATGGATGACCGCAGGAACAAGATCCGGAATGATCTGGACAGCGCGGCCCGGTCCAGCGCGGAGGCGGCCAAGCTCAAATCCGATCTGGAAGCGGAACTTGCCAATGCCCAGGTCGCCGCACAGGGGATCGTGGACAAGGCCGTAAAAGAGGCCAAGGTACAGGCCCAGGCGCAGATCGATGAGGCCCATGCGGCTATTGAGAGGGAAAAAGTCCAGGCTGCTAAACAGATCGAAAGGGAACGCAAGGATGCCCTGGAGGATCTGAAGACGCAGGTGGCCGCTCTTTCCTGTGATATTGCATCGAAGATCATCAGCAAAAATATGACGCCGGATACGAATGACCGGCTCATAGCGGAAAGCATCGCAAGACTGGATGCCGGGCAGGCAGGTAAGTAATCATGGATAAGAACGTAATCCTTGCAAAGAAGTACGGACGAGCCATCTATGAAATTGCCGCAGAGCAGCACTGCCTGGAACAAACGGAAGAAGATCTCCGCCTCATTGCCGATACCATAGGGAAAAGCAAAGAGCTCGGGGAGATTCTGAACCATCCTCTGCTTGCTAAGGATGTCAAGAAAGATACTATAAATAAGTTATTTGCAGATAAGGTGCAGCCGATAATTTTACAGTTCTGCTATGTTGTTATCGACAAAGGCCGCATCGCTGATTTTGCTGCCATGGCGGATGTCTATGCCAATCTTGCGCATCATGGGATGGGCATGGAGGAAGCCGTGGTAACCTCTGCATTTCCATTGACCAAATCCCAGGTGGACGCTTTGAAAGCCAAACTTGCGGAAATCACGGGAAGCAAAATTATCATGAAACAGAAAGTAGACGCATCTTTGATAGGCGGATTCACGGTCCGGATGGGAGACCGTCTGATTGACGGATCCATAGCTCGCCAGCTTGCGGCGCTCCGCTCGCAAATGATGCAAAGAGATTGAGGTGACTTACAGGATATGAAAATCAGTTCAGATGAAATCACATCTGTCATTAAAAAACAGATTGAAAATTACAAAGTAGACCTCAATGTCGATGAAGTAGGTACGGTTCTTGAAGTCGGCGACGGTATCGCCCATGTATATGGCCTTGAAAACTGCATGGCCGGTGAATTGCTGGAACTGCCGAACGGCGTTTACGGCATGGCCATGAACCTGGAAGAAAGCAATGTAGGTGCCGTTCTTCTGGGGAATGCGGAAACCATCAAGGAAGGCGACGTAGTAAAGAGAACGGGCCGTCTGATGCAGGTTCCCGTAGGCAATGCGGTCATCGGCCGCGTGGTCAATGCACTGGGACAGCCGATTGACGGCAGAGGCGAAATCAAGACTGACGCTTATCGCGACATTGAAATCAAAGCTCCGGGCATTGCCGACAGACAGCCGGTAAACGTCCCGCTGCAGACCGGTCTGAAATGTATCGACTCCATGGTCCCGATCGGCCGCGGACAGCGTGAGCTGATCATCGGCGACCGCGGTACAGGCAAGACTGCCATCGCTATTGATACCATTCTGAACCAGAAGGGGCAGGATGTTATTTGTATTTATGTTTCCATCGGGCAGAAGAACTCCAATGTCGTCCGTGTATACGAACGGCTGAGAGCTGCCGGCGCTATGGATTACTCCATCATCGTACATGCCGGTGCTTCCGAAGGGTCTCCGATGCAGTACCTTGCACCATACTCCGGTGTATCCATTGCGGAACATTTCATGCACCAGGGCAAAGATGTCCTCATTATCTATGACGACCTCTCCAAACATGCTGTCGCTTACCGCGCCATGTCGCTTCTGCTGCGCCGTCCGCCGGGACGCGAAGCTTACCCCGGTGACGTATTCTATCTGCATTCCCGTCTGCTGGAACGTGCGGCACGTCTGTCCGATGCACTGGGCGGCGGTTCCATCACCGCGCTGCCGATCATTGAAACACTGGCAGGCGATGTCGGTGCGTACATTCCGACAAACGTCATTTCCATCACGGACGGACAGATTTATCTGGAAACGGCACTCTTTTATTCCGGGATCCGTCCGGCCATCAATGTCGGCCTGTCCGTATCCCGTGTAGGCGGTTCCGCGCAGATTAAGGCCATGAAGCAGGTCGCAGGCACGCTGCGTCTGGATCTGGCACAGTTCCGTGAATTGGCAGCATTTGCCCAGTTCGGTTCCGATCTTGATGCTGCCACCAAAGCGCAGATCGACCGCGGTCAGAGGACGACGGAAATTCTGAAGCAGCCGCAGTATTCCCCTTATCCGGTCGAAGACCAGGTTATGGCGATCTACACGGCCGTCAAGGGGTATCTTGATGACGTGGACGTAGACCAGGTTGTCGGGTTTGAACAGCAGGTTCTGAATTTCCTCCACAGCAGCCATCCAGAAATCGGCGCTGATATCGTGGATAAAAAGAAGCTGACAGATGAAAATGAAGCGAAACTCAGAGAAGCTCTTGATGAATTCAAGAAACGTTACAAGGCACAAAGCGAAACAGAAGAAAAGTCTGAAACGGTAGAGGGGTGATCTGATTGGAAAGTACGCGTGATATAAAAGGGCGCATAAAGTCCGTCACCAACATCCAGCAGATCACGAAAGCCATGAAGATGGTAGCCGCCGCCCGTCTGCGCAAAGCGGAGGAAAAGGCAAACGGCTCCCGTCCTTATGCGGAAAAGATCGGAGAGCTCCTGCGCCGTGCTTCTTCGGTGACACCCGGATTTACCAGCCCGCTCTTCAGGACAGGCGAAGTAAAGAAGGTAGGATATCTCGTCATTTGCGGCGACAAAGGCCTTGCCGGCGCTTATAACTCCAACGTGATGAAGCGTACCCTGCAGGAAATCTCCGGAAAGGATCGTTCTGCATACGCTTTATATGTCTGCGGGAAACAGGCGAAGAATTATCTGAAATTCCGCGGGTATGATCCCGATACCTATCATTTCGGCTTTTCTGATAAGCCGTCGGCTCAGGATTCCATCGATCTCTCCAAAGAGATGGTGGAATACTTCACAAAAGAAGAAGTCGATGAAGTTTATATTATTTATACCAAATTCATCACCGCCCTCCGCCAGCAGGTCCGGGTAGACCGGCTGCTCCCCATTGAAGCGCCGGCTGAGGGAAAAACGGAAGAAGCAGCAAAAGCAGCTGCCAGCAAATGGGAAAAAGAAAGACAGGATTTCCTCCATATCGAGGAAGATCCCTATATTTTCCTTCCCGATGCGGCGGCAGTGCTTTCTAAACTGCTTCCTGAATATATACAAGTACAGGTTTATAATGCGATGCTGCAATCCGCGGCGTCCGAGCTGGGCAGCCGTATGGCGGCCATGTCCGCTGCCACTGACAACGCGACGGAAAGAATTGCCGACCTCAACCTTACGTACAACAAAGCGCGTCAGGCACAGGTCACCAATGAAATTTCCGAAATTGTCGGCGGTGCGGCAGCTCTCGAATAAACCGGCTTAATTTGATTAAGGAGGAATGCTTCTTCATGGCAAATGAACAGCAGGGACAGGTAGGCAAGGTCGTACAGGTCATGGGCGCTGTCGTCGATATCGCTTTTTCCGACGATCAGGAACTTCCTGCCATCTATAACGCAATTCATGTCAAAGATGAAGAAGGCACTGTTCCGGTAGATGTTATCTGTGAAACCATGCAGCACTTAGGTGACGGCGTAGTCCGCACCGTTGCGATGAGTTCCACCGATGGCATGGTACGCGGAATGAAAGCAGTAGATACCGGCCGTGCTATTGCAGCACCGGTCGGCGACGGATGCCTGGGACGTATTTTCAACGTACTCGGACAGACCGTCGACAATGACGATACAAAAGTACCGGCATCCGACTACTGGCCTATTCATCGTCCGGCACCGGCCTTTAAAGACCAGTCTCCGGCAACCGAAATTTTTGAAACCGGCATCAAAGTCGTCGACCTCATCGCTCCGTATGCAAAAGGCGGTAAGATCGGGCTCTTCGGCGGTGCGGGTGTAGGTAAGACCGTTCTTATCCAGGAATTGATCCATAACGTGGCGACAGAACACTCCGGCTGCTCCGTATTCTGCGGCGTCGGCGAACGTACCCGTGAAGGGAACGATCTCTGGGGAGAAATGAAAGACTCCGGCGTTCTTTCCAAAGTTGCGCTGGTATACGGCCAGATGAACGAACCTCCGGGAGCGCGTATGCGTGTAGCTCTCACCGGTTTGACCATGGCTGAATATTTCCGCGACAAACAGGGACAGGACGTCCTGCTCTTCGTAGACAATATTTTCCGTTTCGTACAGGCAGGTTCCGAAGTATCCGCGCTGCTCGGGCGTATGCCGTCCGCCGTAGGCTACCAGCCGACACTGGCTACTGATATCGGCGAACTGCAGGAACGCATCACTTCCACCAAAGACGGTTCCATCACATCCATCCAGGCCGTATACGTACCGGCCGATGACTTGACAGATCCGGCTCCGGCAGGCGTATTTACACACTTGGATGCTACCACTGTACTGAGCCGTTCCATCGCGGAACTGGGCATCTATCCGGCAGTAGACCCGCTGGACTCCACCAGCCGTATCCTTGACCCGAACGTTTTGGGTGAAGAGCATTACGAAGTGGCCCGCGGCGTACAGGCTATTCTGCAGCGCTACAAAGAACTGCAGGATATCATCGCCATCCTGGGCATGGAAGAACTTTCCGATGATGACAAAGTCATCGTAGCCCGCGCAAGAAAGGTACAGAGATTCCTGTCTCAGCCCTTCTTCGTAGCCGAACAGTTTACAGGCTCCCCCGGCAGATACGTATCCCTGAAGGAAACCATCCGCGGTTTCAAGGAAATCCTTGCAGGCCAGCACGATGATATGCCTGAAGGCGCGTTCTACATGGTCGGCACAATTGATGAAGCGATCGAAAAGGCTGAAAAGATGAAGAAAGGGGAATAAGCCATGGCTGATACCCTTACGAATCCCATGCACGTGGAAGTCATCAGCCCCGACGGACTGATTTATCGAGAAGCCGGCGTGGAAATGGTGGTGGCCCGTGCAGCAGACGGCGAATTTGCCGTCATGAAAAACCATCTGCCTCTGGCAGCCGCTCTTGAAATGTGCCCTGTGCGCATTGTTAAAGGCGGAAAGGAACAAAAGGTGGCTGTATTTGGCGGTTTCCTGGAAATAAAGGACAATCAGGTAAATATCGTAGCCCCCCTGGCGGAGCTGGCGGACACCATCGATATTGCCCGTGCCCAAGCCGCGAAGAAACGTGCGGAAGACAGGCTCGCGTCCAAGAGCAAAGAAATCGATGTCGATCGTGCCAAACTCGCTCTCCAGCGTGCACTGACACGGCTCAAAACGACAGGAACCCTTTGATCCAAACAAAAGAACCGATCCATACAAATAATGGGTCGGTTTTTATGTTGGGGGAAGACGTTAAGAAGATAAAAGCTATCAGCTGTGAGCTGTCAGCTGCAAGCTAACTATTCTTTTACGATTTAAATCATTACGACAAGCGAGTATCCTCAATCGCACTGCGTGCGCCAGCAGCTTCTTCTGACGGCCGAATCCATGATCCCCGTATAAGACGATAAAGTATCACTATAACGCCAGCGAAGGATCTATTACCGTGGTGAGGATACTGTAAAGCATGACTTAATCAAAATCATTTTATTAAAAGCACAAAAAAGCTTCTCACATTTAGGATATACTCCATGTTCTGCGAGAAGCTTTTCACATTTCATGCATTCCCCTGTCAGGCACTTCCGACCGGCTGCGCCGGACAGCAGAGAGAAATCAAAAACATGAGCCGCAATGCGCTGTCAGTTCATCCGATATTGGAAATTATTTCTTTTTTCCGCCGAGATAGGCCGCCATGACGTCGGGGTTCCCCGCCACTTCCGCAGCCGGTCCTTCCATAACGATTTTTCCCGTTTCCATGACATAAGCATAATCGGCAATCTGCAGTGCTTTTCGTGCATTCTGTTCTACAAGAAGAACCGTTGTCCCCATTTTATTGATATCCTTGATGACATCAAAAATCTGCTGGACGACAAGAGGCGCCAGCCCCATGGATGGTTCATCAAGAAGCATGAGCTGCGGTCTTGCCATCATGGCACGGGCAATGGCGAGCATCTGCTGTTCTCCGCCGGAAAGGGTGCCGCCAAATTGGTTTTCCCTTTCCAGCAGCCGGGGAAAACGCTGGAACACTTTCACCATATCTTCCCTGATTTCCGCCTTGTCCTTTCTCTGGTATGCACCGAGTTCCAGATTTTCACGGACGGTCATGTTCTGAAGGATCTGCCGCCCTTCCGGCACAAGGACTACACCGGCATTTACGATATGGAACGACTTTTGTCCCGTGATGGATTTATCTTTGAAACGGATCTCCCCTTCCGAGGGTTTCATGAGCCCCATGATGGTTTTCATCGTGGTGGACTTTCCCGCGCCGTTCGCTCCGATAAGGGTCACGATTTTCCCTTCAGGAACAGAGAGGCTGATGCCTTTCAGCGCCGTGATATTTCCATAGCCGGCGACAATATTCTTAAGCGTAAGCAGCATCATTCGTCCTCCTTTCCGAGATAAGCCTCAATAACGGCAGGATTATTCTGTACTTCTTCGGGAACGCCTTCTGCCAGTTTTTCGCCGAAGTTGACGACAATCAGGCGGTCGCAGAGAGTCATCACAAGGTGCATATCATGCTCAATCAAAATAATGGTCGTTTTATAGGTTTCACGAATTCCACGGATGAGCTCCGTAAGAGCTACTGTTTCGCTGTCATTCATTCCTGCTGCCGGTTCATCCAGGAGGATAAGTTTCGGATGGGCGGCAAGAGCACGCGCGATTTCCAGCTTTCTCTGCTTGCCGTAGGGCAGTTCCGTGGCAGGGCGGCCCGTATCCTGTTCCAGCCCCACAAAGCGGAGCAGTTCCATCGCTTCCTTCCGCGCTTCTTTTTCTTCTTTCTTCTGTGCACCTGTATGGAGGATACTGGCAAGAAAGCCTGCTTTTAAATGGTCATGCTGTCCGACAAGAATATTCTCCAGTACTGTCATCCCCGTGAAAAGACGGATATTCTGGAACGTACGGGCGATACCCCCATTGATAATCTGATAGGGTTTCTTCCCGCTGATCGACTGTCCGTCAAAAAGGATATTCCCTTCAGAAACCGGATACACGCCTGTGATCAGGTTGAAAATCGTTGTTTTACCGGCGCCGTTCGGCCCGATGACACCGAATATTTCCCCTTTCTCCACTTGGAAGGACATATTCGATACCGCCGTAAGACCGCCGAAACGCTTCACCACATTCTGCATTTCAAGAAGCATCACTTTTCTCCTCCTTCCACGGGAACGGCTTTCTTTTTGCTGAAAAGCGAACCGATCCACTTCACCGCGTCATAAGAAAGAATACCATCCGGACGGAAAGCCATGAGTGCCACAAGCATCACGCCGTAGATGATATCCCTGTATTCCGCCAGGGAACGGAGCGATTCGGGAACGATAGTAAGCACTGCCGCGCCGAGGACAGGCCCCCACATGACATTGCTGCCGCCGAAAACTGTGTAGAGAAGCATATCCACCACACGGTGCCACGAGAAATCCGTGGGACTGATAAAGAATGTGACATGAGCGTACAAAGCGCCCGCTACTCCCGCAAAAAACGCGCTGAAGAGAAATCCCATCATTTTGTAATACACTACATTGATTCCCGACAGAGAAGCAGCGTACTCATCGGCCTTCACGGCTGCCATGGCGCGGCCGATGCGGGAATGTTCCAGCCGGTACCAGAAGGAAATAATCAGCACCGTCAAAACCAGCAGCACCAGACACACAAGAAGCTGTCCGCCCGTCTGTGAATCTATTTCCAAAGCATCCAGGAGCCCCCAGTCGCTTGCATAATCGGAAAGTACACTTCCCATGGAAGGAATCCCCGAATAGCCGAGTGCGCCGTGAGTAATTTCCAGATTCAAGGCGATGACTCGGACCACTTCACCGAACCCCAGCGTGGCAATCGCCAGATACAGCCCCCGGAGACGGATCGTCGGCAGTCCGATAACCAGAGCCACAAGAACCGCCATGACACCGCCAAGGAAAATCCCTACGGGCATAGGTACGTGGTACTGCGCTGTCAGAATGGCGGACGTATACGCACCGAAACTCATCAGCCCGGCATTCCCCAAAGAAAGGATGCCCGTGCAAAGCGTCATGTAAATCGTCATGGCAAGAATAATATTGATGCAGACAAAGGTGAGAACCTGCAGAAAATATCCATTCAGCAAATCTTCCATTACGGCCTTCCTCCTTTCCCTGCTTTCGCAAAAAGTCCTTCCGGACGAATAAACAAAATCAAAATGATAAGACCGAAGGCCACTGCATCGCGATAAGAAGAAGTACCGTAAGCCACGCTGAATACTTCGGCAATGCCGAGAATGAATCCGCCCGCCATGGCACCTTTCACATTACCGAGACCGCCCATGATGAGAACCGCCAGCCCTTTCAGTCCCATCGCTGTCCCCATCGTTGGTTCGATAGCGTTGAAAGAAAGCCCGATCAGTACGCCTGCCGCTGCACCGAGGGCAGAAGCCAGCATCACCGTCAAAGTAATGATACGGCCCGTATTGATTCCAAGAAGACCGGCCGTCTCCGCATTTTCCGAAGTCGCCCGGATCGCCTTGCCTACCTTTGTCCGATTCAGCATGATTGTGAGAAAAACCATAAGCACTACTGCCGTCCCCAAGCTGATAATCTGGATACCGGAAATTTTGAAAACCCCCATATCCATCAGTTCATTGCCGAACGCAGACGGGAAGGAACGGGTCTGCGGCCCCCAGACCATAAGCGCCACACTTTCAAGAAATGTAGCCACACCGATCGTACTGATAAGCGGCGCCAGATGCGTCGCTTTATGCTTACGCAGCGGTCGGAGCGCCAGCAGCTCCAACGCATACCCCAGAACCGCACCCCCGATCATGGCGCCGGCCAATGCGGGGAAAATATTCATTCCCGCTTCCGTTACCAGAAGCAGGCCGATATAAGCACCTACCATGAAAATTCCGCCATGCGCCATATTCACGATATTCAATACTCCGAAGACCAGCGTATATCCGATAGCAATAACCGCATAAGCGCTTCCCAGCGTCAGACCATTGACAAGCTGTTGAAAAAACACGATAACTTTCCCCCTTCTTGAGAAATATTTCTTTGCCCAAACCTCAGACAAAACTTTGCAAAAACCATAAAAGGACTAAAAACCGCCCCTGCCGCACGGCAGGACACCGCTGCAGCAGGGGCGGAAATCTCCGCGGTACCACCCTGTATTTATCACTCTAAGGAAAAAGAGGCAGAACTTCCCGATAACAGAAAAGCCCCCACCTTCATTACTGAAGATAGGGGCGAACAGTCGCGGTACCACCCTACATTATACTCTTAATCCTTCCTCCGTAACGTGGATAAACGCCATTTTTTACTTATTTCAAAAATGGAGCTCTCAGGCGATAAAAAATAACGGAATGTACCGGCTTGCACCCTCCGCCGGCTCTCTGTGCCATGGACCGCCATCTTTCCTGTCCTGATCATTGCCTGTATCCCCTTAACGCGGGTAACGCCGATGATTACTTCATTCATCCTCGGAACTCCCGGGCGAGCAGGCATCTGCTTTCGTATCGGTTCCCACCACTCCCGACTCTCTATGACGAACCTGTCAGATACGTTTCCCGTTCACAGTCCTTGGTTTTTGTTTGTGATGTCAATTATATGCTGAAATATTTCCACTGTCAAGGGAAATATTAAAACATCTTTTACTGATTGAATGTTAAGCACAGAACTTTCTATTTCATTATTTTGCATCACAAAACAGTATGGCTCCAAAATAGCTCTTAACCGTTATCGCTTTCCTTTTCCTTGCGGATGACATCATGGGCGCCGCCCTCCACGATGGAAGTCGCGGAAACCAGCGTAAGCTTCGCTTTCTTCTGGAGTTCGGCAATCGTGAGCACGCCGCAGTTGCACATCGTAGCCCTCACCTTGCTGCAGGTTTTAGCCACATTTTCCTTGAGCGATCCTGCATAAGGAACATAAGAATCCACGCCTTCCTCAAACTGGAGCTTCTTATCTCCGCCCAAATCATATCTTGCCCAGTTACGCGCACGGTTTGAGCCTTCCCCCCAGTACTCCTTCACCACTGTACCGCCCACCGTACGCTTCTGCGTGGGAGACTCGTCGAAACGGGCGAAATAACGGCCCAGCATGACAAAATCGGCTCCCATCGCCAGCGCTAGCGTGATGTGATGATCATAGACGATGCCGCCGTCAGAGCAGACCGGCACATACACGCCCGTCCGTTCATAGTATTCATCCCTTGCCTGGCAGACTTCAATCAAAGACGTCGCCTGTCCGCGGCCAATCCCCTTTGTTTCACGGGTAATACAGATGGAACCGCCGCCGATGCCGACCTTTACGAAATCGGCGCCTGCCTCCGCAAGGAACAGGAATCCTTCGCGATCCACCACATTGCCCGCGCCGACCTTCACACTGTCGCCGTACTTTTCGCGGATCCATTGGATAGTCATCTTCTGCCATTCGGAAAACCCTTCTGAAGAATCAATACAGAGCACATCCGCCCCCGCATTGACAAGGAGCGGCACACGCTGCTCATAGTCGCGGGAATTGATACCGGCGCCCACGACAAAACGCTTTTCCGCATCCAGCATTTCATCCGGATTCTCACGATGAGAATCGTAGTCCTTACGGAAAACGAAACCGTAAAGGCGGCCGTCTTCATACAGAACAGGAAGGGAATTGATCTTATTATCCCAGATAATATCATTGGCTTCGGAAAGTGTGATGCCGAACCTGGCAGTGACCAGCTTTTCAAGAGGCGTCATAAAATCGGCAATCTTCTCACTGCGGTCCATACGGCTCACACGGTAATCACGGCTCGATACGATCCCCACCAATTTCCCGTTCGGTGTACCGTCCTCTGTAATCGCCACGGTAGAATGCCCCGTCTTTGCCTTCAGCGCAAGGATATCCGCCAGCGTATTCACAGGAGCCAGATTGGAATCACTGAATACGAACCCCGCTTTCTTCGCCTTCACACGAGCCACCATCGCCGCTTCGTCCTCCGGCGTCTGCGAACCGTAAATAAAAGAAACGCCGCCGTTACGCGCCAATTCTACCGCCAGCCTTTCACCGGAAACCGCCTGCATGATGGCGGACACCATGGGAATCGCCAGCTCAATAGCGGGCTTCTCTCCTTTTTTGAACTTCACCAGCGGCGTTTTAAGAGAAACATTCGCCGGAATACATTCACATGAAGAATATCCGGGAATCAGAAGATATTCATTAAAAGTATGTGACGGTTCATTGATATAAGTTGCCATCATGTCCTCCTTCGGCAAAGAAATATAAAAGCGGTTATAGATTTTTACTATTATAGCCAAAAAAGCGGGGTAAATAAAGGGGGAAACATAATTTAAATCTCCTTCTGCTTATTTTATTACGCACCGCTGATTCGTTATCTGAAAACTGTCCCCGCACAGACATCCATAGCCGCCGGAGCAAGTTGTTTCACTCATTTTTACGCGTCACTCCGTCCCTTTAAAAATGGTTCACTTGCCTTCTTATGAACAAGTACACGCATCCATTCTAACCTTTCGCGTCACTCTCTCAAGCCAGTATCCTCCGTCCGGTTTCGCCGGCCACCTCCTTATAAACAAGGAGGCTTACCCAATCCCTATTCTTACCATTGGAACTCTTCCCTAAACACCGGTTCGCATGAAATACTTTAAAAAGGAAAATGGATTGCAGCGGGGCTCCTTATCCATAAGGAGCTGGCGCACGTAGTGCGGCTGAGGATACTCGCTCGCCGTAATGACTCAAACCGTAAAAGAATATTTAGCTTGTAGCTGATGCCGTTTCGAAAATGGTGCAGTCGAATCGGTTTCTTTTAAAAGCCCGGCAAATTTTATCCAGATCCATGGTTCCTCCTATGCATTTCCTGTTTACATTAAATCCTTTTTCATTTCATTATAAGAAATATAAAGATCGAACTCAATATGCGTAAGGGCAGACAAGGGAATGAGTCTGCATCTGCAGGGAATTTTCTGCTTGTACACAGATAAAAAATATTTTATGGATTAAGTAAGGCTAAAATATAATTTAGCATACATATAGGGGTATATATGCTATGGGCAAATGATATGTATCGGATAGGCTGTAAGCTGCAGGTTCGGCAAACATTTATGGATTTTTATTGCAATGTTAATATATTGTGATATAATGTGTATATCAAAAAGTGTGTAAAGTATCAATGTCGCTTTGGGGAGCAAATCAGGGGTACAGCTTAAAGGAAAATATCAGGGTATTTGAATTACCTTGTTTTGGCATGAATCAATGATTCCCCGATTCGTGCTTTTATTTTGCCAACGTGGAGATGATAGGTGTGACAAACAAACAAATTGCTATGCGTCTTGGGCAGATGGTTCTCGTCCTTTTGGGAATCAGTTTTATTACATTTTGCCTGGTTATGCTGGCACCGGGAGATCCTGTCCGCCAGATGATCGCGGGGAATGAAGATATCGTGGTCAGCCAGGTGGAAATTGATGCGCTTCGCCATGAACTGGGACTGGATCAGCCGTTCCTCATGCAGTATCTGAGCTGGCTCGGACGGGTGCTTCACGGAAACTTCGGATTTTCATTTATGATGAAGAAGCCCGTGTTGGATGCGGTTCTGGAAGCTTTGCCTGCTACGGTTATTCTTGCGCTTGCTTCTTCCGTTTTTATGCTTTTGTTTGCCATTCCACTGGGAATATATACGGCAGTTAAGCAGAATACCTGGGCCGATTACATCATCCGTGGCTTTACTTTTGCGGGGGTATCTGTACCTAATTTTTGGATGGGGCTTATGCTTCTGTGGATTTTTGCTTTAAAGCTGAATCTATTTCCTATCGTTGGCGGCGATGTTTCTGTGGAAAATCTGATTCTTCCCATGGTGACGCTCGGCGTAGTCATGGCATCGAAGTATACGAGGCAGGTTCGCGCGACTGTGCTGGAAGAACTACGGCAGGACTATGTCATGGGCGCGCGGGCAAGAGGATTTTCTGAGTCTCACATCTTATGGAAGGAAGTTCTTCCCAATGCGCTTCTTCCTCTGATAACGCTTTTGGGGCTCGCTTTCGGTTCTCTTCTGGGCGGTGCGGCCGTGGTAGAAATTGTATTTTCCTGGCCGGGGCTTGGCTTCATGGTGGTACAGGCCATTACATACCGTGATTTCCAAACCGTGCAGGCGGTTGTCCTTTGGATTGCTTTCATGTACATGGTCATTAATTTGGTGGTGGATCTGTCCTACAACCACCTGGATCCCAGATTGAGAAAGGCAGGTCAATAGTCCAATGGAAAACCTGATTAAAGGATTTAAAGAAAATAAGGCCTTTCGCATTACTTCTTTGCTGGTGCTTCTCTTGATACTGATTACGGTTCTGGCCCCGGTGATAGCTCCTTATAATCCGCTGGAAGCGGTCATGCGGGATGCCAACGCGGCTCCGTCTGCAGCGCATCTTTTTGGGACGGACAAGCTGGGACGTGACGTACTGTCCCGTATCCTGTATGGGGCCAGCTATTCCCTGACGAGCGTACTTTTCCTGGTATTCCTTATTTTTGTGGTAGGTACATTCCTGGGGGTCATTGCCGGATATTTTGGCGGTATTGTGGATACGGTCATCATGCGGTTTGCGGATATGATGATTTCTTTCCCCGGCGTTATTCTTGCCATCGCTATTGCCGGTATTCTGGGAGGCAGTCTTGTGAATGCCATGATTGCCATGCTTTGTGTGACATGGACGAAGTATGCCCGTCTTTCAAGAAGTATGGTCCTGAAAATTAAGAAGCGTGATTTCGTCGATGCTGCTATTGTAAGCGGAGGCTCTGCGCCGCACATTCTTTGGACGCACATTTTGCCCAACATTCTGCCCCTGATGGTCATCACTGCGGCGGCAGATATCGGTGCTATGATGATGGAATTGGCGGGATTATCTTTCCTTGGGTTCGGCAGCCAGCCTCCGGCGCCGGAGTGGGGCCTTATGCTGAATGAAGGACGCCAGCAGCTGCAGACCGCTCCATGGCTGATGATTTTCCCGGGGCTTGCTATTTTTATAACCGTTGTCGTTTTCAATCTGTGGGGAGATTCTCTCCGGGATGTCCTGGATCCGCGCCAGGACTGATCAATATGGTTCCTATCAGAAGGGATGGCTTTTGCCGCCGTTCTGCATATGTAACAGGTTTTGCCTAATTTATATTTTGTTTTAAGAAAGGAAGCGTTAGATCCATGAAATCTATTTACAAGAAAGGCGCCGCATTGGCAGCAGCAGCTCTTATGACAGTCGCGTTTGCCGGCTGCGGCGGCGGAGACAAGTCTGCCTCCAAAGGACCGAAAGACACTTTGACCGTAGGTATTACCAACTTTGCAGACAGCCTGGAACCGACCGACAATTATTTTGGCTGGCAGGTTATGCGCTACGGCATCGGTGAATGCCTTGTCCATTTTGATTCCAAAATGAATGCGGAACCGTGGATTGCTGAAAGCTGGAAGGTATCTGATGATAAGATGTCCTGGACTTTCAAAATCAAAGATATCAAGTTTTCCAACGGTACACCGGTAACCGGCGAAGCGGTCAAAAAATCCATCGAACGTACCTTCGCAAAGTCTCCCCGCGCAAAAGCCATGTTTGAACTGGATCATATCACTGCTGATGGACAGAATGTTACTATTTATACGAAAAAACCGATAGCTACTCTTCCGGGCATGCTGGGGGATCCGCTCTTCATTATTGTTGATGTCGATTCCGATGGAAAAGTAGACTTTGCTAAGCAGGGGCCAATCGGTACCGGCCCTTACATGGTTAAATCGTTCTCCAAGGCAAAATGTGAATTGGATGCGAACCCGAATTATTATGCGGCTGTTCCGTTCAAGCACCTGGTTGTCAATACTATTGATGATCCGAATACCCGTGCCATGGCACTCCAGAAAGGCGAAATCGATATAGCGGTCAATGTGGCCGCCGGCGACTTGGCACTGTTCCAGGATAAGAATAAATTCAATATCAGTTCCATTTCTTCTATCCGCGATGTTCTTGCCCGTATGAATGTCAAGGAAGGAAAACCGCTGGCGGATAAGAGAGTCCGTCAGGCGCTGCTTCGCTCTTTGGATCGTGAAACCTATGCCAAGGTGCTGCTGAAAGATACCTTTATTGCCGGTGGTCCGATGCTTCCGCCATCCCTGGATTATGACTTCGACGGATTAATGAAGGCATATCCGGATAAATACAATGTGGAAAGCGCCAAGAAGCTGTTGGAAGAAGCAGGGTGGAAAGACAGCGACGGAGACGGCTTTGTGGATAAGGACGGCAAGAATCTGGAGCTGGACTTCATTTTCTACTCCGGCCGTGCGGAACTTCCGTTGTATGCGGAAGCCACCCAATCGGATGCGAAGAAAGTCGGCATCAAGATCAACCTGAAGAATGTAGACTATAACGTACTGGATGGCATCGGTGTCCGCGGGGAGTATGACCTCCTGATTTCCAATATCCTGACCGAACAGGCAGGGGATCCGGAAGTATTCGTCAACCAGTACTGGAAGACCAATGTAGACGGCAGCAACCCGCAGAACGGTTCCGGATACAGCAACCCTGAATATGATGCGTTGTCTGATCAGCTGGCATCTGAATTTGATCCGGCTAAGCGCAGAGATATCATCATTAAAATGGAAAAAATTGTCCAGGATGACGCTGCTACTTTGATCTTCGGCTATCCGCAGACCAATATGGTCAGCAACAAGTCTGTCCAGAATGCCAATATTTATCCGTGTGACTACTACTGGGTAACTAAGGACATTACTCCGGCTAAGTAATTTCTATAGTGAAATATGCCTTTTCTCCACTGTCATATATCCGGCAGCGGAGAAGCGGCTTTCCTTCCTCTGAAATGGGGATGGAAATTCGGTACAGACCGTTTTTGTCCGGCCGTTGCCATGCTGTATCGAATTTCTGTTTCCATTTCAATTGAATTTATTATGAGGAGATATTCCCATGCTATTACAGGTAAGAGATTTAGGAATCGCCTATGGAAAAGGTGACCCTGTGGTCCGCCATGTATCTTTCGATTTGGATGCGGGGCAGGTTCTGGCTATCGTAGGAGAGTCAGGGTCAGGGAAAACTACGGTTATCCGTGCCATCCAGCATGTCCTTCCTGGAGGGGGGCATATTGCTGAAGGACAGGTCATTCTCAATGGAGAGGATACGCAGATGCAGACAGCGGAAATGCATAGAAGCCTTTGCGGCACGGACGTGTCTATGATTTTCCAGGACAGCGGTGCCATGATGAATCCCATCCATACGATCGGAAGGCAGTATCGGGACTTTCTGGCGGTTCACGGGCTGACTGATGAAAAAGAAGCCCATGATCGGATGATCTCTATGCTGGAAATGGTCAGGCTTCCCGATCCGGAACAGGTTTTGAAAAGTTATACCTATGAATTATCCGGCGGCATGCGGCAGCGTGTCGGTATAGCCATGGCCATGTCATTCCATCCGAAACTGCTCCTGGCTGATGAGCCGACATCGGCTCTTGATGTGACGACACAGGCGACCATTGTTAAAGAAATGATGGAAGTGCGTAAAAATATGAACATTGCCATTATCATCGTTACCCACAATATGGGTGTCGCCGCTTATATGGCGGATAATATCATGGTGATGAAAAATGGCGAAGTGGTAGAATACGGGAAAGCGGAAGAAGTTATTTACCATCCAAAAACCGATTATGTAAAAATGCTTCTGGCGGCGGTTCCCAGCTTAGGAGGTAAGACAACAGCATGAAAGGCGGAGAAGAAATACTTCATATAGACAATATCTGCAAGAATTTTGACTTGGGCAGAGGAAAAGTTCTCAAAGCCTGCGACTGTGTGGATATCATTGTGCATAAGGCTGAGACAGTCGGTATCGTAGGGGAATCAGGCTCGGGCAAGTCTACCGTGGCTAAGATGCTGACCCGTCTATACGATATTTCTGCAGGGAAGATTATTTTCCACGGAGAGGATATTACTCGTTTAAAGGGGGAAGCACTCCGGCAGCATCGTAAGAAAATACAAATGGTTTTCCAGGATCCTTCTACCGCGTTCAATCCGAAAATGCGTGTCCGCGATATTATATGCGAACCGCTGAAAAACTTCGGCATGATAAAGAACAGTGAAGTTGATGCGAAAGCAAGGGAAATGCTGCGGCTGGTAGAACTTCCGGAAGAATTTTCCGATCGTTATGCCAATAATATGTCAGGCGGACAGCGGCAGCGTATCGCCATTGCAAGAGCTTTGGTACTGGAACCGGAAATCATCATTTGTGATGAAGCGACCTCGGCACTGGATATGTCCGTACAGAAAACCGTGATCGAACTCCTTACCCGGCTTCAGCGGGAAAGACAGGTAGCCTATCTTTTTATCTGTCATGATCTCGCCCTTGCCAATACATTCTGTGACAAAATCATAGTCATGCAGAAAGGGAAAGTGGTAGAAACGATTCGTGATCTGACACTGGCAAAAGACCCGTATACGAAAAAACTTCTCGCTTCTATCTTTACCATTGAAGAAGGAAAGAATAAAGTCCTGCCTGATGAACTTTTTGCCTAAATGTTATGGAAATGTGAAAGCCGGCTTTATAAAGAAGTCGGTTTTTGTGTGAGTAAAATTGGTTTACAGATGTATTTCCGGAGTGGAGTTTGATTGTTTTACAGGTAAATGAATATATTTTTACGAATGGTAAGAGAAATAAAAGGATTTTAAGACAGTGTGATGATAATTACTGAAGGATACATAACGAATTTATTGACAAATTATTATGAATGTGCAGATAATATAAGAAATCTTCCTGTAAAAGAATTAATGCGCTGACAGGGGGAAAAACGTTTTAAGAGGACAGATCCACAAATCAGAGAAGGGAGAGTCTCTTGTTTTTTCGTTCATTTCATTTTCGCAGGCGAAACATGGGAAAGCCTTGCCGGAAATCAATGATATAGAATTTCATTTATTGGTTAGGGGAAGCTGTTTGGGAAAATCGGCTTTTCGCAGCCGGAGGAGGAAAAGTATGAAGAAAAAGAACACGGCGCTGGCAGGGGCTTTATTGCTTGTGCTGGCAGGATGGAGTGCAGCAGATGCGGCGGAGATCTATACCTTGGATCCCGTCATTGTCACGGCGGAACGTACAGATACGAAAGAATTAAAAACGCCGGCAGCGGTGGAGATTATCACGGATAAACAGATTCGTGAAACCGGAGCCGCCAATATGCAGGAAGCGCTCAAGTTCTCCACAGGTATTATTACCAGCAGCCAGGGGCCCCGCGGTCTCTCCCAGGGGACAATGACGGCAAAGGCGGTCATCCGCGGCGTTGAAAAAGGTACGCTCGTTCTTGTGAACGGTGTTCCGATGAATCAGAGCGGCATGTACAGTCTTCAGGATATTGCTTCCGATTCCGTGGAAAAAGTAGAAATTGTCCGCGGAGGCGGTGCGGTTCTTTATGGTTCAGAAGCCAGCGGTGGTGTTATTAATATCATCACCAAAGGGACAAGGGATACCAAGGTAAAAGCGGGCTTTGGCAACTATGGACAGCAGAACTATGCAGTCAGCGCGCAGGCAGGGGATAAATTCGGGATTACTTATTCCTATGACCACATGGGGAAAGTAGATCATATTTCCCATCCTGACGGCGGCCGTCCGGCAGGGATGTATTACAATATCATCCGTGCTGAGCATAATTATGTAGACTGGCGTTACAATATCACTGATGGTCTTTATTTTACCCATGCGTACTCGGAGAACAACAGCCACTATGTATACCGTTATGACGGACGCAACGGAAAGAATAAAGGGCAGCCCGGCCAGGATATGATTTACAAGACCCGCGAAAACGTGGCGGGGCTTCATTATGATAAGGATGACCTGAAAGCGGATTTTTACTATCATAAGAGAGATATGTCCACCGGTAAGAGCAAAACGGAAGTAGCGCCTTACGCGAAAAGGGGAAGATATGACCCCGACAAGCGGATTTTCACAAAGACAGAAAATAATGATGAGACCATCGGGTTCAATTTGTCCAACCGCTGGTATTTTGATAAGGGTTCCGTCCTTATCGGCGGTGATTTCCGCAGGGACATGGCGGACGTTGTCGATGGAAATACTTATCACTATGCGCGCAATATGTACTCTCTTTATGGACAGCTGGAATACGATTTCACCAGGGCGACAAGGGCGAACCTGAATCTTCGCCAGACCTGGGTTGCAAAAGATGATGCAGGAAATAGGTATGACAAATTTACGCCCGAACTGGTTCTTATGCATGATCTGAGTGAAGATACCATGATTTATGCCAAGGCGGGAAAGTCATTCATGATGCCGACTTTCAAACAGCTTTATGGCGGCGGCAATGTCATCGCCTCTCCGGGACTTCGTCCGCAGACAGGAACCCACTATGAAATCGGCGCAAAGAAAAATATAGGCAAGTCATCCTGGCGCCTGGCCGCATTCCACTACAAAATCAAGGACAGCCTGGAAGCAAAAGTCGGCGCAGGTGTAGTGGGAGATATCAAATATGCCAATGAAGATGTAAGAAATACCGGTATTGAACTCGAATGGACAAGAAATGAAAATGAAAACCTGTCCTACCACACGGGACTGACTTTCGGGCATCCGGAGAAGCAGGAAAGGAAGGCCGGCGGTACAACAGGAGACTGGCATGATTATTACGGCAAAGTGCAGTGGAACGGCGGCATCGTTTACCGAACCGGCAAGCTGACAAGCGCTTTTGAGTTTGCTTATCTGGGGAAACGTATTCGTGACTACACGCCTTACAAATCATTCAAGAGCCAGTTCTTCACTGACCTGAACTTTTCTTATCAGGCAAATGAAAATGCCCGTTTCTTCCTGAATATTGATAACCTGTTCAACCGGCATGACATCATTTCTTCATCTTCCTCCACGTTCTATAATCTGGGACGCAACTTCCTGGCAGGAGTGGAATATAAATTCTGATGTGAGAATTGAGAAAGCTGTACGTGTGCATGGCTTTTCTTTTTGAGGAATAAGTCTGTTATGGAGAAAATATTTTTTATTATTGACATATGATTATGTAAAGTAAATAATATAAATGGTTCGCATAAAATAATAATAAGCGAAGTATTTATATTACCTACAGGGGCAATGAGGATTTCAGAAAGGAATTTTTTTTGTGGTACGATCATTGCTTTTTTATTGCTTTTCATCATGCAGGATAGGCGAAACATCGGACAGCTTTCTTCTGCTGGTGATAGATACATTGTTTTTATATGTATTAGTTGACACGAAAGGATGGGGTGCGGCAAATCATTTGGCAGTACGGGAAAAAATATTATCAGAGGAGGAATGATGATGAAGAAAAATCAATTACTGGCAGGGGCGGTACTGCTGTCACTGGCGGGCTGGAGTGGAGCTGAGGCAGCAGATCAGGTTTACACGCTGAATCCTGTCGTCGTTACGGCGCAGAGGATGGAAACGACAGAAATAGAAACGCCTGCGACGGAGACGGTGGTCACCGCTAAGAAGATTGAGGAGGCAGGTTATAAAAATGCTTTTGATATCATCGAAAGCCAGGTGGGACTTACCAGTACAGGTTATGGAGACGGCGGTCAGGATTTCGGTTTCAGTTCGGGACGTACGGTTATCCGTGGTTATGACAGGGGCACTCTTGTCATGGTGGACGGCATCCCCATGAATCTGAAGAATTACAATTCTCTTGACGGGATTCCTGTGGAAATGATTGAGAAGATAGAAATCATTAAAGGCGCGGCAGGAACTCTGTACGGCAGCGAAGCGATGGGCGGCGTGGTGAATATCATTACGAAAAAGCCTGGGCAGGCAAAACAGGGAATTTCTCTCAAAGGGACCGTGGGAAATTATTATAAAGATTTCGGTGTAACTTATGCAGGCGACCGTTTGCTGGTGAGCCTGTCGAAGGAATATTCCGACGACTATACACGTGCCAATGATTTTCCCCGCGGATCCAGTATTGACTGGTGGATCGGGAAAGGACAGAAAAACCGCGCTGCTGTTGCAGGCAAGCTGACAGATGAGTTGTCTTTCAATTTCATGTTCCAGGACGGCACGATTACAAGGGGCGGCATCAAAACGGGAAGAAGGCCTGTAAAGTATGATTATACCTATCAGGACAGGCGTATAACTACGGGATTGTATTATCAGGGGAAAGACAATGGAGTCAAGGCGACGCTCGGATACAACTATCGTCAGGCGGACGGCTGGGACCATGTAAAGAATGCCAGAATATCTGCCTCTGCCGATCTGGAAAGTTATATTGCCGATGTGCAGAAAGAATGGAAGTTTGGCGAAAGGGATACCTTGATCACGGGATACAGCTTCAAGCGTGAGGATTATACGAGCCTTGTTAAATCATCAAATAAGGCGCACCGCATGAACAATGCGTTGTATTTGTCGTGGGATCATGCGTTTAACGATCGTTTCAGCACGACGGTGGGACTGCGCGGGGAAGTGATTGACGATCCTTTTGATGATCAGCGGATTATCAATCCCCAGTTCCAGACACTGTATAAAATCAATGACACCACATCGTGGTATATCAATGTGGGGCGCGCTTTCCAGATGCCGACCGTTGATGCTTATTTTAATAACAAGGCTGCTGTCGGCGGGCTGAAGCCTGAAAAAGGCTGGACTTATGAAACCGGTGTGAAAAAGCTTATCGGGGATAAAAGCAGTCTGAAGTTTGCTGTGTACCATATGGATTTTGACAACAAGCTCGGGTGGTCTGATAAAGATCCTCTCACCGGGCTGCAGTATGCTATTAATAAAGGAGAGTTCAGAAATACCGGCGTGGAAGCGGAATTTGCAAGAACCGTAAATGCCCATTGGGATTATTCTTTGGGGTTGGGGTACGGCAATCCGGAAATCAGGGATCCCTCGAAGAAGAATTCGAAATGGGAGCAGGATGCAGGCCGTATTGATATAGCTGCTGCGCTTACATACCGCGCGGATAAAGTACGGAGCACGATGACTTTCAAATATCTCGGCGATCGTGAATGCTATTCTACTTATGGGGATGTACCATCCCGTATCCGTCTGACATGGAATACGATTTATGACATAACCCCGCGGGATACGGTTTCCCTGATCTTGAACAACCTCCTGGATCATAAGAATTACGCAAACCGTTATGGAAACTTGGAACTCCCGCTTAACTGGAGACTTTCTTATTCCCACAGATTCTAAAAAACGGCAGGCAGGCTGACATGGGATAAAGAGGATAGACAGATGGTGTGGGTTTTCTGTTGACGGAAAGAATTTTTCATGATACGATGACTGCACAATCTAAAGGATAGGAAGAACTGACGGATTCTGTGGAATTGACCACGTGAACTTCCTATTTCGAAAACAAGCCGACCGTCTGGGCAGGGAAACCTACTCAGGCGGTTTTGCGCTTATTGGTTTCCCTTCATTCAGCTAGTAATGGAGGGGATTATATGAAAAGGAATCGTTGGCTTATTGCGCTTGCGGCGGCAGGCATTCATATCTGCATCGGCAGTGTATATGCCTGGAGCGTTCTCACGAAGCCTGTTATGGCGGGAATGGGATTATCTCTTTCGGAAACTACGTGGGCGTTTTCTATTGCCATTTTATTTCTTGGGCTTTCCGCAGGATTTCTTGGCGGTATTGTGGAGCGTCTTGGCCCGCGCAAGTCGGGACTGGTTTCTGCCTGTTTCTTCGCCTCCGCCATGGTGGGGACGGCATTTGCCGTTTATGTAAAGTCGGCGGTGCTTTTGTACCTGTTTTACGGATGTATCGGGGGGATCGGACTGGGAACAGGGTATATCACTCCGGTATCCACGCTGGTGAAGTGGTTTCCTCTGCATCGCGGCTTTGCTACGGGTCTGGCCATTATGGGATTTGGATTTGCCGCTCTTATTGCGGGCCCTGCTATGCAGTACCTTATTGTGACGGTGGGGCTGGCGGAGAATTTCCTTATTCTTGCCGCGGTCTATGCGGCGGTGATGGCGCTTTCTTTATTCATCGGCGTTTATGGTTCTGTGGATGGAGAAATGAAGGAAGAGGCGGAGCGGTATACGATTGCCGCCGAAGAACTGCCGGAAGCCTTTGACGGACTGAAAGTGGCGCAAATCACGGATACTCATATCGGGCCATACTACAGAAATGCCGATCTGGCAAACGATCTGGAGCGCTCAAAGGCGGAAGGGGCCGACGTGGTGATGCTTACGGGCGATCTGATTGACGATATCCGTGTCATGCCTGAAACGGCAAAGATATTAAACTCCCGCGCGGTGCTTTTCCCTTACGGCATCATTTATGTGCGGGGGAACCATGAACTGTATAAAGATCCCGATTATATTGAAAATGAACTCCGCAAAACATCGGTGAAGATACTGGACAACAGCCATGTGGCGCTTCAGAAAGACGGCGCCCTGCTTTACGTGGCGGGCGTGGACTATCCTGAAATGCGGGGAGAAGGAAGGGCGAAACTGATGGCACAGATGGTGCGGGACGCATTTGACGGCATTCCGGAAGACAGCGCAAAGATTTTTCTTGCCCATCATTCTGATTTCATTGATGCCGGTTTTGAAAACCGGGCGTTCCTCACGCTCACCGGGCATACCCACGGGACGCAGTTCGGCATTTTTGGGAAACCGATGATTACGCCTTTCAAGTACACAAGGGGAATGTACAGCGACGGGAAGCACTGCGGCTATGTATCCCGCGGCAGCGGCGGCTGGTTTCCTTTCCGCTTTGATACAAGCCGCGAACTGACGATCTTCACATTGAAAAAGAAATAAGAAGGAAATAGAAGATGGAATGAAATAAAGTACAGAAATGCCGCTTCAGGAAAGGGAGCGGTATTTTCGCGCGCGAAAAAAGACAGGGTATTTGCCTGTCTTTGATCATTGGATTAACTTTTTGTGGAGCTTAACGTGGTATCGATTTTATTTTCCGGTTTCTGGGAAATTTTTACGATCTCGCTCCGTATTTCTTCCATATCATTATTGTTCTCTTCTGTAAGCGGCTTTATTGTGACAGGAGTCTTGTCCGCGTTCTTTAAAGGAAGCTCGATCAGTTTGCTGATACGGCTGTAAGAGAAAGTGACTTCTCGTCCTGTCTTCGTGGTGACAATCAGACGGCCGCCGTCAATGGCCCCCGTGCCAGAAAGGCTGCCTTCCACTTCTTTGCTGCCCTGCTGGACGCGGTGATCCACTGTAATCGTTTTATCGTCGTTTCGCGTGAATGTAATCGTTTCCAAGTTGCGGATGTTGTCACCGGACCAATTCATACCTGCTTCCTGCACGCCCCACCATACACCTTCCCACGGACCGCCGCTGAGCGCGGAAAAAAGGGCGAAAACGCCGCCGCCGAGGATGACTGCCAAAATAATGATTCCGAGAATGATATATTTTTTCATGGTTTATTCCTGCCAATGACTTTAAATTTATTTCATTTTAACATAGCAAAGGCAGCATACGCAAAGGATGGAAAAATTTTCAAAGAGAGAATCGGTATTTCATTCACACATAAAAGCAAACGGATAAAAGAAATATGTTTTATAATCGTTAAAAAATGGGGTAAATGGGCTTTAAATAAAAGGTTGTGGTATAATGTAAGCGTTAAGAAGCGCTTTAGTGAAAAAGAGGCGCTTTGTTTCTTTACGGTTCCGCGGCGGATTATTTCGCCGTTTTTGGGAATAAGGAGAATGTATGGACTGGAAGGAAGGAAAGATAGTCAATACGCCGCTGGAACGGCAGATGAAGACGTCTTACATCGACTATGCCATGTCGGTCATTGTGACCCGTGCGCTGCCTGATGTACGCGACGGCCTCAAGCCGGTACACCGCCGTATTCTGTACGCGATGAACGAAGCGGGGATGCTGCCCAATAAAGCATATAAAAAATCCGCCCGTATCGTCGGCGACGTTTTAGGTAAGTACCACCCCCACGGCGATACGGCGGTTTATGATTCCGCTGTCCGCATGGCGCAGGATTTCTCTATCCGTTATCCGCTGGTAGACGGTCACGGCAACTTCGGTTCAATTGACGGCGACTCGGCGGCAGCGATGCGTTATACGGAAATGCGTATGGCGAAAATCACGCTGGAAATGCTCCGTGATATTGATAAAGACACGGTTGACTTCATGCCGAACTATGACGGCTCTTTGACAGAACCGCTTGTGCTGCCGTCCCGTATACCGAACCTGCTCGTCAACGGTTCTTACGGTATCGCCGTAGGTATGGCGACGAACGTGCCGCCCCACAACTTGGCGGAAGTGGTGGACGGGCTTTGCGCGATGATTGATAATCCGGAAATCACCATTGATGAATTGATGAAATATATCAAAGGGCCCGATTTCCCGACGGCGGCCATTATCCAGGGGCATAAAGGCATTGAAGATACCTACCGCACGGGCCGCGGTTCCATCACCGTCCGCGCGAGAGTGGATATCGAAGAAATGGAACGCGGGAAGAACCGTATCATTGTGACGGAACTGCCGTACCAGGTGAATAAGGCGCGCCTGGTGGAAATGATTGCCGACCTGTCCCGCCAAAAAGTCATTGACGGCATCACGGCACTCCGTGATGAATCGGATCGAAGCGGCATGCGCATCGTTATCGAGCTGCGTTCTGATGTGAATCCGCAAATCATGCTGAACAACTTGTACAAGCATACCCAGATGCAGGTCAATTTCGGTTCCATCATGCTGGCGCTCGTCGACGGGCATCCACGTATTCTCAACCTGAAGCAGATTCTTTACTACTATCTGAAACATCAGGAAGAAGTCATTACAAGAAGAAGCCGCTATGAATTGGAAAAGGCGGAAGCCAAAGCCCATATTCTGGAAGGTTTGCTCATTGCCCTTGATCATATTGACGAAGTCATCCGCACCATCCGTGAATCGCGAACCGATGAGGTGGCGAAGACGGCGCTGATTTCTAAATTCGGTCTGTCGGAAAAACAGGCAGTCGCCATTCTTGATATGCGTCTCCGCCGTTTGACCGGTCTGGAAAGAGATAAGATTGAAGCGGATTACAAGGATGTGCAGGAAACCATCGCCTACCTCCGCGATCTGCTGTCCAGCAGGGAGAAAATCATGGGGGTAGTCAAAGCGGAACTCACTGACGAAAAGAATAATTTCGGGGACAAACGCCGTACGGAAATTGCGGCAGCTCTGGGCGATATGGATGTGACCGACCTTATTCCCGACAAGCCCATGACCATTACCCTGACCAAGCAGAATTACATTAAGCGCATTGATTCTTCTGATCTGCGCACACAGAAGAAAGGCGGCCGCGGCGTAAGCGGACTGAAGATGAAGGACGGAGATTATGTCCGTAAAATCCTCACCACGTCCACCCATGACCGGATCCTTTTCTTCACGAACAAGGGCAAGGTCTACATGAAGACGGCTTATGACATTCCCGAATCAAGCCGCACTGCAAGGGGAAGCGCGATGATCAACTTCATTACATCCCTTGGCGCCGATGAACACGTGACGGAGCTTCTGGATCTGGATATTTCCGAAGAGGGAACCAAGTACCTCCTCATGGTGACGAAGTACGGCTACATCAAGAAGACGGCCTTGGAAGAATATAAGAATATCAATAAGAACGGCCTCATCGCCATGCGCCTGAAAGACGAAGACCGCCTGGTAGCGGTGCTTCCGGTCAAGGGCAATGAGGAAATCATCATGGGGACGAGAAAAGGCATGGCCATCCGCTTCTCCATTGATGATGACAATGTACGGCCTCTCAGCCGTTCCGCGTCCGGTGTCCACGGCATGCGTCTCAAAGAAGGGGATGATGTGGTAGGCGTAGTTGTGGCGGCGGAGAAAGATATCTTTACCATTTCCGCTGACGGAAACGCGAAGAGAAATGCCGCTTCTGCCTACCGTCTGCAGGGCAGGAACGGACAGGGGACGATCAACTTCAAGAAAGGCTATGAAGTAGTGGCGCTTGTCGCTGCTGACGACAGGGATGAATTGGTGGGCATCTCCGAACAGGGAATCACCATCCGTATTCCTGCCGACCAGATTTCCAGCAAGAAAGCAAAAGGAGGACAGGGCGTCATCCTCCAGCGTCTGGAAGAGGGAGACCGGATTGCTTCCATCGATGTGGTTTCCGAACCGGAAGAAGATGAAGAAAATTCATAATTAAAGTAAAACGGGTGAAAACGTTCCCGAAAGCAAAAGGCTTCCCATCTCATAGAAGAGGGAAGTCTTTTTTGCTGTCCCGTATGGAAAGCGGAAGAGCGTACGATCTGTTTCCGTTTATTTCAGCACCGGTAAAATTCGGTTTCCGGAAGGTGCTTGTGATGAGTATGATTTCGCGGGCAGTCATTTTTGAAATTGCCACCTTCTTCATCTTTGCTGCTTGCTCTCTGCTTTCCGGCAGCCGGTATCCATTCAGCCGGCCGGCTTACAGGCAGAAAGATATGGCGTATGGGCGGGATGGCATAGCGCATATTGATCTTTCTTGATATACTTATTTTGCAGAGAATTACAATATGCAGCCGGTTATATAAGGAGGACATATGACTAAAACAATGAACGATATTCTCGGGCTTGATGAAGCCAAGTGCCGGGAAATTGTCGCCATAAAAGAAAAATACATTAAAGGGGAGCTGACTTTTGAGGAAGCGCGTGAAATTATTTTGCAGCGTTTTGATTCCGTCACGCCCCAGGAATTTGCTTTCGGCGAACAGATGCTGAAAGATGACGGCATTGATGATGAGACCATGCATGAAAAAATGGATGACATCATCCGGCTTTTCGATGGTGTCATGGAACGGGAACATCTGGAATTGCCGGAAGGCCACCCTATCCGTTCATTCATGGAGGAAAATCAGATCATCCTCGGCACGATAGCAGAAATGAAAGAGCTTTTGGCGGGGAAATTTATCAAAAACCGCTGGCTGGAAGTCTATGACAGGCTGAAAGAATACATAAAGCATATTACAAGGAAACATAACCAGCTTTTCCCTTATCTGGAACAGAAAGGGTTTGACCGCCCGACACTCATCATGTGGACGTTTGATGATCATGTGAAAAAAGCAATCCTCCGCAGCGCAAGATATCTGGATATGGATAAAGAAGAGGCGTTCCTGAAAGTACAGCCCGAAGTGATTGAGAAGATAGAGGATATTATTTTCAAGGAGACCCAGGTTTTGTACCCGACATCCATGGAGCTTCTGTCGGAAGAGGAATTCCGGGAAATGCGCATCGGCGAGGAGGAAGTGGGCTTTGCCAACATGGAGGCGCCGAAAGGATTCCTGCCGCCGGAAAAAACAGAGCGGTCTTCCGGAGGAGAACCGTCCTTTATGAAGGACTTCAGCGCGCTTCTCAGCAAGTACCATATGGGGGCGGGCACGGATACGGAGATGGATGTGGCTATAGGGAAGCTCACTCTTGCGCAGATCAATCTGATTTACCGCCATCTTCCCATTGACCTGACATTTGTTGATGAAAACGATATTGTGAAGTTTTATACCGATACGCCGGTTCGTGTATTCAGCCGGAGCGCCGGTGTGATAGGCCGGAAAGTGCAGAACTGCCATCCCAGAGAAATACTGCCTGTCGTGAACAGGATATTGGGTTCTTTTAAAAGCGGAGAAAAAGATACGGCGGAATTTTTTATCAACAAGCCGGGGAAACAGATATTTGTAAATTATATAGCTGTCCGTGATGAAAACGGTGTGTACCGCGGCTGTCTGGAAACCATGCAGGATGTGGAGCATATCCGCTCTTTAGGAAATAAACCGCAGTCCGCTCCTGTCTGGACGGGAAGCAAAGCAGACGGCGGCACGGAAGTGGAAGCGGAAACGGCGGAGGAAGAGGGAGACGAAGGAAATACGGTGGAGATAACAGGCGACACCACTCTCCACCGGGCGCTCCAGCTATATCCTTACCTAAAGGAATTCCTTTTGCAGCTTTCTCCGAAGTACAAGCCTCTTTCTAATCCGGCGCTGTTTGCGATGATGAGCCGGGTGGCTGATTTCCGTACCATCGCGGCAAAAGGCGGCTTTACGGAAGAAGAGCTGCTTGGGAAAATAAAAGAGGAAATAAAAAAGAGGAATAACGGATAATCCGTGGAACACCCCATACAAAAACCGGGCATGCAGCAGAAAGCATTGCCCGGTTTTTTACGTGTGTAAGATAGTTGATGGAAATGGAACCACAGCCGTGCAGCCGGTTAGGGTGAATAAGGGGTTAATACCCAAGGAAGCGGCGGATCGTTTTGCCCCATTTTCTGTTTTTCCAGAGGAAGAGTCCGATGGCGGATCCGATGAAGGCCTGAAGTATTTCGAAAGGGAGTTTCAGCATGGCGTATTCCCAGGTGCTGTATACGTAGGCCTTGCCCAAGGTGTATCCCGCGATGGCGATGAGGGCGCCAAGGACGGTCGCGCCAAGAACGACAGGGAAGTTGTCTCTTCCATACCTGCCCACGATCAGGGACATGACGACGGAGCGGATACCGTGGGTGGCAAGGGAGACGAACATGGGGAGGGGATAGAAAAAGAAATCCCCGAGGAACGCGCCCACACCGCCGACAAGAAATGCGCCCAGGGGGTCGAGCGACAAGGCGGCAATGACAATGATGATATCGTTCAGGTAAATATGCCCGCCGGGAACGGGAACGCTGAAAGAAGAGAAAATAGTATTTATTGCCATGAGCAGTCCGCATAGCGTAATCCATTTTATTTTATGGGGAAGACCGTTGGTATCATTTTGTTGCATAAGAGCTCCTTATCTGTGATTGGTAAAAGAAAAGGACGCAAGACCGCCCTTTTGTCATTGGAAGAGATATTTGTCAATGAGGTCTTTCCTGCGTAAATCTTTCAGCCATTCTGCAGGAATTGCATCATAACCGTAAATGATGCCTGCGAGCGCTCCTGTGACGGCGCCTACGGTGTCGGTATCATCGCCGAGATTGACGGCGGTCATGACGGCGTCTTTGAAATTGTCTGTATTTTCCAGTGTCCATATGGCTGCTTCGAGGGTGTCTGCCACGTAGCCGGTGCTTTTGATTTGTTCTACCGGCAAGCTGCTGATGGTAAGAAGGTTTTTAAAGAGGCTTTCTTCTATACCGTCATTGATGGCAGTTTCCACAGCTTCTTTTATGGATCTTCCCTGTAAAAGTTCCCTGGCAATATGGATATAGGTGACGCAGGCGCTTTTTGAAATGCGGTGTCCATGGGTGAGTGCCGATACTTCCCGTATTTCATCGTCTGTTACTTCGGGAAGGAACGCGAGGGGGATGATACGCATGAGGGAGCCGTTTCCATTGGAAGCTTCATCGGAGAGGCCTTCTCCGCGGCTGAGGGCGGCTCCCGTGGTCATGCCTACATCGAAGGATTTTCCGTCAGGGGTATACTTGCCGTTTTTGTACCAGTCGGTCATGCAGCACATGAGGTCTTCCAGGTCGATCCGCCCCATGAGTTTGATGCTGTCACAAGTGGCAAGGGTGAGGCTGGTGTCATCGGACCATGTCCCCGGTGCCATATTGTACGTGCCGTAACCTGTCATTTTTTCCACATGGAATGAACCGCGCTCTTCAAACTGGACAGGCAGTCCGAGGGCATCTCCCACCGCTAGTCCGTATACCGCATCGCGAAGTGTTCTCATAGTTCCTCCTGGTGAATATTCTTTCTGTATTATTGTACCAGAAAAGGAAATAGCTGATAAGGCGGGCGGCTTCTTTGGAAAAGGAAATAAAAAAGCCGCCGTAAGGCGGCTGAAGTCATTTTATTTGCTGATGATTTTCCGGATAATATCTCCCATGTTCCTATTTTTCCAGATGAACGCGCCGAGGATGGCACCGATGCCTGCCTGGAGTATTTCAAAGGGGAGTTTGATGAGAGAATATTCTGGGGTACTGTATACATAAGCCCTGCCGAGAGAATAACCGATAACCACGATGAGCGCGCCTAAGAAGACGCCAAAGAAGGTGAGTAGAAGATTCTTCTTTCCGTAACGCCGGGCAAAGAGGGAAATAACGACGGCTTCCAGTCCGTGGGTGGCAAGCGAAACAAACATGGGGAGAGGGTAGAAAAAGAAATCGCCCAGGAATGCGCCTACACCGCCGACCAGGAACGCGCCCAGCGGGTCGAGAGAGAGAGCCGCCGCTACGATGATGACATCATTCAGGTAAAAGTGTCCGCCGGGGACGGGGATGTTGAAAGATGACAGGACGGTATTCATTGCCATTAAAAAGCCGCATACCGTGAGCCATCTGGCTTTATAGCGGGGGGCGGCGGAAATATTTCCTGCCGGGGTATTGGTGTTTGTCATGAAGAGCCTCCTTATACAGCTTTACTTAAAAACAGTATAATGATAAACTGGCATTATGAAAATCACCAAAAATAAAAATAAAAATATAACCAGATGGAGGCAAAATGGAGAATGGTGTAAAAGAAAAGGCATATATGGCGCTTTACGCCCGTGTCCGTGAAGCGATTACCGGCAGGATTTACCGGTGGGGCGGCAAGCTGCCTTCCAAACGCGCCATGGCGGAGCGGTATGGCGTGAGTGTCATCACCGTGGAGCATGCGTATGCGCTTCTTGCGGAAGAAGGGTATGTCGAACCGCGGGAACGGAGCGGCTACTTTATTATTTATAAAGAGGAAGATGCTTTTCCCGTGGGGTACAGGGGAAAGGAAGTGAAGCCTGTTCTTCCTTCGGAGACGGATGAAGAAGTATTTCCCTTTTCCGTTTATGCGAAAACGGCACGGACAGTGCTCTCCAAATGGGGCGAAAAGGTGCTGGCCCGCTCTCCCAATCAGGGAACGGCGGAGTTGAGGAATGCACTTTGCGACTACCTGGCGCGAAGCAGGAATATCATCGTTTCTCCGCAGCAGATTTGTATCGGGTCGGGAGCGGAGTATCTGTACAGCCTTGTAGTGCAGGCCCTTGGCCGGGAACGGCTTGTAGCGGTGGAGGATCCCTGCTATGAGAAGATACGGCAGGTGTACCGTGCCCATGGCATACGGACAGAATCTCTCCGTCTGGGAGACAAAGGAATTCTGACAGAAGAACTGAAACGGGCAGGCGCACGTGTGCTTCATGTGACACCGTTCCACAGTTATCCAAGCGGCATTACGGCAAATGCTTCGAAGCGGCGGGAGTATATCCGCTGGGCGGAGGAACGGTTCGGGCTGATTATTGAAGATGATTTCGATTCGGAATTTACTCTTCTGTCCAAAGCGGAAGATACACTTTTTTCTCTTGCTCCCTATGGCCCTGTGGTATATATGAATACGTTTTCACGAACGATTGCTCCGTCTGTCCGTGTGGCGTACCTCGTACTTCCCGAAAACCGCCTGTCTAAATTTCAGGAGCGGACGGGGTTTTATTCCTGTACAGTCCCTGTCCTGGATCAGCTTATCCTGGCGGAACTTATTGAGCATGGGGATTTTGAACGGCACGTCAACCGGGTGCGGAGGCGCCGCCGGCGTAAAAAAGAAACAGATATGTCTTCCTGAAAGTAGGGAAATTAAAATGTATAAAGGCTGGGCACAGCAAAAAAGACCTTCCCTAAAAATGGAAAGCCTTTTTATATTTATTATTTCTGACTTTTATCTTTTGTTCTGCAAAGTCCGCGCTCGCAGTTGCGGAGAAAGCGGAGAAGATGCTCGATTTCCGGTGTCGGCGGGAAGTCCTGTTCCATTTCATGGATGGCTTCGTACAGCTTCAGGCCGGAACGGAAAATGGTGCGGTATGCTTTTTTAAGCCAGCTTCTTACTTCGGGGGTGATATTGTTTCTGGCGAGTCCTACGCTGTTCAGTCCGACCACTCTTGCCGGATTGCCGTCAACGATCACGAATGGGCATACGTCCTGTACGATCTTGGACATACCGCCCACCATGGCGCAGGCGCCGATCTTTACGAACTGGTGGATACCGCTCATGCCGCCGATGACCGCGTGGTCTTCCACAGTGACGTGGCCGGCTGCTCCGGAAAAGCTGGACATGACGATGTAGTCTCCGAAATTGCAGTTGTGTGCCACATGGGTGTATGCCTGAAGCATATTATGCGAGCCGATACGGGTTTCGCAGTTTTCTCCCGTAGCACGGTGGATGGTGACGAATTCGCGGAAGCTATTGTCATTGCCGATGACGACCGTACTGTATTCGCCGGCAAATTTCAAATCCTGCGGATCTTCGCCGATGACGGCGTTCGGATACACATGATTGTTTTTCCCCATGCGTACGTTTTTCGAAATGACCGCATGGGAGCCGATTATGGAGCCTTCGCCGATTTCACAGTTGGGACCGATGACGGCATAAGGTTCGATAATTACATTTTTATGAAGTTTGGCAGTAGGATCAACAACGGCCGTTTCATGAATCTGCGGCTCCGCTGATTTGATAACTGTTAATTCCATTCTCATGGTTTCCCTTCAACAGCAGGCGGATACTGCCTGCCGGATTTTAATTTCTTTTTATACATACATCGGCAAGACGGTTTTTAAATAAAACAGTGGTCTTGTCGAAATATATGCGTTTTTCTTTATTTTTCTTTATTTTTCTTTGAATATCATCTTATTTTAACTGATTTCAGATTTTAAAAATTATTTTTCATCCTGCTTGCCGGAAGGGATTTCCGGTTCAGCGAGGTAGAAAAGGAAATCAGCCGATGCTTTGAAGGTTTCCCCTACATAGCATTCACAGTGTACCTTGCCCATGCGCCCTACGATCTTTTTGATGACCGCTTTGGTTACAAGCTGGTCTCCCGGGCGGACGGGGGAACGGAAGCGGACTTTGTCCATGCCTGTAAACATGGGAATGAGGCCCCGATTTTCTTCGGGATACTGGAGAGCAACGCCGCCGACCTGTGCCATGGCTTCACAGATAAGGGCGCCAGGCATGATGGGGTGGCCGGGGAAATGTCCCTGAAAAAATGGTTCGTTGATGGTGACGGATTTCACTCCGACGGCATAATCCATGGGAACGAGTTCGGTAATTTTGTCTACCAGCAGCATCGGATAACGATGGGGGAGGATTTCCATGATTTCTTCAATATTTAATTCCATAATTGATTCTCTCCTGTTCATGAACTTCTTTTTATTTTTTTAATACTCTCAGTTTCGCCGCAAGAGCGGCATTCAGCTTATGGCTTCCCATGACCGCGATGATGTGTGCGTGGAGCGGGCCCACAAGGGAAATATCGCCAAGGATATCCAAAATCTTATGGCGGACAAGTTCGTCGGGGAATTTCAATTCTGACAGGCAGTCCGTTTCAGAATAAACGACGGCGTTTTCCAACGTACCGCCTTTGCCGAGCCCCATTTGCCGCATGGCCTCCAGCTCCCAGGTAAATCCGATGGTACGGGAGGGAGCGATTTCTCTGATGTATGTCTCTTTGTCGATTGTGAAGTCTTTCATTTGTGTGCCTAAAAGCGGATGGGGATTGATGGATGTAAATGTAATGCGGAGTCCGTCATAAGGGAGCGCAGTGATGAATTTATTATCTTCATATACGGCTACGCTTGTCTCAAGAGTAAGAATATCGGTCTGTTTTTCCAGCTCCATGATACCCGCTTCCAAAATCATTTGGGAGAATGTAAGGGCGCCGCCGTCAGCTACGGGAGGTTCGGGAGCGTCCATCTCAAGAATGCAGTTGTCGATACGGAGCGCGAAGAGCGCGGAAAGGATATGCTCCACGGTGAAAACTTTCGCGTCTCCCCGTTCCAGCGTCGTTGCGCGGAGTGTATTTGTCACAAATTCGCTCTTTGCAGGCACTTCAGGGGCACCGGTAAGATCGATACGCCGGAAGATGATGCCGCTGCCCGCCGGAGCGGGACGCATCGTGATTGTTACGGGAATTCCGGAATGGAGTCCGTTTCCCTTAAAGGAAATCGGTTTTCCGAGGGTATACTGATTTCTTTTCAATATAGAGTCCTTTCAAGAATTACTTATTATACTAATAATTTATTATACAGCGATATGACTGCAAGTACAAATATAAATTAGAAAGGGTTTTCTTGGGAAGGAAAAGAAAAATCATGCAAAGCCTGTTTGGCGGAATGGTATAATTTATTTAAATAAGAAGGGGAAAGGAGACTGCCGTGGAAAGCGAACTACTGAAAAAGCAGGAGGATCTGCGATTTCGTTTGAAAGAAATGGGAACTGTGGCAGTCGCTTTTTCCGGCGGTGTGGATTCCGCTTTTCTGCTCCATGAGGCCCATGCCGTTCTTGGGAAGAAAGCTGTCGCGGTAACAATGAAATTGAATTCCTTTCCTTTCCGCGAATGGAAGGACGCCAAAGAATTCTGCAAACGGGAACATATACGGCAGATGATTGTCGAACAGGACCAATTCCTGATTAAGGGCTTTGCGGAAAATGAAAGGGACAGGTGCTACCACTGCAAGTATTTTCTCTTTTCTTTTTTGAAAGAGCTGGCGAAGAAGAATCATATTTCCTGTGTGGCGGACGGCACGAATTTCAGTGACATGGGCGGTTACCGGCCCGGATTGAAGGCGCTGGCGGAACTGGGCGTGGTGAGTCCCTTAAGAGAGGCGGAGCTGACAAAGGAGGAAATACGGGCGCTTTCGAAAAAGGAAGATCTTCCTACATGGAACAAGCCGTCTTTTTCCTGTCTGGCGACACGGTTTCCTTATGGCGAACCGATCACCGGGAAAAAGCTGCGCCGTGTAGAAATGGCGGAGCAGTTTCTTTTTGAAATGGGATTTACCCAATTCCGTGTCCGCAGCCATGACCGGATGGCGCGTATTGAAATCCGTCCGCAGGAATTTCCTCTGCTTGTGGAAAAAAGAAAGATCGTGGCTGCGCGGTTTAAAGAACTGGGGTTTATGTATATAACGATGGATCTGGAGGGGTTCCGCTCGGGGTCCATGGATATAGGGCAGGTGTAGCATGGATATCAGAGAACTTTTGGAAAAGGTCAGAGGCGGGAAGCTGGAAATTGACGCGGCGGAAAAGTATCTGCGCAGTCATTCCGGAGTCCGAGCCTATGAAGAAATGGGATATGCCAAACTGGATACGGACAGGAAACGGCGTTCCGGATTTGCCGAGGTCATTTACTGCCAAGGGAAATCGGATGAATTTCTGCCGGAGATATTCCGAAAGTTATATGAAGCGGAAGGAGAGGTGTTCGGTACGCGTGCCGATGCCCATCAATATGAAATCGTCCGCGCCGTACTGCCGGATATTTCTTATGATCCTGTTTCCCGTATCCTGAAACTGGAAAAGAAAGATAAGGAGCATACAGGCTTAGTCGCGGTCTGCACGGGAGGAACGTCAGATATTCCCGTGGCGGAAGAAGCGGCGCAGACGGCGGAATATTTCGGCAGCCGTGTGGAACGTATTTATGATGTGGGTGTCAGCGGCATCCACCGTCTTTTATCCTGTGAAAAGAAAGTGCGGGAAGCCAACTGCGTCATTGCCGTGGCAGGTATGGAAGGCGCTCTTGCGTCGGTAATCGGCGGTCTTGTGGCTAATCCCGTCATTGCCGTGCCCACGTCCGTGGGGTATGGAGCAAGCTTTCATGGGCTGTCGGCTCTTTTGACGATGATTAATTCCTGCGCGAACGGCATTGTGACGGTAAATATAGATAACGGCTTCGGCGCAGGGTATGTAGCGACACAGATCAACAGGCTGGCGGAAAGGGGTAAAAGCAATGGATAAAAAATTATACCTGGACTGCGGATCCGGGATCAGCGGGGATATGTTCGTAGCGGCAATGATCGACTTGGGGGCGGATCCGGACACTCTTGAAAAAGCGCTGGACTCTATCCCGGCGGACGGTTTTTTCGTAGAGATAGGCAGAGTAAAGAAATCAGGCATCGACTGCTGTGATTTTCATGTCCGACTTGATGATGACTGTGAAAACCATGATCATGACATGGACTACCTTTACGGCAATCTGACCTTGGCGGCAGGATCGGGATGCTCTTGTCATGAAGAACCGGACAGAGAAGAACATCACTGCCATTGCCATGAGGAAGGGCATGACGGGGAGGCACATCACTGCTGCCGTCAGGAAAAAGATCATCATCATACCCATCGGGGGCTTGCGGAGATTCTTCCGATGATCGATGCCTGTGATATGACGGAAACAGCAAAAGCGCTGGCCCGCAAAATATTCCGGATTATCGGCGAAGCGGAAGCGAAAGCCCATGATTTGCCCCTTGACGAAGTCCATTTCCATGAAGTGGGAGCGCTTGATTCCATTGTGGACGTGGTGGC
>ERZ779649.249-NODE-249-length-47139-cov-10.056962_pt1 | contig 47139 bp, 37 predicted proteins | sample MGYA00511882_ERZ779649 | MGnify/ENA primary metagenome ERZ779649 (study PRJEB29588, sample SAMEA2157793) | human gut metagenome | biome: human gut; feature: human-associated habitat; material: faeces | place: Denmark | collected 2008/2010 ... | reverse complement strand
GATGCCAAAGATGCTGATTTTGAAAAAAATGCTACCGCTTATCAGATTAAGAAGGGCATCGTGACGAGCAAGAACAAGATGAATGTGAAGCTGGCACGTAGCGGTGGATTTGCCTTGAGCCTGATAGAAGCTACACCGGAAAATATGGAAGGAGTAAAGAAATGGAAATAAGTTGATTGTTAGATACCATTTTTTATCATTGCTAAAACAAGAATGCCTCTGAAAACACTGAAACAGAAGATACTGTTAGTCCTCTTGCTATTTTGGCGCGAAAGGTGAATCATAAAGGAACGCTTTTTGTCGAGTTGCCATCCTCTGTTTGATGTGACGGGCACTTTCAATAATCCGGGACCGCTGGGCGGGTATCTTGTTGTGGGACTGGTTGTTGCTGTTTTATTGTATGCTTTCTCTTTTGAAAAGGAATACATGTTCTATCAGGCGGATTATTTCAGAAATCATCCTCAATTCGCTTTTCTGGATGTAGCTGACAACGTGACTTATCCCTATAATGAACTGTTGCATATTGCAGTGGAAACCGGAATGTGCGGGCTTGTATTGTTCCTGCTGGTGGTGTCACCGTTTGTCTTTTCTGATGAAAGGACATTGAAAGCCGCATTGGCTGCTTGGCTGATATTCGCCATGTTTTCATATCCGGTCAATGTGGTACCACTTATGATGGACTTTGCATTGTTCATAGAATTGCGTCGTGGCAAAACAGTGTCTGTTCTGGATATAAACAGAATTTTTTGTGGAATTGCTGTTGTTCCTCTTATGGGGTTATTGGCGGTGTGTGGCCATGTAATGTTGTTTTTAATGTGAAAAAAGAGTTGTACTTCGTTGGGTTCTACTTTAAACATGCGATTTTTATTCCACTCCATGCATCATCTTCTGTAATTTCTTTGAAAGCAGGAAGAGGATAAGCGATGCCGTGGCAGACATGACGACGAACACCATGAAGAAATCGTACATCGTCTCGATGCGATAGCCCAGTAGCGTCTTTACCTTTCCGGCTTCGGGGTAGAGCCCGCTCAGCGTGCCTGCAAACTTATTGGCAGTGGCGGTGGAGAGGTACCATATCCCCATCATCAGCGAGGCGAAGCGGATGGGCGTGAGCTTGTTCACCATGGAGAGCCCGATGGGCGAGAGGCAGATTTCGCCCATGGTATGGATGAAGTAGAGCCCCGTCAGCCAGATGAGACTCACCTTGATGCCCGGCTGAACATCTTTCACCCCAAAGCAGATGACGAGATAGCCCAGTGAAAGCAGTAGCAAGCCGATGGCTTGCTTGGTGGGCGAGGCGGGCTCCATGCCCCGTTTGCCCAGGGCGCCCCATACGCCCGGCATGATGGCGGCAAGTATCACCACAAAGAAGGGGTTGAAGGACTGAATCCAGGAGGCGGGCATTTCCCACCCCAGGATGACGCGGTCGGTCTGCTCGGAGGCGAAAAGCGTGAGCGAGGCGCCTGCCTGCTCGTAGGCCGCCCAGAAGAAAATGACGAAGAAGGCGATGATGTAGATGACGAAGATGCGGTCGCGCTCCGTCTTGGTGAGCGAGCCTTCCAGCAGGATGCTGACGGGAAACACGATGCAGGCGGTGAAGATGCCGATGCTTATCCAATCGCTCCCGAAACACCAGTAGAAGAAACCGGCAAGCGCGATGGCGAGCAGGGCGAGTAGCAGGTAGTTGCGCATGGGCCGTCCGTTGGCGTGGGCACTCTTCCGGGCGGTGTTGTCTGCCTGGGGCCGCTCCTTGCGGGCGTCGGGGATGATGCCGAGGGGCTTGCCGTCGGGGCCGATGAGGTACTTGTTTTTCTGGGTTTCGAAGAGGACGACCGTCAGCACGGTGACGATGGCGGCAATGAGGAAGCCCCATCGGAAGTCGTGAGGGTTGCCCGTCTCGCCAAAATAGCCGCAGACCAGCGGGGCGAGGAAGGAACCCACGTTGACACCCATATAGAAGATGGTGTAGGCGGAATCCAGCCGTTTGTCACCCGGCTCGTAGAGCTGCCCCACCAGGGAGGAGACGGTGGGCTTGAAGCAGCCGTTGCCCAATATAAGGAAAGTCAGTCCGCCGTACATCAGCCAATGCGAAAGCTCACGCGCCTCCAGCATCGAGGCACTGGCAAACATCAGGAACTGGCCGACTGCCATCATCATGGCCCCCCAGAAGACGGAACGGCGGATGCCCCAGTATTTGTCGGCGATGTAGCCGCCGATTAAGGGTGTCAGGTACACCAGTCCGGTGTAGCTGCCGTAGATGGAGGCGGCGTGCTCCTTGTCGAAAAGGAGTGCCTGGGTGAGGAACAGAATGAAGATGGCACGCATGCCGTAGTAGCTGAAACGCTCTGCCGTGCTGGTGGCGAAGATAAGGTAAAGACCTTTCGGGTGTCGGGATGTACTCATTGAATATGCTTTTATTGTTTTGGCTTTTATTATATGTTGAGGGTACAAAATTAGTCATTATTTTGCGTAAGTTAATGGGTATAATTAGAAACTTGCCGACAAGCCTGCGGGAACTTGCCGACAAGCTTGTGCAAACTTATCCGTAAGCCTACGCAAACTTAAAACAGAATTTCTGTTTCTGTAAATAAAGCTTTTGTTTATAGAAATAGAGCTTTTGTTTCTAAGAATAAAGGCTTTGTTCTAAGAATCCTTTGCATTGAAGACAACTTTTCCTTACGGAGCAGATATTTTTTCCCGGGGGGCAAAGCAACTTGATAAAAAACGTCTTCTCTTTGTACAGTTGAAATCAAAGCCCTATCTTTGCTCTACGATTTTAAGATAATCCTATTATGAAGATATTTCCTACTACAAGCATCAAGCAACTGGATGCAGATACCATAGAGAATGAACCGATTGCCTCCATCGACTTGATGGAACGTGCCTCACGCGCATTGGCCCGTGCCATTGCCGAGCGTTGGGAGCCGGACACGCCGCTCACCGTTTTTGCCGGACCGGGGAACAACGGTGGCGATGCGCTTGCCCTGGCGCGACTGCTGGCCGGGAAGGGCTACCGGCTCGAGGTGTATCTCTTCAATACGAAAGGGACGCTTTCGCCGGACTGCGAGACGAACAAGGAGCGGCTGGCCGACGTGCCGGGTGTGGACTTCCACGAAGTGACCACCCAGTTTGTACCTCCCGTGCTGACGGCAGACCATGTGGTGATAGACGGTCTCTTCGGCAGCGGTTTGAACAAGGCTCTGAGCGGCGGTTTTGCAGCCGTAGTGAAGTACATCAACGCTTCGCCCGCCACGGTGGTGTCCATCGATATCCCATCGGGACTGATGGGTGAGGACAATACCTACAACGTACATACGAATATCGTCCGTGCCCATCTGACGCTGAGCCTGCAATTGCCGAAACTGGCATTTCTCTTTGCCGAGAACGAGCCGTATGTGGGCGAATGGCAGTTACTGGACATCGGACTCAGCGAGGATGTCATTCATGACATGGAAACGGACTTCTGCCTGCTGGAGCATGAAGATGTGTCTGCCCTGCTGAAGCCGCGCAGCCGGTTTGCCCATAAGGGGAACTTCGGCCGTGCACTGCTGATAGCCGGTTCGCAGGGAATGGCGGGAGCTTCGGTGCTGGCTGCGCGTGCTTGTCTGCGTTCGGGGGTGGGGCTGCTGACGGTGCATGTGCCGTTCTGCAACAACTTCATTGTGCAGACTTCCGTGCCCGAAGCCATGACGGAGCTGGACATCAGCGACACCTGCTTTGCCGCCGCTACTGATACGGACGATTACCAGGCCGTGGCGATAGGTCCGGGACTGGGAAAGGCGGCAGAGACCGAGGCGGCTCTGCTGGAGCAGATAGAGATATGCCAGACTCCGATGGTGGTGGATGCTGATGCCCTGAACTTGCTGGGCGAGAAGCGTAACTATATAGGGCGTCTGCCCAAAGGGAGTATTCTGACTCCGCACCCCAAGGAACTGGAGCGTCTTGTAGGCAAATGCCAGAATTCGTACGAACGCCTGATGAAGGCTCGCGAGCTGGCGAAGAGCGCCGGAGTGCATATCATCTTGAAAGGCGCTTATTCTGCCATTGTCACTCCTGCCGGGAAATGTTTTTTCAACCCTACCGGCAATCCGGGTATGGCAACGGGAGGCAGCGGTGATGTGCTGACGGGAGTGGTGCTTGCCTTGCTTGCCCAAGGCTATGAGCCGGAGAAGGCTGCCTGCCTGGCCACGTATGTGCACGGACTGGCGGGAGATGTTGCCTGCAAGAAGCAGGGGGCAGTGGGGATGACGGTGGGGGATATAGTTGCCTGCCTGCCGCTAGCGTGGAAGATGCTGGAAGAATAAGGAGAGAAGTGTAATTTGGATGGCTTGTCATGTCAACAGAAATAAGATATTTTGAAAACAGAAAAGATTGGCGGAAGTGGCTGGCTGACAATTTCGATACTGCCGATGGAGTCTGGTTTGTGTTTCCTACTAAATCTTCAAGCGAGAAAAGTATTGTATATAATGACGCTGTTGAAGAGGCCCTTTGTTTCGGGTGGATTGACAGCACGATAAAGTCACTTGACAAAGAACATAAAATTCAGCGTTTCACGCCCAGGAATCCTAAAAGTACCTATTCGCAAGCCAACAAAGAAAGGTTGAAATGGTTGCTGGAGCATAAAATGATACATCTTGAATTTGAGGATAAAATACGAACTGTCTTGTCGGTTCCTTTTGTTTTTCCAAATGATATAATCGACAGATTGAAAGAGGATGAAAGAATATGGAAGAATTATCAGAGTTTCTCTGACCCCTATAAACGTATCCGAATCGCATACATTGAAGCGGCGAGGAAACGACCGGAAGAATTTGAAAGGCGATTAAATAACTTTATCTGTAAAACGAAAGAGAACAAAATAATAATAGGGTTTGGCGGGATTGAAAAATACTATTAACGCTAATTCTTTTCCGCTTATTTCTCTCTTGTCGTAATGTGGAAGCATCCTTGCTTCAACTCGTACTTGATGTAGCATTTATCGGCTTTCCGCAGGTCACGGAGCACTTCCGAAAGAACCAGTTTTAAGGTATCTGCGCTGACATCCTGCAAAGGACGTCCATCCTCGTCTTCTATTTTCTGAAAGCGCTTCCAACTGACATCGAATGTCGTTCCGTAAAAATGTGCCGAGTTTGGAGAAGCATTGCCGTTACGGCGGCGCAGGCGTTTTACGTCGTCTTGGGTGCGGAGTACGGAAGTCACAATTATCTTGTTTGGATTCAGCCCCTTGGCGGTCAGTGAATCAAGGAAGTTGTGTCCGATGGTGTCCAGCAGGCTGGCGGCGCCCGGAATGAGATAAGGGATGGAATGCGTCAGTGAATCCACGGCATAGAGCTCGTTTGTCGTGATAGGTTGCAGTTGCTCTCTCATCTTTTCTGCTTCCTCGCGGGATGAAAGTACACGTATGCCGATGGCTTGGGCTACATTGAGATGTTTCTCATTCAAGTCTCCGAACGAGCGCTTGTAGCTGACAACACCCCGAATGTTGCGCGGTTCGTTCAACTTGAGCGACATGTCCTTCTTCTTACAGCCGGCAAAGGTGAATGTTGCGGCAGCTGCGACAATTATCAGTATAGGTAGGATTCTGGAAGAATATCTCATCTTATAAATGTACTATGTCTGTGAAAAATCTGCGTTAATCTGTGTAATCTGTGGTGAAAACCTTGCAAAGATAATTCAAACCTTCTTAAGTTTGCACTATCTTTGCACACAAAAAAGACCGTGCAACGATATTTTATATACCTGGCTTATGATGGCACCGCTTATCACGGCTGGCAAATCCAGCCGAATGGAGCGAGTGTGCAGGAGTGTTTGATGAAGGCGCTGAGTACCTTGCTGCGTCGCGAGGTGGAAGTCGTGGGAGCGGGGCGTACCGATGCCGGGGTGCATGCCTCACTGATGGTAGCTCACTTTGACAGTGATTCTCCTCTGGACACTGTTTTTATGACGGATAAGCTGAATCGTCTGCTTCCTCCCGATATTTCCGTATACCGCTTGCGGGCCGTGAAGCCCGATGCACATGCCCGCTTTGATGCTACGGCGCGGATGTATAAGTATTACGTCACTACTGCCAAGATGCCTTTCAATCGTCAATACCGTTGCCGTCTGTTCCAAACACCGGACTTTGAACGGATGAATGAGGCTGCCCAAACCTTGTTTGACTATACGGACTTTACCAGCTTCAGCAAACTTCATACGGATGTCAAAACCAATAATTGCAAGATTATGCATGCCGCCTGGACCCGGGTAGACGATGTGACCTGGGTGTTCACCATCCAGGCCGACCGGTTCCTGCGGAACATGGTACGCGCCATTGTCGGTACTTTGCTCGAAGTGGGTCGCGGAAAACTTTCTGTTGAGGGTTTCCGACGCGTCATCGAACAGAAGGACCGTTGTCAGGCAGGAACCTCCGTTCCCGGAAATGCATTGTTTCTAGTGGATGTAGCCTATCCGGAAACTACTTTTTTAGAATAAAAGAGGGATGCACTACAAAAACGTACCCCCCTCCTTTTAATTTTTAATTCTTAATTTTTAATTAACTCTATGTGGTTATTGCTTGCTTTCCTCTCTGCTGCCTTATTGGGATTTTACGATGTCTTCAAGAAGAAGTCGCTTCGTGACAATGCCGTACTGCCGGTACTTTTCCTGAACACGCTGTTCTCGAGCCTGATATTTCTTCCTTTCATTCTGGTATCTGCCTTTGCGCCGTCGGTGTTGGGAGGTACGATGTTTGATGTTCCCGTGGTGGGGTGGGAGGTGCATAAGTTTATTGTTGTCAAGTCGTTTATCGTGCTCTCTTCCTGGATATTCGGTTATTTCGGGATGAAGCATCTGCCGCTGACCATCGTGGGACCGATTAATGCGACGCGCCCCGTGATGGTGCTTGTAGGTGCCATGCTTGTGTTTGGCGAACGCTTGAACCTTTATCAATGGATTGGCGTGATGCTTGCCATAGTATCCTTTTTCATGCTGAGCCGTTCGGGCAAGAAGGAGGGAATCGACTTCAAGCATAACAAATGGATTCTTTTCATCGTGCTGGCTGCCGTTGCTGGAGCTGTCAGTGGGCTGTATGACAAATATCTGATGAAGCAGCTCAATCCGATGCTGGTGCAGTCGTGGTATAATGTCTACCAAGTCTTTATCATGTGCCCCATTATCTTGCTGTTGTGGTACCCCAAGCGAAAAGAAAGTACCCCGTTTCGTTGGGACTGGACCATTATCTGTATCTCCATTTTCCTTTGTGCGGCAGACTTTGTCTATTTTTATGCCCTGAGCTATGAGGACTCCATGATTTCCATCGTTTCGATGGTGCGTCGTGGAAGCGTTGTTGTTTCCTTCCTTTTCGGTGCGCTTTTCTTCCGTGAAAAGAATTTAAAAAGCAAGGCTGTCGACCTCATTTTGGTGTTGATTGGAATGTTCTTCCTATATTTGGGGAGTAAATAAACAAGAGATATATGGCAGAAGACCTATATATAAATGCTGGTAGCAAGACAGAGAAATATCGCGCTTTGCTTCCTCAACTGAAAAATCTGCTGGCAGGTGAAGATGACTTGATAGCCAATCTGGCGAATGTTTCGGCGGCGCTGAAAGAGACTTTCCATTTCTTTTGGGTAGGCTTCTATTTGGTGAAGGGTGAAGAATTGGTGTTAGGACCTTTCCAGGGACCGATAGCTTGTACGCGCATCAGGAAAGGCCGTGGTGTTTGCGGCACGGCATGGGATAAAGACGAGACGTTGGTTGTGCCCGATGTGGATGCATTTCCCGGACATATAGCCTGCAGCTCGCTGTCGCGTTCGGAGATCGTGGTTCCGCTGAAGCGTGAGGACGGTGAAGTGTGGGGAGTATTGGATATTGACAGTGACGATTTGGGCGGTTTTGATGAAACAGATGCCCGTTTCCTTGAAGAAATGATTAAAATGTTATGATAAGAAAACTGAGTGCTTTTTTGATTTTGGCTTTCATCGGATGGGGGTATTTGCAGGCCCAGGAAGCCAAGACGTGTTTTAAGAATATGCCGGATTCTATATGTCCGTTGCTTAGTGCCGTGAACCGTGCGGATTTTATAGACTTTCTGGAAAGTAAGATGAAAGCTGAGGTGACCAACAGCTTTGGTGGTAAATCGGAAATGACGGAACTTGCCCCGGATTATATACATGTGAAGATGACTCCCCAGAGCTCGTGGCAGATGAAGCTCTTGCCTGTCAACGACAGCACGAAAGTGGTTTGTGTGGTATCTACGGTTTGTGCTCCGGCTTGCGACAGCCATGTCAAGTTCTATACGACAGACTGGAAGGAGCTGGTTGCTTCGTCCTACCTGCCGGCATTGCCCGTTCTGGATGATTTTATCGCTGAGGCCGCGGATACGGTGGATGTCTATGAGTATCAGGATGCCCGTCGCCAGGCCGACATGCTGCTGATGAAAGCGGACCTTTCTGCGAAGGATGCCACGTTGGCATTCACTTTTACCACGACCGATTACATGGGTAAAGAAGCGGCGGAGAAACTGAAACCGTTTGTCCGCCGTCCTATTGTTTATACTTGGAATCAAGGGAAGTTCGAGAAATCCTCTACTTCACTTTGATTCTGTCGAATCCCTCTCCATAGACTCCGATGACTGCACTTTGTGATACAAAGGCATTGGGGTCTATGTCTTTTATGAGCCGGAAAATGATGGTGGACTCCCGCTTCTTGGCCAGCACGAACAGCATTTTTATCTCTTTTCCCGTATAGAAGCCCGAGGCGTTGATGACCGTTGCACCTCTGTGAGGATATACCTGGATGTGCTTGGCTATCTCCTCATATTTATCGCTGATAATAAAGAATTGTACGGACTGGCGGGCACTGTTCACCACTTGGTCGAGCACGAAGCTGCATATGTATAGAGTAACGTAGCCATACACCACTTTTTCCCAATCTTTTAGAACAAAGTAACTGGACGAGATGATGATAAGGTCACATATCAACATGACTCTGCCCAGCGTGATGTCACGGTATTTGTTGATTACGGCGGCAATGATGTCCGTGCCGCCAGTACTGCCGTTGTTGGAAAAGGCGATGCCGATGCCGCTACCGCAGAAGGAGGCACCGATGACACAAGCCATGAAGGGCTGGTCGTGCAGGAGGACAACACCCTCGGTCAGTTTCTGGATAATGGAAAGGAAAAAGGTCAGGGTGAATACGGCAAAGATTGTCTTTACGCTGAACTTCCATCCCAACACACGTAGGGCAAGCAATAGAAGCAGAAAATTGATGGCGAAGTACGTATATTGGACGGGAAATCCAGTGGCAAAATATACGATGGATGCAATGCCCGGTACGCCACCGGTAGTAATATCGTTGGGAAGCAGGAAGACTGTCCAGCCGATACCATATAAGACCATACCCAGGGCAATCATCAGATAATCCCGCAGTTCGCGCATGGTGTTCTGTCGGGAGGGAACATTTACTATTGTTTTCATTATAATTTTATGTGGTTGTGAAAATGCGGGGACAAAGATACAAAAGATATCATTTGTTTGTTTGAGTATAAGATTGATATTTATATTTTGATGTTACTATGAGTTTTAACATACAATAGCTTGCTTTAATAAAATAATTATCTATATTCGCTTTTATAATTAACGGTGATTATTGACTTAGATGACTATGAAACCACTTTACCAAGATCTGCCATTCCCAATAGACAGTCATATACATTATTATATAGAAGACTTGCCGCACTTCATTGTACCTTGGCATTATCATCCGGCCATAGAGATAATGTATATAACTAGAGGTATAGGAACTCGTTTTGTCGGGGATTGCATAGAACAGTATGAGGAGGGGGATGTATGTATGATTGGCCCTAATCTCCCTCATGAATGGCGTAATGATGATGCTTATTTTGATAAGGAGTCTGGTTTGCGTGCTACGTGTATCTGTCTGTTCTTTAAACGTGAGATATTTGATCCGAATTTTATCAGATTACCAGAAATGAATAATATTCGTGATTTGATAGAGAGATCACGGCGTGGACTGAAGTTTACCGGAAATTCGAAATTAGAGATAACCCGGTTTATAAGGAGTTCGGTGAATGATGTAGGGGTTCGGAAGGTAACGAATCTTTTAACACTTCTTGAGCTGATGGCCACATCGACTGAGTATGAGTTACTGGCCTCAGTGGGATTTACGAATTCTGTAAATTCAGAAGATTTTGAGAGATTTAATAAGGTATACAAGTTTCTCGTCAAGAACTTTGCGACTTCCATTAGGTTGGAAGAAGTTTCGACTTTGGTTGGATTGACCCCGACAGCTTTTTGCCGTTATTTCAAGGAGAGGACCAAGAAAACCTTTGTAGAATATCTGAACGAAATGCGTATCGGTTATTCGAAAAAACTATTACTGGAAAACAAAATGAAGATTTCTACTATCAGTGGGGAAGTCGGATTCCCTAACTTATCTAATTTTATATCCCAATTTAAAAAAGTGACAGGAATGTCCCCGTCGCAGTTCCAAAAGCAGTTTGGAGTAAAGGCTAAACAAGCCATTTGATTCTACTATTTTATCATTGAATATTTGGTGGTTAGAGCCTTGGTTTTCTACTTTTTTTGCAAGGTTTTATCCATTTGCTGCGAATAATGGTAAAATACCATAATTATCGGAAAATATAGAGGAAAGAGCGAGTTCCATATCAGCGTACTTTTGCAATATAAGATTTTAAAAGTATGATGCTGATGAATGATAAGAGAACAAATGAGTCGCCTTTGCTCTTTATAAAGGATTCTTTGATCGGTGAAAATGTGAAGAGGAGTTTGAAGACTTTGGCTGATTTACGAGGTGTTTTTCATAATTGTGAGGCTTATGAACAGATGTCTCCTGATACTTTATTGTATGAGGTGACTTGTCATCTGCCGGTTGAAGAAGGAACGCCAGGGGGACTCTATTTCGGAATCACGAGAATTTATCCAGGTAAGGTTGGTGATGAGTATTTCATGACCAAAGGACATTTTCATGCCAATATGAATCGTGGGGAGTACTATTGGGGAGTGGAAGGTGAAGGCAGATTGATTATGATGGATCAGAACCGAAGGGTTTGGAGTGAGCGGATGTTTCCGGGTAGTCTTCATTATATACCTGGAGGGGTGGCCCATCGTGTGGCAAATATAGGATATTCTGTTCTGTCATTCGCTGCTTGTTGGCCTTCGGACGCAGGACATGATTATCAAGTGATTTTGGAGAACGGGTTTTCTGCATCTTTACAGTGTGTGAATGGCAATCCCCAATTGATAGAAATATGAATATGAAGTATATCATAGCTGTAGATTTGGGAGGAACCATTACAAAAGTCGGTCTCTTACGCAATGGAGAACTGGTAGACTATGTAAAAATGCCTTCTCGTCAAGATTTGGATATGACAGCAAGTTTGCCGGAGATTGAAAATGCAATTGATTTCCTGCTAAATTCAAATGGTGTGAAGCGCCTCTTTGGAGTGGGTATAGCTTTTCCAGGGCTAGTAAATAATAAAAAAAGCATTATTATATCTACGAATGAAAAATATGATGATGGAGTGGAGCTTGATTTGGATAGATGGGCGGATGAACATTGGGGAGCCCCCTTTTACATTGATAATGACGCACGGCTTGCAGCAATTGGAGAATGGCAATATGGGAGCGGCAGAGGATATGATAGCGTTGTTATGATGACTATTGGTACGGGCATAGGATCGGGAGTCATTATGAATGGTGAGGTAATGTATGGAAAGCACTTTCAAGCAGGTTCGTTGGGTGGCCATTTTGTAGTAGACTACAAAGGAAGGTTATGCTCTTGTGGAAACAAGGGGTGTGTGGAGGCTTTGTCCTCTTCATTCTTCCTTCATAAAATTATAAAGGATCATGCTTGCCTGTCTCCTTCGTTTAAAATGTCATCTCAGAATTATGATTTTAAAGAAATCTTCCAATTGGCGGAACAAGGAAATAGAGACGCGTTATTGGTACGAAATGAATGCATTGAAATATGGGGAGCTGCTGTTATAAATTTTATTCATGCTTATGATCCTGAAGTGGTGATACTTGGAGGGGGAATCATGAATAGCCATAAAGTGATAGTGCCTTATATCGAGGAACGGGTGTCAAAGTTTGCCTGGACTCCGAGTGCAAAAGTATCTGTGGTAGTTTCTAGCTTGGGAGATTATGCAGCTTTGTATGGTTTGGAATATTGTTTAAGAAAAAAGATAAAAGATGAAGTATTCTGCTAATTACGATAAATATCCTTTTGTGCAGGTGTCCTATAATTCGGATGACTGTATTTCCGGTTGGTTTGCCATTACCGATAGTATCAGTGAACGTTTGAAGGTACTGGAGAAGCCGTTGAAAGTGGTTGCGATTGAGTGCTATCAAGGAGTGTTTGAGAATGATATACGTAATGCTTTTGCCGGTAGGTTCAATAATGCTTTATTTGTTCATACAGATAGTGCGATGTTGCCGGAAGAGAAAATCAATGATTTTTTCTATCCTGATATTACCGATGATGAATTATTCGGCTATCTGACCCGGTATACAATGGAATGTTTTTTTGATTTCGATAAAGTTACTGGTATCCGGCAACAGATAGAAGATTTGCAGTCTGGTATTGTAATAGTCTATGGGGTTGGTGCGGCCTATCTTTGTGAACATCCTGATTTGTTGATTTATGCCGATATGGCAAGATGGGAGATACAGTCCAGATTCCGTAAAAATGAAATATCAAATATAGGTGTCAACAATAAAGAAGAACGAACCTCCTTGCAGTATAAAAGAGCTTTTTTCGTAGATTGGAGAATATGCGATAGGCACAAAAAGATGCTGATGGCAAAGGTGGATTATGTTTTGGATACGAACCGGCGCAATCATCCTAAGATGATTACAGGCAAAGCGATGTTTGAGGGATTGGAGAAAGCGGTAAATGGTCCGTTTCGTGTAGTTCCCTTTTTTGATCCGGGGCCTTGGGGAGGACAGTGGATGAAAGATGTTTGCGATTTAGAACGGACGATGCCTAATTATGCTTGGTGTTTTGACTGTGTACCTGAAGAAAACAGTCTGTTGTTGGCCTTTGGGGATGAGAAAGTGGAAATACCGTCAATTGATTTGATTTTTGCTTATCCCCGACAGTTATTGGGTGATGCTGTGTATGGCAGGTTTGGTGATGAGTTTCCAATACGGTTTGACTTTCTTGATACGATAGAAGGCGGCAATCTAAGCTTACAAGTTCATCCTTTGACTGAATATATACAACAGAAATTTGGGATGCATTATACGCAGGATGAGAGCTACTATATTTTGGATGCTAAGGAGGGGGCAACTGTATATTTGGGTTTGAAGGATAATATTAAACCGGAGGAGATGCTTGATGAATTGGAAAAATCGCAAAGGACTGGTGAATTTGAAGTGGAGAAGTATGTAGGTATTTATCCGGCAAAGAAGCATGATCATTTTTTAATTCCGGCTGGTACGGTGCATTGTTCGGGAAGGAATAGCATGGTACTTGAGATTAGTGCAACCCCATACATCTTTACATTTAAGTTGTGGGATTGGGGACGGATGGGACTGGATGGCAGACCGCGTCCGATTAATATAGCTCATGGGGCTAATGTGATACAATGGAATAGAACGGAGTCTTGGGTGAAAGAAGAACTGATAAACAAGGTCTCTGTTATTGGTGAAGGAGATTCTTGGCGTGAAGAAAAGACGGGACTTCATGAATGGGAATTTATAGAAACAAGAAGACATTGGTTCACGGACAAAGTTTTGCATAAGAATGAGTCGGGTGTTAATGTTCTGAATCTGATTGAGGGACGTTCGGTGATAGTGGAAAGTCCTATAGGACAATTTTCTCCGTTTGTTGTCCATTATGCGGAAACTTTTATTATTCCTGCTGCCATAAAGGAATATACAATAAAACCTTATGGGGAGTCTGAAGGAATGGAATGTGGAACAATTAAAGCTTTTGTAAGACATCATGCATAAAGATAATTTTGATAAGGGGATTGATATAGGGATAACAGAAAATCCGTTAGGTTTTATTTATGGTAAGGACGTTTTTGGCCCGACAGTAGAAAACCGGTGGTTGGATGATATCCGGTCTAGTTTGTTGGATCCGAAATGTGAAGGACCGGATATTGTCTATTCTATAGCTATGGATGTGGGTAAGACTGTTCATAAAGCGCTTTTGCAAAAACAGCATTTGCTTTTTGGAGTAGTGGCTTATGCCAAAGGAAGTTTGGGAATGGAACCCATTCGCAGTCAGGGACATATTCATAAGGTCTCACCTTTTAGTCAATGGTCCACTCCAGAGGTTTATGAGATATGGAATGGAGAGGCGGTCATTTACATGCAAGAGTCGGCTACAGATGAACCGGGGAGGTGTTATGCTGTTTATGCACAGCCTGGCGATGTGGTGGTGGTCCCTCCATATTGGGTACATGCTACCATTAGTACGAATGCAGATGAATCTCTTGTGTTTGGTGCATGGTGTGACCGTGAATATGGTTTTGAATATGCTGAGATTCGTCGTCATAAAGGTATTGCATGGTATCCTGTTTTTGAGGGTGATGGATTGAAGTGGATCAGAAATACAAACTATCATTTTTCGGAACTGGTAAGAAAGGCTCCAAGAGAGTATCATGATTTAGGTATTGGGAAAGGTAAATCCATTTATAAAATTTTTGAAGATGCTCCGGATACTTTCTTATATGTTCCGAATCCGTCAGTGAAAAAGGAGGTTTGGATAAGTTTTGAACCCTAAATATAATAAGTATAATATGAAAAACAGACATATAATATTTTTGATAGCTACAGTTGTTGCAACAGGAGGATTGCTTTTCGGTTTTGATACTGGGGTAATTTCAGGAGCGATTCCATTTCTTCAGGCAGATTGGGGAATAGATAATAATGATGTTGAATGGATTACGGCAGCTGGTTTGTTGGGAGCTATGTTGGGGGCTGTATGTTGTGGACGTTTATCTGATATATTTGGAAGAAGAAAAATCATATTGGTTTCTGCTGTGATATTTGCAGTGGGAGCGTTATGGTCAGGACTGGCAACGGGTTTGATGAGCTTGGTTTGTTCTCGTCTGTTTCTTGGTATAGCGATAGGTGTGGCATCATTTACTGTTCCATTATATATAGCAGAAATAGCTCCAGCTAAATCCAGAGGACGTCTGGTTTCAATGTTTCAGTTAATGGTTACAATAGGTATTTTACTTTCATACATATCAGATACTTTTTGGGCTGATGAAAACAAGTTGGATTGTTGGAGATGGATGTTTTGGGCAGGTGTCGTACCGGCTTTGGTATTACTGGTAGGTATGTGTTTTGTGCCTGAAACACCTCGGTGGCTGTTGAGTAAAGGACGGTTGAAAGAATGTAGGAAAGTGTTGCAGAAAATAGAACCGGAAAATACAGTAAATGATTTAATTGGACAAATGGAGGTGGAAATAGAGAAAGATAGGAATAGTGCGGTAGGATGGCGATATTTGATGCAGCCTTGGTTGAGAACTCCTCTAATGATTGCTGTTTGTATTATGTTTTTTCAACAGTTTGTAGGTATTAACACAGTTATTTATTATAGTCCGAAGATTTTCCTGATGGCAGGATTTGAAAGTACACTCTCTGCTATTTGGGCTTCTGTAGGTATTGGAATTGTAAATGTTGTATTTACAGTGATTTCTCTTTATTTAGTGGATAGAATCGGACGACGAAAGTTGTATTTTATTGGTCTGTCAGGAATTGCCTTTTCTGTTTTGTGCCTTAGTGCTTGTTTTATTTATGCTAATCAGTTGGGCGAAATCGGAAGGTGGTTAATGGTCATTTTTATGTTTGGATATGTTGCATTTTTTGCAATTAGTATTGGACCTTTGGGATGGTTGGTCATTTCCGAGATATTTCCGCAGAAAGTACGGGGATTGGGGACTTCGATAGGTTCATTGGCTGTATGGATATTTAATTGCATTGTCTCCTTTACTTTCTTTAAGATTATAGATTTTTTTTCTATACCAGGTACCGAAATTGTTGTTGGACAAACGACTTCTGAGAATCCGGCAGGTGCATTTTTTCTTTATGGATTTATTGCCGTGTTGGGTTTGGTATGGGGGTATTTATTCTTGCCGGAGACAAAAGGGTTATCATTGGAGGAGATTGAACAGAAATGGAGAAAAAATAGAGAATGTTGAAGGAATAAATCATTAAAAAAATGATATATGAAAAATGGATTTTATTTTTTAGGTCTATGTATCTGCTTGTGTTTATGGGCTTCTTGCTCCAGTATGGAAGAAGTACGTGATTATAATGAAAAATATACGGGAGAGTATACGAGCAGGATTGCTTTCCCTATTGGGGGATTGGGGACGGGAATGTTTTGTGTAGAAGGTAGTGGTGCAATTTCTAATATGAATATTAGGCATAAAACTGAGATGTTGAATGAACCGACAATGTTTGCCGGATTATATTTGAAAGGGGTAGATAATGGTAGTATTGTTGTGGAAGGACAAGTACCGGATTGGAAAAAATTTGGCCAACCACAGTCAACAAAAGGATACGGCGGCACGTGGGGATTACCTCGATTTAAAGATTGTGATTTTGAAGTAAAATTCCCTTTTGCCAAATTGAGAATGAGTGACGATGAACTGAAGATGGACGTGACAATGAAGGTTTGGAATCCATTTATTCCTACAGATGAAAATAACTCAGGGCTTCCAGTTGCTGGTTTTGAATATACGTTTAAAAATAAATATGCTAAAGAAGTAGAAGCCATATTTTCTTATAATTCAAAGAACTTTGTAGATATTCGTAATGGAGGAGCATCTATTAGGCCAATTGAAAATGGTTTTATAATATCACAGAAAGGAACAGAAACGCAGCCGTTTCATCAGGCTGATTTTGTAATCTTTACAGATGAACCGGAAACTAAGGTTAATTATTGTTGGTTTAGAGGATGGTCTTTTGACTCATTCACGATGTGCTGGAATGAGATGAGCAGTGGGGTAATTAAAGAAAATCCTGCTAATATGGCGGATGCTCCCGGAGCTTCCTTGTATGTACCGTTTAGATTGCAACCGGGAGAGTCAAAGACAATCCGTTTATATATGGCATGGTACGTTCCTTTCTCATTAGTTCGTGAGGGATTGGAACCGATTGATGATGTAGATGTACCTATCGTACCTGTAGTTAATGAAAGAGGAGAGCCCGCAGGCTATATTGATACTTCCATTCAGTTGTCCGATAAATACCGTCCCTGGTATAGCAGTAGATTTGCAAATATAGAGGAAGTCGCAGACTATTGGATGAAAAATTATAATACGTTGAAAGAAAAAACAGAGCTGTTTACTGATGCATTTTATGCTACAACTTTGCCTGCTGAAGTTGTTGAAGCTGTTGCTGCTAATCTTACTATATTAAAATCACCTACGATTTTTCGGCAATACGATGGTCGGATGTGGAATTGGGAAGGTTGCGGTAATGAATATGGCTCTTGCTATGGTTCTTGTACACATGTTTGGAATTATGCTCAAGCTATACCTCATTTGTTTCCTAAAATGGAAAGAACACTGAGGGAAACGGAATTTTTTGTTAGTCAAGCTAAGAATGGGCACCAAGCATTTCGCTCTGCACTTCCTATCCGACCCATCAGACATAATTTTCATGCAGCAGCTGATGGGCAGTTAGGTGGTATTATGAAAGTATACCGTGATTGGCATATATATGGTAATGACGAATGGTTGAAGTTGATTTATTCATACGTACAGAATAGTCTTGATTATTGCATTAATACGTGGGATCCTAAAAGGAAAGGTGTTATAGAGGAACCTCATCATAATACTTATGACATTGAATTTTGGGGGCCTAGTGGTATGATTAATAGTTACTATACTGGCGCATTACAAGCATTTGTTGCTATGGGTGAACATTTGGAGAAAGATATGACAGAATATAGAGAGTTGCTAGATAAGAGTATTGACTACATGGAAAATCAATTGTACGACGGTGAATATTTTATTCAAAATATTCGTTGGAAGGAGTTGCAGGCTTCTGATCCGACGAAAGTACAGTCTGTCAATTCTAATTATTCGAAAGAGGGTTTGGATTTATTGGAAAAGGAAGGGCCGAAATATCAATACGGAAAAGGCTGTTTATCTGATGGAGTAGTAGGAGCATGGCTTTCTTTGGTCTGTGGACTGGACGAGGCTATAGATAGAAAGAAAATATTAAGTCATTTATTGTCTGTTCATAAATATAATTTAAAGAGGAATCTCAGAAAACATGTAAATCCTCAGCGCTCGACTTTTGCTTTAGGTGATGAAGGAGGCTTATTATTATGTTCATGGCCCAAAGGAGGAAAGTTACAACTTCCTTTTGTTTACTCCAATGAGGTATGGACAGGTATTGAATATCAAGTGGCTTCTCATTTGATGTTTGAAGGTGAGGTTGAGAAAGGACTTGATATTGTCCGTACTTGTCGTGATCGGTATGATGGAAGAGTACGTAACCCATTTAATGAATATGAATGTGGGGCATGGTATGCCCGTGCAATGTCTAGTTATGCTATGCTCCAAGCTTTGACTGGAATACAGTATGATGCAGTGGATTCTACTTTATATATTGATTCAAGGATAGGTGATGATTTTACGTCTTTTTTGTCGACGGAAACAGGTTTTGGTAATGTTGGTCTAAAAGATGGTAAACCTTTCATTGAGGTGAAATATGGGAAGATTGATGTGAAAAAGTGCTTTGTTTCTGACATAGAAACAGATTTTGTTAATTGATAGAGAAAGGAGGAATAATGGAAATAAGAAGAAAGTAATTATACAGTGGTGAATCTAATAATAGTTTGAAACACAAATAATCAAAAAAAATGAAAACAATAGACATTAAATCTAATAGCAGGATATTACATTGGGCATTTTATATTTTCCTTTTTACTGTTTTGAGTGTGGGAAGTGTATATGCATCGGAAGATACTCCGTCTGTATTATCCACTAATCAATCAGAAAAGAAAACAGTAAAAGGAAATGTGATGGATGAATATGGACAACCATTGGTGGGGGTAGCTGTACAAGTTAAAGGAACTTCATTAGGTGTTGTTACTGATTTGGATGGAAATTTTAGTTTTAGTATTCCAGTTGATAGTCGTGCCTTGTTATTTTCTTATTTGGGAATGAAAACTCAAGAGGTATCTGCCAATAAGAGTAACTATAAAATAGTGATGGTAGAGGATGCCACCCAAATGGAGGAAGTTGTAGTCATTGGGTATGGTTCTCAGTCTCGTGAGAAGATTACGACATCTGTGACCAAGCTTGATAAAGAGGCTTTGAAGAATGTACCCTATGCAAATGCAGCTTCAGCCTTACAAGGTACAGTGTCTGGTGTACGTGTGCAAAGTATTTCAGGGCAACCAGGTGCAGAACCTCGTATTATAGTCCGTGGTGGTACTTCCATTAATAATCCTAATGGTGCTACTCCACTATATATTATTGATGGTGTTATGAGGGCGAATATGGTTCATATAGCTTCGGAAGATATTGAATCCATCCAAATTCTGAAAGATGCTGCTGCTACTTCTATTTATGGAGCCCAAGGTTCAAATGGTGTTGTAATTGTTACTACTAAAAAGGGGAAGGCCGGTAAAACCAGAGTTGAATATAGATATAATCTGACAATTTCTGATATTGGTAAAAAATATGAATTTGCCAATGCTGAAGAATTTTTGACCCTTATGAGGAAAGGTATGATTTCACCAGCGAAATTTGGAAAAGCTACCGAACAAAGATTGATAGGACATTTAGGTTATGGAACAGGAAATGATCTGACTAATAATACTGCCTTCTCTACTCAATACTTGACTGATGAGAATCGCTATAAATTAGATCAAGGGTGGAAATCAATGCCAGATCCAGTAGATCCGAGTAAGACATTGTTATACTCAGATACTGATTTTCAGGATAAAATTTATCGTACTGGTTTTTCTCATAATCACCATATTGAAGTTTCAGGTGGAACGGAAAAGGCTACCTTTAATATGGGATTAGGGTATATGACTAATGAAGGAACTGTTATTACAACTTCATATAAACGGTATAATTTTAGTTTGAATGGTTCTTTGCAAGCACGGGATAATTTGAAAATTTCAGCTAGAACTACTTATTCAAACTCGTTTACGTATGGTTCTCCATTAGCTGCAGATGCAACATTCTATCGTTCACCGGCTGCCTCACCTACCACTAAATTCAGATTTGAAGATGGTAGTCTGGCTCCAGGAGCTGCCCAGTATCTGGGAAATGCTGTATATCATATGAACAAGGCACAAAGAGAGTATGACTATCAGAATTTATCAATAGGAGTAGATGCAGATTGGACTATATTGCCAGGATTGTCTTTCAAACCAGCTCTTTCTTTATTTGAAGTGAACAGTAATAACTATACTTTTTGGGATGCTTTTTGGAATGGACCGAGAGATTATATAACTACAAGAAATGCAAATGCTGATACTTACAAATGGCGGCAATATCAGGCAGATGCTGTATTCAACTATGTTAAATCTTTCAATGAAAAACACAATTTGAATGTAACAGCTGGTTATGCTTATTATTTTAGGAAAGAGGCCCGTTTAGCAGCTGCTGGTAGAGGTGCTTCTACTGATTTGATTCCTACTTTGAATGCCTCAAGTGTTCCTGTAAGTGTGAGTAGTTCTATTACAGAGCGATCTATGCAAGGTATTTTTGCTCGTATAGGGTATGATTATAAGGATAAATATTTGATTTCTGTATCTGCAAGATATGACGGTGCTTCCAATTTGGGTACGAACAACAAATGGGGATTTTTTCCTGGCGTGTCATTAGGGTGGCATGTGGATAAAGAAAAGTTCTGGTCATTTATGCTTGAGAATCTAATGCGTCTGAAATTGCGTGCCAGCTATGGAGTAAATGGTAATATTTCAGGCTTGGGGGATTATACGGCTCAAGGTAGTTATAGTGTAGGATCTAAATATTTAGGTAATGCAGGTATCACTATGGGAACTATGGCAAATCAAGACTTGAGTTGGGAGGAGTCTAAGACATTTGATATCGGTACTGATATTTCCTTTTTTAATAATCGGTTAAACTTTATCTTTGATTATTTCAATCGTACCACAGATAATTTGCTGACAAATCGCACTTTACCTCATTCTACAGGCTTTGGCTCTATTTTCACTAATTTAGGGCGTTTACAAAATAGAGGTATTGAGTTGGAAATGAATGCAAGAATATTACCGGTATCCAGTTCTATTCAATGGTCATTAGGTTTTAATGCCTCGAAGGTGACCAATAAAATATTGAAGCTGCCAGATAATGGGGTTGAAAATAATCGGATTGGTGGTGAGTACATTTGGGATGCTAAACTGGGTAAACATACTTGGCAAGGTGGTTTACAGGAAGGAGGACGAATTGGAGATTTGTTTGCCTATAAGATGATAGGTGTATATTCTACTGATGAGGAAGCACAGAATGCTAATGAGCCGATAGATAATGTTATTACAGTCCCTGATAAAACCAAATATGGTGGTGATGCAAAGTGGCAAGATACTGATGGTAATGGTGTGATTGACAGTAAAGACCGTGTATATGTTGGTAATATTTATCCGGATTGGACTGGGGGTATTAATACTTCTCTATCTTATAAAGGGTTCGATTTGTATTGCAGACTTGATTTTACATTGGGTCATACCATATATAATTTTGCCAAAGGCTTTTTGGATTATAATTGGCAGGGTGATAATAATATGACGAAAGATGTCGTAAATCGCTCCTGGAAAGAACAAGGTGACAAAGCGGACATGCCGAGATTCTATTGGCATGGTGATCGTGGACAGCAGAATGCTATCCGAGGTAGCTCTTTGTATCATGAATCAGGAGATTTTCTAGCCATTAGAGAAGTTTCTTTAAGTTATACAGTTCCTGCAAATATCATACAAAAGATTCGTTTAAGCGGACTTCGGTTTACGGTTACGGGAAATAATCTGCACTATTTTACTAAATATTCTGGTCTTAATCCAGAAGAAGGTGGACAGGATAATGGTAGATATGCTATGCCGAGAAATATTATTTTTAGTGCAAATGTATCATTTTAATAAAGTAAAGTTATGAAAATTAGAAATATAATAAATAGTACAATAGCTTTGTTTATGGTCCTGACATTTGCTTCTTGTGATGCACTAGACCTTAAGCCAATAAGCTTTATAACGAATGAATCTTTCTGGCAGACAGAAGATGACGTGAAGGGTGCGTTAAATGGTATTTATGTCCAGTTACGAGGAGCTGCTGAACATGATTTGTATATATTGGGGGAAGCGCGTAGCGAAATACTGACTGTAGGTATCGGTGGATATGGCGGATATGATATTTATTATTATAATACGTTGACACAAGCTAATATGCCTATATCCTGGATACGTTATTATCAGATAGTCAATTCATGCAATCTTCTTTTAAAGTATGCTCCCAATGTGACTTTTAATAACGAGACTTCCCGCAATAAAATGTTGGCTCAAGCTTATACAATGAGGGCTTTCATGTATTTTGTGATGACTCGTACATGGGGGGATTTGATAATCCATACAGATCCTATTGAAAACACAAATTCAGAAGTCCTTTATAAAGAAAGAAGACCCCAAACGGAAGTTTTCCAACTGATAAAAGATGATTTGGAGAAAGCTTTGTCTTTATATCCGGATGACAATTTCGGTGATCAAAGAGCTATGTGGTCAAAACCGGCAACATTGGCTTTGAAAGCTGAAGTATATCTTTGGAGTGGAAAAAAAATGAATGGTGGAAGCAGTGATATTGAAACTGCATTAAATGCTTTGAATTCAATTAAAACGGATAAGCTTCGTTTACAGCCGGATTTTGCTGATGTATTTGCTTATGATAATAAGGGTAATGATGAAATCTTGATGAGTGTTAGATTTCAGGATTTGGAATCTGGTATTAACTATTTCAGATATATGTGGATACATGCGAGTGCTGTTCCTGGAGATGCTCCTCAAGAGGTAAAGGATATAGTTTATCCGATAGGGCCGGGACAAGGTATTATAGTAGCTTCGGACGAGTATAGAAAGCAATATACAGAAGATGATACTCGAAAAAATGCTTCTTTTCTTGAGATTTATTCTAAAGATCAGGAAACTGGAGAAAATAAATTTTATGTTAGTGTAGTATTAAAAGGTAAAGGCTTGGTGCGAGATGGTGATCGTATTTTTGCAGATGATATCATATTGTACCGTTATGCTGATATTTTATTAATGAAGGCTGAGGCTAAAAATGCTTTGGGACAAGATCCTTCTGCAGAAATTAATGAGGTCAGGAAACGTGCATATAAAGACAAGTATGAAGAGCATATTTATGTGAATAGCACAAAAGAGGCGAATGATGCAGCTATCTTGAAAGAAAGACTTTTAGAATTGGCTTTTGAAGGTAAAAGGTGGTGGGATTTGGTACGTTTTGACAAAGCCTTTGATTTGGTTCCTTCTTTGAGAGAGCATAAGGGGGAAGATTATATGATGCTGTTCCCCATTCCTTTGTCAACAATAAGCGTGGAGCCGAAAGTTACTCAAAATCCTGGTTGGGATAAATAAAGTATATTATTGAAATCTTTCCAATATGTTGTAACTTTACAGCATATTGGAAAGATTGATAAACGAACATAATAAAATTATATATGAAAAAGTCTATATTTCTCTTTTATTGTCTGCTTGTCCACTTGTGTTCTGCGACAACATTGTTTGCTCAACAGAATGACGTTTTGATACCAGGTGTCAAGAAAATAAAGGATGTAATAATATATAAGGATACCATGTTTTACTCCGCTTTTCCTTCAGCTGTAAAATTATCGAATGGAGAGATACTGGTATCGTTCAGAAGAGCTCCAGACCGTAAAGTCTTTAAGGAGAAGAAGAATAATCATTTGGACCCGAATAGTTATCTGGTAGTAGTGAGATCCAAAGATGGCGAACATTGGACCAAGGAACCGGAACTGCTTTATGCCCATCCGTTTGGAGGCTCACAAGATCCATGTTTGTTGAAGTTGAAAGATGGAACACTGCTATGTGCTAGTTATTTGTGGACATTTATTCGTCCGGATGGTTTAGCTGTTCTTAAGAAACCGTTCGTACAGAATACAGACGCTGTTTTTGCAGGAGGATATTTGCTCTGTTCTTATGATGATGGTAGAACTTGGAATGATTTGATTATACCTTGTAGCGTTCCGTCTGAAATAAATTATAGTGGATTGGGAGGTAAATTGCCGGCTTATAATCGTGGCGCTTTGTATGAAGGAAAAGATGGACGTATTTTTTGGGCAGTAGTAGCTTCTGATACAGAAGCTTTAAGAAATACGTCGGTCTATTTGCTTATATCCAAAGATAAAGGAAAAACATGGGAATACGGTACGAAAATTGCTAAAGATAAAAAGGTCTCGTTTAATGAGACTTCCATGTATGAAACGCCTAATGGGGATTTGATTGCTTTTATGCGTTCGGAAGCGTTTGGTGACCAAGCTTGTATTGCACGGTCCATAGATGGTGGGAAAACATTTGGTGAATGGAAAAGTATGGGGTTCAAAGGACATCCTCTCCAGGCAATGAGGCTGCCAGACAATAGAGTTTTGTTGACATATGGTTATCGTCATGAACCTTGTGGAGTTAGAGCCAGAATTCTTAATGCAGAATGTACAGATTTTGCCACGGCTCCTGAGATTATCATAAGAGATGATGCGGATGATGGAGATGTCGGATATACATGGGCTGTACAGCTGGATGAGAAGAGGGTATTGGTGGTATACTATATAAACTTTGACAGAGCCAAAGGTACTAGACATATACAAGGCTCTATTTTAGAGATTGAACCGCAAGGATAATTGTTAATACATAATATGATGAAGAGAAAACAAATTCCGGGCAATATGGATTCCAGCCCTCAAAAGATGTCTCGTCGTAAAGCATTGGCTACTATGGCAGGTGCCGTAGGATTGGCAGCATTACCTGGTGTAGGGCATGCATTGAATCCCATCAAGAAAGAACGGAGAGACATTCAAACCTCTGCTTTTACATCTATCCATACTATGCGTAACGCTGTATCTCGTCAGTTTACGACTTTTGACTTGAATACTAAGATTAAAGCCCATTTGGTTGGACCGGGTGAGAAATCTGTACTGGTAGATCACACTTCTCCTGGTGTAATTACCCGTATGTGGTTTACTATTAATGGTTGGTTTTGGGAAAATTGGGATTTAAGTAAGGAGCGGTGGCCTGATCCTACTATTTTGAAAATGCTGATTTTGCGTATTTATTGGGATGGTGAGGACTATCCTTCTGTAGAATGTCCGATTGGTGACTTCTTTGGTATAGGGCATTGTGAATATAAGCATTATATGTCCAAATATATAGGTATGTCCAGTGGAGGTTTCTATTGTTATTTTCCGATGCCATTTAAAAAGGTAAGGATAGAAGTGGAAAATCTTCATCACCGTTTGACTACAAGCGTTTTCTTAAATGCCAATTATGATCAATTGGAGAGTTTACCTGAGGGTATGGGACGATTCCATTGTTTATATAATGCTGGTACCAATCCTGGTTATGAACCATTAACCATATTGCAGACTAAAGGACATGGACATTTTATTGGCTGTTCCTTGTCCATGCAGAGTTGGCTTCCAAACTACTTGGGATATTTGGAAGCACCCGAGTTTATTTATATCGATACGGAAGACAAAAGTGTACCGACTATAGTTGGTTCTGGACTTGAAGATTATTTTAATGGTGGCTGGTATTTTAGGGAAGGTGAATTCTGTGGAGAGTTGCATGGAGTTCCTATAAAGGATCCGCTCCGTTCGATGGTGAGTATGTATCGTTATCATGAGCAAGATGCAATCTGTTTCAATGAAAGTTTTATTTTTGATTTTATAAATCCCCGTAAACCGGAGCAGACCCGGCCCTTTAAATTCTCTTCGGCGGCTTTCTGGTATCAAGACAAAGCTGTACCTCTGGCGTTCAAATTACCAGAGAAAGAAAAGTTGGTTGATTGGTATAGAATGCGTGATACAGACCATCAAGCTATACCATAAGATTGATATTTATATTTACTTTTTGAATTACTGAAATATGTTACTTGAAGATAGGATTTTGAAAAAATGGTTATTACCTTTTATATTGTCGGTTCTTATTGCCGTAGATTCCATGGCTCAATGCATTCCGGTGTACAAGGATTCTAGTATGTCTGTTGAACGACGGGTTACAGATTTATTGGGCAGAATGACATTACGAGAAAAAATAGCACAATTAAGTCATTTGCATGGTTATCAATTATACAATGGTCAAGAGGTGGATTACCAAAAATTAAGAGATGCAGCTGGTGATATTAGTTACGGCTGTATTGAGGGATTCAATCTTACTGGTGAAAATGTGCGGAAAGCATTTCATGCAATTCAGAAATATATGGTTGAAGAGACACGCTTGGGAATCCCAGTTTTTACAGTAACTGAGTCTTTACATGGCTCGGTACATGATGGTTCTACCATTTTTCCTCAATCTGTAGCCGTTGGTAGTACTTTTAATTTAGATTTGGCTTATCAGATGACTAAAGCAATTGCTACAGAATTAAGGTCCCAAGGGGTAATTCAGACTCTTTCACCAGGATTGGATGTTGTTCGGGATTTGCGATGGGGGCGTGTTGAGGAATCGTTTGGTGAAGATCCTTGGCTAGTGGGACAGATGGGGATTGCACAAGTGAAAGGTTATATTGACGGAGGAATATCTCCAATGTTGAAACCTTTTGGACCGGGAGGAGCTCCTTTGGGAGGGCTGAACTTGGCTTCAGTTGAGAGTGGAGAACGGGATATACGTAATATCCATATCAAGCCGTATGAGATGGCTGTTCGGAATACGGAAGTGAAGGCGGTGATGACCTCCTATAATTCTTGGAATGGCATCCCTAATTCTGCTTCTTCTTATTTACTGACGAATATTTTACGCAATGAATGGGGATTCAAAGGATATGTATATTCCGATTGGGGGGCAGTGGCTATGTTGAAGGATTTTCAGCATACAGCTAAGGATGATAGTGAAGCGGCTATCCAAGCCTTGACTGCGGGGGTGGACTTGGAAGCTTCCAGTAATTGCTATTGGGCTTTGGAGCAATTGATAGAGCAAGGCAGGTTTGATGAAAAATATGTGGATTTGGCTGTTGGACGTATCTTACGTGTTAAATTTGAATTAGGATTGTTCGAGAATCCATATCAGGGCGCTGACATGCCGGGAGTAGCCATGCGTACTAAAGAAGCGGTGGAGCTATCGCGCAGAGTGGCTGATGAATCGATTGTTTTATTGAAGAATGAAAATATTCTTTTACCCTTAAATTTGAATAAAATAAAATCATTAGCAGTGATTGGGCCGAATGCTAATCAAGTACAGTTCGGGGATTATACATGGAGCCGGAGTAATAAAGATGGGGTTACTCCACTTGAAGGCCTAAAGAAACGGGTTGGAAATAAGATAAAAATAAATTATGCGGCAGGATGTGATCTTATTACAGATAATAAATCCGGATTTGATGAAGCTGTAGCTGCTGTAAAAGCGAGTGACATGGCTGTTGTATTTGTTGGTTCTTCTAGTGCTTCACTGGCACGTGACTATTCAGATGCTACATGTGGGGAGGGGTTTGACCTCTCTTCTCTGGATCTGACAGGTGTACAAGAAGAATTGGTGGAAGAAATCTATGCAATAGGAAAACCTGTTATAGTTGTATTGGTTACAGGTAAGCCTTTTTCTATTTCTTGGATAAAAGAACATATTCCAGCCATAGTTGTACAATGGTACGGTGGTGAGAAAGCTGGAGATGCAATAGCTGATATGTTATTGGGAAATATTAATCCTTCAGCCAAACTTCCATTCTCGTTTCCGCAGAGCGTAGGACATTTACCGGTTTTTTATAATCATTTGCCAACGGACAAAGGATTCTATCGTCGTCCTGGTAGACCAAATGAACCTGGACGTGATTATGTTTTTTCTTCATCAGCTCCGTTATGGTCTTTTGGGCATGGATTGAGTTATACTACATTTGAGTATTTGAATGCTCATTATTCTGCAGAGTTATTACATCCATCTGATACCTTGATTGTCAGTGTATCTTTGAAGAATACGGGTAGTGTAGCGGGAAAGGAGGTAGTACAGCTTTATGTTCGAGATGTGGTCAGTTCGGTTGTGACTCCAGTCAAGCAACTGAAGGCATTCTCAAAACCATTCTTACAACCAGGCGAAATGCAGACAGTTGTTTTGAAGCTACCAATACAAGAATTGGCCTTATATGATTTGAGCATGAAAAAAGTAGTAGAAGAAGGGGAGTATGAAATACAGATAGGAACAGCCTCAGATGATATCAGATTACGAAGGACAATCTTTGTTGGCAGACAGCCGGTGACTAGTAATAGTCTTGGTCATAACGACTTCTGCATGGATGAAATTGTGAAGAATCCAGGAAGAAAGATAAAGGTTGCTGGTTGTGTCAGAGATGTACAAGCAACCCCTATAAGTGGAATTGAAATCAAATCTAATTATTCTGGTAGAACGGTTATAAGTAAGGAAGGCGGAAGATATTCCATTCTGACTGTAGAAAACGATGTGCTAACGATTTCTGCCAAAGGATTCGAGACAGTAAATATCAAGGTGAATAAACAAAAGGATATAGATATAAAATTGAATTACAGTCATGATTAAACACGAAATCAGATGGGAATACATATTGGTAATATGTATTATTCTTGGTACGTTACCTTGTAATGCACAGTCAGTAATTCCTATGCCAAAAGAAATGGTGATGGGAGAAGGTTCTTGGGATGTATCTGCCGATACACGTATAAATTACAGTAATGATGCGCTTACCAAAACAGTCAGTCTCTTTAATAATTATTTAGATGGACGGTTTGGGGTGACTTTGAAGAAAGGATCGAAAGGAAAGAATGCCATTCATTTGCAGATAGACAAGAAAATGCCTTTAGAGGCATATTCATTAGTTGTGGATGATAAGGGAGTAACAATCAAGGGAAGTGAAGCTGGAATATTTTATGGAATTCAGACATTGCAGCAGTTACTTGTTGATAAGGGAAATGGATGCATACAGCTTCCGTATATTATGATAAATGATGAACCCCGTTTTGGTTATCGTGGTTTGATGTTGGATGTTGCACGTTATTTTTACTCAGTGGAATATGTAAAAGAGTATATAGATTTAATGGCTCGTTATAAAATAAATAGATTCCATTGGCATTTGACAGAAGATGCCGGGTGGCGTATTGAAATAAAAAAGTATCCAGAATTGACCAAAATTGGGGCATGGCGTAATAGTACTCAGTGGGGGCATAATCCGACAGAACAAGATCGTATTCCACATGGAGGATTCTATACTCAGGAGCAGATTAAGGGGATTATCCAATATGCGGCAGATAGGTACATCACTATTGTTCCGGAGATCGATTTACCAGGACATACAATGTCTGTTTTAGCTACATATCCGGAGCTGTCTTGCACGGGCGGACCATTTCGGATACCGGAAACTTGGGGTATTAAGGAGGAAGTTCTTTGTCTCGGTAATGATAAAACCTATCGGTTTGTAGAAGATGTTTTATCTGAGGTGATAGATTTGTTTCCCGGTGAGTATATTCATATAGGCGGTGATGAGGCATCTAAAAGACGTTGGAAAGAATGTCCGAAGTGTCAACGACGCATTAAGGAAAATAAATTGAAAGATGAACATGAATTACAAAGTTACTTCATCCATCATTTGGATGAATTTGTAACGGGGAAGGGGCGAAAAATCATTGGTTGGGATGAAATCTTAGAAGGTGGTCTGGCACCGAATGCTGCTGTAATGAGCTGGAGAGGAGAAAACGGTGGAATTGCTGCAGCGGGAATGGGGCATAAAGTGGTGATGGCTCCCAATAACTATATGTATATTGATTATTATCAGAGTGAGGATTATACTAATGAGCCTTTAAATATAGGAGGACTGGTTACGTTGGAACATATCTACAGCTATGAACCTTATACGCCTAAGCTTACAAAAGAGCAATGCGGTTATATAATGGGGGTACAAGCTAATGTTTGGGGAGAATTTATACATCATCCTGATAAAGTGAACTATATGGCATATCCTCGGGCTATGGCCCTTTCAGAAATAGGTTGGTCACCTGCGGAAAAGAAGAATTATGCAGATTTCCGTGAAAGATTAGCGGGATGTTTGGCTGAACTGGATAGACAAGGGGTTACTTTCCGTATTCCCGAACCGATTGGTTGGGATAAAGCTATTGTTAGAGGCGGTAACGCGATAGTGGATTTGAAGCCGTCAGTAGAGGGTGCTGATATATATTATACCACAGATGGTACCGATCCTCGTTTATATGGAAAACTCTATACGGATACATTGCAGTTACCTTTATCTTTCAGTGGAGTAAATATAAAATGTTATCTCCGCCTTTCTTCCGGTAGAAGTAGTGCTGTTTATACAGTTGTAGCTCCTGATACAAAATAAAAAAATGATAATAAATACAGTATTTATGACGAAATATTTATTAATATGTCTGGTAGTTTGTGCACTGATTTTTCAAGGGTGCTGGCATCATGAGAGTGCGGTTGAACGTGGCTATAATGAGAAGTATATAGGTGAATATACGCGTAAAATAGCTTTCCCTATAGGAGGTATAGGCACGGGCATGTTCTGTATTGAAGGAACAGGAGCATTGAGTAATATGTCTATACGTCATAGACCGAATGTTTTCAATGAACCAACGATGTTTGCTGCAATTCATGTGAAAGGTTATGAGTATGGTACACGCATTCTGGAAGGGCCGGTTCCAGAATGGAAAAAATTTGGTGCTCCTAATTCCAGCCGTGGAGACGGCGGCTCATGGGGAATGCCCCGGTTTAAGGAGTATAGTTTCCAGTCACGTTTCCCTTTTGCGGAGGTAGAGTTGGCAGATCAGAATGTCCCTATAGATGTGAAACTGGTTGCCTGGAATCCATTTATACCAACGGATGAAGATAATTCAAGTCTACCGGTTGCTGGGTTTGAATATGAGTTTCATAATACCAGTAATGAGGAAGTACAAGCCGTCTTTTCATATAATAGTATGAATTTTATGCAAACTCCGGGTAGAGGTAAAGCGTATATAGATGCAGCAAAGAATGGATTCATTCTAAGACAGACAGGCACAGAGAATGAACCTTTCTGTCAAGGTGATTTTATGATTTATACTGACAATCCCCAGACGGTAGTTAATCATAACTGGTTTCGTGGAGGTTGGTTCGACCCATTGAGCATTTGTTGGGATAACTTGGAAGAGGGCAGAATGGAAGAGAATCCAGCAGGCTTGGAAGGAGCAGTGGGAGCTTCGTTATATGTGCCGTTTACTTTAGCACCTGGTGAGACTCGTAATATAAGGTTGTACATGGCTTGGCATGTCCCTTATTCACAAGAACGAATAGGTGGAATCCCACGTACAGATACTGATATCCCTGATGCACCAGTTTGTCCAGATGAATTGAGTAACTGTTATACTTATGAGAATAATTTTGAAGGGAATTACCGCCCTTGGTATAGCAGTAGGTTTGGCAGTATACAAGATGTTGCAAACTACTGGTTGGATAATTATGATGCATTGAAAAAGAATACTCAGTTGTTCACTGATGCTTTCTATGATTCTACTCTTCCACCTGAAGTTAAGGAGGCTGTTGCTGCTAATTTGAGTATATTGAAATCTACTACAGTACTTCGCCAATACGATGGGCGTATGTGGAATTGGGAGGGAAGTCATGATAATTGGGGCTCTTGTCATGGTTCATGCACGCATGTTTGGAATTATGCGCAAGCTGTATCTCATCTTTTCCCAAAATTAGAACGTACATTACGTGAAACAGAATTTTTTGTGAGCCAGGATAAAAGGGGACATCAAGTGTTCCGTACGAATCTGCCTATCAGTCCTACTGTCCATGATTTTCATTCGGCGGCAGATGGGCAATTAGGAGGTATAATGAAGGTATATCGTGAATGGAGAATTATGGGTGATATAAATTGGCTGAAGATGATGTATCCAGCTGTGAAGAAAAGTATGGATTATTGTATCCGTATTTGGGATCCGAGAGAGGTTGGAGCTGTTGAAGAACCTCACCATAATACGTATGATATAGAGTTTTGGGGCGCGAATGGGATGATTACCAGTTTTTATGTAGGAGCATTACAAGCTATTTGCTTGATGGGTAAAACGGTAGGCGATGATATTTCCCGTTATGAAGAATTGATGAATAAAAGTAAAGCATATTTGGAGAGCAAACTTTTTGATGGAGAGTATTTTATTCAGAACATTCAATGGACTGGATTGGACGCTCCAGACCCAGTTGATGCCCAATCGTTTGTGACCCATTATACGCCAGAAGCTTTAAAAATCCTACAAGAAGAAGGTCCGAAATATCAGTATGGTAAAGGTTGTTTGTCTGACGGAATATTGGGCTCTTGGATGACATTGGTATGTGGAATGCCGGAGGTGGTCGATCGTCTGAAAGTAAAAAGTCATTTGATTTCTGTCCATAAGTATAACTTTAAAAAGAGCTTAAGTAACCATGTCAACCCTCAACGTTCCACCTTTGCATTGGGAGAGGATGGGGGATTATTACTTTGTACCTGGCCGAAAGGTGGTAAGCTAAAATTGCCTTTTGTATACAGTAACGAAGTGTGGACTGGAATTGAATATCAAGTGGCTGCTCATCTTATGTTTGAAGGAGAAGTGGAAAAAGGGCTTGAAATAGTGAGAACTTGCCGTGATCGTTATAATGGTCGTGTTCGTAATCCGTTTAATGAATATGAGTGTGGAGCATGGTATGCTCGTGCAATGGCCAGTTATGCTATGCTAGAAGGCCTTACGGGAATACGCTATGATGCAGTAGACAAAATTTTGTATATAGATTCGCGGATTGGAGATGATTTCACTTCATTCTTGTCTACGGAAACGGGTTTTGGTAATGTTGGACTTAAGGAAGGAAAGCCGTTTATAGATGTGAAATATGGGGTAATAGATGTACAGAAATGTATCGTTTCCGGTAAGGAAATTCAATTATAGTTTGGATAAGGTTCTTGATTATATACAAATTGTGAAATTTGTAGTATTGTAAGATTTACATGTATAGATTAGATGGTTTTATGAGAGTTCTGTGGGGCTGTGATTGTTCCACAGAACTATTTTTATGTTATTTGCAGATTTTTGCAACCAAACTTCATCTTTCTGCGTCTAATAAATAAAAAGAGGAGATTATGAATATGAAAATGAATTTTTCTATGGACGAGATTCGTCTTAAAGTAGAGGAGTATATAAAGAAAGGTAGTCGGGCAGCTGGTCGTCCCGTACTGACAGCTTATTATGTCCTGACTGCTGATTCTACTCCAGAGAGTGAAAGGACAAATATCATGATTGCTTTGGTGGCCATTGTGTTTCCTGCCGGTATAGAAGACCTCTTGGGACAAGTCTTTATGGTAGGGAAGGGATTTGCTGCAATCTATGCTTATAAGAAAATGAAGAAATACATCACTCCACAGATAAAGGATAAGGTAGAGGCAAAATTGGATGAGTGGTTCCATGAGAATGTGATGGAAGTAGTGGAACCGCTTTATCTGGAATAACAGTTCGCCACAAAGATCATACTGATTTGCGCAGATTGAATTTATATCGGGAATTTGTATCTGTGCGAATCAGCATAATCTCCGTGACGGACTGTTTATTGTTTTTTGCTCAAGAAGCGTCTGGCCAGATATTTCCGTACCGGTTCATCATAGAATTTTAAGCATAGATAAGCCAATAATATGTTCCATGCGTAAACACACAAGGCAACCTGCCAAGTCTGCTCCAACGTGAAGAGCTGGTTCTTGATGAGCCATGCATAGAACAAGTACATAAATGGATAATGTATCACATAGACTGGATAGGATATATCTCCCAGGAACTTGCATATCTGGGTCGATTTTTTATCCGTTGTGGTACCGGAAGCTCCTAACCAGACGAGAACCGGAAAAGCGATGATTACACAGAACGCTTCATAAATGCCATTTGTACAGACCGGTGTTGCACCTTCCAAGTAGGGCACTGAAAACAAGGTAACCAATGCAATGGCACATATCCAGAAAGCACCTTTCACCTTGATAGGCTTGAAGTTGCGCGACAAAAGCATGCCCATGGAGAAAGGAAAAAGCATCCTCAGCAATCCGCCGCCAAAGTTTATTCCGTCCAGTGTCCAGCCTACCCCCATATTTCCGTATCCGGAGATGTCGAAAATGGCGAATGATGCCAATGCCACTCCCAGCAATATTGTCAGTACGGCAAGGGCTTTGTTTGATAAGCGGTGGATAAACAAGGCATAAAGGATGTTGCCTAAATATTCAAAAAACAAGGACCAACATGGACCATTCAAAGGAAACATTTCGCCATTACCACGGACTTCATAACCTGCACCTGGCATTGCGGGAATAAAAAATATAGTGCAAAGAAGGGACAGCATAATCATGGAGAGGGCAATATGTGTTCCGTCCCATTGTACGCATCCTTGAAGACAGAAAGTAATGGCACCCAGGACAGCTCCCATAATGACCATCGGATGGAGACGTATCAGGCGCCGTTTAAAGAAGTTTTTCATTGTGAGGTTCCTGCCCCAACGGTCGTCATAAGCATACCCGATAACGAATCCCGATAGTATAAAGAAGAAATCTACAGCTAAATAGCCGTGGTTGAAGGTTTCGATAATGCTACCACCGGCAAAAGCATAGCCTTCGAATATATGATACCATATAACCATCAAGGCTGCTACGCCACGGAGCCCGTCGAGAAGGTCATAATGTGCTTTGGTGTCTGAAAAGGCAGAAGATGAAATGTGCGACATCTGTTTTTTTTCTGTTGTTTGGTTAATGTTTTCGGATCTCAAAGATACGCCATGCGAAGCGAAGTTCTTTTGCTTAAAAGCAAAAAAGAACGGCAATCTTCTATTTTTTTGCGCGTACCCGGCTGAGAGTATAGATGGAAATACCCAGGAAGGCTGCCACATATTTTAGCTTCACCCGATTTATCAGTCTGGGGTAACGGCGGTTAAATTGTTCATACCGCTCTTTGGGAGGCAGTTGGAGCCTTTCCACAAACATATGACTGAGCTCTTTGTTTACGTTCTGATGCAGTATTCTGCCCCAGTTGGCTATATCAATATATGTTTCGTAGAGAGCATTTAACTTGTCTATGTGGATGACGTAGATTTTGCAGTCCGAAAGAGTTTCAATGCTTTCTACTGACGGCTGCTGATAGTACAGTGAATCCATTCCGAAGGTTACATCACCTTCCTGGCTGAACCAAGTGGTGGTATCTTGTCCGTCGTGATGAAATACGGAACGGGTGACCCCTTCCTCAATGAAATAAACCAAACGGTCTGTCACTCCTGCTTGTACTATATAAGTTCCTTTAGGGTAGTGTCTTACCTGCATATTCATCAGCAATGCCTGAAGAGCTTCTTCGGAAACCGGATAAATCTGCCTGATTTTATGAATGATGTTGTTCATTGGAGGGGAGCTTTTTATTCGTTTACAAACTTACATAATTTTATTAACTAAAACTGAACTTTGATATACAAATGTGTGCGTTGCCTTATAAGCGTTTATGGTATAATGGAATTTTTTTTGTAAAAGAGATGTTTGTTCTTTGAATATTGTATCTTTGTAGAAAACAGTAGCGTATGAATAAAATATTGGTAACATTATTGGCTCTAATCGGAGGTAGCTGCATTTCATTCGCACAGATGGAGACTGGAAGAGTTTCCGATACAGCTGAGGATACATTGAGAATAGAAAATGAAATTGTCGCTGTTGATACCGGATTTTACCAGTCAGTAGTCCGCTATGATACGGTGCGCTATAATTTGAAAATGCAGAGTGTTTACAAAAAGGCTTTTCAACTAAAGAATAATGTTTTTGTGGAAAAGATGAAAGAGCCGTGGTTAGATGATATTCTCAGAAATATCTTATTTAAATAACCATGAATTTGTGCTTTGCGTCATTCGGTTGACTTCCTGGTTTAACTCACTCGGTTAAACCACACTAAATTCAGCATTCTCTAAAAACAAAAATCAGATAGAAATCTTGCGATAACTATCTGATTTTCAGAAGAGCGGAAGACGGGGCTCAAACCCGCGACCCTCAGCTTGGAAGGCTCTTTGATAATACTATTCAATTATTTGATTGTTAGTCTGTTAATTAATTTTGTAAAAGTCAATAGAACAACTATTGACCAACAATGGTAAGGTTTATACAATACCAATAGCAGTATTTGGTAATGCTAAGTTTCTTGTTTCTTTCTCATAACAATTTCTATTATTTTAAAATATCACATTTGCTCCAGAAGGTAGAGCCTAAAATAGCATAGTCCTCTTCAACACTCTTATCAACAAAGAATAGTTCAGAGTAAGGGTGTCCCTCATATTCAAAATTGAGTTTGACTGCCTTACACTCTCTAAACTTGTTATCACTGCACCAAACAACTTTCTTCCCAACATAATGGAATGTATCTTCCAGTGAAATACTATCTACATAAGCAGGAAAAAAAGGAAGGGAGGGATTATATTTAGGTTTTACATTTACCTCTCCTATACCATTATTCAAAAGAGAATCCTTCTGCTTATCTGTTTTGAAGAAAGCCAAGAAAGTAGGGCTAATCAAATTGTGTTTCATCCTTTTGTCAAGAAGGAATGTAAAGCCTACATCTTTTACTTGAATAAGTATCTTTGCCTTATTTTTCATTATCGAGCAAACATTTCTTGTGGAAGTTTATAATAATTAGATGGATATCCTGTACTTGCCTTATAATTATCATATTTGATTTCAAGTACACAGAAATCCTCTAAAACTCCATCTACTTCTGCAATTCTAACCTCTCCTTTATCTGTTTTTAGGATGGCTAACTTTGTTTTAGGAAGTGAATAAGAATCTCCCATCTTCTCAATACTCCAATATCTACCAGACAATATTTTGTGAGTAATATAGCAGTCAGTTCCCACTATGATTTTGTTGCCTTGCTTTTTGGCTGTAATTTGGTCTATTTCATATTTCTGTGGAGGTGAATAATTATAATCAACAAGATATGGTTTCATTATTTCATCTTTACAAATATATGTAATACCATCCCTCAAAAAAGGCTCTATCACATATGCTGTATCTCTTTTCACTATATTTTCCTGCTCTTTATTTTGTTTAGTCTGAACAGAGCATCCTATCATGCAAACAGACAATAAAAGTATAAAATAGCTATTTTTCTTCATTTGTAACCCTCATTTGTTCAAAATCAATAATCCATTTATTCTCTATCAAAAATTGTACCCCAAGTACCCCATGAATCTGTATCCCAGTTTCATCCTGCACTTGTTTTATAGCCTCAGAAGCATCCAAAACAGAAAAGGTGGAAGTATAATCCCTCCCTTCAAAATTGAATGTAGCTTCAATGATAGGGGTTTCTTTGTAGTGTCCCTCTATCCCCATTGTTCTATATGTCCCTTCAAGTAGCTTAAACTCACTCTTAAAATGTTCATATACAAAGTCAAATAGGGTGTTATGAGTAGCACCAGTATCAATCAAGAAACAAAGGTTGTTTGTTTTTCCTGACATCAATATCAGTGGTAAACCTGCCTTTTGTAGACCAAATGTTAGTGGAAATTCCATTTTCTTCATTTAAAATCCTTTTATTATTTCTCCATCTGTATCAATTATACATTTGTAAGTGTATCTGGAACTTGTAATTATCTCTATAATGCTATCAAATATTTCTTTAGATTTTGCTTTTTCTATACTTGATGGTAGTATATTTTGCCATTGTTGAGGTAGCCAATCCATTTTTTCTCCTAACACACAAACTTTAGGAAATAAGGGATTTGAATCATCATACATAATAGCTCTATCTGATGCTCTAAAGATACAATTTTCACTAATTGGAATAGTTTGATGCTTATTATGTACATCATGATACTGAATCCATATTGATAAGTCATAATTCATTCCTATATAGTATGTCTTATCATTTTCATGTATTTCAAGTCCATATTTATAAGATGCATTTTTAGGTATAGGTAAATATTCATTGGTGAAATCATAAGAAATAGTCCCATTGTTGTCTTCAAAAAAGGAGTGATTAATAAATTCAAATCTATCCAATATACAGTTTATTTTTATTTCATTCTGAAAACAGTCTAAGTGTAATATATGAAATAATAACTGTCTCTGCAAAACATGGATAGGAAATCCCAAGTCTGCGTAATTAAGATAAATTTGTTCACCATTCAAATTTCTTATTGACAAAGAAATAGTATCTCCTTCTATCACACAAATAGGTCCTTCTAAAATATCTTCTCCATCTTTTTTCTGTATAGTAATTCTTTTAATACTATTACATTTAAAGTACATTGGAAATGAGTATATCATTTCATCTTTGAAAGATTCAATATATTTTATTACATCTGTTTTAAATGATATGAGATTCTTATTTTCCATATACTCCTTTTTGTAGCCATACTACAAAAAAGAAAGTGTGGTACTTTCCTGCTGAGTCCAAGGTATCACCACAACACCTACAATCACAAACAAGGAAAGCCCACACCTGATGGTATGAGCATTCACTCCCTTACTGCTGTGATTGTTAGTCTTCAAAGTGGTGATTTTAGGACTTCACAAGTAAGAAGCAAACACTTCTTTATCTAATATGTCTTGTTAAACTTCTATTTCATTAGCAATCATTTGATTGTTTCTGTTGCAAAGTTAAGACTTTCCACATATAAACAATCATCCGAAGACTACTTTTAATAGGTTTTCAGACCATATAGCACCATAGGCATGAGCTTATTCTCTTATCTGTCATTAAGGCTCTTGAAGTGGAAAAGTAATAATATACCTTCATATCCACCAGTGGCAAATGTACCATTAATTCCATTACATATCTCTGATTCTCATATCTTTTCAAAATAAAAGCCCCAATTCCTTACAAGAACCGAGGCTTACAACAACAATAAACACAATACAAAGGCTGTTCACCTTTATCTCTCTTTAGCCATTATACACATGAATATCAATCCAATAGTGATATTCAAAATGCCTTTTACCATTATCTCCATGTTATAATCAGTTCAAATACCTTAATACCCAACTACAGCCAGCTACTCCAGAAGGAATAACAAGAAAAGGATGGAGGACATTTCATATCCAATCTTTCTTCCAAACTACCTTCTGGAGCTTATTTTCCAGTTTTCCATTCAGCCACCATAGAAAATACCCCTTGCTCACTTACTTCTTATATAAATATAACCAAGTAAATGTGAAGTGTCGAATTTTTATTTTCATTCCTATAAGGTGCATCACAAGTTTTTTCGACACAACAGAATTTCCTAACATAATGGATAAATGGGAGCAGATACTCCAGAAGGGAATAGGAAGTATAAGATTATTGTATAAACCATGAATATTCATTTTCTCCATACAGAGCCTTATTTAGCCCTTCTGTAAGCTGTGTGGCATTGAGTGACCTATCCAAGAAATTATCTATATAGCTGCTTTTATTGGCTCCAGTGAGCAGATTATATACATTCCACATGGATATGGCACTCTGATTCTCAGGAAGGGCAAAATTATCATCATTATAATATGATTTAGCTACAAGTCCTATCTGAGTATCTGTCATCAGCATTTGAGGAAGCCTTTTCTTCTGTTCAATTGGGAGATATTGGTATAATCTGCTCTTTCCCAAGAACTGGGCAAATTGGCTTTCAGTCATATAACTATCTTTATATGCACTCATGTAGTAGAGGTGTTTGGCTATGTTGTATTCTTGAAATAGCCTCATCACTGAACTAAATAAATCAGCAGTACTCATCACCTTTAACTCAGACTTGTAACCATCAGTTGAGACACACATATTACAGCAAACTAAGTTCTTAAAGCCTATAAATACCTTGAACTTCTCTACTCCTTTCTTGCTGTATAGGTTCTCATGGTTATATGCCCTGACACCACCTATTGTGAGGTTCAATCTATTGCCCATTATATCTTCATGGATAGTGGGAATTTCAAAACAGAACATCATTCTTTCATAGTAAATGGTCTTGTCTGATTCAAGTAAATCCTTCACTGGTTTATGAATAGCTTCGGGTGTTCTACCTTTAATGATATGGCTTACTCTGATAGCTGGTTCTTCAATCCTCTCATTGGGAAATATCTGATTGGCAGTTTCCCAAACAGTGTCAATAAATGAAGGGTGACTGATAGTTATCTCATTATCCTTGCTGAATACTGGCACCACACATTCTTCCCTTAGATGCTGTATAGTGACTTCTTTGGTATTGGCTTCTATAAAAGGTAATCTTTTGTTTTCCCTTCTGGAGCTGATAATTTCAGTCTCTATAGTTTCAACTGGGGTTTCAACCTCAAACTTTGGCTGATTGAAGTTTTGTATCAACATGTTAGTTCTGTGTACTGGCATTAACTGCATTGCTTCCATAATGTATAAAATTAGGATTATAGTTGATAATAGGTTTATTGTTCTCTTCTTGTAACTGCATCTTCTTCTGCATGAAATCTGATGTAAGTTGCTGATACCATTCTGGGTATTGGTGATAGATAGAAGTAAGTTCTTCAATGGTTTTAGCCTGATTTATCTTCTGCCTTATCATATCCAAGTTTACTCCATTATTGCACCAATCCAGTATTATTTGCCCAGTAGTGGGTGTAATAGTAAAGTCTGGTTTACCCATGAATAGACTTGTTCTATCCTTTGATGCAATGGCTTGATGCTTCATATTAATATCAAGGACTATGGTAAATTCATAGTCTATTCCATCCCTCATGACAGCCTTTAAGCCCACTTTCTCAGGAATCATCTTGCCATTTTTTTCACTAAGAACATAATCCTGCTTGCACCTCATAGTACAAATAACATGGCTTGGAGATTGTAGAATCTTCTGCATGAAGGCATTAATTCTTGGTGTAATCTTCTGCCAATTAGTGAATGAATTGCCTTGTAGGTTAGCATGGTATTCCAGAAGGTTATCCCAGCATTGGGAAATGCTGTCTATGATTATCACCTCCATTTTAGCCTCTTCACATATCTTTATAGCTTCAATATAAGTCTCAGGTGTGAAGTTGTCTTGAAGGGGTAATACATTGTAGTTGCCTAAACTGGCATACAAATCAGCGCTCCCATTTTCACTATCAATAATGGCAATTTTGGTCCAGTCATTTGTCAGACCATAGGCTAATAATAGTGCAGAATAGGTCTTTCCTGAACCTGCACAGCCTTGTAGGGCAAGCTTTATCTTAGCCTGCCTCTTTGATGATACTCTTAAATTTAACATATAAATTAATAATTAATTAGTAAATTTGCATTGTTAAAAATACATAGATGCATGAAAACAATAACTTTAGAACAACTTATAGAAGAAGGTTCCGAAATAAAAAAACAGATTTCATATATTAATGTCCCTGCTGGAGTAATAAGAACTTATAAAGCTTATCAGTTAAGTGATAATCAAAAATATGAAACATGGAAAAATATGACTATAAGATTTCTCTCTGTCAATTTTCCTGGAGATAGATGCATTAATGATTTTGAGAAAACTTCTGAAGAATTCTCAAAATCATACAAATCTCCCATTGTATTTGATAAAATGTTAGGTATATTAAATTCATGCTTAATTATTCCTCAAGTTCCAATAGCATCAAAAGAAGCAAGTATGATTGACAAATCAATCCATGTAAATGTGAATCAGAATCAGTCACAACAACAAACTATTGCATTTGAGATTTTTGTTGAAGCTATAAAAGATGAACTTACAGGTAAGCAGCAAAAAGAAATCAAAGAAATTATTACTAATGAACCTAATCCTATTCAAGCTAAGACTAAACTGATTGATAAAATCAAAAGTTTTGGTTCAGATGTTACATCAAATATTATAGCTAATATTATTACCAATCCTGCTATATGGGGAAATTTTTAATAAGGGTATTAGAAAAATACCCTTATTATTGATTCCTATAGAGTTGCCAATGTAGTAGCCCCTCCTTCCCCTTTCTGATGTAACAGAAGGAATATATCTCCAGTTTCAGCAGAGCATACTTCTGAAATGACTGGTATTGTCAGCTCTCCAGTCTCCACCTTCCTTGAACAAGCTCCAGTTTCAAAGCCATAGACAAAGAAACACTTGCCAGTGTGTTCATTTCTTTTCACTTCAATCTTTTCCACATTGTGCTGTGCTTTAAATTCAGCTACACTCATTGTCTTTAAGAACTTCAAGTTTCTTTCCATAATTGTAAATTTATTATTGTTGTAGGGGGGACTATTCCCATCCTAAGTGATGGGGGAGGTGATTGGTTGGAGTGCATAACACTCATGGCTCCAGAAGAGAAAAAAATAAAAAAATAATTTTGGATAGTTCTTTCAAGTCAGTAAAAACAGTTATACTATTACAATGCGATATATATACTCCCCCCTGCTCTTTGGGTAAAAATTGAGATTTGTGGAAATAGCTAAGTTTATGCAGACCTATACATCTCAAAAAATAGTAGTCTATCTTCTTCTTCAGGTACATTATTTTCAAGTATATCTAAATAAGTAACATATCCCAAATGTGGATACATAAGTATTGTACCATGAAAAAAATTAAAATTGATTAAAGCTATGTATGATTCTCCAAGTGTTTTTAAAATACCTTTGCTAATCAGACTATTTTTATACTTAGTATATGTGTTCTTCACCATACCTAAAGTCTCATAAATAGCTTTATCAGGCAAGTTTAATCTAAATGTATTATTTACACAGATACAATATAGCCCAATCATAAAGCCTTTCTCTTCTGGAGACAGAGAATTATCACTGAATAATTCAGTCCAAATAACTCTGTAGTTTTCAGATGGATTAGGCAAATAATATCTATTCCTTTTAATTTTATAACTTTCTTGTATAGTGTCAACTCTATATCCTTTCTCCTTTAGTTTAGGGATAAATGAATCCTTTATATAATCAATGCTTACTCCAGTTGTATCAGATAACTGTCTAAATGTAGTATCAGTAATCATATATTCAGCTCCTATCTTATAGGGAGCATTAATATATAGACCTGCTAAAAGATAGAGGTCTTTAAGTTTGAATTGTTCACAAGCTTCTATTGGAATAACAGCATATTGTTTCAATGATTTCATATCCTTGTCTTTTTATATGGTCAAAAATCACCCTATACTAACTACCTACTATAATAATTAAATGATAGGATTGAGTAGGTAATTAGTATGGGGTGAATTTTGACCATGGGGTTAGAAATAAAAGCAGCTTCAAAGAAATATAGCTATATCTCTTTGATTTTCAGATATAAAGATATGAAAAAATATAGATGGAAGCAAATATTTTAACACTTTATTTAATTGATAATCAGCGACTAAACTATAAAATAACTTAACAAATTATTATCTTCTGGAGCAATTCTATCCTTATGCTCTTTTAATTGTAGGGGATTTTCCCCTCTAATAACATATTGATTCCTTGGTCTATCAGTCTTATACATGCTTTTAAAGAGGCTTATATATTTTCTAGGCATTAGTACCTTGTGCAGATGATATTTGGCTATAGGGACTAATATAGTTTGTATTTCAGGGGAAGATAATGTTTGATTTACAGAAAAAGACTCTCTTATAGCTTTTTTGAAAGGGTGTTCTTCTGCTAAAGCCCAATACATTACAGCATTATTGAGATTTTTAAAGGCTACATCATTGTCAGTTCTAATCTCCCAAAGTTGGTTTAATAGGCTATCCAAATCAACATACTTATATAGTCTACCAAATCTCTCAAGAAATATTCTCTTATTTCTTTTACTCTGCCTAATACATGTCTTTAAAGTATTGTCATTTAAACTACCTATTGCAGCCAATGTATTAATTTCAGTAATAGCCTCTTGTATGTAACTATCTGCAAGTTCTCCTTGCATGGCTTTGTTTTCATCTTCAAGAGCCATTTGTTGCTGGCTTATATCATAATTTATAGAGTTGTATTGAGCTATGTTGGCACATTTATCTAAAGCTTCTTTCATCTTCTCAGGTAGGAAATATAGTCCTCTATATAACTCCATTCTCTCAACTAAATAATCTATATTCAGATAGGCAGGCACATACTCACCACATATGTTTCTCCTAATTAAATTTATAGGTTCATCATTGCTTATCCTCTCTTGTGCTTTATCCTTTATAGCCTCTTTTACAATAGAGAATAGGTTTGTAAGTGTATAGTCTCCTTGGCTAATGTCATCAGCAGCAGTAATAAGCCTTAAAACTTTATTAGCTTTTCTTACAAGAGAATTTGGATAGGTTCTCATATCTTCTACCAATGCATAATCTTTGGTATTATAAACAATAGTGTCACTTAGTATCTTATACTCACCTCTACATCTTCCATATATTTGTGTCATTCTATCTAAGGTTAACATAGAATAGTCTCTTCTGGAGTCTGATACTGTTATTAGATGATAATTGTCTGATATGTCTATTCCAGTAAAGTAGCAACAAGTGGCAAAATTAATTCTATTTGGCAATACATCATTACTATCTAATTTGGCTGCATAATATTCTCCTGCTTCTTTAATAGATGCCTCACTACATAGTATTGCACATTCCTTTTTCACTTCTTCTTCAAGAGAAGATATGATATTTTGAATCTGTAGAATGGAGTTATATGCAATGAATATTTTCTCATTTGGGTGAGATTTAATCTCATTTATCACTACTTGGATAATGTTATTGGTATGAAGTAGTTTAATATTTCTTTTCTTTTCCCATTGCCATGAAATAGGAAATAGACATTCCTTCTTTAAAAGGGAATTGGTAAACTCTTTCATAGTAGCTGTAACCATGCACCTATTCTTGGGAGGGAACAACAGATAATAATCAATCACATCTTCCAGATGAGGTCTGTAGTTACTATCAGATTGAAGGACATCTATTTCATCAATCATTAGAAAGTAGTCCTTATAATTCTCTTCTTTTATTAATTTCAGTAACCTACCTAAACTATCTGCTACTACCAACAGCTTCTTATATCCTTCCTTCTGGAGATACTCTATTATCTCTTGGTCTGTTGTCCTTTCCTTTTCATCCTTTATTTCACTTCCTATATATAAAGTTTTGGGGTGCTTTTTACATTTGGAGAAAGCCAGTGCTTTTGTAGGAAGGACTATAATTGAATTTCTATTTGAGTTTATTTCAAGGGTAGTAGCACCTACTCCAGGAATCTGTTTGTTTACTATGCCATGTGGCATCTTATCAATGTAAAAAGATAAATTAAAGTTACATTGAACCTCTTCATACTTTGAAAAATCTCCATATAATAATCCTTCAAGACTATCAATTCTTGTATCTGGTGATATTTCTTTGATTTCTTCGGAATTTCCATCTATTGAATATACAATCTGTGGAGCATCATATAAATCTCCATAAGTATTATACAATGGGGTAGTATTTTCCATATCTCACTTAGTTTAAGTTTATAATAAAATAACAAAGTGAGCAAAAATAGTAAAGAATCTCCATAATCCAATAAACCATAGAGATTCTTTTAAACCTACTTACTTCTGGAGACCACTGCCAAACACATATTTAAGAACTTTAGAATTAGCTTCATTCTCAATCTTAAAGTCTCTTTCAATGTATATATCTGTGACTTTCATTGCTTCATCTATATGGTTGAGGGCTGAATGGACTGTGTATTTGTCTATGCCTACTTTGTTGACTGCTAAAGTAGCCCATGAGTGTCTTGCTGCATAGTACTCCAAATCATCTATTTTCAAAAGTTTTCCAATCTCTTTGAGTCCTATATTTATAGCCTTATTGAAGTTGCCAGCAGTTGAATAAGTATGATAGAAATTAAATATTCTATTTTTTGTTTGGTCTTGGTATTTTTCCATTAGTGGTTGAAGAATAGGGGGAACTATAACTTTCATTTTGGCTTTATCTAATCTTCTGTCTTTGGTTTTACTTCTGTAGTAGGTGATTGCTTTTCCTTCCAGTGTAGAGCAACTGTATAAGTCTATTGAGTTCATTCCTATCAGGCAGAAAGATATAATGAAGCAATCTTTGGCTAAATTATATGGGCATTTCTTCTCTTTTCCTGTGTTGTTGTATTGATAAGGTAATTCCCATATCTTTTTGATGGCTTCTGCTGGTATGGCTCTCTTTCTTGTAGCCTCTTGCTTAGGCATTTCTAAGTTATCAAAAGGTGAATTGGGCACTAAGATGATATTTCTATCATAGTCATTATATCTTTTTTTGACTTCATTGTATAGATGTCTGAGGCATCCAATATATAAAGAGAGCATTCTGTTGGAAGGTATTCGTTTTCCATGTTTCTTTAATTCCTCAATTCTTTGGGCTCTTTTTAATTGTAGGTAGTTCATGAAATCTTTTAATAGCTTTTTAGTTATTTGGTCTGTGTTCAAGTGTTCTTTTCCAAGATAAGTGATGAAAGCATTAATAGATGTCTGGTAGTTGGCTTTTCCTTTTAATTGAGTAGTCTTCAACCACTCTTTTGAGAACTGAATGAAATCTATGGTAGCCTTTCTTTCATTTTTAACCTTGATGCACTCTATTATATCATTTAAGCTGTAATTAGCTGTTTCCAATGGGAGGGAAGCACATAATTCTTGGTATTGCCTAACAATATTATTTGCTTCCTTAATAAACTTGGGATTCTTTATTTTGAATGCCTTAGTGAGGTCTTCCTTTCTTACATAGATAGAAGTAGGAAGTCTTTTGACTTCCCTCTTATAAGTCATTCTGATTTTGACATTATACGTACCATCACTCTTTTGTTTGCCTTTTAATACTTCGGCTTTGATTGTTATCATATCTATTGTTTTTGGGGAACAACAATAGACCAACAATGATAATAATTTATAGTATAATGAAAGGGGGGCAAAGAATTCATATAAAAGAAAAGGATTGATAACCTTTTGATTATCAATCCTCTCTAAGAGCGGAAGACGGGGCTCAAACCCGCGACCCTCAGCTTGGAAGGCTAATGCTCT